>Ga0272446_1005574_pt1 | contig 13771 bp, 14 predicted proteins | sample YNPCB0061_FD_194587 | JGI IMG/M metagenome (GOLD analysis project Ga0272446, IMG submission 194587) | Hot spring microbial mat communities from Yellowstone National Park, WY, United States - YNP-CB-006-1 | ecosystem: Environmental > Aquatic > Thermal springs > Hot (42-90C) > Sediment | place...
GTGATTTTATAACTATATTTGCTTGGGCTTTTTGACGGATTTTCCATGTAATTATTTGTTTTGCAACTCTAAATTACACAAAAAGCCCTTTTTAACAAAATGTAGCATTGCAACAAAACCATTTTTGTTTAAAATTTTTCTTTACCTTTGCCCTGTTTTTCTAAAACAAACTAGTAGGTATTGCCCTTACAAGCATATAAGTAATGGTACAGGTCTTTTTTCCTGTCCAACTTTTATGCTTGTAGTAAAAAAATGAGAGATAGCTTAGTTTTTAGCAATCACCTATACGATTGACAACCAACACATTAAAAAAATCAAATTCCTAACATTGAATTGTTACATGTATGAATATTAGATTGTTACAACTGCCTGAGCGTACTGCAAAGCCAAGACAGTTTGGACTGACTATGGTCATGGACAAAGGATTAAGTATTAGAGAAGCAGAAGATATGCTGAGTGCCTCTGCGGACTATATAGACATAGTAAAATTGGGCTGGGCAACTTCTTACTTTTTCCCAAGATTAAAAGAAAAATTGGCAGTATATAAAGAGGCAGGTATCCCCACCTACTTTGGAGGAACTTTCTTTGAGGCTTTCATAGTCAGAGGGCAGTTTGATGACTATATGCGCTTGTTAGAAGAGTGCGATATGGAATATGTAGAAGTGTCTGACGGCTCTATCGAGATTCCTCATGATGAGAAATGTGCTTATATTCAGCGACTTGCACAAAACTGCCGCGTGCTTTCGGAAGTTGGTTCAAAAGATGCAGAAAAAATTTTGGCTCCTTACCAGTGGATAGAACTCATGAAGGCAGAGTTAGGCGCAGGCGCATGGAAAGTCATCGGAGAAGCAAGGGAATCTGGCAATGTAGGGCTCTTCCGCGAAACAGGTGAAGTACGTCAAGGGTTGGTCAAAGAGATTATTCACAGTATTCCTGCGGATAGAATTATCTGGGAGGCACCGCAAAAATCGCAGCAAGTTTGGTTCATCAAGCAAGTAGGAGCAAACGTAAACTTGGGAAATATAGCCCCTAACGAGGTAATTTCGTTGGAAACTATCCGCAACGGCTTACGCGGAGATACTTTTGATTGGTTTTTAAGTAAAAAGTCATAAATTCCTCAGCCTTATGAGGTCTTAGCAACCTTGTAAGGCATGATTTATCGTTTGGGTAGAGAAAAACTGATTTTGGTGCCTCGCCCCAGTTCACTTTCTATCCATATTTCTCCGCCCATCTGCGTAATAAAATCCCTGCACATGAGCAACCCAAGCCCCGAGCCTTTTTCTTTGGCAGTACCCTCCTTTTTTACTCTATTTTCCCAATTAAACAACTTATTTTTGACTTCTTCACTCATTCCTACCCCCGTATCTTGAATTATAAAAATATTGCCGTAATTCTCTTCTTGCATACTTACAGTAACACTTCCATTAGAGGTAAATTTCAAAGCATTCTGCACCAAATTGCGAATAATTAGGCTCAATGCCCCCTCATTTGCGGTGATATGCACCTGCTCCTCTACAAGATTGATTATTTCTACTTTCTTTTTTTTAGCAATCAGCTCAAAAAGTTCTATGACTTGTTTGACAACATGGTGTACATTAAACGTAGATAACGGAAGATTTCCCTGCCTCATTTGATTAACCCCCCATTCCAACAGATTGCTCAAAAGGAAAGAAGCATTACTCACAGAAAGTTGCAAGTCTTTGGCGATAAGCATTACTTCTTCTTGGGTAAGGTCTTCTCTGGCTAAAAGATTTAAAAGATTTTGCAGAGTAGCAAGTGGACTTTTCAGGTCATGCGAGATGATGTAAAGCAATTTAGCTTGTATATCAGATAGTTGTTGAATCTTAGTATTTTTTTTGCTCAGTTCATCAATGTTGGTACTTAGTTTCTTATTTTTCAATCTTAGTTCTAATAAATTACAGACCTGATTTCCTAATTTTTTGAGTGCATCTAACTGTTCTGGTTTAAGCTCTCTGGGTACACTATCTACTACGCATAACATACCTAAATTGAATCCTTGTGGCGTTGTGATGGGTACGCCTGCATAAAACCTTACCTTGATACTGCCTAATACGGCAGGGTGATTGCAGAAACGCTCATCGTTCAGTGCGTCATTGACTATAAGTGGTTGGCTGTCCAAAATAGCGTATGCGCAGAAAGAATCTTCTCTCTTAGAGGTATTACCTTGCAAACCTACGTTGGCTTTTTGCCATTCTCTGTCTTTATCAATAAAACTAATTGCAGAAATGGGGGTTTGACAAATAAAAGAAGCCAAAGCCACAATATCATCATAGTCTTTTTCTGGAAGTGAATCCAATATGTCATAATCATACAAGTTCTGCAACCTCTCTTCTTCGTTATCAGGTATTAATTTGCTTATCATAGGCTAAATAAATCTTTGGGAAATGAAATATTATCAGTGCTTTTGAACCTATTACCTTAAAATTAATACTTCTGATTGAGAAAATGTTTACAAAAGCGTATAAATTACAGATAAATACCTATTGCTGTGGATTAGGCAAATCACGGGAGGATAACACTAAATAGTAGCCTTAGTTTACCTTTTTAATTGCCTCTTGGTATTTTTGAATGACTATATTTTGGTCAAATTTTTCTGTGGCTAACCTACGGCTTTGTTTGCCCATTTCCTGCCACTCTGTTTCACTAATCCTGCTCATTTTTGCCATTTTTTCGGCTAAATCTTGGGCATTTTTTACCTTGCAAAGAAAACCGTTTACGCCCTCTACGATAGTTTCCCTACAACCTGCTACATCGGTGGCTATCAATGGCTTACCCATGCTTGCTGCCTCCAAAAGTGTTCTTGGCGTGCCTTCTCTGTATGAGGGAAGTACCACACAATCCGCCTTTTGTATAAAAGGACGCACATCGTTTGTTGTGCCTAAGTAAGTTACTATCCCTTCTGCTGTCCAATGGCTTAACTGCTCTTGGGTAATTCCTAAGCCCCTATCTGTTTCTATTTTGCCAAGTAGTTGGAAATGAAGTGGTAAGTTTTGTTTTTTTAATATTTTTATTGCTTCTATATATTCTATGATGCCTTTGTCGTAAAGCAAACGAGCAATGAGTAAAAAAGTAAAAGGTGTATGTCTATGATGGGGAAAGACAGGCTTAAATTTTTCAATATCAATCCCTGAGCCGGGCAGTAAATCGGTAATTTTTTTTGAGATAAGTTTTTTTTGTAGAAATAAGGCTAAATCATCTTGATTTTGGAAAAAAACTTTTTTAGGAAATCGAAAAGCAAAGCGATAGAGGCTTTGAGCAATTTTGGAGGTGAGGTTGTTGCGTATAAAAGTAGTTCCCAAGCCTGTTACATTGCTAATGGCGGGAATATTGAGCAGACGAGCCGCCAGCGTGCCGTAAATATTGGGTTTGATAGTGAAATGCAGTGCAATTTGGATATTAGCTTTTTTGTAGATGTGATAAAGCTCCGCTACTAAGCCCAAATCTTTTAAGGGATTGGCTCCCTTTCTTTCTATATTTACTTCATAAAACTCACAACCTTTGGCTTTGAGTTCTTCTACAAATCCATCATTAGGAGCGATGGCGACCACTTGATAACCCTCTGCAATAAAAGCCTCTATCAAGCCCAACCTAAAATTGTAAATGTTCCAAGATGAATTGGTGATAATTCCTATACGCATTGGTTCTCATATAAAAATACTCGATGGGTAGCTTACATCTACCAAATATAATCCTTGTGGAGGCACTGCTCGCCCTGCTTTTCGCCTATCTTTGCTTTGTATAACCTGCTCAAAGCCTTTAATACTGAGCCTACCACACCCTACTTCTAATAGTGTTCCCACGATTGCCCTGACCATGCCCCTTAAAAATCGGTCTGCGGTAATATAAAAAACCAATTTCCCATCAGTTTCTTCTTTCCACTCCGCTTTTTTGATATGACAAGTAAAGTGCATGACCTCCGTATGAACCTTACTAAAAGCCTCAAAGTCTGTATAGTTCAACAATATAGGCGTTGCTGTCATCATTTTTTCTACATCTAAGCGAGGCATAGGAAAAAAGTAAGCAAACTCATGGAGAAAAGGATTTTTTACTCGAGTAATATGGTATTCATAGCTTCTACTATTAGCTGAAAATCTGGCGCTTAACTCTTCTCTGACAGGAAAAATATCTCTGATGAGAATATCCGAAGGCAAAATCCGATTCATGCGATAGACAAAGTTTTTTCTCTCCAAAATTTCTTTTTCCGAGTCAAAGTGCATGAATTGTTTGAGGCAATGTACGCCTGTATCTGTTCGCCCGCTCCCGACAGAATCAACTTGATGACCTAATAAAGTCGCTAAGGTTTTGTTAATTTCCCCTTGTATAGTGGGTACGCCTTCCTGCTCTTGAAAGCCGTGAAAGTGAGTACCTTTATAGGCTATTTCTAAAAAGTAACGCATGAATTTTTTACTTGACCTCTAATCCCTCACCTGCTTTAAAACTGCCCGCTGAAACGGGCATTTTTCCTGTGGCAAAACTCTTTCCAAAAATAAAATTGATAGACGCCTCTTGGGCATTTTCGCAGTCGTAGTACATCATAATCAACTGCTTTGCTTGGTCTATGTTTTTAAATTTTGCCAAAGTATAAGGATTTTTTAAAACCACTATGACTGACTTAGGGTTTTGAGCTAACTCTCCGATAAAGTTTTGCAAATCAGTAGAATACTCTATCTTGTTGTTAGGTCGTTTTTGTGTATCGTGTAATCCTACTATCACTATATCAAATTTTTTCAACTTATTTTTCACATGTTGAATGGACGAACTGCTGGCACTTATGGGCAAGGAAAAAGGCTCAATCTTTGCCAATCCGTTGGCTTTATTTTGTAAGGTAGTACTTGAAGTCGCACCAATGGAAACTACCGCAATATCCTTTGTTTCAATATTTTTCAATGGAAGCAAATTGGCATCGTTCCTTAATAAAGTCAAAGTTGCGGCAGAGAGTCGGCGATTCAGGTTTTTTGCTTTCTCATTGTTGAGGTCTTGGGTAAGGTTGTTTAGTTCTATTTTTGCCCACTTTGAGAGTCCCAATTCATACTTAGCAGTCAATACCTTCTTGCATTTATTGTCTATGTATTCCTGTTGGATAACTCCCTGTTTGATAGCATTTTTAATGGCATCAATCGCTTTGGGAATGTTCTCAGAAAGTTCCATGATGTCGTTTCCTGCTAAAAGTGCTTTGACTTCTGCCTCTCCCACAGGGTGGTAGGCAGTTACTCCTTTCATATTCATGGCATCAGTAAAAATCAAACCTTTGAATCCCAAATCATTGCGAAGTAAATCAGTAATGACGGGGCGAGAAAGCGTAGTAGGGAGGTTAGGAGTGCTGTCTAAAGCAGGAATATTGATATGTGCCACCATTACTCCGTTCAATCCCTTATTTATCAACTCTTTGAATGGATAGAGTTCTATATCTTCTAATCTCTTTCTGCTATGCTTAATTATTGGCAAGCCGTAGTGAGAGTCCACATCTGTATCTCCATGTCCGGGAAAGTGTTTGGCACTGGTAATCAATCCATAGTCTTGCATTCCTTTCATGTAGGCGTAGGCTTTTTGAGCGACTTTTACTTTATCTTCTCCAAAAGAACGATAGTTAATGACAGGGTTATTAGCATTATTATTGACATCTGCCACAGGTGCAAAATTGATGTGCATGCCCATTCTTTTGAACTGTTGTGCAATTTCCACGCCCATTTCGTATATTAACTCGTCTTCTGCTACTGCCCCTAATGCCATCTGATAAGGGAAGCTAATCGTACTATCTAAACGCATGCCCAGTCCCCATTCTGCATCTATGGCTATCATCAAAGGCACATTTGCCTCAGATTGGTAAAGATTGGTAAGCTCGGCTTGTTTGGTAGGACTTCCTTGGAAAAAAACTAATCCCCCAATATGATGTTTTTTTATCAAATTACTTACCGCCTCTTCTTCTGCCTTAGAACGGTTGGAGTAAGCGGCTGCAAAGAAAAGCTGAGCGATTTTATCCTCTTCGGACAAAGTACCAAATACAGAATCCACCCAAATTTCTCTTTTGATGCGGTGCAAATAAGCTATTAAATCAGTTTTTTCATCTTTGGTGGCTACTGAAGTTAAGCCCAATAAGGTAAAGGTCAGAGGAATAAACAAAAAGAGGTTGCGTTTTCTCATGGTGATTTCCCGATTAGTATTCAGCAAATATAAGGCATCTTTGGCAAAATCCAAGTTTGTTTTTTGTGATTCCTACATTTCTGTTTGGCATTTTTCAAACAAAATTTTATTTGTTATCTTTGCCAGATTGTAGAAAGTTTATCACCAAAATTATGATTTCTTGCGAAGAGGCAACACAAATTATACAACAAAATCTCTTTTTGTCTAAACCTGTGGAGGTCAAATTGATGAAAACGCTTGGAAGAATTCTCCGAGAAGAAATCAGAGCCGACCGAGATTTACCTCCTTATGATAGAGTAACTATGGATGGCATAGCGGTTGATTACCAAGCTATTAAACGTGGTCTTAATTATTTTTTTGTAGAGCATACGCAGTTTGCGGGCATGTTGCCTACTCGGCTTTCCTCTACTAATCACTGTATAGAAGTAATGACGGGAGCAGTTTTACCTATCGGTACAGACACAGTCATCAAGTATGAGGACTTAGAAAAGGAAGAGAAAGATAACAAGGTATATTTTAAACTCAAAAGTATAGAGGTAAAGCAAAAGCAAAATATTCACCAACAAGGAAGTGATAGCAGAGAAGGAGAAATATTAGTCCAAAGCAGTACTAAGATTAGCTCGGCGGAAATAGCCGTAGCAGCGGCAGTAGGCAAATCTGCCCTTTGGGTAAGCCAAAAGCCTCTCTTTGCCATTATCTCTAATGGAGATGAGTTGGTGGACATAGAAAGTACGCCCTCAGCCCATCAAATTCGCCGCTCCAATACTTACATGTTGCTTGCCGCTTTGGAAAATTTGCGAATGAAAGCAGATACATTTCATCTACCTGATAATAAAGCAATTATAGAGCAGAAACTGGCTAATGTCCTATCTCCGAAAAGTGTATTCGACGTGATTTTGCTTACGGGAGGCGTTTCTGCGGGCAAGGCAGATTTCGTTCCGCAAGTATTAGAAAACTTAGGAGTAGAAAAACTTTTTCATCAAGTAGCACAGCGTCCGGGCAAGCCTTTTTGGTTTGGTAAGACCAAAGCCAACAAAATCGTTTTTGCCTTGCCGGGCAATCCTGTTTCTACTTTTGTTTGCTTTCATAAATACGTTGTGCCTTGGCTTAGGGCAAGTTTGTTTGAGCCTAATCCTTTGGACTTGCCACAAGCTATTTTGAAAGAAGATTTTTCCTTCAAACCTTCTCTGACCTATTTTTTGCAGGTAAAATTGGAGTACGACAATCAGCAACTTTTAGCTACTCCCATAGAAGGCGGAGGCTCAGGAGATTTTGCCAATCTGCTGGAATGTGATGGATTTTTAGAACTTCCTGCCGAAAAAACGCATTTTAAAGCAGGAGAAAAATATCCATTTATAAAATATAGATAATATTACAAGACCAAATATTTGATAATCAATATGAGTAAAGTAGCTAAAAATTATATTCATGCCCTTGGGGTATTTTCTGTGTGCCTTTTTTTAAGTAGCATCTTCTACAACTGCTCTCAACAGCCCAATGCGAGTTCAGAAAATAGTACTGACAAAGATAGCGTCAAGGTCAGCGCTTTAAAGCCACAAAACGTGGACAAAACTCTTTATCCTAACGATGACAGCGAACTTGCTTGGCTCATGCGCCAGATGTACGAAGACGGGGAAAAAATAAAATTGGCTGTACTTAACAATCAACTGCCCGAAGATTTCAGAGAAAAGTTTAAAAATATCCATACCGCTACTCCTACTGATGCAAGCGTAAGAGGAGAAGTTTTTGATACCTCAGCCAAGGCTTTTTTAGCCACCTTAGATAAATTTTATACGGAAAAAGAAAACCAAGTAGAGAATTTCAACTTAGTAGTGCATGCTTGTATTGCTTGTCATCAGAACTACTGCCTAGGTCCTATCAAAAAAATCAAGAAATTAGCTATCAATTAATCTACGTGGAAAACTTCTTCCATTTTTGCCCACCACTCGCCTTCTTTACAAGTGTTTAGTGGTTCTTGGCATGGAATAGTTAATTCCCACCATTGTTGGGTAGTAGGGTCAGCGGCAATAGCCGCCATATCTGCCTCATAGTCAGTGCCTATATATTCGTAGTAGCTAAATAAAAAGCCATCTCTATAAAAAATAGAATAGTTGCGAATATTGGATTGATAAATGCGCTCCAATACTCCTTCCCATACTGCTTGGTGTAGCTTTTTGTATTCTTCTACTTTTTCATCTTTTAGCTTAATAAGGTGTCCGTATCTTTTCATATTCGTTTACTATGTTTTTGAATAAAAATAGCGATTTTTACTGCTAACTCCAACTTTGTAAATATTTTTTATAATCTCTTAACTCTTTGGATTGTATGGATAGACAAGCGATAGAGGAGATAAAACAGTACCAAATTTTTTTAGGCACTTTGCAGCTCAATTCGCAACTTGCTCATACTAAGACCGTGGAAATGGACTTGAAAGGCAAACTCAACCCTACCAACTTGATGCAAATGTTGTTTTTTGAGCAAAAACGCTGGCTCAATTTCAAAGAGTTTTATGAGTTTTATCTTTCAGAAAATCAATCCCTACTGAAAGAAACTTTTTCTTATCTTAATTGGGAAGACTTTGCAAAAGGGTTGGAAGCTCGTCTTTATCGCACACAATTTGGCTTACTCACCGAATATCACGCCTATTTTGCTTGTAGATGTATTTTTGGTATGGAGCATCTCAAAAGAAACAAAGAATTAGACGCAATGGGAGTTGATTTTCAGTTGATTTATAAAAATCAGACGTACAATATTCACATTTTTGTAGATACGCCGAGAGCGTGGGCATTTCGCAGATTTAAGACCGAAAACAAATCCGTAGAAAAAACAACGGGCTGGCATGTAAACCTTCCTTATTCGCTGAAAAGCAATCGCTTTAACTCTCTCAAATTTCTACCTAATGGCTTCGGCATTTATACTTCTCGGTATTTATATTATTTCCGAGAAGAGTTAGACAAAGGCAACATCCAACACAACAATATTGTAGGGACTACTGCTGAGGGTTTTTTATACGAGTGATTTGGTTTTCTATGATAAGAAGGCTAAATTTGTGTTTTTGTTTTCTTACCAAATTTGAAAAATAAGTAAAATCCTTTTTTCAATATAAGTATTTCAATACCATGTTTTTAGAACCTCAATGGACACCCCACCCACAAACGGGGTGGATAGAAGTAATCTGCGGCTCTATGTTTTCTGGAAAGACGGAAGAACTAATCCGTAGAGTAAACAGAGCTTTGATTGCTAAGCAGGAAGTAAGGATTTTCAAACCCGCCTTAGATAAGCGATATGATGAAATTAAGGTAGTTTCCCACGACCGCAATCACGTACAAGCCTATCCTGTGGAAAATGCTAAGCAAATTTTATCTCTTACGGAAAACTGCCAAGTAGTTGCCATAGATGAAGCACAGTTTTTTGATAATCATATCGTTGATGTTTGTAATACTCTGGCTTTTCAAGGAATCAGGGTGATTGTTTCTGGTTTAGATATGGATTTCCAAGGCAAACCCTTTGGCGTAATGCCTCACTTAATTGCTATTGCAGAATTTGTTACCAAAGTACACGCCATTTGTGTATGCTGTGGAGGGCTGGCATCTTATTCTTTTAGGCTAAATCCTTCTAAGGAGCAGGTGCTACTTGGCGAAAAAGACTTTTACGAGCCTCGCTGTCGTTATTGCTATCACAAGGCTATGTTTCCTGACATAATATTAGAGCAAGAAAAGTTATACTAAACCCTACTATTTCAAAACATCGATGTAAGTAATTTTTCCTGTATTGATAGTAAAAGTTTTGACCGCGGTATAGGCACTGCTCACTGCGGTTTTAGCGCGAAAAACCAGTTTGTAAGTACCGGGTTGCATACTGATATTTTCGCTTTTTTCTTTGGAGGGCGTAATATTTTCTACAAAAGTAGGTTGCCCTTGCGCATCAATTACGTAAAGACTTGCAAAACCATCGGTCATATTGACTACATTAAGAATACCCGGCTCGGCAATAGGGATTTCTGTTGTCTGTCCTGCTTTAATTTCTACGTTTCTAAAATACAATCGTGGGCGAGTCAGGACTTCTATGTCATACTTTCCTGCCAAATACTTCTCTAATATATCAACAGGCTGATGATGAAGAGTTTGAGATTCACCACTTTTCCTGATGACAGCCTGTAAATTGCCGTATTCTTTGCTGGTTTTCATATTGAATCTGAGCGTACCTTGTGGAGTATTTACTTTAATGACATTGTGTTTCCCTCCTTGTATTTCAATTTTTTCTTTGCGAACTGGGGGAATAGTATTAACCACTAAGTCATAAGTAAGCACGGGGTCTATTTCTAATAAGTCGGTTTTCCCTTGCCTGTCGCGAAAATGCACTAAATCATAAACACCTTCTTTGGTAACATGGTTAATAAAAGTCATGTTTATGTCTTTCTCTAAGGGTTGGTTTTTGTCGTCTAAAAGCTCAACGGCTACGGTAGTTTTGCCAAGCGTTTGCGTAGCTATGGAGGAGAGGGCTTGCGTAAATTCGCTTATATTTTTGGCATCTATTGCTTTGCCTATGCACTCAAAAGCCTGAGTAAAGTCTTTTCCCACTCCTAAGCCGATGATAAAAGGTCTGAGAATGATACCTTTTCTTTGTAAACCCAGAGATATAGCACAAGGGTCTCCATTGCAGGCTTCTATGCCGTCAGTAATCATGATAATTACATTGCGGTAGTTTTTATCGTCAGGGAAATCCATAGTAGCTTGTTCTAAGGAGTAGGCGATAGGGGTAGTGCCTTTGGGGAATATTTTACTTAGTATTTGCTTGATTTTATGATGGTTATTAGGTTCAAAGCCTATTTCTAACTTGGAGTCTTTGCAGTTTTTGAGTTTGCTATCAAACTGATGACCATACACTCGCAAGGCAAATTCTACATTTTTATTGACTTTGAGGGAGTCTATGAGCAAAGCCAATTTATCTTTGGCAATATTAATCCTCAAATCTCCGTCCCACTTAGAAAGCATGCTCCCAGAGGCATCTAAGACAAACAGTATGCGCGTTTTATCAGGCATCAAACGCTGTGGTTTTTGGGCATGCATATTAAGTACACAAGCAAGTAAGAAAAAAATTAATAGTAACTTATAGAAATGTTTAGGTGTCATTGCAATCAATTTTAGCATATATCAACTATTTTGGCAATATACTACTTTGAAGTTAGGATATTTATCAAAGTTACAACCTTTTTGCATTTTTATGCTCAATCGGAATTGGTTTTGATTGAAAATTTAACGTTTATAAGGCTTCAAACCTTATAAACGTTTGCAAACCACAAAGCCATTATTACAGTTTTAAGAAACCACTTTGTCTGGTAAAAGTAGCTGACAAGATAAAAAACTTAACAATTTGTTCATATTGGGTGCAGGATTTTCTGTGCTATCTGTTTGTATCTTTGATATGCCTTCGCTTTTCTACTTTCCTTACTCTGACAAGTGTATTTATTTTTTTCAAATCCTAAAATTTTAATGCTTATGAAAACTTTTTTAGAAAAAACAAATTCCAAACAAATTCCAAACAAATTCCAAACAAATTCCAAACAAATTTAATTTTTGGCTGATTTTGGTGTTTTTCTTGGCACTGCTCGGATGTAGCAAAACTGAGCAGTTAAACCCAGTAACAAATGCAGATAAGACAAAACAGAACACGGCGCGAGTAGAAGAGAAAAAGCCTTTCTTATTGAGGTATGAAAACTTACATCCACAAGTGAAAGAATCTTTTGTTTACTATGATGCTGAAAATGAATTCTTACATTTCTCTGATTATCTTATTTTTGATAAAGTAAGAACCGAACTGATGAATAAAGATAAAGAAACTTTGGTAAAGTGGGAAAGTCAGTTTGAAGGATTTACTTCGTTGAAATCAATCTATGACAAAGCTATTGAGGCACAAGTCAAAGAAGTAACAAGCCTTAGCCTACAAGCAGCAGCAGAAATTGCTAAAAACAATGATAAAAAGGTATTTTACGCACCTCTCGTAAATGCGAATAAAGACAAATTTATTTTTGAGGAGAATGGTTCTTTTAAAATGGACATTGCTTTTGACGAAATAGCTTCCTTAGTTAATGGTGAAGGTATTTTACGGATTAGTGGAGATATTTACTTATACAAGAAAAACGCAATTAGGATTCTTAAAAAGGGAGATATAACACAAATTCCTAACCTGAAAAAAGCAAACAAAAGTGATGATAAAGATATTGTTGTGTTGCCAATTACTGCCTCTGTAAGTAATATTTCTAATGGGCGGACAGAGTCTACTTGTGGACAACTTCAAAATAATTATACCCTTAATGTCTCAATTTCTTGGTGCAGTGGAAATTTTAGGTCTTGGATAGATAGAGTAAATTATTCTACACCAATATATGATTATACTAATGTTATTGGCACACAATGCTTTTTAGGTATTTGTGGACCTATGTATGCCCTTATTGGTTATACAAATTCTACAAGACTGACAGCAGGTTGTGATACCAAAGCAAAATGGCTATGCTTAATCGAGTGTCTTTATAGCCAATGGCGACAAACAATTACAGGTAGTTTGAATGTCAATGGCTCTCCTATTTCAATAAATCGTGTAAATGGGGATGGTGGTGTATCAAGTACCTCATTTGTTATTTACGATAGTGCACCAGCAAATTTTTCAGGTAGTTTTATTAATTTTACAACTATTGGAACTTCTATTGGCACGCCTATTCTTATAAATTATGATTGTGTCCCATAAATTACTGAAAGAAGCCTTTGCAGATATTAGCCTTTGTAAAGGCTTCTTTTTAAATAACAAAAACATTTTAAACCCATAACTCATACCCAAATGAAAAATTTATTTTTTTTGCTTTTCTTATTTTATACGCTTACCAATGATGCTATTGCCCAAAATTTGATACTCAGTAGGTGGAATATCAAGATAAACCCTCTGGCAAGAATAAACTCCAATTCCAGAGCATGGAGTTTAAGTGGTGAATATTTTTTAGATAAAAAGATGAAAAAAAGTATGCTTTTCAATCCTTATCTAATCTATCGGAACGAAAGAGGAGACACTACTCAAATTGGTTCTTTTGCAAACCATCGTGGTTTTGGTGCTATTGTAGGTTACAGATATTACCCGTTAGGATTTGTATCATCTTCATCATCAATACAAAAAGGATTTTATATAAGTCCATTTGCTCAAGCAGAATATCTAAAAGTAGATTTTGTAAATTTAAAATCAAGGTTCTCGAGCAGAGATGAAAATGGAAACATTACAACAGGCAGAGAAAACGGCAGAAACATACAAGAAATTGTTTCTTTTCAGTATGGTTTGAGTGTAGGCTATCAGTGGATTTGGTGGCGTAAGATAGTTTTCGATATTTGTACAGGTATTGCCTACCGCCACGCTCAGTACGCTTTGAAAAAAGACATAAGTGAGGGCATTTATTACCCTATTACTCAAGTTGGGATAGATAAAGTTTTGGACAAATCCTATACTGGACTTTTGCCCAAACTTGGCTTTCAGATAGGCTTTGCGTTTTAGCATATCTTAGCGATTTATGTGTTGTCAGTTTTACAAACCGACAACATTGGTTTTTCAAAACCATCATTATGATTTT
>Ga0272446_1005575_pt1 | contig 13770 bp, 12 predicted proteins | sample YNPCB0061_FD_194587 | JGI IMG/M metagenome (GOLD analysis project Ga0272446, IMG submission 194587) | Hot spring microbial mat communities from Yellowstone National Park, WY, United States - YNP-CB-006-1 | ecosystem: Environmental > Aquatic > Thermal springs > Hot (42-90C) > Sediment | place...
GCTCGCGCTCGCCATCGCCGCCCGGATCGAGCGCTGGATCGCCGCGGGCGAGATCCTGCCCGCGCGCGGCCGGCGCATGCGCCCGGGCGACATCCTCGTTCTCGTGCGCCGCCGCCGCGCCTTCGTTCCGGCCCTGGTGCGGGCGTTGAAGGAACGGAACGTTCCGGTCAGCGGCACTGATCGCATGGCGCTGACCGCCGAGCTCGCGGTCGCCGACGTGCTCGCGACCCTCGAGGCGCTGCTGCTCCCCGAGGACGACCTTACCCTCGCCGCGGCGCTCCGCTCGCCGCTGTTCGGCCTCTCCGACCCGTCGCTGATGGCGCTCGCGGCCGGGCGCGAGCGGCGGTCGCTGCGCGCCACGCTGCGCCGCCGCGCGGGCGAGCGGCAGGACTGGGCCGAGGCCGAGGCGCTGCTTGCCGCGCTCGCCGCGCGGGCGGATTTCGAGACGCCGCACGCGCTGATCGCGCGTCTGCTCGGGCCCTTCGGCGGGCGCGCGCGTCTGCTCGCCCGGCTCGGGCCCGACGCGGCCGACCCGCTGGACGAACTGATCAACGCCGCCCTCGCGCATGAGCGGGCGCACCCGCCCTCGCTGCAGGGCTTCCTCGCCTGGCTGCGCGCCGGGCGCGGCACGATCAAGCGGGACCAGGAGCCCGGCGCCGACGCGGTTCGCGTGATGACGGTGCACGGCGCGAAGGGGCTCGAGAGCCCAGTCGTCATCCTCGCCGACACGACCTCTGTGACCGACGACCCCGAGCCCCTGCAATGGCTCGCTGACCCGGCGACGCGCGCCGATATCCCGCTCTGGTCGCCGCGCGCGGAATACCGGCCCGCGACGATCGCCGAGGCGCGTGAGGCGGCAGAGCGCGAGGCGAGGGCGGAGTATCGAAGGCTGCTCTATGTCGCGCTGACGCGCGCGGAGGACAGGCTCGTGGTCACGGGGGCGCTCAGCCGCAGGGGAGAGGGCAAAGAGGCGGGCTGCTGGTACGACCTCGTCGAGGCCGGGTTCGCCCGGCTCGAGGGGGCGGAGCCGCTCTGCCTCGACCCGGGCGCTCTCCTCGGCGAGCCGGGCTGGCCGGCGGGCGGATGGGTGTTCGCCACGCCGCAGGACCCGTCGCTCCCGCCGCGGCCCGACCGCCACCCGGCCTCCCCTGTCGCGGAGATGCCCGTTCCCGCCTGGGCACGGCGGGAGCCGCCCGAGGAGGCGGCGCCGCCACGCCCCCTCACCCCCTCCGAGGAGGGGCTCGAAGAGCCGCCGGCCGCCTCGCCGCTCGCCGCCGCGACCGGGCGGATGGCGCGGCTCCGCCGCGGCACGCTGATCCACGCCCTGCTCCAGCACCTGCCCGACCTGCCGCGGGAGCATCGGGGCGAGGCGGCGAGGGCCTTCCTCGCAGCGCCCGGGCTCGGCCTCGACGCCGAGGCCGTGGCCGCGGTTGCCGCAGAGACGATGGCGATCCTCGAGGACGCGCGCTTCGCGCCGCTGTTCGCCCCCGGCTCGCTCGCCGAGGTGCCGCTCGCAGGCCGCGTCGGCGGTCGGGTGATCGCGGGCCAGGTGGACCGGCTCGCGGTGACGGAGACGGCGGTGCTGGTCGCCGACTTCAAGACCAACCGTCCGCCGCCCGACCGCGTCGAGGACGTGGCACCCGGCTATCTCCGCCAGATGGCCGCCTATCGCGCCCTCCTCCGCGCGGTCTATCCCGGCCGGGCGGTCGGCTGCGCGCTCGTCTGGACATACGCCGCGCGCATGATGGCACTGCCGGACACGCTGCTCGACGCCTACGACCCCGCGACCACCTGAGAGGGCGGGCCGCGCGGCTTGCCGCCGCCGCAGCACCGCGTGCTACAACACGCGGCTGGCCGGCCCTGACCCCGGTCCACAACGCGGAGAGAGGCATGAGCGCAGCGACCAAGGCCGTGACGGATGCGTCCTTCGAGACTGACGTGCTGAAGGCGGAGCATCCCGTCCTCGTCGATTTCTGGGCCGAATGGTGCGGCCCCTGCCGGTCGATCGCGCCGGCGCTCGACGAGATCGCCACCGCCTATGCCGGCAAGCTCACGGTCGCGAAGGTGAACGTGGACGAGAACCCGGTGACGCCGAACCGCTTCTCCGTGCGCGGCATCCCGACCCTGATGATCTTCAAGGGCGGCCAGCCCGTCGCGACCAAGGTCGGCGCTGACAGCAAGGGCAACCTCACCGCCTGGGTGGACGCGAACCTTTGATCGCCCAGGCCTGCCGGGCGCTGCCGCACGGGGTTTCCGGCCCGCGGTGACGCCACCACCTCCGTCCCGAGACTGGGTGGACGGGAGGTTGAGATGGCTCGCCCTGGCATGGTCGTGGTTGCCGCCCTCGTGGTGCCGCTCACGTTCGGCGCTGCCGCCGCCGAGGTCGTGCGCACCAGCGAGGCGGCCTTCCGGATCACCGTCATCGCCTCTGGGCTGGAAAGCCCCTGGGGTGTGGCCGCCCTGCCCGACGGGCGGCTGATCGTCACCGAAAAACCGGGGCGCGTCCGGCTCGTCGGCACGGACGGTCGGCTCTCGCCGCCGCTGGCCGGAGCGCCTCCGACCGTGGCGAACCGCCAGGGCGGCATGCTCGATGTCGTCCTGCACCCGCGCTTTGCCGAGAACGGCTTCGTCTACCTCTGCCACGTCGCCGCCGGCGAGGATGAGACGTCCTCGACCATCACGCGGCTGAGGCTCGCGGGCGACCGGCTCGAGGCGCCGCGCACGATCCTCACCGTCACCCCGCGCGTCGCCAACGGCTTCCATTTCGGCTGCCGCATGGCCTTCGGGCGCGACGGCATGCTCTACGCCGGCTTCGGTGACCGCTTCCAGATGGAGCGGTCGCAGGACCTCGGCGACCTCAACGGCAAGATCATCCGCGTGACCGACGAGGGCGCGGTGCCGGCGGACAACCCCTTCGTCGGCCGGCCCGGGGCGCGGCCAGAGATCTGGTCATACGGCCACCGCAACATCCAGGGCCTCCTCGTCGATCCCGCGACCGGCGCGCTCTGGGCGCACGAGCACGGGCCGCAGGGCGGCGACGAGGTGAACCTGATCCGCCGCGGCGCCAACTATGGCTGGCCGCGCGCGACTCACGGCGTGAACTACGGCGGCGCGCCGATCACCGAGCATCGCTCGCTTCCCGGCATGGAGGACCCGCTGAAGGTCTGGGGCCCCACCTCGATCGCGCCCTCTGGCTTCGCCGTCGTCACCGGGCCTGCCTTCCCGGCCTGGCAGGGCAACCTGCTCGTCGGCGCGCTGCGCGACCGCTCGCTCATCCGGCTCGTGCGCGCTGGCGAGCGGATCGTCGGCGAGGAGCGGATCCCGATGTTCGGCGAGCGTATCCGCGACGTGCGCGTTCTGCCCGACGGGCGCGTGCTTCTGCTCACCGACAGCCGCGAGGGCGCGATCTGGCGGCTCGATCCGGCGTCCTGAACCGGCGTGAGCCTCACCCGTGATCGCGCAGGATGACGCCGGCGAGATAGAGGCTGCCGCAGATCAGGACGCGGCCCTCTCCTTCCGCTTCCCGCGCGATCGTGGCCACCGCATCCGCCACACGTGGCCCGCGCCGGGCCCGCCCGCCCGAGGCGGCGATGATCTCGGCCGGCGCCTGCGCGAGATGCTGGTCCGGTTCCGCAACGGCCCAGAGGCTCGCGGCATGGGGGATAAACGGAGCAAGGAACTCGGCTGTCTGCTTGCCCGCCTTCATGCCGACGACGACGTGCCACGGCGGCACTGGCGCGGCGGCGAGATGCGCCCCGAGCGCCGCCCCGGCATCGGGGTTGTGGCCGCCATCGAGCCAGAGCTCCCAGCCCTCCGGCAGGAGATCGACGAGAGGCCCGCGCACGAGGCGCTGCAGCCGCGCAGGCCAGGTGGCGCTGGCGAGCCCCTCGGCGAAGGCGGCGGCGGTGAAGCGCGGATCGGCGGTCGCGCGCAGGGCGGCGATCGCGATGCCCGCATTGTCGTGCTGGTGCGCGCCTGGAAGGGCTGGGGCGGGCAGGCTGAGCGTTCCCCCCTCGTCCTCGTAGCGGAGCCCGTCGCCGTCGGGCGCGATCGTCCACGCCTCGTCGCGGGCGCGCAACGGTGCGCCGACCGAGCGGGCGCGCTCGGCGATCACGGCGAGCGCGGCCGGCTCCTGCCGCCCGGTGGCGCAGGGCACGGAAAGCTTCATGATCCCCGCCTTCTCGAAGGCGATGGCGGGAAGCGTGTCGCCGAGGAAGTCCATATGGTCCATCGCGATGTGGGTGATCGCGGTGGCAGCGGGGCGGGGGACGACGTTCGTTGCATCGAGCCGCCCGCCCAGGCCCACTTCGAGCACCAGAAGCTCGGCCGGCACTTCGGCGAAGAGCAGGAAGGCGGCGGCGGTGGTGATCTCGAAGATGGTGATCGGCGCCTCGCCATTGGCCGCTTCCGCCGCCTCCAGCGCCTCGGCCAGCGCGCGCTCCGTCACGAGCGCCCCGGCGAGGCGGATGCGCTCGTGGAACGAGACGAGATGCGGGCTCGTGTAGACATGCACGCGCAGCCCGGCCGCTTCGGCGATGGCGCAGGCGAAGGCGCAGGTCGAGCCCTTGCCGTTCGTTCCCGCCACATGCAGAACCGGCGGCAGGCGACGCTCGGGGTGGCCCAGCCGCGCGAGCAGCCGCTCGATCCGCCCGAGCGAGAGGTCGATCAGCTTTGGGTGAAGGCGCGAAAGCCGCGCCAGCAGCGCCTCCGACGGCGCCTCGGCGACCGTCATCGCCGCCGCCTCAGGGTGACGGCGCCGCCGGATAGGGCACGACCTCGGCTCCCGGCCGCTCCGCCCGGCGCGCCTGCGGCTCGGTGAGCAGGCCGATCAGCCGCGCGAGCGTCTCGCGCAGCTCAGACCGCTTCACCACCATATCCACCATGCCGTGCTCGTGCAGGTATTCCGCGCGCTGGAAGCCCTCGGGCAGCTTCTCGCGCACCGTCTGCTCGATCACCCGCGCGCCGGCGAAGCCGATCAGCGCTCCGGGCTCGGCGATGTGGATGTCGCCGAGCATCGCGAAGGAGGCGGTCACGCCGCCCGTGGTCGGGTCGGTCAGAACGACGAGGTAGGGAAGGCCCGCCTCCTTGACGAGCTGCACCGCGATGGTGGTGCGCGGCATCTGCATCAGGCTGAGCGCTCCCTCCTGCATACGCGCCCCGCCGGAGGCGGTGACGACAACGAGTGCGGCCTCCTGCAGCACCGCAAGCCGCGCGGCTGCGACGAGCGCCTCACCCACGGCGGTGCCCATCGAGCCGCCCATGAAGTCGAAGGCAAAGGCGGCGACGACGGCACGGTAGGCGCCGATCGTGCCGTGCGCGACCACGATCGCGTCATCGAGCCCTGTCTCGGCGCGCGCCGCCTTGAGCCTGTCGGCGTAGCGCTTCTGGTCGCGGAAGTGCAGCGGGTCGGGCGGCACGGAGGGCAGCTCGATCGCGGCGTGGCCCTCGTCCATCAAGAGCGCGATCCGCGCCTTGGCGGAAAGGCGCATATGGTGGCCGCAGTGCGGGCAGACGCGGTGGTTCTTTTCGAGTTCGAGATGGAAGATCATCTGCTCGCAGGCGGGGCATTTGTGCCAGAGATTCTCCGGCACGTCCTTGCGCCCGAGCAGCGTGCGTATCTTCGGGCGGACGTAGTTGGTGAGCCAGTTCATCGTGTCGTGTTCGTATCGCCTCAGGCCGCCGCGCGGCGGGCGCCGCGTACGCCGGCGGCGAGCGCGCGCACCTCATCGAGCACCGCAGCGACCGTTCCGGGGCGCGCGCGGCCCTCCTCGTCGAGATCGGCGGCGAGTATGTCGATCAGCGCCGAGGCGACCACCGCCGCATCCGCGATCCGCACGGCGGCAGCCGCCTGCTCGGGCGTCTTCACGCCGAAGCCGACGGCGATCGGCAGGGCGGTGGCGCGGCGAATACGCGGGATCGCCTCGGCGAGATGCGCCTCGGTGGCCGAGCGCGTTCCGGTGATCCCGGTGATTGAGACGTAGTAGACGAAGCCGCCCGAACCCGCGAGCACGACGGGCAGGCGCTGATCGTCGGTCGTCGGCGCGACGAGGCGGATCAGCTCGACGCGATTGGGTGCGGTGTGGCGGGTGAGTTCGTCCGCCTCCTCGGGCGGGAGGTCGACCACGATCAACCCGTCGACGCCCGCCTCGGCCGCATCGGCTGCGAAACGTTCCGGGCCATGGGAGAGGATCGGGTTGTAGTAGCCCATCAGCACCAAAGGCGTCGTTGCGTCACCGCGACGGAAGCCGCGCACCATCTCGAGCGTCGCGGGAAGGGTTGCCCCGGCCTTGAGCGCCCGCTGGCCGGCGCGCTGGATGGTCGGCCCGTCCGCCATAGGGTCGGTGAAGGGGACGCCGATCTCGACCAGGTCAGCCCCGGCGGCAGGCATGCCGGCGAGCAGCGCCTCGGAGGTGGCGCGGTCCGGGTCGAAGGCCTCGAGGAAGGTGATGAGGGCGCCGCGCCCTTCGGCGCGCAGGGAAGCAAAGCGCGCGGCGATCCGGTTCGGGGCGCCCTCGGCAACGCGGAACCCCGTCACAGCTTCACCCCCAGCGCCTCCGCCACGGTGAAGATGTCCTTGTCGCCGCGGCCGCAGAGGTTCATAAGGATGATCGCGTCCTTCGGCATCGCGGGCGCGATCTTCGCCACATGCGCGAGCGCATGCGCGGGTTCGAGAGCGGGGATGATCCCTTCCGTGCGCGTGCAGAGCTGGAAGGCCTCGAGCGCTTCCGCATCCGTCACGGCGACGTATTCGACCCGGCCCACTTCATGCAGCCAGGCATGCTCGGGGCCGACGCCCGGATAGTCGAGCCCTGCCGAGATCGAATGCGCCTCGAGGATCTGCCCGAACTGGTCCTGCAGGAGGTAGGTGCGGTTGCCGTGCAGCACGCCTGGCCGGCCGCGCGAGAGCGAGGCGGCGTGCTGGCCGCTGTCGAGACCGTGGCCTGCCGCCTCGACGCCGACGAGGCGCACCGAGGCGTCGTCGAGGAAGGGGTGGAACAGGCCCATCGCGTTCGACCCGCCGCCGATCGCCGCGACCGCGACATCGGGCAGCCGGCCCGTGGCCTTCGCGAGCTGCGCCTTCGCCTCCGTCCCGATCACCGCCTGGAAGTCGCGCACCATCGCCGGATAGGGATGGGGGCCGGCGACCGTTCCGATAAGGTAATAGGTGTCGGCGACGTTCGCCACCCAGTCGCGCAGCGCCTCGTTCATCGCGTCCTTCAGCGTCGCGGCACCCGAGGTGACGGGCCTGACCTCGGCGCCGAGCAGCTTCATGCGGAACACGTTGGGTGACTGCCGGGCGACGTCGGTCGCGCCCATGTAGATGGTGCAGGGAAGCCCGAAGAGCGCGCAGACCGTCGCGGTCGCCACACCGTGCTGGCCGGCGCCGGTCTCGGCGATGATCCGCGTCTTGCCCATGCGCCGCGCGAGCAGGATCTGGCCCATGCAGTTGTTGATCTTGTGCGCGCCGGTGTGGTTGAGCTCGTCGCGCTTGAACCAGACCTGAGCGCCCCCCAGCGTTGCCGTCAGCCGCTCGGCGAACCAAAGCGGGCTCGGCCTGCCCACATAGTCGGCGAGGTAGCCGTCGAGCTCGGCCTGGAAGGCAGAGTCCTGTTTCGCGGCCGCGTAGGCGCGCTCGACCTCGAGGATCAGCGGCATCAGCGTCTCGGCGACGTAGCGGCCGCCGAAGGGGCCGAAATGCCCGCGCGCGTCCGGCCCTGAGCGCAGGCTGTTCGGCAGGGCGGGGGGTAGGGGCTTGTTCACGTCGTGCCTCCCGGATCGGAAGCGGGGGTCGTAGCGCAAAAGCCGGCCTTGGCCTAGATGCGTGGCCTTGATGCGTGGCCTAGATGCGGGGCCTGGACGCTGCCTCAGGGTGAGGCCTCGGCCCGGCACGCCTTCGCGGCGGCGACGAAAGCGGCGATCAGGCCCGGGTCCTTGACGCCGCGGCGGGCCTCCACACCGCTCGAGACGTCAACGCCCCGTGCGCAGGAGGTGCGGATCGCCTTCGCAACGTTCTCCGGCGTGAGGCCGCCCGCGACCAGCCATGGCACGGGGACGGCAAGGCCGCGCAGCACCGACCAGTCGAAGGCGCGCGCATTGCCGCCGGGCAGAGCGCCCGGTGTCCCCGGCGCGGGCGGGAGAGCGTCGAAGAGCAGCATGGTGGAAACGGCCGCGAAACGGCCGATCCCGGCGGCAGCGTCCTCGCGCGAGGCGACGCCGACCGCGATGATCGTATCGACGCCGAAACGCATTCGGATCGCACGCGCGCGGTCGGGCGAGGCGATGTCGTGCAGCTGCAGCATATCGAGCGGCACGGCCTCGAGCACGGCCGCGATCGCCGCGTCGTCGGGGTCGACGAAGAGCCCGACGCGGCGCGGCCCGCCCGCGCGCCGCACCGAGAGGGCGGCGGCGGCGGCCGGCGTGATCGCGCGCGGCGAGGGCGGGAAGAACACGAAGCCCACCATGTCGGCACCCGCGTCGCAGGCGGCGTCGAAGCCGGACGCGTCGTTGATGCCGCAGATCTTGACCGCGATGCTCACGCGGCGGCGCTCACGCGAGGCTCGCCGCAACCGCGCGCGCCGCCGCAGCCGGGTCGGCGGCGCCGGTGACGGGGCGGCCGATCACCAGCCAGTCGGCGCCTTCCCGCACGGCGTCGGCGGGCGTCATCACCCGCTTCTGGTCGCTCGCCTCGCTGCCCAGGGGCCTGATCCCCGGCACGGCGAGCGGCACGCCGGGGCCGAGCAGGGCGCGGATCGGCCCCGCCTCGTGCGCCGAGCAGACGAGCCCGTCGGCGCCGGCCTCGATCGCGCGCCGGGCGAGCCTGAGCACCTGCTGCGTCGGCCCGCCCGCGACGCCGGTGGCGGCGAGGTCGGCGGCGCCGAGGCTCGTCAGCACGGTGACGGCGAGGATCATCGGCCGCCCGTCGCCGGACGCCTCGACCGCCTCGCGCGCTGCGGCGACCATGGCCGGCCCGCCCGAGGCATGCAGCGTGAGCATCGCCACGCCGAGCGCGGCAGCGGCGCGCACCGCCCCGGCGACGGTGCTGGGGATATCGTGCAGCTTGAGGTCGAGGAACACCGGGGCTCCAGCTGCCGCGACACGTTCCACGGCGCGAGGTCCATGCGCGACGAAGAGTTCGAGCCCGAGCTTCACGAGCCCGACTTCTGGAGCGAGGGCACGCGCCCAGGCTTCGGCGCGCTCGGGGTCAGCCGTGTCGAGGGCGACGATCAGGCGCGCGCGCGGCGTGGCGGGGCGTTGCAGCATCGGCCCCTGACTACCAGCGGCGCGACGGTGCGCCAACCTGCCCCGGCGGACACCCGAACCGCTCGCTCAGGGCACCGATCGGGCGGACGACGACGGCCGGGGCGCTGCGCGCGTGACGGCCTCAGCGCCGCGCGAGCGCGGGGCTGGGCTTCTCCGCGGCCGGTGTTCGGGCGAGCGTCCGCCTGAGTTCGTCCACCTCGGCGCGGAGCGCGGCGGTGGTGCTCTCGAGCCTGCGCGCGCGAAGGCGCACTGGCAGAGCCGCCGTCCACACCACGAAGGCGCCGAACAGGAACGCGACCGCGGCGACCCCAAGCACGGCGACGGAGAGCGGCAGGTCGGCTGTGTGGTCGAAGGGCCAGAGCTTGAGTTGGACCACCTCGGTGTTCGAGACGGCGAACAGCACGACCAAGGCTGCGAGCGGGATGGTGACGAGCCAGGATGCGCGCATCGCGCCCCCTCCTCAGCGGGTGCGGGGCCGCGCAGGCTGCGCGGGCTGGTTCAGCCGGTCGCGCAGGTCCTTGCCGGCCTTGAAGAAGGGAACGACTTTCTCGGCGACGGAGACGGCAGCGCCGGTGCGCGGGTTCCGCCCCGTGCGCGCCTCGCGCTTTTTCACCGAGAAGGCGCCGAAGCCGCGCAGCTCGACACGGTTGCCGGCGGCAAGTGCGGCGACGATCTCCTCGAACACGGTGCTGATGATCGCCTCGACGTCACGCTGCATCAGGTGCGGGTTCTGCCGCGCCAGCTCGGCAATGAGTTCGGACCGCGTCATTCGGCGCCCCCCCGCGCGGACACTGCCAATGAAGGGTGCCAGACGGCCATCAGACCGTCAAGGTTAAGCCGTTCTGAAACAAGGGCTTTTCTGGCTTCGCGAAGCAGCCTCGGAACGAGCCTCTGGGTCTCGTCCTCGATCACCTCGCGCACCGGCAGGGTGGCGGGAACGCCCCGCTCCGCGGCGAGCCAGGCGCGCGCCTCGGCCTCGCCGCCGATCGCATCGACGAGCCCCTCGGCCATCGCCTGCCGGCCGGTGAAGACGCGGCCATCGGCGAGAGCGCGAACGCGGGCGGGCTCCATCTTCCGCCCCGCAGCGACCATCGCGACGAACTGCGCATAGAGATCGTCGATCACGGTCGCAAGCGCGGCGCGGCCCTCCTCGGTGAGCGGGCGGAAGGGGGAGGGCTGGTCCTTCAGCGCTCCGGAGGTGATCGCCTCGGCGCGTATGCCGAGGCGTTCGAGCAGCCCGGCGAACTCGATCGACTGCATGACGACGCCGATCGAGCCCGTGACGGTGGCTTCGCGCGCGAAGATCCGCTGAGCCGGCAGCGCCACCATGTAGCCGGCGGACGCTGCCGTTCCGCCCATCACCGCCACCACCGGCTTCTTCGCCGCCACGGCAGCGAGCGCGCGATGCAAGGCCTCGCCGCCAGCGACCGTACCGCCCGGGCTGTCGATCGCCACGATCAGGGCACGCACCCGCGTATCGTCGGCGATCCGCGCGAGCGCCTCGTCGCGCGCGCGGTCCTCCGCGATCACGCCAGAGACGGTGAGCCGGGCAACGCTCGGCGCACCGGTGAGCGACCGCGCAGGGCCATACTCGGCAGCCACCAGAGCGATCGCCGCCACCACGAGTGCGACGGCGGCGGCACGCCAGAAGGCGAGGCTGCGCTTGAGCCTGCGCCGGTCGATCAGAAGGTCGGTCTCGAGGGCCATGGCCAAGAGTTGCACGGCCGCCTGCGCCGCGTCACGCCCCGAGGCACGCTCGAGGCGAGGGGCGCGGCCGCACCGCGATCACCCCGGCGGGCGGCGCCCAACGCGGCACCCCCGGCGGAGCACGGTCACCCCCCGCTGTCGTTGGCCATCTGGTTGCGCCGGCGAATCGCAGCGCCGAGGATGTCGCCGAGCGAGGCACCGCTGTCGGAGGAGCCGAACTCGGCCATCGCGGTCTTCTCCTCCTCCATCTCGCGCGCCTTGATCGAGAGCGTGAGCCGGCGCGTCTGGCGGTCGACCGCGATGATCTTGGCGTCCACCTTGTCGCCGACGCCGAACCGATCGGGCCTCTGGTCCTGCCGGTCGCGCGCGAGCTCGGCCTTGCGGATGAAGCCGGTCACCGCGTCGTCCACCTTCACCTCGATGCCGTTCGGCTGCACCTGCGTCACCACGCAGGTGACCACCGAGCCCTTGATCATCCGGTCCATCACCCCGGCCGCCGGGTCGGCCGAGAGCTGTTTGACGCCGAGCGAGATCCGCTCCTTCTCGACATCGACGTCGAGCACCTTGGCCTCGACAACGTCGCCCTTCTTGTATTTCTGGATCGCCACCTCGCCGGGCTCGTCCCAGGAGAGGTCGGAGAGGTGGACCATGCCGTCGATGTCGCCGGGAAGGCCGAGGAAGAGGCCGAACTCGGTGATGTTGCGCACCTCGCCCGAGACGGTGGAGCCGACCGGGTGGGCGTCGAGGAACGCTTCCCAGGGGTTGCGCAGGCACTGCTTCAGCCCGAGCGAGATCCGGCGCTTCACCTGGTCGACATCGAGCACCATCACCTCGACCTCCTGGGAGGTGGAGACGATCTTGCCCGGGTGGACGTTCTTCTTGGTCCAGGACATCTCGGAGACGTGCACGAGGCCCTCCACGCCCGGCTCGAGCTCGACGAAGGCGCCGTAGTCGGTGATGTTGGTCACCCGGCCGATATACTTCGCGCCCACCGGATATTTCGCGGCCACGCCCTCCCACGGGTCGGCGAGCAGTTGCTTCATGCCGAGCGAGATGCGCTGCGTGTCCTGGTTGAAGCGGATCACCTGAACCTTCACGGTCTGGCCGACCTGCAGCGCCTCGGAGGGGTGGTTGATCCGCCGCCAGGCGATGTCGGTGACGTGCAGCAGGCCGTCGACCCCGCCGAGATCGACGAAGGCGCCATAGTCGGTGATGTTCTTCACCACGCCGTCGAGGATGATCCCCTCCTTCAGGCCCTGGACGAGCTCGGCGCGCTGTTCGGCGCGTGTCTCCTCGAGCACGGCGCGGCGGGAGACGACGATGTTGCCGCGGGCGCGGTCCATCTTGAGGATCTGGAAGGGCTGCGGGCTGCCCATCAGCGGCCCGACGTCGCGCACGGGGCGGATGTCCACCTGGGAGCCGGGCAGGAACGCCACCGCGCCGCCGAGATCGACGGTGAAGCCACCCTTGACCCGGCCGAAGATCACGCCGGTGACGCGCGCCTGCGCGGCATAGGCCTTTTCGAGGTTGGTCCAGGCCTCCTCGCGGCGTGCCTTCTCGCGCGAGAGGATGATCGCGCCGTCGCGGTCCTCGTAGCGGTCGACATAGACCTCGACCATGTCGCCGGGCTTCACCTCGGGCTTCTGGCCCGGCGGGGCGAACTCCTTCAGCGGCACGCGCCCCTCGCTCTTTAGGCCCACGTCGACGACGGCGACGTCGCCGTCGATTCGGACGACCCGCCCGGTGATCACGCTGCCGTCGAAGCCGCTGTCGCGGCCGAGGGTCTCGTCGAGCAGTGCGGCGAAGTCCTCCGTCACGGGGGGCGTCGCGGTGTGGGCCGTCGCGGTGTGGGCCATGAGGGGTCGGTCTTCCTTCGAACCCGCCGGCCCGGTCCGTCCCGGGCATCGCTGCGGGGCCTGCGCGGCCGGCGCGCGGCGCTATGCGCCGATGCGTCCGTCCACGGCTTGCCCCGGGCACGACCGGGGCCGGTTGCTGATCCGGGCCGGTGCGCGGCCCGGTGCGTCGGCTTCGGCCAACGCGCGGTAGCGCGTCGGGCTTCCCCGTGCGCGCTCGTCGCGCGTCAAAAACGCGCTCGCGCCCGGAAAGTCAAGCGCTGCGGGGGGTGCATGCCACGACAGACTCAGTCGCATCGAGGGCGCGTCAGGAGTGGCGCGCCCCGTCGCGGCGATTGCTACCGCTGGTTGGGCGATGCCAAGCTGCCGGCGAAGGCCCCGAACTCTCTGAGCCCTGCCCCGCCCATGACCGAGCATGTCCAGCTTGACCGACTGCGCTACGAGGAGCTCCGCGAACGCCTCATCGATCTGACCCGCCGCAACCGGCTCCTGCAGTTCCAGCACGGGCCGAAGGCGGCGATCGTCCGGGTGGTTGACGAAATCCCCGACCTCGTGCTCACGAAGCTGCAGAGCCGGGAGCAGATCACCTTCGCGCCGGTGCCCGGCGATGAGGGCGAGCCGCCCGACGAGCAGACGGTTGAGTTCCGCGCTGCCATCGAAGCCGCGAGGGCCAGCGATCCGGAGCATGCGAACGCTCTGGTCGCGGTCGATGAGAGCGACGCTTCGGCCGCCGCCAAGCTTGCCGCGATCGAGCGCGACCTCCGCGACCGTGTCCGCGAGCAGCTCGGGCTGCCCCCACGGCCTGCCGCCAAGGCGCGTGACCCGATCGAGGCAGCGCGCGCGGCCGGAATCGATCCGTCCTACGACCTGCCGCGGACGGCGACCAAAGCCGCGCCGAAGCACACCGACAGCGCCTTGCAGACCCTGCTGTTCCGAAGGCCGCTTGCAG
>Ga0272446_1005577_pt1 | contig 13763 bp, 9 predicted proteins | sample YNPCB0061_FD_194587 | JGI IMG/M metagenome (GOLD analysis project Ga0272446, IMG submission 194587) | Hot spring microbial mat communities from Yellowstone National Park, WY, United States - YNP-CB-006-1 | ecosystem: Environmental > Aquatic > Thermal springs > Hot (42-90C) > Sediment | place...
GCTATAAGCGGCCCCTTTTCAGGGCCAGCGGGAGATCGGGAAAAGCTGAGAAGCGGGGCGGCGGGGAGCGGACATCGCGACTTCGCCCAAGCCCAGCTTCACCAGCACGCCGGTGATGCGCCGCACCATCTTCCAGGGAAGGTGGGAAGCTTCGATGGGGAACAGGATCGGGCGCTGTTCCCTCCACGCCGGCTTGGCGGGATTCCTGGTCGGCTTTGCGCAGTCCGGCCGCCGCTCGGCTAAAACAGAAGCTTCAATCCAAAACTTAGCACTCTCGCTGGGTTGGCCGCGTTCACCGCGCCATAATTCTGGGCCGGCCGGCCTTGAGCATCGAACCGCACGGTCGTGTTGATCCCCGTGAACGATGTGTGATTGGGGAGATTGAAGGTTTCGAAGCGAAATTCCATCCGCACTTGTTCGGTGACCTCAATCTTCTTGAGCAAGGTCACGTCCCACTGGCTCTGGCCCGGTCCGATTAGGATATTGCGTCCGGAATTGCCGTACTGACCCGGCGTCATCCGCGACTGGTCCAGAAACGCTTCCGTGTTAAACCAGCGAGTCAGCGTACGTTCATTCTTCGGGAGCTTAGGATCGCCGATGACCGTCGCGCGGGTCGACGAGGATCCATTGCGTGGCACGTCAGCCGGCACAGTCACCGAGTTGGGGGCTCCCGACTGGAAGCTCGTTATGCCGGAAAGATCCCAGCCGCCCATCAGATTGCGCGCTAGCTTGCGCGAGTGCTTGCGGAAGAAAGGGATTTCATAAACGTAAGCGATGTTGGCGGCGTGCGCGCGGTGAATGCTCGAAAGCCCTACATCGGCGCGAGAGTTGTAGACATCCTGGAAGCCGCCGCCGGATGAGTCGATGGTTTTCGAAAAGGTGTAATTGGCATTGATCTGCAAGCCACGCGCCATCCGGCGGCTGAGCGACAATTGCAGCGAGTCGTAATGGGAGGTGTCGCCGTTCTCCTGGAAATTCAGGTTGGCGTAACCGCGGAAGGGCCGCAGCGCGTTGACATTGATGTTGGAGTTCGGCGGATTGAGTCGCGTGCCGGCCGGCAACTGGTTGATGTTGTACGTGCGCGTCAAGCGGCGGCCCATGGTGCCGACGTAGCCGATGTCCACAATCACTTGCTGGGGTAATCCGCGCTGGATGTTCAGATTGTAGCTATAGCTGGAAGGCTGATTCATGGTCGTGGAGCTGAAGCTGAGATTCCCGGGTGGCGCGGCGCGGGTAACGCCACCGCCCGGAGCGTCGATGTTGCCGTCAAAGACGCTCGCGCTGCGATTGAACGGCGGATTCGAGGAAGTGCCCCCGAGGGAATCCGTGCGCATCAGATCGTAAAAAACGCCCATGCCGCCGCGCACCGAAGTCTTGCCGTCGCCAAACGGATCATACGCAAAGCCGAAGCGCGGTCCTAAGTTCCGAAAGCTGGTGCGATAGGAGCCACGAGGCAGGCCTGCGAACAAGCGGTCGAATTCGGGATTGAAGGCTTCCGGAATGCGACCCCTGGCCGCCTCCGGCCAACCGGGACCCAAAATAAAGAGGCCATTATACGGGTCGCCCGTATTGGGCACGATGGTTCCATCCGAAGGGTTGATTTGAGGAGCCTTCGCCGGATCGAAGCGCGTGCGCAGAAACGTTGTGAAGTTTCCCAGAGCCGAATAAATCGGCACAAAGATTTGCCACCGCAGCCCGTAATCCAAAGTCAGCCGCCGGGAAACCCGCCAGTTGTCCTGCCCGTAAAATTCAAACTGGCTGAAGCGCGCAAAGTAGGCCGTGTCCTGCTGCCCTTCGGTGTAGTTCTGGAAATTTCCCAGCAACACGTCGGCAATCACGTTGCGTGTGGTGTTGCGCGCCGTGGTGTTGAAGGTCACCGAGCCGTTATCAATCACGATGGAATTCTGGTCTTTGCGGGAGCGGAAAATCTGAGCTCCGAACTTGAGAGTGTGGGAACCAGCCACTTTGGAGAAATCATTGCGCCACTGAAAGGTCGTATTCGCATTCCGGATGCGATCGCCTACCGTATAGCCGGTAAAGCCGGCGATGGCGACGTTCGGACCTACTTGATACTGATTTACCGGGAAAATCTCGGGAAAGGTCAAGCCAAGATTCGAACGCAGCAACGGCGCCAATGCGGGCCGGCCGCGGATCGCGTTCTTGGTGACCGAAAAAGAGAACGAGTTAATTGCGGTGGGCGACAGCGTATCCTGCAAGGTCAACACGGCAGTGTAGCCCGGACGGGGCCGGCCGCCCGGTATGAAACCCATGTTGGTGCCCTGCCAGGCGTCCCACAAGTCCCAGGTGTCCCGCGTGTACCGCGCCATCAGGCTGTGCTTGGGAGAAAGATAATAGTCCCCTCGAACCAGATCCTGCCGGTTGTCCGTGCGATTGGTCCCGTTCACGGAGTAGTTGCCTCCGGGACCGCCGAAGTTCGGCAGCGGGTACGGCTTCAACAACAAAGGGCCGTTTCGCGACCAACGCGACTGCGGCACGGTCCGGTTCGGGAAGGGAAGACCATTGCTTGGGTCGACCGGCGCGGGGAGCGAAGAGCCGTTGAAATCGCCCGACCGCTCCAACGCCGTGGGAACTGTGGAGACGCGCGCTTCCGCGCGGCGGTTCAATTTCCATTCCTGGCCGGCGAAGAAGAAAAGCTTGTTTCTGTCCGTATTCCACCGGCCGGGGACAAAGACCGGGCCGCCGAGGGTCCAGCCGAAGTTGTTGAATCGCAGCGGCGGCTTGGTTGTGGCGAAAAACGAGCGGGCATCCCACACGTCATTCCGCACAAACTCGAATAACGTCCCGTGAAACTGCCGCGTTCCCGACTTAGAAACCACATTCACCAGCGCGCCAGACCGTCCGCCGAACTCCGCGCTGTAACTTGATGTAAGGATCTTGATCTCTGCAATGGCGTCCATGTTGGGATTGACAATCGCGTTCGAGTTCCCGCCGTTGTCCATGTTGTCGGCGCCGTCCATGAGGAAGTAGATCGAATTCGAGCGGATCCCGTTGATGCGCTGCCCGGTGGTGGAAAGATTCAAGGTGAAAGGATCGCCGCCCGTGGAAATGGCTCCCGGCACCAGGCGGAGCAACTGCGCATAGTTGCGGCCGTTCACCGCGATGCTGGACAACTCACGCTCAGTGACGGTCTTGGACACGTCCCCGGCTGTAGTTTTCACCTGTTCAATGGCCGCCGACACCGTCACGGCTTCCGTGAGCGGGCCGACTTCCATCGTGAAATCGACGCTCCGGCGGGAGGCTGCGTCCAGTACGATGCCGGTTTCCTCAGCCGGCCGGAATCCTTTGGCCTCTGCTCGCAGTGTGTAGGTTCCCCGGGGCAGGCTGGGGAACACATACAATCCGGCGTCATCTGAGACCGTGTCGACCTTCTGTGAGGTGGATGGATTTGTGGCTGTGATCTTGGCCCCAGGAACCACAGCGCCGCTGCTGTCCGTCACGCGCCCGTAAATTTGGCCCACGTTGGTTTGGCCCCAGGCGATAGCGCCGGCTATGCTGAATCCGATAACGAGTGGAACGATTCGCATCGTTGCAAGCCTCCTCTGCCGAGATTATTGATCCCCGGTTTCCGGCTACCCCCAGCTTATACTCATCTTCCCAACCTCGCAAGGCCCAGATCGTTTCCGGCGCCGGGAGCAACGGGAGCCGCGGGCTCGCCCTCGAGCGGCTACTGTGAAGCTTCAACGCGGCAGCGGGAAAAGCTGAGAAGCCGTGCGCCGGGGGAAAGGCTCTCCGGGATAGCGCACGGATTCCAGAAACAGTCCCGAGGAGGGCGCCGTCCAGGCCGCGACGTTGAGGCGGGGTTCTGCGCGTCCGGCAAGCAGTGTCTCGAAATCGGACGTGGCGATTTCGCCCAAGCCCAGCTTCACCAGCGCGCCGGTGATGCGCCGCACCATCTTCCAGAGGAAGTGCGAAGCTTCGATACGGAACAGGATCAGTTCGTCTTCCATCTCGATGCGCGCCGATTCCACCACCACGACGGTAGAGCGCTCGGCGCCCGCCGGGTCCGCGTCGCAAAAGCAACGGAAGTCGTGGCGTCCGGGCAGGGTTTGGGCCGCCGCCGCCATGGCGCGGACGTCCAGCGGGGCTTTGACCCACCAGACGTAACGTTTCTCGAAGGCCCGTTTGCGCTGCGAAATGCGGTACAGATAAGTGCGGCTCAGGGCATCATGGCGGGCATGAAACCGGCCGCTCACTTCCGCCGCCTCGAGAACCGCGATATCGGCGGGCAGGCGCTCATTCAACTCGCGGCGCAGCATCTCGGCAGGCGGCTTGCGCGAGAGGGCGGCCCGCAAGTGCGCCACCTGACCGAGCGCATGCACGCCGGCGTCGGTGCGTCCGGCGCCCCCGATCTCCACTTCGGCGCGGAGGAATTCCTCGGCCGCTTTGCGCAGCTCGCCCGCCACCGTGCGGGCGTTTTTTTGCTCCTGCCAGCCGCTGTAGCGGCCTCCGTCATATTCCAACAAAAGCTTCCAGCTTCTCACCAGATGTAGTCCCGCGCCTGCTCCCGCCGCTGATGGGAATCGAGCACGTGCACCACCCGGATCTTTTTCAGCTTGGTCGGAGAAAGCTGCCCGATGGGGATGTAGACGATCGAACGGTTCAGCCGGGAGGCGATGGAACGGAAAATCGACCGGGGCGGGCGCGCGGCGACATAGACCACGTACTTGTGGACGGAGTAGTCCAGGGCCGCGAGCAACAGCCGTTCCGGCTTCGTCTCGGCGAAATCGTAGTCCGGATCGCCCCAGACGTCGAACATGCGGCGCGGCGGAAGGGTCATCAGAAACCCGCCATACTCGGCGCGTCCGATGCCCGGCCCCACCATGTGTTCGAAAGGCTGCGTCGAGTAGTAGGCCATGTCGGATTCGTTCTGGTGCTCGCCCAGCCACGTTGTCAGATACGTGTAGCGCCCCTCGCGGTCCTCGTCGAAGATCACTACCACGGCGCCTACTTCGCCGGCCATCTTGTCGAACTGGCGGACGTAAATTTTCTTTTCGTACCAGTTGCGGATGGTCTCCCGCAGATCGATGCCGTCCAAGATCGAGGTGGTGAACGGCTCCACCCGCACGCGCTCCTCGCTCAACAGGTGTTTGGCCTGCTTCTTGAGAAACCGGCCGTAATCCTCGACTACGAGATCTTCGGGCGGATAGGAACAGATGGCGTTGCCGTCGATTTCGTGCGCCCATTCCCCGGCATGCTTTTCCTTTTTGCGGGGCTTTAGCCCGCGCGGCATTAGGCGCTGCTTGGGACGCGGCAGCCGCCGCCGCAAGCGCAGGCGCCGGGTGTGGAACCAGACGTCTTCGCCCGAAAGGTTGACGGTTTCCAGCTCGCAGACCTCACGCTGGAAGCTGTACCGGTTTCCCATGGTCCAGACTTCCCAGCCGAAATTGTCATCCACGATGCTGCGGGCGGCCACGGTCATGTCGAACAGGTTGGCGGTGAGATCGCCGGACAAAGAAGCCAGATTCCGCGTGTAGCGGGCGATCGCCCGGCGCTGCCAGTGCGCCATTTTGTCGCCGGTGTTCTTCACGTACTCGCGCTCGGCGTCCTTCAGGAGTTGATACTGCACGCGCGGGCGGTCGATCTGCTCGCCGCCCTCCATCGTCTTGCGGTACTGTTCATATCGCTCTTGCAGATATGGGTATTCAGCGAGGATTTCCGCCAGGCATTCCGGATGCGGGTTCACCAAGTCCACCTCGCGGGCGAGGATTCGCGGTTCGTCTTGGGGAACCTCCATCGCATCCAGGAGCGGATCGAGCATATTGAGGGAGACCACGATGAGCGTTTCGGCCTCCGGGTCGGCGCCCTGAAGCTTCCAGGCCATGCCCGCGGCGTGCGCGGCGATCTCTTCGGAGCGTGGCTGAGGATATACGCGGTACGCTTCGATGTACTTCTCCAGGCCGATGCGGCGGATGGAATAAGGATCGGGGTACTGGTCCGGGTGATGGGGGCGGTCCACGTCGGGCTCGATGAAGACCACTTCGGCCCCGATTTCTTCCGCGCTGCGGATGGCCTCGGTGAAAGGATCGCACGGCTCGACAGGCACGTAGATGCCGCGTTCGTCGTTGAGCGGATCGGGGTAGACCAGTACGGTAATTTGCGGCAGCCGAGCCACCGCGCGCCGGTAGGGGCGTTCCAGCGCCAGCGGAAGTTCGACGGCGACAATGCGCGGGCGATCCCGCAAAATGGTTTTGCGGACTTCGGCGGCGAATTCCAAACGTCCGGGCGCTACCGGGAGATAGGTGAAACGCCCGCGCTTGAGGCTAGCGGCTTCGCTCGGCTGGGACATAACGCAGAGCCTCCTCGCCCAGCGTTTGCAAAATGGCGATGTGGAGCGCGGAGCGCGATTCGATGCGGCTCTTGGTGATGTGGCGCAGCTTCATGGCGAAACGCGCGATGTTGATGCCGTCGCGCACCGTGTATCGCTCGTCGGCGCGGTGCGCCTGCTGGAGAAACTCGGTCACGTATTGCAGGATCTGCTCATCTCCGAAGGGCAGGTTCTCCCGCAAGATGAGATACTCTTCGTCACGTTCCGGGAAGTCGATCAGGATTTGCGGCTGAAGGCGGGAGTGGATGTACTCGGGCAAATCGAAGGTGGACGCGTCGTCGTTCATGGTGGCCACCAGGCGGAACAGCGGGTGCGCTTTGATCTTGATGCCGGCGACGATGGATTCGACATAGCGCCGGTTGTCGAGCAACGGCGCCAGCGACGCCCAGCTTTTCTCGCTCATGCGGTTGCCTTCGTCCAGAATGCAGACGCCGCCTCGGATCATGGCCGTCACCAAAGGCGAAGCCACGTAACGCAGCTTGTTCTCACCCTCGATCACGGGCTGGATGATGAGATCTTCCGGGCGCGTGTCCACCGTGGCTTGGAGGATGTAAATCTCCCTGCCCAGCCGCTGTGCGGCGGCGTAAGCCAGCGTCGTCTTGCCCACGCCCGGCTTGCCCAGCAGCCGGGGATTCATGGGCAAATCGTTTTCATCCACCACCAGCCAGGCGGCCAGCAACTGGCGCATGACCTCTTCCTGCCCCACCCACTGAACGTTCAGCTCATCCGGGTGGGCCAGGTGCAGGGTGACGCCCTCGATCTCAACCACCATGATTGTATTGTGACCCAAACCGCGGACCCGGGGTTGGATCTGCCCCGCGAGCCTGGGGCGCGGCTAACGGCTGAATGCGCGGCGGCCGGCAAAACGCGCCTGCGCGCCCAGGCGCTCCTCGATGCGCAGGAACTGGTTGAATTTCGCCACCCGTTCGCTGCGGCATCCCGAGCCGGTCTTGATATGACCGGCGCCGGTGGCCACGGTGAGGTCCGAAATGAAGGTGTCTTCGGTCTCGCCCGAGCGGTGGGAGACAAAGCAGCGGTAGTTGTTGCGGTAGGCCAGTTCGATGGTTTCCAAGGTTTCGGTCACGGTGCCGATCTGGTTCAACTTGATCAGAATGGCGTTGGCGACGCCCCTGTCGATGCCTTCCTGAAGGATGCGCGGATTCGTGCAGAACACGTCGTCGCCCACCAATTCGATTCTCGATCCGAGGGCTGCGGTGAGCTCGCGCCAGCCGTCCCAGTCATTCTCACCCATGCCATCTTCCAGCAGCACGATGGGATACTGGTTGACCCAAGACTCCCAAATGCGGATGAGGTCCTGGGAGGTAAGGGCCTTCCTGGTGGACTTGAACAAGACGTACTTGCCGTCCTCCCACATTTCGCTGGCGGCCGGGTCAAGGCAGATCGAAATATCTTCGCCGGGCTTGTAGCCGGCTTTGACGATGGCTTCCAGGATGACTTCCACCGCTTCGTCATTGGATTTCAGATCAGGAGCGAAGCCGCCCTCGTCGCCCACCGCCGTGCTGTAGTTCTTGGCGCGCAGCACCTGCTTTAGGGCGTGGAACGTCTCCATGCCCATCCGGATCGCCTCCCGGAAGGAAGGTGCGTTGTGCGGCGCGATCATGAATTCCTGGAAGTCGACCGTATTGTCGGCGTGCTTGCCGCCATTCAGCACGTTCATGCAGGGGACCGGTAGCAGGGAGGCATTCACGCCGCCCAGGTAGCGGAACAGCGGGAGCCCGTGGCCGGCCGCCGCCGCCCGCGCCGCCGCCATCGAGACGGCGAGGATGCCGTTGGCGCCCAGCCGGGATTTGTTCGGGGTTCCATCGAGGGTGATCATGGCGGCATCCAGCGCGCGCTGGTTCGTGGCGTCCATCCCCTGCAAAGCCGGCGCGATCTCCTTGTTGACATTGGCGACGGCTCGCGTGACGCCCTTACCGCCGTAGCGGGCTTTGTCTCCGTCCCTGAGTTCGGTGGCCTCCTTTTCTCCGGTGGACGCTCCGGAGGGCACGGCGGCTACGCCGCAGGCGCCGCCGGCAAGCTGGACCTCGGCTTCCACTGTCGGGTTGCCGCGAGAGTCGAGAATTTCACGTGCGATGATACGAACGATTTCACTCATAAAGGCTCCTTAAAGTAGTGGGAACAGGGCGCCGCAGCTTGCGGCTCCCGAATGGCGCCGGCCGGCCCCCCGCGCAGCAGGATTTCGCCCAACTGCGTGCGGATGTGTTCCGGGACCGGCATAGCTTGAATTTTGCGGATGGTCTCCTCAACGGGATACTCGAACTGGCGCAGACTGGCTTTGCCATCCTCCCAGACAGCGTAAGACGCCCGGGGGTTTCCATGCTTGGGCTGGCCCAGGCTGCCGGGATTGATGACCAGCCCGCCGCCGGCCTCAAACAGGCAGGGCAGGTGGGTATGCCCGGCAAGGATGGCGTCCGCTTCGGCGAATTGCACCTCTGTCTGCCAGGCTGCGGAGTCTTGGGGACTGTATCGATAGAGCGGATCGGATGGCGTGGCGTGACAGAGCAGAAAACGCACGGAATCCACGGTTCGTGTGGCGGTGAGCGGCAGTTCAGCCAGATAGGCCTTCTGAGCGGCGCTCAGTACGCTTTGGGTGAAAACGTTCGTGGCGGCCGCCATCTCCCGGAAGCCGGGCGAACAGCGCGGATCCTCTCGGAAGGCTACGGCGTGGTCATGGTTGCCGCGCACCACAAGGCTGGCGCGGCGCTGGACGTATTCGATCACTCCCCCCGGATCCGGCCCGTAGTTGACCAGGTCTCCTAACACCCACAGTTCGTCATAATCATCGGGCAGCGCCTCCAGGGCCTCGAGGTTGCCGTGGATGTCGGAAACGATCACGATTCTCATGGCCGATAAACGACAAAAGCTCCTACACGCTTGTAGGAGCTATCATTCCCGGAATCCCGGGACGGTTGACGGTGATGCCCCATCACCGGATGGCTGAAGTCCCACTATATACCCCGGAGAGAGTGGAAGCCAAATGCGGCGCGGCCGGCCTTCCCGGGCAGCGCGTCCCGCGCCGGCGCACTCGCATGGTGCGCCTCAAACCCCGCGAGCTTCAAGCCCTCTCCGCATCACGCGCCGCAGCAGGCGCAGGCACTGGTCCTGCGCCTGTTCGATTTCCGGCGCTCTGGCGCGGCGGGCGATCTCGGCTTCGATGAGCGGGCGGGCGGCATCAAACCAGGACAGCAGGCAGGCCACGATGTCTTCCTGCAAGAACCACGGGGCTTGTCCGGCCACGGCTACCAGCCGTCCGATAACCGCCTCTCGGTCCTCACGGAGGCCCGCCTGCACCGCCAGCGCGCAAGTCCGGATGGCGATTTCGGGATCCGGTTCCCACACGAGTTCGCGCAGTCTCGGCCAGTCATCTGGACGCATGCCCAGCTCCGCCAGCACACGAAGAACGCTCTGGCGCCGGCGGAGGCTCGACGGCGTTTCCGGCGCGCCTCTTGGGAGCGCGATCGTGGCTGACAACAGCAGCGCCTCCCGGGCCGGCTCGCCGATGGATTTCAGCGCCTGTTCGGCCGCCAAGCGGGTGTAGTCGTCCTCCAGGGCGCGGTCCAGGTAGGGTATGGCTTCCACCACGCCCAGCTTTCCGAATGCTTCCACCAGACCGGCGCGCATTCTGTCTTTGGAGAGGGCCAGTAAAAAGGCCGTCGTTTCCGCGCCGGGCCAGCGCACGAACTCCCGCAAGGCGGCATTCTCGACCGCTTCTTCGGCCAGCCGGATTTGGGGGTCGGCGATGGGTGGAAGCGAAGTCAGATATTCAATCAGCACTTCCTTGGCGTCGAGCCCGCCGAGCGCCTGGACCGCCCAGCGGCGAGGCTGGTACACCGTGCTCGGCCGGCCTTCCAGCAAGAAGCGGCGCAGAGGACCGATGGCCCGAGACCCAAGGGCGACGAGCGCCGCTACGGCGCTTTCCCCATCCAAGAGACGGTCCAGCGCGGCGACAAGCCGTTCGGCTTGGTCATCGGTCGGGTTCATGACGGTAGAGCCTTATCGCACGAACATCTACCCTGCATCCGGACGGAATCACGAGGCTCGGCACGCCTCCTCGATCGCCTCCCGGATCAGGTTCGCCTCTTGTTCCGTCATATCACGCAGCGGGATTCGCCAGGCTTGCGCGGAGCCGAAGTGAACCGTCAACTCCGCTCCAGGGCTTGCCGCGCTGGCGTCGACGCGCGTCAGCGAACTCCAGGGGGCCGAATAACTGATGGAGCCGTAAGGCTCTTGCCTCCCCTTGTAACGGTCGGTAATCCACAACAGCCTGCGGGATGTCGCCAGCACCAGATCTCCGGGCAGCCAGATCTCGCGGCGAAAAAGCGCGTAACCGCGTTCACGGCGGACAGCGGGTTGAAAGAACCGCACCAGAACCGTTTCGCCGGGCAGCAGCTCCGCCGATTCTGCATATTCGAATTTAAGGGTTAAAGGTTTGCCAAACACGGTGCACGGCTGCGTTCGGCGGGCTTGCGGCGGCAGCCACAATTCTTTGAATACCCGGATGCACCGCTCGACCGGAGAGCGGGTCCGGGTGTTGTACGGCAGCCGTTTGCGGCCGCCGGACCAGACAAACTCAAACCAACCGAGCAAGAGAATGCGGCCGCACTGGGCACTATGGATTTCTCGAATCGGGGCTCGGAGCAGCGGCTCCCGCTCCGCCGGATGGGCCGCCACCAAGATTTCCCGGCTTGTCACCAACAAGACCCGCGCCGGGTAGGCGCGGCGGCCAAGCCAACTGGCGTCATCTTGAGGCAGAAACACACCAGCTTCCAGCGGGCCCGGATCCGGAAAACCGGTAAAATCCGGCGGCAGCTCCGACAGAGATTGAATCGCGAACGCATACCGATAATGGCGGGAGTCGGCCCGTCCCCGGTGGGACGAACCGGACGGAGGCGCAGACTCCCCGCCAGGCGCGGTCATTGTGAGCCCTGAATGGCCGCCGGATTGCCGGCGGAGGATCCGCCGGCGTCAAAACTGCGGAGCCGGGCCAGGTCCGCCAGAATGGCTTGCCGTTCCTCCGCCGTTGCGCCGTCGTGGGAGATCAACCTTGCCAACTGCGCCCGGTACGTATCCGCGGAGGAGTCAAAGGCTAACTGGAGCTCCGACAACGCCCGGCGCGACCAGCTCTCCACCAACCGGGCGTGGGTGGCGAAGGCATCCGAAAGCGGCCTTGCCAAAGCCGACCGCAGGCGGCGGTGAATCCGCCGGCGCGCCAGCGTGCGCGGCCACAGAGGCCAGGGCTTCCTCAAAGCGAGGCTGAGCGGCGGGGGGTCGAAGCGCGGCATTTCCCGCAGTGGGCGCAGGAGTTCTTCCTCGGAAGGTCCATCCGGGCTGCCCAGCGCTCTGGCTGCTTCCCACAAAGTTACCGTCAGGCTGCGGGCCAGCTCCTGGAGATGCCGATGCGCTTGGGCCGCCGCTGCCGCCGTTTCCGCCACTGCCGCGTGGACGATGAGCGCCGCATCGCTGCCGTCGCCTCGTCCGGCGCTCCAGGCCTCCAGCAGAGCTCCGGCGGCCTTCTCGAGCGCGTACGGCGCCAGCGTCCGCAACTCGTCGCAGGTGCGCAGGCAAAACGAGCGGGCTTCCTCGAGCTTTCCGGCCGCTTCCCTCAGGCGGCGCTCGACGGCGGCGAGTTCCTCTTTGGGCGGCGCTGTTCCGTCGCCGGCTTTGCCCAGCTTCGCCTTGAGTGCGGCCTCCACGGCTTCGCGCAAAGCCCCGGTCTTGCGCCGTATCGATTCTTGCGCCAGATCCTGATGTTTTTCATACAGGGGCGCCAGTTCCGAGGAAAACCATTGCTCCAGCAGATAGGCATGGGAGGGCGCCGTGCTCACCGGGCGGACATCCACGGCGACGCCCATCTGCGCCCGGATCTGCTCCGCCGTGTAGGCCAGCGCCGCCTCGAGGTCGGCCGGCGCCAGCAGGTCGGCTTTGCTGAGCAGCACTTTGACGGGAATCGCCGATTCGTAAAGCAGGCGTATGGTGGCCAGGTCGTCCTCGCTTAGGGGCGCGCCGGCGCTGACCAGCACCACGCCCAGGTCACACTGAGGCAGGTAGGCCAGCGTCTCTTCCGCGCCGGAGGTGGCCAGCGATCCCAGCCCCGGTGTATCGACAAAGCTAAGCCCGTTGCTCAACCGCTGGGATGGAAGCTCCACCACCAGCCGGACGACGCCCTTGACGTTCGCCGGGTTGTGGACCTCACTGACATACTCCGGCAAACGGTCGATCGGAAGCTGTTCGAGGCGGCGGTCTGCGAAGGTGACGGTGAGCAAGGGCGCGGCGCCGTGGATGAGCCGGGTTGGCACGGCGGTAATGGGATTTACGCCCACCGGCAAAACCGCGGTTCCCAGGATGTGGTTCAACAAGGACGATTTGCCGGAGCTTACCCGCCCGAAGACCGCGATTTCGTACCGGTGAGACTCGAGCCGCTCGATGATCGTCGACAGCCGGGGCCGTAGCTCCACGAGTCCATGGCCGTCGATCATCCGATCCAGGAGTTGGAGCAGTTGAACTGCGCCGGAGGTGCGCCCGAGCTGTTCCAGGCGGGCTTGAAGATCGGCGGCTGAGCCTTGGGCCAGGGAACTGTCCAGCCGCGCGATCAACCCGTCCAATTCGGCGCACAGCCCCCGCAGTTGAGCCGCTGCGCTTTCGGGAAGCTCCCCGTAGCCTTGCAGGTACTGGGGCGCCATCTCCTGCACCGCGATGCGGATAAAAGCCAGCGTGACGCGGATCGAGTGGAGGGACCCGAAGGCCGGTCCCCGGTGCACGATGCCCAAACCGTCCATCACCCTCGCCAGGTGCTGGCGGAAGCGGGCTATCGAATGGCGCACAAGTTTGGCTTGGGCGGGCGAGATGTCCGGAGCGTATTTGGGGAAGATGGTCTTGGATTCGGAGGCGTTGAGAATGCTCTCCACATCGGACAGCAGTTGATCGGCGTACTGGGCGCTGCTGAGCAGCCGCCGCCGTTGGGCTTCGTTCAACGAACCTCCGGTCGCCATTTCGGTCTCCACGCACAAACCTCCGCCGGCGATGGATCCGGCATCAGGGATTCCTGCGATCGGATGGAACTCCTATCCAGGAGCATCCCTGGTAGGAGTCATCTGCCCAACCGGGCGGTTTAAGGTGAACTCCAACACCCTCACCGCCATTATCGCGTGAACGGGCGTCGCCGACAAACTCTCGGTTCTTGAACAGCCCGATTCGCTATCCGGGTGAAGTCCTGTTGTATCCTGTTGGGGAACTTATGAGGAAGCAATGGGTGAAGCGGTGTGTCGTGACCGGACTCCTGTGTGCTTTCTTAGCGTATTTACTCTCGACGCGCGCACGTTGCCCGACCAATTTTGACGAAGCCATCACGCTGCTTGAGGTGAGCGGAAGGGCCGATCCGAAATGGCCGCAGCGCGCC
>Ga0272446_1005578_pt1 | contig 13762 bp, 12 predicted proteins | sample YNPCB0061_FD_194587 | JGI IMG/M metagenome (GOLD analysis project Ga0272446, IMG submission 194587) | Hot spring microbial mat communities from Yellowstone National Park, WY, United States - YNP-CB-006-1 | ecosystem: Environmental > Aquatic > Thermal springs > Hot (42-90C) > Sediment | place...
TACATCTCGCTGTTGCCATACAGGGAGCCATCCATGAGCGGCCTGAACCTCAGTATGTTCAAAGCCTACGACATTCGCACGCCAGCCAGGCAGCTGACGCTCGATCTCTCGGAACGGCTGGCGAATGCCGAGGCCAGTTATTTTCGCAACCAGCTTGGCGTCAATAAGGTCATTCTCTGCCGTGAAGCACGGCTCTCCGGCCCGCAGTATCTCGAACAGGGGATTCGCATCTTCCGCGATCTGGGGTTCGAGGTGCTGGCTGCACCACAGATCAGCTCAACCTGCCTTTTCTATTACACCTGCATGCGCCATCCCGACGCGGCAGGCATTATGTATGGTGCGTCGCACAACCCCGGCCGTGATACGGGCCAGAAAATTGTCGGCCCCGGCGTTCAACCAATCGCCGAGGGGTGCGGTCCCGGTGGTGGCCTGCGGGCCATCCGGCGCCTCTATGAACAGGGTGAGCGGCCTTCAGCGATACCTGGTGGCGCGCTGCGCCTGGTGAATTACCTCGATGCGTATGTGCGCGACTCGTTGCGCCTCGCCGGCGTTGGCCCGGGCGACCTGGCTGGCCTGCGAATCTTGCAGGATTTCCTGTCGGGTGCGGCAGGGCCGGAAGTAATCATGGCCTTTGACGTTGCTGGAGCGACCATCTTCCCACGCAACCTGGTACCCGATGGGCACTTTCCCTCCGGCGCCCCCAATCCGGTCGTCCAGTCGTCTATCGCGCCGTCACTGGAACTGCTCCAGGCCGGCGGGTTTGACTTCGCCATGTTCTTCGACGGCGACGGCGACCGGCTCGATTTTGTCGCGCCGGACGGGCGGCAACTGAGCCCGGCGTTCAACATGATCGCCCTTGCGCCGCGCTTACGCGCCATCGTTCCAGAGATCGCGCAGCCAAGCCTGTATGTCGATCTGAAGGCCAATCCGCTGGCGATCACCCGCATTGCCCGCCGGGGATTCGGCGTCCATGTGATTCGCAACGGCCACTCACAGATCAAGGAAACCCTCGGCAAGAACGCGGCCGCCGGCTTCATCGCCGCAGTCGAGGAGTCGTCACATTACTACTTCAACTTCCGCCAGGGCGACGCCGTGTTTCCCTCGGAAAACACACTGTTCTACGCCCTGTTGACGGCGAAGGCCTGGCGCGAGGACCCCGGGCTGTACCGTGAATTACTCGACCTGCAGCAGACGACCTACCGCGAACGTGAGTGGGGGTACCACTTCCCCGATGACGACCTGCGCGCTGCGGCGCTGGCGGCGGTTGAAGAGGCGTTTGTGCGCGGCGGCGGCAAGGCAATGAGCCGCATGGCCGACGGCATGGACATGGAGGCGACACTGCTGCGCGACGGGTTGCCTTTCGTGATTGATGCGGCGACGCCGCTGACCGAGGAATGGACCCAGGTGGCCCAACGAGTGTCGCAGAGCGAGAAAGGCCTGGCGCGCTGGGAAGTCACCGCCGGTACGGCGGCACGCAAGGAGGCAGCCGTGCGTCTGATCGAAGAGACGGTACAGCGCTTTCAGGCCGGGCCACGCTATGTGGGGTGACGGCTCCCGGGCGAAAACACGGCGTACACAAAGGAGCGCACCATCTGCTTCATTGATAGGACTTACACGGTGGAGCGGGACGATACCCCCTTCCTCGCCCGCGGCGGCCAGGCGACCTGGCGAAACGCCCACTGCGCTCCCGCCGCGGGCGGGGAACAACCGGTTCGTGGAGGGCCGCAGGCCCCTCCACTCCTCCCCACCGGAAGGCGACCGCGTAACTCCTATCATTGATGCACGCAGTGCCGTGGCAGGCAACAATGAAAAACGGACGCCACCATATCACCATCGCCGGCAATATCGGCGTCGGCAAGAGCACGCTGGTCGGCATTCTCGCCGAAGAGTTCGGCTGGCAGCCCTACTACGAGCTTGTGGCCGACCATCCGTATCTTGAGGATTACTATCGCGACCGTGAACGCTGGGGGTTTCATTCGCAGATCTGGTTTCTCACCCAGCGCTACCAGCAGCATCTTGAGATCGCCGATACGCCGGTATCGGTCTGCCAGGATCGCAGCATCTACGAAGATTACGAAGTCTTCGTCAAAGGGCTGCTGGAGCAGCGCATCCTCAGCCACCGCGACTTCCGCACCTACCGGCAGTTGTTTTATGCGCTGGTGCAGAGTATTTCTCCGCCGACGCTTCTCGTCCATCTGCACGCGACCGTTCCGACGCTGATGCAACGCATCAACGGGCGCGCCCGTTCGGCGGAGAGCGCCATTCCTCCCGCCTACCTGGAGCATCTGAACCAGCGCTATGACGAGTGGCTGCGGAAATTTGAACTCTGCCCGGTGCTGCGCATCGAAACCGACGAACTCGACTTTGCGCATGATGCCGGCGCGCGGCGCGAGGTGGTTGAGTTAATCGCGCAGGCGCTCGGCGTGCGCGGCATGGTGCAGGAACGGTTTGTGCCGTAACGCCCGTCGGGGGTGAGTCCCACGGCGCGCAACTGGTCGGTATGGCCGACAAACTGGCGATGCAGCGCGAGATCAGCGACATTGAAGATTGCGATTATTGCCGCCGGGATACCGCGATTATATCCGCACCGGGCATTGAAATCATCAGGAAGATGCGAGAGGGCGCCGTAGGGTCGCGTAGGGGCGGGTCGCGAGCCGCCCCTACGGCGCCCCCACGGCACGAATGGATCAATTATTGTCAATCTGTGCGCGTTGCAATGTTCCGGAGAAATCAACATAGATCGACTTCCATTCGCTAAAGACATCCAGCACCTGGGTGCCGCCTTCGCGATGGCCGTTGCCGGTGCCTTTGGTGCCGCCGAACGGCAGATGAATCTCAGCGCCGATCGTGGGCGCGTTCACATACACGATGCCAGTATAGAGATCGCGCATGGCGCGGAAGGCAGCATTGACGTCGCGGGTATAGATCGCCGACGAGAGGCCGAAGGGCACATCGTTGGCGACATCAATCGCTTCTTCCAGGCTATCAACGCTGATGATCGACAGCACCGGGCCGAAGATTTCCTCCTGGGCAATGCGCATAGTACGCTTCACATCGGCGAAAATCGTCGGCTGGTGGAAGAAGCCATGCGCGTAGTCGCCCCCTTCCAGCACCTGCCCGCCAACGACCAGGCGCGCGCCTTCGTTTCGGCCAATGTCAACATAACTCTTAACAGTGCTCAACTGGCTTGCGTTGATCGACGGCCCCATCTCCACCGTCTCGTCGAGGCCGTTGCCGACCTTGAGTTTCTCGGCGCGGTCGGCCAGGCGCTCGGTCAACTCGGCAGCAACGGCGCGGTGGGCGATCAGCCGCGAGGTCGCCGTGCAGCGCTGGCCGCTGGTGCCGAACGCGCCCCAGAGCGCGCCGTCAACGACCAGGTCCAGGTCGGCGTCGTCCATCACGATCATCGGGTTCTTGCCGCCCATCTCGAGCGAGACATGCTTCATCCCCTCGGCGCCAGCGCGCGCGACGCGGCTACCGATCTCGGTTGAACCGGTGAAAGAAATGACCTGCACGTCGGGATGCTTGATCAGCGGTTCGCCAACCCGCCCGCCGCTACCGGTGACGATATTGACCACCCCATCGGGAACACCGGCGTCGAGCAGGCATTGCACCAGGTTATACACCGAGAGCGGCGTATCGGACGCGGGCTTGATGACGACCGTATTGCCGACGATCAGGGCCGGGAGAATCTTCCACGACGGGATGGCCATCGGGAAGTTCCAGGGCGTAATCAAGCCGCAAACCCCGAGGGGCTGGCGTACCGACATCTGGAACTTATTTGCCATCTCGGACGGTGTCGTCTGGCCATAGAGGCGTCGCCCTTCGCCGGCCATGAAGAAGCACATGTCAATGGCTTCCTGAACATCACCGCGCGTTTCTTTGAGAACCTTCCCCATTTCGCGGGTCATATCGCGGGCGTACTGCTCCTTGCGCTCGACCAGCAACCGGGCTGCTTTGTACAGGATTTCGCCACGCTTTGGCGCCGGAACGAGCCGCCAGTGACGATAGGCCTGCTTCGCTGCTTCGACGGCGGCCTGCACGTCACGCTCATCGCTATCCTGGAACATGCCGACGATTTCACGGGTATCGGCCGGGTTGCGGTTCTCGAATGTGCGACCACTTGCCGAATCGACGAGTTTGCCGCCAATCAGGTTTTTGTACACGGCTGGTGCTGCCATAAGCGTTCTCCTTTGAACAGGCGGCGAGACCGTGCCAGCAGAGGGCCGGCTCCGGGGCCTGCGTAGACATGTCTGTGCGCGAGGATTATAGCATGTGCCCCGTGCTGCGCTGCCAGTTGCAGGCGCTGCATCTCTCATGCGCCCGGCGCGCTGCCGGGCAGTTTCAAAAGCTCCTGCTTGACAAACCTTTCTGATATGAGTACCCTACCGGGCGATAGACGGAGGCATACATCAGCGTGAATAAGGTGGTGACCGGCGTGGAATCGGATGCCGCAATTGAACTGCGCAATGTGAGCAAATGGTTCCACCGCGACGCTCCGGCTGTGCGCGACGTCTCATTGCGCGTGCCGCGCGGCGCGTTACTGGCATTGCTGGGGGCGAGTGGTTGCGGCAAAACGACGACATTGCGCCTGATTGCCGGCCTCGAGACGCCTGATGCCGGCGAGGTGTTCCTCGCCGGGCGGCGGGTCGCCGGCGGCGGCGACTGGATCCCGCCGGAGCGCCGGCGCGTGGGCATGGTCTTCCAGGACTACGCGCTCTTTCCGCATCTCTCGGTGCGCGAGAATGTGGCGTTCGGCCTTGCCGGCCGGCCCGCGCGCGAACGCGCCGCTCGCGTCGCCGCCTTGCTGGCGCTCGCCGGCCTCGACGACCTGGCCGACCGCTACCCGCACCAGCTTTCCGGCGGCCAGCAGCAGCGTGTGGCGCTTGCCCGTGCCCTCGCGCCTGATCCGCAGGTCATTTTGCTAGATGAGCCGTTCTCCAATCTCGACGCCGTCTTGCGCAAAGCCACGCGCGAAGAAGTGCGCCGCATCCTGCACGGCTCAGGAACGACGACGGTCTTTGTCACCCACGACCAGGAAGAGGCGTTCAGCGTCGCCGATACTGTGGCGGTGATGCGCGACGGCGCAATCGAACAGGTTGGCGCGCCGCATGAGATCTACCTGCGCCCTGCCAGTCGCTCGGTGGCAACGTTTGTCGGCGAAGCCAACTTTGTGCCCGGGCGCGCGCGGGGCTGCCAGGCCGAATGCGTTCTGGGAACAGTCGCGCTGGCTGACCCGATCGATGGCCCGGTGGATGTGATGGTCCGTCCTGAAGCGCTTGATCTGCGGCCTGACCTCGCCGGCTGCGGCACGGTCGAGCAGATAGTGTTCTTCGGCCACGATCAGCTTGTGGGCATTCGTATGTGCGACGGGGCGCTGATTCAGGCGCGTACCGGCCCACGCACCGACCTTTCGCCCGGTGCCCGGGTGGCGGTCAGCGTTCAGGGTGTGGCCGTGGCCTTTCTGCGTGAGACGTAGGGGATTCTTCGTGCTGTCTGTGGCAGTAACGGTTCACCGATCGGGGCAAACGATAGCTGGTGCCTGTGCGCCATGGGGGTCCGGGGAATGCCCCCCGAATCACGCTTCGGCGGCGGGATGGCTGCTGCATGCGCGAGAGATGTCGCTCCGCCGACGGGCCGAACGCGGCCGTGCGGGCGCGCCGCCCGCGCTCCCGGGAGCAATCTAAGTGCCTATCCGAAAACCCATGGGCATGCTGTCATTGCGAGGAGCGCCAGCGACGAAGCAATCTACCGGCGCGAGAGGAGATTGCTTCGCTCGCGCTCGAAATGACATTGACCATCTGGTTTTCGGATAGGCTCTAAGCATAAGCCTCGATAGCTATGAGCATCCTCGTCGTCGGCGATGCGAATCTTGATCTGGCCGGCATCCTGCCCGGTTTTCCCGCCGAAGGCGACGATGTCGCGCTGGCCGACCTGCGCTGGGTGAGTGGTGGCGCGGCAGCCAATGTTGCTACAGGCCTGGCACTTCTCGACGTATCTGCCCGGATCCTCGCGCGCGTCGGAAGCGACCCCGCGGCAGATGTCGCGCTGGCTGCGGCGCGCGCCGCCGGGGTGGACCTGGCGCTGGTGCAGGTGGATGGCGACATGGCGACCGGTCTCTGTTTTGCAGCGGTGTCACCCGGCGGCGCGCGCACGTTCTTCAGTTTCCGCGGCGCGAATGTTGCGCTCGCCGATCCGCCCGGTGATGCGCTCGATCAGGTGACCTGGCTGCATGTCGCCGGGCATGCGCTGCTCACGGGCCGCCAGCGTGAGACGACGCTGCACCTCCTGGAACAGGCGCACCGGCGCGCGATTCCTGTCTCGCTCGACCTTTGCCTGCCGCTGGTGCGCACCCGGGCCGCCGACACGCTGGCGCTGCTGCCGCACTGCACGATTGTATTCGGTAATGAAGCGGAGATCGCCGCCGCCGGCGCGGAAGGAGTCACCGGGTTGCTGGTCATCAAGCGCGGCGCGCATGGCTGCCGTGTGCTGTCTGCCGGGAACGGCTTCGATCACCCGGCCATCCCGGTGATCGCCATTGACACCACCGGGTGCGGAGATGCGTTCGTCGCAGGGTTCCTGTCGGCCTACCGGCGCAATGAGCCACTGGAGCGCTGCGCTGCACTCGCGAACGGCCTCGGCGCGCTGGTGGCAAGCAGCGTCGGCGCGGCGCTCCCGCCGCGCGAAACGATTCGTGCCTTCCTGGCGACACATGGCATGGATGATACCCTCAGCATATGAGGCTACTGACCGATCAGTGAGGCAATGCGATGACCCCATCCTGGAAACAGCGCCTCGATGCGCTCCGGATCCACGACCTTGGCGCCATCTTTCGCACGTCGCGGCCAGTGATCGGCATGGTCCACGTGTGGCCCATGCCGGGTGCGCCCGGGTATACCGGCTACGGGATGGACCCCATTATCGATCAGGCGCTACGTGACGCGCACGCGCTCGCCGAGGGCGGCGTGGATGGCGTGATTGTCGAGAATATGTGGGATGTCCCGTTTCGTTCCGGGCCACACGTACAACCTGAGAGCATCGCGGCCCACGCGGTTGTTGCGCGCGCCGTGAAGCAGGCCGTAGACCTGCCGCTGGGTATCAATCTGGTCCACAACGGGGGCGTGGCGCTGCTGGGGATCGCGCTGGCAGCCGGGGCCAGTTTCATTCGGGTCTGCATGTTCGCCGGCGCCGGTGTGTGGGACGCCGGCGCCTGGGACGAGGGATGCGCCGCCGATCTGATGCGCCGCCGGGCGGAACTGCACGCCGAACAGATCAAGATCCTGGCCGACGTTGACAAGAAACACTCGGTACGCTTCCCGGGCATCGATCTGGCGACACATATCGAATGGACGCGCTTCTTCGGCGCCGACGCGCTGATCGTCTCGGGGCGCATGACTGGTGACGCCCCGGATATCGGCAAAGTGCGCGAGGCAAAGGCGCTGGCAGGCGACCGGCCGCTGCTGATCGGCAGCGGCGCCGATGAACGGAACATTGCCGCATTCATGGCCGTCGCCGACGGTGTCATCGTTGGATCGAGTGTCAAACAGGATGGGCGGGTGGAATACCCGGTCGATGTCGAACGAGTGCGCCGGTTCGTTGCTGCGTTACGCAGTGCTTCCTGACACTGAACAGGCCGCTCCGGAGAACAGCATAGGGCGACGGTCGTCGCCGGCGAGCCGAAATGCGGGCGCCAGCCGGTGTCGGCCAGCGGTCGTGGACGGCAAATCCTCCTGCCAGCGAGGCACCTCGCCGGGCTGCATGCGCGAAGAGCGCTGGCGTCTCCCTTTCGACCATCAGAATGCCACGCTTGAGGAGCACATATGGAACTACAGGGACAGGCAGTACTGGTCACTGGCGGAGCGCGGCGGCTTGGCCGGGCGATCGCTCTGGCGCTGGGACGCGCCGGTATGCGTGTCGCCATCCACTATAACGCCTCGGCTGCCGCAGCCGAGGCAGTGCTGGCGGAGTTGCGTGCGCTTGGCGCGCCGTGTGTCGCGATTCCCGGCGACCTGGGTCGCACCGCTGAATGCGAGCGCGTCGTGGAGACGGCGCTGGCGGAGTGGGGCAGACTTGATCTGCTGGTGAACAATGCCGGGATCTGGGGGCCGACGCCGATCGGCAGCGTCACGGAAGCGCGCTGGGATGAACTGCTCAACACCAACCTGCGCAGCATGTTTTTCGTTGCCCAGCGCGCGGCGCCGGCCCTGCGCGCCGCGCACGGCGCAATCATCAATATTGCCGACGTCGGCGTGGAACGCCCATGGCACAACCACGTACCGTACCTGGTGAGTAAGGGGGGTGTTGTCACGCTGACCCGGGCGCTGGCGAAGGACCTGGCTCCTGAGGTGCGGGTCAATGCCATTGCGCCAGGGCCGGTGCTGCTCCCTGACGACTGGACGGACGAGCAGAAAGAACAGGCGGCCCGTTCGACACTCTTGCAGCGGGTCGGCAGCGCCGACGATATTGCCCATGCCGCACTCTACCTGGCCCGGGCCGGGTACGTCACCGGCGTGGTGCTACCAGTGGATGGAGGGCATCTTCTCCACTAGCTCACCCTGCGAACCGCATGCCCGCTCAAACCAAATCGCGCTGCACGATGCCGCTCAGGCACCCGATTGCCCCGGCGGCTTTCGCCAGTTCGTCCACTGCGACCGTCCGGCACGTGATGCCGTGCGCCTCATAGAATGCCTGCGTCACCGGGTTGCCGGCGGCCATCAGGATTTCGCGTGGCCCCAGTGTGACGAAGTTGAAGGCAGCGTTTTCGCGCGCCTCGCGTTCGTCAGGCAGGTACACGACCCGGCAACCACGTTCCTGGAGCGCTTCGACCGCGCGATGCACCAGGCGCAACGGCCACGCGATCGCCAGATCGCGGTCAACAATCCGCAGCATCCCCATCAGGTGCATACTGCCGAACGGCATGTCCACCTGGATCACCGTAGCACCCATATCGCGCAGCACAGCGGCGACCTGAGCCGCGCCTTCATCGTTCGTGCGCAACCCGCGCCCCAGGATGGCACACTGCGCATCGATCCACATGAGATCGGCGCCCTCGAAGGTTCCCCGCCCGCTGACACTGCGAATGATCGGGACGCCGAGCTCTGCCAGGCGCCGCGCAGCGATACGTTCCTCGCCGGCGCGCACCTCCGAGGCGGGACGACCAAGGATGGCGCCTTCCGGGGTCATCGCGAACAGGTCGGCCATGAACATCTGGTTCGGGCGCGGCAGATGATCCGGTTCAGCATAATGAACCACGACCCCTGCATCGCGATAAGCCCGGGCCATGGCGTCGTGCTGCGCCTGTGCGCGCTCAAGGTCGAGCGGCGCAAGCATGTTGACGGTGTTGAAGTCGGCGGAAGCCGCGAGTTCATCTCCAGGGCGATGAAGCAGTACCGTGCGCAGGCGCCCCCATTCGTTCTGCAGCCCGCACACCCCCCACAGGCTGCCAAGTTCATCGCGCATGGCACGGGCACGTGGGCGCCAGCCATCTCCGCCATAGGCCGAACGAGTGTGCAGACTGGTTCGATCGACGGTCATGCAACGCCTCCTGTTCCCCACGCGAACGAAAGGGTAGCACGGCAGCAGATTATACCATCCTGACGAGCAACGTGTTGCCGCGTCGTGCCTATCCGAATAACCGATGGTTGGATGGCATTGCGAGCGAAGCGATGCAATCGACCAGCGCGAGCGGAGAATGCTTCAGCCATATGTCGCTCGCCGCATGCTGCCGCTCACGCTCCTCCCAATGGCAGGAGGCGTATTGTCTTTCGGATAGGCACTTAGACGCAATACTTTTCAAACAAGGCGTTATGCACCGCACAGCCCCCCACCCGACCTCCCCCCGCTGGGGGGAGGAGTCGGACTCCCTCCCCCGGCGGGGGAGGGCTGGGGTGGGGGTGACGGGCGTATTTGAAAGGTATTGCACTTAGACGCACCATGCTTGATTGTCCGTAGGGGCGATTCTATGTGGTTGCCTCGTTTATAACATCGTTTTTGGGTTTTCCCATCAAGGCCCCATTGCAACGGGTTATTGGCTATGTATTCACGGATGCGGTTCAACGATTTATCGTCGCGGATGATATGTTCATAATAATTGCGCTGCCAGACTCGCACAGACGGGGTGTGTCGCATCGCGTTGATAGTTTTTGTCGTTTGATATTTGAAATAGGCCACCACATTCCCTAATGACGGTCGTCGTGAGGGCGCAGTATCCACGCCGCCCACCGCATCCGCGTCCGTCGCCATGTCTGTGCCCGGTGCGGTTTGTGGGGCAATCAGGCCGCCGTCGCCGGCAACGTGTTCGCCGCCGTCGCCGGCAACGTGTTCGCCGCCGTCGCCGGCAACGTGTTCGCCACCGTCGCCGGCAACGTGTTCGCCACCGTCGCCGGCAACGTGTTCGCCACCGTCGCCGGCAACGTGTTGGTGGGCGTAGGGGCGGGGTAACCCCGCCCCTACGCCCACCCCGGCGTCGGTGATCACGATGATGCCATGCATATGGTTGGGCATCACAACAAACGCATCGGTATCAACGTTGGGGAAATGGCGCGGGATGTCTTCCCACCAACGCACCACGCACGCCCCCGATTCGTTCAACCGCATCTCACCGTCGACGATCTCGCCAAATAGACATTCCCGATTCTGGGTCACGATGGTGACAAAATACGCCCCCGCCTGGGTGTAATCGTATCCTTTCAGACGAATGGAACGGCGGTGGTGGCGATTGGGGTCGTATGTCATACCCTCCTCTCATTCAAAAACCGTTCTGTATCCTTCATCCGCAGCGCGCCGCAGATGAGCTTTGGCAGCAGCGCGTCGCGCAGCCGTAGTCCACGTAGCGTTATTCTTCGTCAAATCATCTCGTGAATTTGAGACATATTATCAGGCGTTTCGCCGCCCAATTACAATTGCCTGGCTGCATCCAGCGCCTCGGCCACATCACCCAGGCGCGCGAACGTTACGTTACCGGCAGCGCGGCAATGGGCGATAAAGCGTTCCAGCATTGCGATACGGTGGCCGCGACCAATCACCTGCGGATGCATCGTCGCTGTCAGGATGCCATCGTTCACATGGGTATGCATCCAGTCGAACTCGCCGGTCCAGATCTCCAGCACTTTTCCGGGTGCCGATGTGCCGTTGCGGTACGGGTTGAAGTTGAACTGGAAATGAACCCAGTCGTCGAATTCAAAGGAGATCGGCAATTCCCACAGGCGCGCGTCGCGCCCCGGCACGAGCGGTTCATACCGCGTCACCCGGTCACCGATCCGCGGCCGGTAGGGCCGGAAATCATCAGCCATCAGGCTCGAGTCGTAGCGGAATCCATATTCCTCCAGAAGCGCCAGCGTCCGCAACGACATGTCGGCTGAGGGAGAGCGGTAGCCGGCAGGCGTCACGCCAAGCCGCGCCAGCGCCGCCAGCGCCCGCTCCATATCGTGCCGTTCCTCGTCCGGCGTCTGCTCACTCGGATCCACATGCGCATAGGAGTGATGCGCCACCTCGTGACCATCGGCAAGAATCGCCTCGACCTGCGCCGGGAACGAGTCGACCGTATGGCCGGGGATGAAGAACGTCGCCTGGATGGCGCTGGCGCGAAGCAGCTCCAGCACCCGTGGTATGCCGACGCGCGCACCATATTCGCCGCGCGCCAGCATGGCCGGCGTCGTGTTCGGATAGCTGAACCAGACGGAGAACGCATCAAAATCGAAGGTCAGGCAGATCGTGCTGCGTGGCATGCAGAACTCCTTCAACCTTCATCCTCGAGCACCAGATCGCCGCTGCGCCCGCCGCTCTTACGCACCAGCCGGATATGCTCGATCCGCATCTCACGATCAATCGCCTTGCACATATCATAGATCGTCAGCGCCGCGACGCTGACCGCCGTCAGCGCCTCCATCTCGACCCCGGTCTTACCGACGGTGCGCACCGTCGCCTCGAGCTGCACGCTGGAACGGGCCACATCGAGCCGGGCATCAACGGCCACATGGGTGAGCACAAGTGGATGGCAGAGGGGTATCAGATCGGGGGTGCGCTTGGCGGCCATGATGCCAGCGATGCGTGCTGCCGCCAGGACATCGCCTTTCGGCATGTCGCCCGCAGCGATCTGCTGTACCGTTTCCGGCCGCATGCGCACTTCGCCACGCGCCACGGCCTCACGCCGGGTTTCATCCTTGGCGCCCACATCAACCATGCGCGCATGGCCCGACTCGTTCAGGTGGGTGAGTTCATTCATAGGCGTAGCAGATACAATACAAAAAGCCGCTCTCACGAGCGGCTTTTTTATGGAGCGGGAGACGGGATTCGAACCCGCGACCTACACCTTGGCAAGGTGTCGCTCTACCAACTGAGCCACTCCCGCACCAGCAGTGACGATTATAGCATGGCCCCTCACGAAATGCAAATCTTCATGCAGCCTGAGCGGCGCACCAGGGCTACAACATGCTCTGCCCGCTCCGCGCCGCCAGGCCGCGCGACGGCGAACCTGACGCGGCCGGGCCAGTCCGCGAGCGCAGCACCACGACCGAGCGCGCGCTCACAACATAGTATCCCACCATAACCGGCGTCTCATCGCCGACATCATAGATATCGTCGGGCCCCGGCTGTGCCGTGTCAATGACGCGCAACCACGTACCCGGCGCGCCTTCCTGGATCGTGAAGACCAGGTCCTTCCAGTAGCCGTTGATCATCACATACAGGTCACAGTCGCTGACCGCCACCCCGCGCAGGCAGTACGCCACGGCGCGCGACTCGTACGACGTATCGGGTGGTCCGTTCACACCGTACCAGTGCACATCCTCACGCCAGAAACGGCTGCGGTGAATCGACGGGTGCGCCTTGCGAAACGCAATCAGCAGCTTCACAAAGCGGAACATATCCCGGTTACGCTCCAGCAGATCCCAATCCAGCCAGGTAATCTCATTATCCTGATTGTACGGGTTGTTGTTGCCGCGCTGCGTGTTGAGAAACTCATCACCGGCACAGAACATCGGTGTGCCATTGGCGAGCATCAACAGAGTAAATAGATTACGCGCCTGGCGACGACGCAACACCAGCACGTCCTCCGGCACACCTTCGTCTCCTTCCCAGCCGCAGTTCCAGCTAAAGTTCTGGTCGGTGCCGTCGCTATTCTGATGACCATTGGCCAGGTTATGCTTCCGGTTGTACGAAACAAGATCATACAGGCAGAACCCATCGTGCGCCGTAACGAAGTTGACACTCTGCGCCGGCCGGTAGGCATCCGCCAGTGTATCGGGGAACAGGTCGTCGCTGCCATACAGGCGGCACATCAGATCACCCACCTTGCCCGGGTCGCCTTTAACGAAGGAGCGCACATCATCGCGGAACTTACCGTTCCACTGGCGCCAGGTCATGCCGGGGAAGACACGGCCAAGCAGATAGGCACTGATATCCCAGGCCTCCGCCACCAGACGCACACCATGGCGTTGCCCCAGCATACTGATCTCGTGAATGAGCGCCGGATCTTGATGGTTGATCGCGCCATCCTCGTCGCGGGTCAGAATCGAGGCCAGATCAAAGCGGAAGCCATCAACATGCATCGAGTGGATCCAGGTGTTGAGACTCTCGACAATCAGCGTGCGCACCGCAGGATCGGCACAACGCAGTGTATTGCCGCAGCCGCTGGCATTGAGATACTGGCGTCGGTCGGCTGTAAGCAGATAGTAGCTACGATTGTCAATGCCCCGGTAGCAGTAGGTAGGACCACGGTCATCGCCTTCGCTCGTATGGTTGTACACCACATCGATCCACACTT
>Ga0272446_1005579_pt1 | contig 13761 bp, 7 predicted proteins | sample YNPCB0061_FD_194587 | JGI IMG/M metagenome (GOLD analysis project Ga0272446, IMG submission 194587) | Hot spring microbial mat communities from Yellowstone National Park, WY, United States - YNP-CB-006-1 | ecosystem: Environmental > Aquatic > Thermal springs > Hot (42-90C) > Sediment | place...
GGCCTTCGCTTCCGCCGGCACGGACAGAGTGACGTCGAGGGAGAACTCGTTGGCGCGCACGTTGTTGACGGTGACCGCCTTGATTTCCACGAGCTGCGGGTTCTCCAGCCAAGGCGAGGCATCCAGGTTGCGCATGAGGGTGGACACGCGGGCATTGGACTGGGTGTAGCCCTGGATGTTGATCTTGTTGCCGGTCTGCTTGATGGCTTTCAGATACATGCCCGGCGGCAGCTGGCGCACGAGCTGGTCGAGAAGCCGCACGGCAGTGGTGCGTCCGGCCTGCAGTTCCTCCACCACTTTCTTGCGGTCGAGGAGAAGCTGGGTTTTTTCCTTGAGGCTCTTGATTTCCTGGATGTCCTTGTCCAGCTTGGCGATCTCGGATTTGAGATAACGGTTGTTTTCCTCCTGGTGTTCGATCATGCCACCGATGACCAGAGAGCCGGCGAACACGGTGAGCGCGCCCAGGATGGCCACGCCCACGGCGACGACAATCATTTCCCGCTGGCGGGCCCTGCGTTTTGCTTCCCGGTGGGGGAGGAGGTTGATGCGGATCATGTGTCGAACCTCCGCATGGCGAGCCCGGCGGCGACGAGCAGGGCGGGGGCATCCTGGGTGAGCTGGCGCGGCTTGATGCGGGAAGACAGCGCCATGTTGGCGAAGGGGTTGGCGATCATGGTGCTCACCTGGGTGCGCGTGGCGACAATTTCATCCAGGCCTGGCAGCATGGCGCAGCCGCCGCCAAGCAGGATATGATCCACGTGGCTGAACTGGCTGGAGGAGAAGAAAAACTGCAGCGCGCGCGCCACTTCCAGCGCCAGGGTATCCATGAAGGGCTGCAGCACTTCGGTTTCGTAGTTTTCCGGCAAGCCGCCCTGGCGTTTCGCCATTTCCGCCTCTTCCGCGGAAAGGCTGTAACGGCGCTGGATTTCTTGGGTGAGCTGGTTGCCGCCGAAGGTCTGCTCCCGCAGATAGATGGGCTGGTTGTCGTGCACCACGTTGATGTGCATCATGGCGGCGCCGATGTCCACGATGGCCACCGTCTGCCCGCGTCCGCCGTTGGGGAGCTGCGGCGCGATGAGCTCATAGGCGGTGAGGGTGGCATAGGAATCCACGTCCATGACCACGGCCTTGAGTTCGGCACTTTCCGCCGCGGCCACGCGATCCTCGACTTTTTCCTTGCGCGCGGCGGCGATGAGGACCTCCACCTCCTCGGGGCCACTGGGCGCGGGGCCGAGCACCTGGAAATCCAGATTCACTTCATCGAGGGCAAAGGGGATGTACTGATTGGCCTCCGCCTCGACCTGGACTTCCAGTTCCTCCTCCCGCAGGCCGGCGGGAAGGATGATCTTCTTCGTGATCACCGCGCCGGCAGGCAGGGCGAGGGCCACGTTCCTGATGCGGCTGCCCAGTTTCTTCCAGGCGCGGCGGATGGTGTCCGCCACCGCATCGAGGTTCATGATGTTGCCATCCACCACCGCATCCTTGGGCAGGCTCTCGATGGCGTAACGCTCGACGCGAAAGGCGTGCTTGCCCGCTTCCTCGATTTCCACCATCTTCACTGCCGAGGAGCTGATGTCCACGCCAATCAGCGGGGGCGACTTGGCCGGAAGGAGGTTCGATAGCAAAGCAAAATCCCTTTCTTGTGGGGCTGGTTACGGAAATTTATAATAGTTTTGGTTTAAATCCTAGCAACAAGCATTTAGCATGTAAAGCAAATTTTTTGGCTCTCATCCCATTTGGATAACGGCCGGATTTTCCCCGACTTGAGGGGTGTTTCCCCACCTGAAGAAAATTTCATCCGGCCCCGCCACGGGCGCCCCACCCGTGCCTCCTTTGGGAACGTGTAGAATACGTCGGCCTCCCTTAAGCCCTGCCCAAACCTTTCATGTCTTCCCGCTGGTGGTCCTTCCCCCTTTTGCTGGTCGCCGCTTTCGTCGTGCTGGCCGGCCTGCTCTTCGTGCTCGCAGCGGTGCTCGTCTATCCGACGCTGCCGGAGCTGACCGTGCTCACCGACTATCGACCGAAGATTCCCCTGCGCGTCTATACCCGGGATGGCGCCCTCATCGGCGAATTCGGCGAGGAGCGGCGCACCGTGGTGAAAATCGGCGAAGTGCCGAAAACCATGATCCATGCCATCCTGGCGGCGGAAGACGAACGTTTCTACACCCATGGGGGGGTGGACTACATGGGCGTGGTGCGGGCGGCGGTGGCCAATGTGCTCAATCGGGGCGTGCGCGAGGGGGCGAGCACCATCACCATGCAGGTGGCGCGCAACTTCTTCCTCACCCCGGAAAAGACCCTGCGCCGCAAATTCAACGAGGCCCTGATGGCCTTCAAGATCGAGCGCAACCTGAGCAAGGACCAGATCCTGGAGCTCTATATCAACCAGATTTATCTCGGCCAACGGGCCTACGGCTTCAGTGCGGCGGCGCAAACCTATTTCGGCAAACCCCTCAACAAACTCAGCGTGGCGGAGATGGCCATGCTCGCCGGCCTGCCCAAGGCACCCTCCCGCTACAACCCGGTGGCCAACCCGGCCCGTGCCAGCCTGCGGCAGCGGTATGTGCTGCGGCGCATGCGCGAGCTCAACTTTATCGACGAGGCCACCTATCGCGCGGCGCTGGCGGAGAAACTCTCCATCCGTCACGAGCCCGCGGTGTACGAAGTGAAGGCGGATTTTGTCGCCGAAATGGCGCGGCAGATGATGTACGAACGCTATCAAGAGGCCGCCTATAGCAATGGCTTCCGGGTGGTGACGACGCTCAACCGGGCCGATCAGGAGGCCGCCAACCAGGCGGTGCGCGAGGGGCTTTTGGCTTACGACCGCCGCCACGGCTACCGCGGGCCGGAGGGGCGGCTGACACTCCCCGAGCGCACCGGCGAGGGCGATGAGGAACTGGAGGATCTGCTGCAGGAGGTGGAGGAAAGTAATGGCCTCCTGCCGGCGCTGGTGCTTGCCGTGAAGCCGCGGGCGGTGGAGGTGTTCATCAAGGGCCAGGGCAGGGCGGAGCTCGCCGGGGAGGCCCTCGCCTTCGCGCAGAAGTCCCTGGGGGAAAAAGCCAGCAAACCCATCGTGCGTGGTTCCCTGGTGCGGGTGGGCAGGGACGCCAAGGGACGTTGGCAGATTCTGCAGCTTCCCCAGGCGGAGGCGGCGCTGGTTTCCCTGGTGCCGCAGGATGGGGCGATCCGGGCGCTGGTCGGCGGCTTCGATTTCTCCCGTAACAAGTTCAACCACGCCATCCAGGCCTGGCGCCAGCCCGGCTCCAGCTTCAAGCCCTTCATCTATTCGGCGGCGCTGGAAAAAGGGTTCACCCCGGCCACGATCATCAACGACGCTCCCATCTCCATCGATCCCGCCTTGACCGGCGGCAGGCTGTGGGAGCCCAAGAATTTCGATGGCACCTATGGCGGGCCCACGCGCATGCGGGAGGCGCTGGTCAAATCCAAGAACCTGGTTTCCATCCGCATCCTGCAGGCCATCGGCACGCGTTATGCGCAGGATTACATCACCCGCTTCGGGTTCAATGCGGAACAGCATCCGCCCTATCTCACCATGGCGCTGGGGGCTGGCTCGGTGACCCCATTCCAGATGGCCACCGCCTATGCCGTCTTCGCCAACGGCGGCTATCGCATCAAGCCCTATTTCGTCGAGCGGGTGCTGGACAACCGGGGGACGGTACTCGCCCAGGCCAACCCCGTGCGCGCCGGCGAGAACGCGGAACAGGTGATTGATCCCCGCAATGCCTTCATCATGACCTCCATGATGCAGGACGTGGTGCGCCGGGGCACCGCCGCCCGCGCCATGCAATTGGGGCGCAATGATCTCGCCGGCAAGACCGGCACCACCAACGACCAGGTGGATGCCTGGTTCTGCGGTTACAACCATGGCCTGGTGGCGGTGAGCTGGATCGGCTTCGACCAGCCGCGCAGCCTTGGCGGCAGCGAGACCGGCGCCCAGGCGGCACTGCCCATGTGGATGAGCTACATGGGCAAGGTGTTGAAGGGCGTGCCGGAGGTCCCATGGACACCGCCCGAGGGCGTGGTCAGCGTCCGCATCGACCCTGCCACCGGCCGGCGGGTCAGCGAGGGCGGGATTCCCGAATGGTTCTACCAGGAGAACCTGCCGCCGGAAGCCGGCGGCTGGGGTGAGGCGGGCGACGGCAGCACTGAAGCCGTCAAGGACCAGATTTTCTGAACCATGGCCCGCCAGCCTCCCCCGTCCCGGCAGCAGATGCGCATCCGCATCGCCCAGGCCGCCGCCCGCCTCATGGCCGAGGACGGCATCCAGGATTTTGCGCTGGCCAAACGCAAGGCGGCGCGCCAACTGGGCGCCGACCAGATGCACAACCTGCCCACCAACGCCGAGATCGAGGCTGAGCTGCGCACCCACCAATCCCTCTACCAGGGCGAGGAGCAGGTGCAACGGCTGCGCGTGCTGCGTCGCCAGGCCTGCGTGGTGATGCGGCTTTTGGGCCGCTTCAATCCTTACCTCACGGGGTCGGTGCTGGCCGGCACCGCGGCCCGCCATTCGGACATCAATCTGCTGCTTTTCACCGACAGCGACAAGGACGTGGAGCTCTTCCTGCTCAATCACCACATCGCCTATGAGCGGGGCGAGAAACGCTTCCGCTTCGGCGACAGCCACCGCGTGGTGCCCGTCTTTCACCTCCAGCACGGCGGGCCTGCCGACGTCGAGGTGGCGGTGTTTCCCACCGATGCCATCCGCGAAAGCCCGCGCAGCCCGGTGGACGGCCGTGCCCTGCCGCGGGCGCGCCTTGCCGAGGTCGAGGCCATGTTGGGCTGAAGCCCGGCAAAAACCCGACATTTCAGTCGGTCTGTGGTCAACCCCAGCCGGCATCCCGCCGGCGGCGGCCGGAGTCGGGCACGGCCGCCGCCGTCATGCGCTTGGCATGGAAACTGCTTAAACTGGGCGGGGCCGGCACCGTCGGTCTCGACCCCTGTGAGGCGAAACGTCCCTTGATCCGCATCTTCAGTCATTACCTGTCCAAGGGCCTGCTACTCCTGCTGCTGGCGGAGCTGGCCATCGTCGTCGCCGCGCTGCCGCTTGCTGCATGGCTTCTGGGGCGGCCGCTGCCCGATCCCCTGGGGGTGGCGCACCTGGGCTTCATCCTCTGCCTGTTCAGTCTGCTTGCCCTCTTTGGGCTCTATCGTCGGGATTTCGAGGAAGGGTTGGGCAGCATGGTGATCCGGGTGATCATCGCCAGCGGTCTGGCCTTTGCCCTGCTTTGGCTCGCGGGTTGGCTGGTGCCCCGCCTGGTGCAGCCGACGAGCCTCCTCGCCGGGGCCACGGCGCTGGCGGCGGGGGCGGTGATTCTTCTGCGCTTCGCCTTTTTCCGCTGGATGGATGTGGAAGCCCTGAAGAGCCGCGTGCTGGTGCTGGGCACAGGCACCCGGGCGGCCAGGGTGATGAGCCTGGTGCGCAACCCCGACAGCCGGCGACGGCTGCACATCGTGGGGTTTCTGCCCTTGAGCGGGACCCATCATTTCGTCGATCACAGCCTGGTGCTGCCGGATCAGGGGCCCCTTACGGAGATCGTCGAGCGCTACCAGGTCGATGAAATCGTCATCGCCGTGCGGGAGCGGCGCGGTGGCGGCCTGCCGGTGCACGAGCTGCTCGACTGCAAGCTCAAGGGTATCCGTGTCATCGAGCTTTCCACTTTCTTCGAACGGGAGCGGGGCCAGGTGCAGCTCGATTCCCTCAATGCGAGCTGGATGGTGCTGTCGGAGGGCTTCCGTCAGGGCCTGTTGCGGGATGTGGTCAAACGCACCTTCGACCTCACCGTGAGTGCGACGATTCTCACCGTCACGCTGCCGGTGATGTTGCTGACGGCGCTCGCCATCGTCCTCGAAAGCGGCTTTCCCGTACTCTACCGTCAGGAAAGGGTGGGCCAGGGCGGCAGGGTGTTCACCATCTACAAGTTCCGCAGCATGACCCAGAACGCCGAGGCCGACGGGCAGCCCCGCTGGGCGCAAGCCGGGGATGCGCGGGTGACCCGGGTCGGCCGCTTCATCCGCAAGACACGCATCGATGAACTGCCCCAGCTCATCAATGTGTTCAAAGGCGAGATGAGCTTCGTCGGGCCGCGCCCCGAGCGGCCCTTCTTCGTCAACCAGCTTCTCGAGCAGATTCCCTATTACGGCGTGCGGCACAGCATCAAGCCGGGCATCAGCGGGTGGGCGCAGGTGCGCTATCCCTATGGCGCATCTCTTGAGGATGCCATCGAAAAGCTGCAATATGACCTGTTCTACGTGAAGAACCACAGCTTTTTCCTCGACCTCATGATCCTGTTCGAAACCGTCCTCGTCGTCCTCTTCGGCAAGGGTGCGCGGTAAGGGGACGGTCATGCACATCGCGGGCATAAGCTACGGCGCGGCGGCGCTGGCCTTTGGCCTCTTCGGCGTGCTCCTCCTGGCGAACTGGCGAGGACGGCCCCAAGGGGGAATCCTCGCCGCGGCGGCGGCTGCCACCGCCCTGTGGGCGGGTGCGCTGGCCTATGCCCTCATCCGGGGGCTGTCCTGGGCGTGGCCGGTAGTGGCCCTCGAGTCCCTGCGCAATGGGTTGTGGCTCACCTTCCTTTACCGGTTGCTGCGGGCCCGCGCCGAGGCAGCGGGGGAGACGCTGCCGCTGCTCTCGCGACTTTTCCACGGGGCGCTGGCGGCACTTTTTTTGATCGCCGTGACGGCGGTCGTCTTCGCTCTGCTGCCGCGGCTGGCAATCCCCCTCTGGGCGGGCAAGGTGAGCTGGGGCGCGCTCCTTATTTCGGTGCTGGCGGGCATGACCCTCATCGAACAGCTCTACCGCAATGCAGACGAGAACCAGCGCTGGGCGATCAAATATTTCTGTCTGGGGCTGGGCGCGGTGTTTGCCTACGACTTCTACCTCTACGCCGAAGGCTTGCTCTTCGGCCGCCTGGAGGAGGGGGTGTGGAGCGCGCGGGGCATTGCCAATGCCCTGGTGGTGCCGCTTTTGGCGGTATCGGCGGCGCGCAATCCTCAGTGGTCGGTGCAGGTGCACGTCTCCCGACGCATGGTGTTTCACACCACCACCCTGATCCTGGCGGGCGCGTATCTCCTCCTCATGTCTGCGGCGGGTTATTACCTGCGCTATTTCGGCGGCTCCTGGGGGACGGTGCTACAGGCGGCGTTCTTCTTCGGCGCCCTGCTGCTGCTTGCCGTGGTGGTCTTTTCCGGCGCCATGCGCGCCCGCCTCAAGGTCTTCCTGAGCAAGCACTTCTTCAGCTACAAATACGACTACCGGGAGGAGTGGCTGCGCTTCACCCGCACCCTATCCACCGGCCAGCCCACCGCCGTGCGGGAGCGGGCGCTGATGGCGGTGGCGGAACTGGTGGACAGCCCCGGAGCGGCCCTGTGGCTTGCCCAGGAGGACGGCAGCTTTGCCTTCACGGCCCACTGGAATCTTCCCCTGGAGGCGGAGCCCCTTTCCGCCAGCGCCCCCTTGGTCCGTTTCCTCCAGGACCGGCAATGGGTCATCAACCTGGAGGAATTTGCCCAGTCTCCGGATCTCTACGGCGATCTCGTGCTGCCCCCTTGGCTGGAGGGCCGCCGGGAGGCGTGGCTGGTGGTGCCCCTTTTCGTGCACGAGAATCTGATCGGGTTCATGGTGCTCGCCCGACCCCGCAGCCAGCGGGGTTTCAACTGGGAGGATTCGGACCTCCTGAAGACCGCCGGGCGCCAGGCCGCTGCCCACCTGGCCCAGGCGGGTGCCCTGGAGGCCCTCGCCCAAGCGCGCCAGTTCGAATCCTTCAACCGTTTTTCCGCTTTCGTCGTCCATGATCTGAAAAACGTCGTCGCCCAGCTTTCCCTGATGTTGAAAAATGCCGAAAGGCACAAGCACAATCCCGACTTTCAAGAGGACATGCTGGCCACCGTGAGCCATGCGGTGCAGAAAATGTCGCGCCTGTTGTCCCAACTGCGCGCCGGCTACCAGATGGCCGAAGGGGCCAGCCTCGTCAACCTGCGGGAAGTGCTGGCGCAGGTGGTGGCGGACAAGGCCGCCTTCCGTCCCACCCCCCGTTTCGTGAGCCACGTGGAGGAGGCCTGGGTGCTGGCGGAACGGGAGCGGCTTGCCCGCGTCCTGGGCCATCTGGTGCAAAATGCCATCGAGGCGACCCCGGAGACCGGCGAAGTGGAGGTGTCGCTGGAGGTCAACGGGGGGCAGGCCGTGGTGCGCGTGCGGGATACCGGCCGCGGCATGGACGAAACTTTTCTCCGCACCCAGCTTTTCCGCCCCTTTGTCAGCACCAAGGCGGCAGGCATGGGGATTGGCGCCTACGAGTGCCGGGAATACGTGCGGGAACTCAAGGGCGATATCCGCGCGGAAAGCAAACCGGGACAGGGCAGTGTCTTCACCGTCACCCTGCCCCTCACGGTGCGGGAAAATCAGAAGGAGGAGGGAAGCCTCCAGGGAGCCGGCAGTGGCTGAGAACGGTGCGGCAAAACCCGTGTTGCTCGTCGTCGAGGACGATCCCGGGCTGCAACGGCAGCTCAAGTGGAGCTTCGAGGACCTCGAGGTGGTGGTCGCCGGCGACCGCGCCGAGGCGCTGGCCGCCCTGCGTCGCCACGAGCCGCAGGTGGTGACGCTGGATCTGGGGCTGCCGCCGGACCCCAATGGGGCCTCCGAGGGCCTGGCCACCCTCAAGGAAATGCTGACCCTGGCACCGGCAACGAAAATCATCGTCGTCTCCGGCAACCAGGACCGCGCCAACGCGGTGAAGGCCGTGGGCATGGGCGCTTATGACTTCTACCAGAAGCCCTTCGAGCTGGACGTGCTGCAGCTCATCATCAAACGGGCCTTCCACGTCGCCCAACTGGAGGCGGAAAACCGCCGCCTGCAGCGGTTTGCCCCGCCCTCGGCCCTAGCGGGCATCCTCACCGCCAGTGAACCCATGCTCAAGGTATGCCGCACCATCGAAAAGGTGGCGCCGGTGGATGCGACGGTGCTGCTTCTGGGGGAATCGGGTACCGGCAAGGAACTTTTGGCGCGGGGCGTGCATGAGCTGTCGCCGCGGGCGGGCAAGCGTTTCGTTGCCATCAACTGCGCCGCGATTCCGGAAAACCTCCTGGAGAGCGAACTCTTCGGCTACGAGAAAGGGGCCTTCACCGGTGCCACCCGCCAGACCCGCGGCAAGATCGAATACGCCGATGGCGGCACCCTCTTCCTCGACGAAGTGGGCGATCTGCCCTTGAGCCTGCAGGCAAAACTTTTGCGCTTCCTGCAGGAGCGGGTGGTGGAGCGGCTGGGGGGGCGCGAGGAAATCCCGGTGGATGTGCGCGTGGTGTGTGCCACGCACCAGGATTTAGAGCGCCTCATCACGGAAGGCCGCTTCCGGGAGGACCTCTTCTACCGCATCAGCGAGGTGACGGTGAACATTCCGCCGTTGCGGGAGCGTCCGGGGGATGCGGCCCTGCTTGCCCAGGCCTTCGTCGAGCGCTTCGCCGAGCAGTTCAAGAAACCGGTCAAGGGTTTGACGCCGGAAGCGGTGGCCGCCATCGAAGCGCATCCCTGGCCGGGCAACGTGCGCGAGCTGGAAAACTGCATCAAGCGCGCGGTGATCATGAGCGAGGCGAATCGCATCGACGCCGCCGACCTGGGGCTGCCCGGCACGGCGCAGGCCCAGGAGCCCCTCAACCTGCGTCAGGTGCGGGAGGAGGCGGAGCGGCAGGCCGTGCTGCGGGCCCTGGCGCGGGTCAATGGCAACATTGCCCGGGCGGCGGAACTGCTGGGGGTGTCCCGCCCCACCCTGTACGATCTGTTGCACCGTTACGGACTCGAAGACAAAACCCAATAAAGCCCGGCACCGCCCGGGCAGGCGCAGACCAGCCATGACCCACGAACCGAGGAGAACACCATGCTGGAACCGAGCCGGAGGCTGTGCCGAATCGGCTGCGCCCTCGTTGCCCTCCTGATTACAGGCTGCTCCGGGGAAAAACCGGAAGTCCTCTACGCCAAAGCGCAAAAACACGTCGCGGCGGGGGAGAGCAAGGCCGCCGTCATCGAGCTCAAGAACGTCCTGCAACAGGCCCCCGATCACCGGGATGCGCGCCTGTTGCTGGGCCGCCTGTATGTGGAGGCGGGCGACGGGGCCGGCGCCGAAAAGGAACTCCGGCGGGCCTTGCAACTGGGCGCAAGCCACGACGAGGTGCTGCCCCTCCTGGGACGCGCCCTGCTCCTGCAGCGGGAATACCGCAAGGTGCTGGAGGAAATCCCCGCCCAGCCCGCCGGCCCCCAGGCGGCCCTGCTTTACGCGTTGCGGGGCGAGGCCCATGCGGGCTTGAAGGCCCTGGATGAGGCGCGCAAGGCCTTCGAACAGGCCCGTGCCTTGGCGCCGGGCCTGCCGGAAGCCAACCGGGGGCTGGCCGCCATGCTGCTGGCCGAGGGCCGGCAAGAGGAAGCGCTCCAGCTTGCCGACGAGTCGGTGGCGAAGACGGGGAAGGAGGCCGATCCCTGGGTGCTCAAGGGTGATCTCCTGCGCGCCCAGGGCAAGGCAAAAGAAGCCGCGGCCGCCTATGGGGAAGCCCTCAAGCGCAACCCCCGCCATCTGGGGGCGCATCTATCCCTTGCTCTCATCCACATGGGGGACAAGGATTTCGCCTCCGCCCAGCGGCACATCGATGCCGCCCGGGGGCTGGAGCCCAAGGCCCCGGCCGTGCGGCTCACCCAGGCGCAATCCTGGTTCCTCCAGGGCAAATACGGTGAAGCGCGGGACGAGCTGCAGGAGGTGCTCAAGGTGGCGCCCAACAACGGCTCCGCCATCCTGCTGATGGGCGTCACCCAGCTCGCTCTCAACAACCTGAGCCAGGCGGAAAGCTATCTTTCCGCCTTCGTCGAGGCCATTCCCGATCACGCCTATGCGCGGCGCATGCTCGCCGCCACCCATCTGCGCAAGCGCCAGCCCGACAAGGCCCTGGAGGTGCTCAAGCCCCTCCTCGCCGCGGCGCAGCCCGACCCCCTGGTGCTGGCCCTGGCGGGGGAAGCGCACATGCAGCGCCGGGAATACGCCCGCGCCGGTGAATACCTGGAAAAGGCGGCCCAAGCGCGGCCGGAGCATCCCGGCGTGCGCACCGCCCTGGCTTTGAGCCGGCTCGCCCGGGGCCAGACCGAGGCCGGCGTGGCGGAGCTCGAGGCCGCGGCCCGTCTCGAGCAAAGTCCCCTGCAGACCGACCTCCTCCTCATCGCCACACACCTGAGGCAGAAGCATTTCGATGCGGCGCTCGCCGCCGCCGAGGCCCTCGCCCGCAAAGAGCCTCGTCTGCCCCTCGCCCCCCATCTGCGCGGGGTGGCGCTACTGGGCAAAAAGGACGTGGCGGCAGCGCGCCAGGCCTTCGAGCAGGCCCTCGCCCTCGACCCGGCCTTCCATCCCGCGGCGGCGAGTCTGGCGCGGCTGGACCTGGCGGCGGGCAATCCCCAGGCGGCACGCCGGCGCTTCGAGTCGGTGCTCGCCGCCAACCCGAGGAGCGTGGACGCCATGCTGGGGCTTGCCGCCCTGGAGCAGGTCGCGCGCAACGAAAAAGGCGCCGTCGAGTGGCTGGAAAAAGCCGCCAAGGCGGATGCGAAGGCCATCGCCCCCCGCGCCCTGCTGGCCGATCATTATCTGGCGCGGCGGGAGCCGCAGCGAGCCCTCACTTTTGCCCGCGAGGCCCAGGCCGCCAATCCCGACAGCGCCCAGGCCCTGGCGCTATTGGGCCGGGTGCAGCTCGCGGCGGGGGAGAAGGACAACGCCCTGACCACCTTCAGCCGGCTGGTGGAGCGTGAGCCCGACTCCGCGCCGGCGCTCTTCCAGCTTGCCAGCGCCCAGATGGCGGCGGACCGGCTGGGGGAGGCGCGCAAGTCCTTGGAGCGGGCCCTGACGCTGGACCCGAAATTCACCGACGCCCAGCTCGCCCTCATCGGCCTCGAGTGGCGCGCCGGCCGCCAGGAGGAGGCCCTGCGCCGCGCCCAGACCCTGCAGGCCCAGGCGCCCAAGGCCGCCGGGGGCTTCGTCATCGAGGGGGACATCCATCTCGCCCGCAATGACCCGGCGCGCGCCGCGGCCCTCTATCAGAAGGCCTTCGAGCGGGAGGCCAACCCCGTGATCGCCATGAAGCTGCACGGCAGTCTCCTTGCCGCCAACCGGCCGGCGGAGGCCCGGGCGGTGGCCGAGCGGTGGCTCAAGGCGCATCCGGACGATGTGGGCATGCGCCTCTACCTCGGGGACAGCCACCTCAAGCGGGGCGAGGACAAAGAAGCCATCGCCCAGTATCGGGCCATCCTGGAAAAGGTCCCGGATCATCTCGTCGCCCTCAACAACCTCGCCTGGCTGCTGGGCAAGCAGGGGGATGCGGGGGCGCTGGCGATGGCCGAGCGGGCCCATCGGCTGCGACCGGAAGATCCCCACATCCTCGACACCCTGGGCTGGATCCACCTCCAAGCGGGGCGGGCACGGCAGGCCCGGGATTTCCTCGCCAAGGCGGTGGCCGCCGCTCCTGGCGAGCCCAGTATGCGTTACCACTATGCGGTGGCCCTCTGGAAAAGCGGTGATTCCGGCGGGGCGCGGCAGGAACTGCAACGGGCCCTGGCGGTGGGGGTGCGCTTCCCCGAGGAAAAGGACGCCCAGGCCCTGCTTTCCCAACTCACCGCCCGCCCGTGACGAAAGGAGTTTCCATGCTTGCCGCCCGCCCTATGCGCCTTGTCGCCGTCGCTTTGCTTTTCGCCCTCTTTGCTGCGGGCTGCGAACGGCTTGCCAACTACACGGACCAGGAACACGTCAGCCGCGCCAAGACCTTCTTGGGCAAAAACGATCTGCGCGCGGCGGAGATCGAGCTTAAGAATGCGGTGGCGAAAAACCCCCGGAATGCGGAAGCCCGCTGGGAGCTTGGCCGGCTCTACCTCACCCAGCGTCGGGGTCAGGACGCGGAAAAGGAGCTGCGCCAGGCGCAGGCGTTGGGGATGAACCCCGCCACCCTGAAGGTGCCCCTGGCGCGCGCCTATCTCCTGCAGGGGGATTTCGAAAGGCTGTTGCGGGAAATCGAACCGGCGGCGAGCGACTCTGCCACCAATACCGCCCGGCTTTTGGCCCTGAGGGGCGATGCGCTTGTCGGGGCGCGGCGTTTCCGTGATGGTTGCGCTGCTTACGGGGAAGGGGAGGCGGCTGACCCCGAGCACGCCGTGGAGGCGCGCTGGGGCCTGGCGCTGTGTGCCACCGCCCGGGGTGACCTGGAGGCGGCCCGGGGCTATCTCGAGAAAGCGCGGCAAATCGAGCCGGACAATGACGGCACCTGGGCGCGTCTGGGTGAGTTCGCCCAGATGCAGGGGAATGCCGAGGCGGCCCAGGCCGCCTTCGGCGAAGCCCTGAAACGCAACCCCTTGAACGCCGAAGCCCTCATCGGCCGCGCCGCCATCGCCATCGGTCGGGGTGACTTTGCTGGCGCGCGCAAGGATCTGGAAACGCTGGACAACGCCGGCATCGAGCACCCGGGCCTTTTGCACGTGGGCGCCGCCCTGAAACAGGCGCGGGGCCAACTGGATGGCGCGCTGGAACTCGCCCAGCGTCTGGAAAAGCGCTATCCCCGCTATCTTCCCGGCTGGCTCCTTGCCGCCCAGCTCCACTACGCCAAGGGCAACCTGGGGCTTGCCGAGCAGTATGTGAGCCGCTACCTCACCGTCCAGCCCGCCAACCGCAGTGCCGTCCTCCTCAAGGCGGACATCCTGGCCCGCAGCGGCCGGGCGGCGGAAATCCCTCC
>Ga0272446_1005580_pt1 | contig 13749 bp, 10 predicted proteins | sample YNPCB0061_FD_194587 | JGI IMG/M metagenome (GOLD analysis project Ga0272446, IMG submission 194587) | Hot spring microbial mat communities from Yellowstone National Park, WY, United States - YNP-CB-006-1 | ecosystem: Environmental > Aquatic > Thermal springs > Hot (42-90C) > Sediment | place...
CGAGCAGGGCCGCCAACTGCCGCGCCGGTGGCCCCGGATGCCCATCCCGGCACTCGAACAGCCAGGTCGAACCGGACGGGCCGGGTGGGACGGACCTCGATGCGCACGTCGCCCGCGAGGGGGTAGGTGGTGCGCCAGACCAGCTCGACGGGCGTGCCGTCCGGCGCGCGACCGCTCCAGCGGCCCTGCCCAAGCCAGAACACCGACAGGCCGCGCGGCGACGACATCACCGCCCAGTCGGCCAGCATGCCCAGAGCTCGCGGCGCGTTCGCCGAGCAGCAGTTCAGCTCCGGCGTTCCGGCGCGCGCCTGGAACACGATGGTGTGCGCCGACGCCTCGCGCACGCCGTCCATCGGCGTGTTGTAGGTCCACCAGCGCCCGGACGGGTGCTGGGCGCCCAGGGCGGCATTGAGCGTGCTGCGCTCGATTTCATCCGCCACGAGGGGATCTCCCGTCAGCCGCAGCACGTCCACGGAGAGCGCCATCCAGGCGATGACGCAGCAGGTCTCGATGGCTCCCTGCGCGTAGGGGTTTCCGCACGCCTGCTCTCCTGTCGAGAAGCCGCCGGTGTTGTGCACGTCGTACCGCAAGATGCTGCGCCAGTGGTTCAGCAGCGCGGTGCGATAGGCTGGGTCACCCGTGATGCGGTACATCTCGAGGAGGCCCTGAAGGTCGGGTAGGCTCTCCCAGCGCGGCCGGGGCGTGCGGAAGAAGGGAGTGGCGGCGACCCCGGTGCGCAAGTAGTCGCCGGCGCGCTCCCAGTCCTTCTCCACGTCGCGCGCGAGGGCGAGCGCGTGGGGGTCTCCCGTCAGGCGGTACAGCCTGGCGAGCGCGTGATGCACGGCCATGTTCATCTCGTGGGAGCCGGCGTCGTACACCCGCAGCGGCTTGCCGTCGAACGTCCGGTGCATGAGCGCGGCGGCTCGCGCGCACGCCTGCAGCGCTGCTCGGTCGCCTGTCGCTTCGTACCAATCCAGCAGCGCCAGCATGCAGTGGTAATGGCCCCAGAGGTCCCAGTTGCCGCGCAGACGCTGCGCTCTCGGGAACGGGCCAAGGTAGCCGTCCTCCGCCTGCGTCGCCAGCAGGTCGCGGAGGACGCTCCGCACCACCGACCTCAGCCGCGGATCGCCCGTCGTCCGCAGCGCGCCGATGGCGGCAAGGAGGTACTTGCCGACGAACTCGCCCGCCCACGGAACGATCTGCGGCGCGGGCTTGCGGTCGCGGACGCGCATCATGCCGAGGAGGCCGGGGTTGGCCTCCGGCGTTGGGAGGAGCCAGTTCCTCACATTGGCGTCGAGCCGGCGTCCCACCTCTCCGGTCAGGCGGAGGCGACATCCTGCGGGTGTCTCGAGCGCTAGCGCAGCGCGCGGCACGCCCGGCGGGACATAGAGGGCGGCCACGAGAGGGAGTGCGGCAAGCATCGACATGAAGGCGTTCCCCTCCCGGCGAGCCGCGCGACGGCGCCTGCAGGCGTCAGGGCGCGACCCGCTCGCGGTAGCGAGCGACCATTGCGGCGACGAGCCCGAAGGCGCGCTCCGCGCGCTCCTGGCTCCAGCCGCCCTGCTCGGAGACCGGCATGGCCGTCGAGAAGGCGATGTGCGTGTCGCCCATCTCGTTGTAGCTGTAGAACCCGAACCCCTGGCCGTGGTCCGCCGCCTGATCGGCGTACAGCCGCACCGACTGCGCGAAGGCCGGCGACCCCGGTGCGACGTCCCAGTCGGAGTACGTCCGGTAGGTCAGGACGAAGGCCTGGCCGGACCGCTTCCGATGCCGGTCGAGCGCTGCGATCTCGTCGGCGCTCAGCGGACCTGTGCAGCGGAACAGCACGATGTCGGCCCAGTCGCAGGAGGACGGGTTGGCGCCGTAGCGCACGCGGTACGAATCCGCATGGGGGTGCGCGGACTCGTACTGGTAGGGGATCTCGGCCAGGAAGAGCACGTCCCGTTGTCGCGCGCGGACCCTCCGCGCCATCTCGCGCAGGGAGTCGCGAATGGTCTGCGATCGGAACTCCACGTGGTCCTCGACGGCTCTGCTCCAACCGTCCGTCCGCGGTCGCTCCGCGGCATAGTCGAAGACGCGCGGGTCGCGCGGATCGATCTCTCCGAAGGCGCGGAAGTCCGTCCCCCAGGCGCTGTTGAGGCGGGCCAGGCTGGAGTACTTGCGTCGCAGCCAGCGCCGGAAACGCTCATTGGTGCGGTCATCGAAGCTGCCGTCCCACGCCGACTCGACGCTCAACGAGACGACGGGCCGGTCCTTGCTCCGCCAACGCAGGGTGAGCAGGTTCTGGGCGCGGTAACGCTCCAGGTACTGGAGGGTGTACCGCGTACCGGCGCGGATCACTGCCTCGTCGTAGATGAGCGGCGCGGCGCGCTCGCCCGTCTGCGTCTCTCCGTAGGGAACGCGGACGCCGAACCACTCCAGAGCTTTGGTCTCCCGATCGCCCGGCAGGATGTCGCACCACGACTTGAGGCTCAGCCAGGGGACGATGCGCAGCCCCTCCTCGGTCGCCAGGCGGTGGTTGCGGTCGAGCCACTTCCAGGGTCCTTCCAGCGCCTGGCTCCACTCGTGGTCGATGAGGAGCGTGTTGAATCCCGCCGCCCGGAGCCGGCGCAGGTCGGCGCGGATCGCGCCGTCATCGGTGCGCCAGGGCTCCCACCATTGGGGGAAGTAGTAGATGCAGACAAGGGGCTGGCCGTCGGGCAACCGCAGGGGCTCACGGCGGGGCGCGAACGCGGGCAGAGCAAGCAGGAGCGCCGCCTGGCCCACAACGAACGCCGAACACATGCTTGCCTCCCGGTAGGGCGGCCTTCTCGCCGATCTCCCCGAGAGGCGGACGCACTCAGGGCTCGATGATGACCACGTCGAGAACGCGGAGCGAGCGCGCCCGCATGCGGCCGTGCAGGCCGGCGCCGCGCTCGAGCGTCGCCTCGATCCCGTCCTCCGTTGCCGCGACCGTCATCCCGGCGATGACGTTCTCCGATGCGATGCCCGAGAGCTCGAGCCCCGTCACCTCCATCCAGCGCAGAGTGGCATTCACCGCTTGTCCCGGATGCCGCTCTGCCCACTCGGTCAGCTCGAAGGCCACTGTGACGGTGGGGCCCGCGCGATCCACGCGGACGTAGAGGATGCGAGCGTTGCGAAATGCGGGCCAGCCTCCAAAGGCGCCCTGGAGCTTGCTCGCGCCCTCGATGGGCAGACTCTCAAGACCGGACATATCTGTTCTTTCGTCGCCGGCTGCCGGCGCTCCTGCGTGGAGTGCGGGGCGTCTCTACTCGCCCTACGGTCCAGTATCGGACAGGCACGCGCGATGGCATACCGGTACACTTGCGGGGCTGCGCGCCTTTGCAGGAACCCGACGGCGATGCTGTCGAACCACCACCCCGGCAGCGCCGCCCTTCGTGCCGCGCTCTTGGAGGCCAACGTTGAGCCCTTTCGTGCTGGCTGCGCTTCTGCCCACTCGTGCCGCGGGACCGGAGGCGCTGGAGCCGCTGCTGGAGCCGATCCGCGCAGCGCGCGGTGTGCCAGCGCTCGCGGCAGCGGTCACGCGTGACGGCGCGATCATCGCGGTGGGCGCGACCGGTCTGCGCGCCGAGGGCAAGAGCGCGCGCGTGACGCGTGAGGACCGGTTCCACATCGGCTCGTGCACCAAGGCGATGACCGCAACGCTCGCCGCGATCCTCGTCGAGCGCGGTCGTCTCCGCTGGGAAACTACCGTACCCGACGGGCTCCCGCATCTCGCAGACGGAATGCACGAAGGCTGGAAGCAGGCGACGCTGGAGATGCTTCTGCAGAACAGGGGCGGCCTGCCGAACGCGACGTGGCCGCCGGGTCTGGACGGCCTGGGCGTATGGATGCTCTCGAAGGACCCAGAGGAGCAGCGACGCGAGTTCGTCCGCCGGCACCTGGCTGTCGCGCCGGAGTACGTGCCGGGAACCCGGTTCGTGTACTCGAACGCCGGCTATGCGGTGGCGGGCGAGATGCTCGCGAAGGCTGGCGGCGCGTCGTACGAGGACCTGTTGCTCAAGGAAGTGCTGTCTCCGCTCGGCATCCGGAGCGCGGGGTTCGGCGCAGCGGGCAAGGCGCTCGACACGCCCGATCAGCCCTGGGGGCATGCGGCGCGCGGCGGCCGGCGGATCGCGCTGCCGCCTGGGCCACTCGCGGACAACCCGCCCGCCATCACGCCGGCAGGGCGGGTGCACCTTTCCATCGCTGACTGGGCGCGGTTCGCGGCGCTCCATGCCGGCGATGGCACGTTCGGCGGCCGGCGTTTCCTCAGGGCGGAGACGCTGCGGCGACTGCACACCCCGCCGAAGGGCGGCGACTATGCTGCAGGATGGGCCGTGACCGAGCGCCTATGGGGAGGCGGAACTGTGCTGACGCATGCCGGGAGCAATACCTACCACTATGCGGTCGCGTGGGTGGCTCCCGCGCGCCGGTTCGCGGTGGTCGCGGCGACCAACGTGGCCGGCCCCGACGCGGAGCGCGCGGTGGACGAAGCGTGCGCTGCCGCGATCCGCCGGTTCCTGCCGGAGACTGGTCGATGAGCGGCCGGTGGCGGTGCGTGGCGCTCGCTATGGGTGTCGTCGCGGTCGCGGTCGCGCCGTCGGGCGCCGCGCCGGAGCCGGCCTTCTCGCGAGCGAGGGACGCGGTCAGCGCGGTCTGCCGTGCGTTCGACGGCTACGACCGCGACCGCGACGGTCACGCGGAACTGACCGTGCTCAAGCGGTGCCAGGGCGCTCGCGGCGGTGCGGTCGAAGCGCGCGGCTCGGGTCGCGGGACGGTACTGGTGTTCGTCGAGGAGCGGCTGTGGCGGCCGCCGGCCGGTCCGGACAACGGGCCCGACCTGCGGCCGGCGATCGAGCGGCTCGTGCGCGACATCGGGCGGGACGGCTGGCATGCGTTCGCGCTGGTAGTCGCGATGTACGCCGGGCCGCGCCATCAGGACGGGCTCATCGTGCTCGCGCTGCGCGATGTGCTGCGGGCGGTCCGCGACCGTGACGGGGAGCTCGCGGGCGCGATCCTGGTGGGCAACTTCCCCTACCCGTACCTCTCGCGCCAATGCTACTGGCGCCGGGAGGGCGGGGCGATTACGATCAGCCCGCCGGGCAAGCCGCCGGTGAAGTTCGAGAATGCCCCGTGGGTGAACAGCATCGCAGAGCCGCTCGTCTCTCCCGCCGACATCGTCCTTGCCGATCTTGACGGCGGCTGGGACCAGCTCTACCGGCGGCCTCCGACGGTGCTGGGCGGCTTTACGGCGGCGTTCCCCGACGATCCCGCCCGGGAGGTCGCCGCGGCCTGGGAGCACAGCGTTGCGCGCTACGAGGACTTCTTCTTCGTGGGCGACGGCTCCTGGGAGGAGGGGCCGGCGCCCGACGGCAAGCGCCGCTTCCGGTTCCGGGGCGAGCCGAACGACGAGTGCTCGCCGGCGGACGCCGGCCTGGCGAACGTGATCGCCCGTCCGGAGATCGCCGTGAGCCGCCTGAACGCGTGGCACGCGGCGCTCGTGCCGGACCCGGGTCTTCGTGGTGTGCATGGCGAGGGGCTCCTCGATGCGAGCGGCCGGCCGCAAGCCGTCGAGCTTGCCGGGCCGGCCCCGGCGAACACCGCCCTCTGGGTTGCCTCCGAAGCGCTTGAGCGCCGCCTGCTGACGGAGTACCTCGATCGAAACCACCGCTACCGCACGGGCGGCTTCGACGCTCTCGCTCGGCCCGCGAGCATCTCCACGGAGTGGGGAAGCGCGCTGCCCGAGATGCGGGAGGCGGTGCCGGCGTGGAGCAGCGCGTCAGCCTCCGGCCTGGAGTTCGCCGGCGCAAAGACCAGCGTGGCGGACTTCGTGGCGTGGCTGCGGACCCCCGCCACCGCGCGCTCCGTCAAAGCGCACAGCGGCCCCACGCTCTCGGAGTTCGCGCCTGCTCCCGACCCAACGGCGCTCGATGCCATCTTCCCACGCGGGGTCTGGTTCTGGACGCGCGATGGCTCGCGTCTGGTTCCGTCGCTGCGAGGACTGGGCGGTCAGGTGAACTTCGGGCTGCTGCGTACCGTCTGGGAGAACCGGTCGGGCGAAGGGACGGGCGCGATCTACCTCCACACCGGGTGTGAGGCGGTTCGGCCGCTCATGGCGGAGACCGAGCCCTACACGTCGCCGCGGCACGGGCTCTGGCAGCTTGGCGAGGCGCTGCTGCACTATGGCGAGGGGGTGGCGCTGGTGGCCAGGGGCAAGGTCTTCTACGACGAGCCACGCGAGTTCTGGAAGACGCTCGGGCAGGGCGGCACGGTGGGCGACGCCTGGCGCCGGTACTTCGAGGTCGAAGCGCGGGACGTCGAGCTGGCCCGTGTGCCGATCGATCGGAAGCGCGCCTACTTCTGGAGCATCCTCGGCGACTTCACCCTGACGGTGCGGCCGCGCCCCCAGGAGCCCTCACGATGAAGCCCAAGCACGTGGCGCTGGCGGTCACCGTCGCCTACCTGGCGGTGGCGGCCTATGCGGGGCGGATGATCCTCGTTCAGCGGCATGCCGCCGAGCGGCGCGACGAGGCGCTCAAGGCGATGGCCCGGCGAGATTGGGTAGCTGCCGAGAAGGCGCTCCGCGAGTCGCTGGCGGGCATGCCGCAGAGCGCTGACGCGCGCTACGAGCTTGCGACCGCGCTGACGGAACAGGGGCGTACCGCGGAGGCGGCCGTCGAGTACCGGCGCGCGCTGCGCATCCGGCCAGGGTTCATCGACGCGCGAGCCGGCCTCGCGGAGGCGCTCCGCAGGCAGGGCGACCACGCCGGCGCGGTGCGCGAGTACCGCGTGGCGGTTGCGGAGGAGGTAGACGATCCTTCCCACCGGATCGGGCTGGCGCGCGCCCTCCGGGCGCTCGGCAACCGCCAGGAGTCCCTGCGACAGCTTCGTGAAGCGGTGCGGCGCGCGCCCGATAGCGTCGACGCGCACCGGGAACTGGGCCTCGCGCTTCTGGCGACCGGAGACGCTCGCGGCGCCGCAGAGCGGCTTCAGGAGGCGGTGCGGCTCCGTCCGGACGACGGCCCATCCCTTCTCGGGCTGGGCGATGCGATGGCGCGGCTGGGCAAGCGCGACGCGGCGAGAATCGCGTGGCTGCGAGCAACCGCCACTTCCGACGCGGAGGCCGCCCGCGCGGCCAGAGCGCGGCTTGCGCTTCCTAGCGACGGCGCGCGGGCGCGTTAGCAGGCCGGCCTCGGAGGGCCGGCAAGTGGGGCGGTGAGCACGCGCCAGAAGAGGGTCGCCTGGCTGCGCTGCGCCGGCCCGCGCCAGGCGAGTGCGGACCAAGCAGCGAGCCGCAGGAGCGCGCCGATGCGGTCCAACGCCCAGCACGCGCTCTGCGCCGCCGCGCCGTGATGGATCGCGAAGTAGAGCTCCTTCCCCCGGTTGTAGCGCGCCACCGACCGCCATCGGTCCGCGGAGCTGCTCGCGCCAAGCTCGTGGTAGAAGACGGCCTCGGGCACGTAGAGAATGGCGCCTCGGGCGCGCAGGCGCCGGCACAGCTCCGTGTCCTCGCAGTACAGGAAGAACCGCTCGTCGAACCGCGCGTCGGGGCGGACCATCAGGCACGCACCCATCACCTGCTCCACTGCCGCTGTGCTGGCGAGGCGGTGGGAGTTCCAGTAAGGCGCCAGCCAGCGCGAGCGGGGAAAGGCGCGCTCCAGCAAGAGCTGCTCGCAGAGCACTGCCCAGAGGCTGAGGGCGTTCGCGGAAGAGAGCTGCAGGCGGCCATCCGGGTGCAAGAGCTTTCCTCCCGCGCCCGCCACGGGTCCCCCAGGCCAGTCCGTGAAGGCGCTGGCCAGGCGCGCGATGGCGCCCGGGGTGGCCCACGCATCGCTGTTGAGCAGAAGCGCTAGGGGCCGCGCGCAGAGCTCCAGCCCCTGGTTGTTCGCGGCGCCGAACCCCCGGTTCGTCCTGTTGCGCACCAGCCGGGCACGGGGGAAATCCCGCTCGACCATCTCGGCGGAGCCGTCGGACGACGCGTTGTCGACGACGATGACCTCGTGCTCCGGCTCGATGCTCTGGAGGCAGCGCCGCAGCGGCTCGCGCGTGTTGAAGCTGACCACGACCACGCTCACGCCGGAGGGACGCATGGAGGCGGTCATTCGGCGATGCTGAGGAGCCGGCAGGCGTTGCCGCCGGCAATGGCGTCGAACGTGGCGGGGTCGATAGCGCCGGAGGCACGCAGCGCTCGCAGCCACGCCAGTTGCGGCGCCCTCCGGCCGGCATCCGCGAAGCAGGTGTCCGTTCCGAACAGCAGCCGATCGGCGAACGTGCGCACGAACCGCAGCCCGGCCTGCGGGTCGCGCGTGAGGGCATTCCACCCGCTCTGAGCCGAGATGTCGGCGTAAAGGTTGCGGTGTGTGCTCAGGAGGCGCCAGAGGCTGCCCTCCTCCGCGATCGGCCCGGATGGGTAGCCCGACTTCTCCTCCGCCGAGAGGCCGGCGCCGATCTCCGCCCAGAAGCCGGGCCCGTGTCCGATGACGATGGTCTCCGGGACCTTCCCGAGGAGCCGATCGAGACGAGGCGAGCCCGGCTCGTCCACGAGCCCGTACCGCCCTGGCCCCGGCCCGCAGGACTCGATGAGCACCGGCCAGCCGCGGGCGCCGGCCTGATGGAACAAGTTCACCACCCGCGGATCGTCGAAGGGCAGGTTGCCGGCGACCTCGCCCAGCCCGCGGCATCCCCTCTCGGCGCATCGGTCGAAGAACCACGCGAAGTCGGCATCGGCGCGGTTACCGCCCCATCGAGGGTCGGCGTTGGCGAAGGGCACGAGGCGATCCGGGCGGGCGGCAGCGGCCTCGATCTGGGCGACCACTCCCGCCAGCGGATCGAAGAGGCCCGGGAAGGAGACGGCCTCCGGCGAAGCAGGCCACGGAAGCACGACGGCGCGGTCGATCCCCTCCTCGTCGAGGCGACCGATGAGCGACGCGACGGTGATGGGCGAGAGGTCCGACTGACCGGGCTGGCGGAGGTCGCCCAGATGGGCGTGGATGTCGACGATCATGCGGCCATCACAAGCCGCGCGTAGAGGGCGGGATCCACGTTGCCACCGCTCACGACGCAGCAGACGCACCGATGGCGGAAGGTCCGCTGGTCGGCCAGCACCGCGGCGACCGCCAGCGCGCCGGTCGGTTCGACTTTGAGGTTCGCGTGCGAGAAGAGCAGCGCCACCGCCTGTTCGATCGCCTCCTCTGGCACCTCGAGGATGCCATCGAGCCCTGTCCGAAGGATCTCCCAGTTGTGCCGCCCCAGGCTGACGGTGCGCGCGCCGTCCGCGATGGTGGGCGGCTCCTGATCGTTCGCGACGATGCGCCCCGCGCGCAGCGAGCGGGCGGCGTCGTTGCCCAGGGCGGGCTCCGCCCCGACCACGGCGGTGACGCGCCGCGCGGTCTCGAGGCCGGTGACGATGCCGGCGGTCAGCCCACCGCCGCCGATGGGAGCGATGACCAGGTCGAAGTCCCACGGCAGCGCGGCGATCTCGCCTCCGAGCGTGGAGTTGCCTTCGATGACCAGCGGGTCGTCGTAGGCGCTGGCGACGTAGGCCTCCGGGTCCTCTCGGGCGAGCTGGGCCACGCGCTCGGCCCGGGAGACCGACCGGGTGTCGATGAGGTCGACGGTGGCCCCTTGCTCGCGCACCGCCTCGACCTTCACGGATGCAGAGGTGTCCGGCATCACGACGGTGCAGCCCTTGCCGAGGAGCCGACACGCCAGCGCCAGTGCCTGTCCGAAGTTGCCGCTCGATGCCGTGAGGATCCGCGGGTTGGGTACGTGCGACGCAAGATAGTGGGCGGCCCGGTACTTGAAGCTGCCGGTCCACTGGAACGTCTCGCTGACGAGGACCAACTCTGCATCGAGGCGGGCGTTGAGCCGCGCGGACTCGATGACAGTGGTCGGGCGCGGGCCGTCGCGTGGGTCCATGGCGTCACTCCACTACGATCACTCCATGGATGGCGAGTTTCGGGATCGTCACGGTGAGCTGACCTGCGGCCCAGGCCCAATGCAGGCGCCCTCCGTCCGGTATCCAGCGCACGGCTGCCGGCCGCTCGGGCACGCGCATCCTGACCACCAGCGGGCCGAGGGGCGGGATGCCATCGGTGTAGAGGAAGCGGTCGGCCACCTGCATCCCGGCGGCGTTCAAGAGGTGCAGGCTGAGCTTGCCCTGCGGCGTCCGCCGGAGCGCGGCTTCCACGCAGGGCGGACCCTCGACACGGAAGGCGGGCTCGGGGAAGAGGCGCTCCACGATGGCGGCGACGAGCCGCCGGGCGCCAGGGTGGTGCGCGCGGTAGTGGTTCAGCGCGACCGGTCCCCACACAGCGGCGATCCGGCCCTTGCCGAGAGCGGTCAGCGTGGCGGCGACCTCGCCGCCCGTCCTCGTGTCGCGCGTGGGGTAGCGGTGCGCCAGGGGCTCGGCGCCCGCCAGGGTCACGCGTTGCCACACGCCGTTCTGGTTCACCACCCCGAGCGGCGTCTTCAGCTCCGCGCTGACCTGACCGGGTTCGCCTTCGAGCCGGACGCCGAGCTCGTTGCCAAAGAGGCGGGCGCACTTCTCGCCGAGAAGCAGCAGGCTGCCACCCTCGCGCACGTAGCGGAGGAGCGCCGCGCGGAAGCCATCGGCGAGCTTGTAGGAGTCCGGCACCACCACCAGCGGAAACTCGCGCAGGCGCGGCTCGAGCTGGTGCTCGGCGAGGATGTCCACGGAGTAGTGGCTCTCGATGAGGGCGTGCAGCGCTCCTTCCAGCTCGTCCATGCACCCGTAGGGGGTGAAGACCGCATCGGAGCGGTCGAACTGGGTCTCGGAGGAGAGCAGTAGCGCCACCTGAGGTACCGTGACGCTGTGGTGGCTCACCTCCTGCCGTGCGCGGGCGAACTTGCCCACCTCCTCCAGCGCCTGGATGATCTCTGGGACGATGTAGCCCGATCGGGTGGGCTGATAGTAGACCTGGAAGGCGCCGCCCTGCATGATGACGACGGCTGCCTCCTGCTTCAGGTGCTCTGCCGTTTTGAGCGAGGCGCCGAGCGACCCCGCCCAGTTGAAGCCCCAGGCCAGCAGATCCCACGGTCTCCCCGTGCTCGCCAGATAGCGTGCCTCGACACGGGCGCGGTCCACGGACACCGTGGGCGAGTAATCGCCGGAGAGATAGTCGAGGCTCGCGGCCGGCGCCTTCGGCATGAAGGTGGTGTAGGCCCAGTTGCTGGTCAGCTGCGCCTTGGGGTGGGTTGCGTGGATGGCATCCACCCAGTGCGCGAGGTAGCGCTCGAACGCGCGCCGGTGGAAGGCTTTCCACTCCTGCCAGTGCGGGTCGCCGCGCTTGCGCGGGGCGTCGCTCAGGCCGGTCTCGCGCTGCCACTCCGCCAGGGCCGCCGGCGACCAATCGAGCTGTGCCGCCCAGCACTCGCCATCGACCCACGCGCCGTCCAGGTCGTACGCCGTGAAGACCTCGCGGAGCTGGGGGATCAGCAAACGGTCGGCGTAGGGGCCGAAGACGCTCGTGTTGTTAGGGTCCGGCTTGCCGTCCGGCCCGATGCGCGCCCAGTCGGGGTGGTGCTCGATGGCGACCGCGTCCCATACGCCGGAGTAGTGGATGTAGAGGCCCACGCCGTGCTCGCGTGTCACCTTTCGCCAGATGGCCAGCGAGTCCTTGACGATGCCGGGCGAGGGCCAGCCTACCTTGGTGGGGTACCCCGTGTACCCGGCATGGCCTTTGCAGTCGTACTGCACCATGTCCGGTTTGGCGCGGCGGAGCAGCTCGGCGATGTTCTCCTCAGTGATGTCGGCTCCCAGCACGGTATCGCTCTTCGACGGATGCAGGTCGAAGTGAACGCCGAAGTAGCAGTCCTTCCGAGGCAGCGGCTTGCGCATAGGGGACTCCTGGTTCGATAGGGACGCCGCTAAGCCGGCGAGGGCGCCGAGCGACCCGGCGAGCACTCCGAGGGACGGCATGGCAGATGGCTCCTGGTCGGCTCGCGTCGGCAGCGCGCGCGGCCGGCTGGCGGTTTCGGGAGCGAAGCGGGCGTTTCCTTCCCGGCGACGGCGGCAGGAGCGGCGAGGCTCGGGGTCGAACGAACTCCACAGGGCCGACGAGAGGCCCAGCGAGAAAGGACCCGCCTGCGATGCTCCAGCTGCTTGTGGACGACGCGAAGTGCACGCGTTGCGATGAGTGCGTTCTGGACTGCCCTGTGCGGATCATCGAGCGGGCAGGCCCGGACGTGCCGTTCATCCGGCCAGAGAATGAGGCAGACTGCATGCGGTGCCAGCACTGCCTGGCGGTCTGCCCCACCGGCGCGCTCTCGATCGATGGGCGGCGCCCCGAGGACAGCCTGCCGCTCGAGGACGGCGCCTGGCCGTCGCTCGATCAGGCCATCCGGTGGGTGCGCGGCCGCCGCAGTGTCCGCCGCTACGAGCGCGCCAACGTGAGCCGGGCGCTGCTGGACCGGCTACTCGCAGCGCTCGCCAACGCGCCCACGGGCGTGAACGCTCGCGAGCTGACCTTCCACGTGATCGACGATGTCGAGGTGATGGAGCGGCTGCGGCGCACCGTTCTCGCCGAGATCGTAGCCGCCGACGAGGCGGGCCGTCTGCCGGAGCGCGGCGCCTACCTGCGCCGGATCGCCTTGCTGTACGACACCGAGGGCCGCGACATCCTGTTCCGCACGGCGCCCCACGCGCTCATCGTCTCGGCTCCGCCGGATGCTCCCTGCCCGCGCGAGGATGTGGCGCTGTTGCTTGCCTACTTCGAGCTGCTCGCTCAGTGCGCGGGGCTCGGCACCGTCTGGTGGGGCCTCCTCTCGATGGCTCTGGAGTCGCTGCCGCACCTGAAGCCGCTGGTGGGCCTTCCGCCCGACCACCACTACTATGGCATGCTCTTCGGCCAGCCCGCGGTGCGGTATCACCGAACCGTGCAGCGGGATGGCAGCGCGCGCATCGAGAGGATCACGCTGTGAAGGGGCTTCTCTGGAGGAGTGCGGCGATCATGACCGGCATCCTGTCCGCATGGGCTGCCCCAAGCGAGGAGTTCCGCCCGCAGACCGCTCCGCTGAAGCGTTCCGACGTCGTTTTCATGTACCAGGCATCCCGAGAGGTGTACCAGCTATACGGCGCGACAGCGCTCTGCTGGGGCGGGACGCCAAACCGCCAGGCGCTTGCGGACGCGCAGGGCGTGCGCTTTTTCGGCAGTGTGGGCATGGTCACGGAGTTCGCGCGCTACCATGACCGGTTCCCGCAGACCTGGGAGGCAGGGCTCTGCCGCGACGTCAACGGCGAGCCGGTGAAGGTGCCCTGGCTGACGGATCACTCGCACAAGGGCGTGCCCTACTGGTGGTGCTGCACGAACCAGCCGCAGTTCCGCCAGTACCTGAGGGAGCGCGTCGAGGAGACGATGAAGGCAGGCGCGGCCGGGCTGCACGTTGACGATCACCTCGGGACGGCGGGCGGCATTTGGCTCGGCATCTGCTTCTGTGACGCGTGCATGGAGGGGTTTCGGACGCACCTCGCCGGGCTGCCTGCGGAGGAGCGAGCCCGGCTCGGCGTCGGAGAGCCATCGGCCTACGACTTCCGTGCGGCGGTGCGCGCCTGGATCGCGGATGGGGCCAACCGGAAGCCGACGGGGCACCCGCTCTGGGGAGCGTTCACCACCTTCCAGCACCGCGCCGCCGCCGCGTTCATGCTCGAGCTGCGCGCGCTGGCCGCCAGAACGGCAGGGCGACCGGTGCCGGTGGGCGCGAACGCGGGGCTGCTGTGGCCCGGAC
>Ga0272446_1005581_pt1 | contig 13744 bp, 16 predicted proteins | sample YNPCB0061_FD_194587 | JGI IMG/M metagenome (GOLD analysis project Ga0272446, IMG submission 194587) | Hot spring microbial mat communities from Yellowstone National Park, WY, United States - YNP-CB-006-1 | ecosystem: Environmental > Aquatic > Thermal springs > Hot (42-90C) > Sediment | place...
GCGAATGCAGAGTGCGCCTGTGCATAATTTTCGACATCGCGCTGGTAGGTGCGTTCTTCACCGAACGATTTGCGATCGTGCGTCGTCTCGATCTCATCGTCATCGATACCATTGGCAATCGCTGCACGCGGCCAACCGCCGCGCACGGCGATGCAAGTATTCGGGAGTGGATGACCCCGGGGGAGTGGGTGGGTATGGGCGGCGTTACACGCCATACGGATAACAACACGAAACCAGGTGAAATGTGCGTGTAACAGTTGACAGTGCGTGGTTTACCCGCCGGGCAGGGAATAGAAGTTAGCTGTCATCACGTCACAGGAGTAATATGGAACTAAAAAAACCGGCTGTTAAGATAAAACAAGGTAACCTCGTACTCTATACGACATCATTTAAGGTTTCAGACTTATTATTGAATAATTTCTATCAGGTCGACAAGCTGGATTCAAATGACAGTACTTCAGGTTTTCAGCGTGTTCTGGATATGAATAGGGCCAAGAAGTTGGCGAAGTATATCATTGATGCTTGGGAAGATCAAGATGCATATTTGCCGACATCGATTTTTCTGGCAACCGACAAGAAACTGAAATACGATGAATCAAAAAGCGAGCTGTGCATTGATCTCGATTCCATAGGCTCTTTCAACGTCGTGGACGGACAGCATCGAATAAAAGGTTTGATACATGCTGCTCAGGAGAAGCCTGAAATTAAAGATTTCGAAATCATTGCAAATATTGCTGAAGGCTTAGATGAAGTGAGTCAAATGTGTCATTTTCTAATTGTGGATACGACCCAGAAAGCCGTCGATAAATCAGTAGAACAGCAGATTATCGCTAGGCTTTCAAGTATGATTGACTTGGAAGATATACCCACCCTTCCTAAATGGATTCAGAAACAGGTCTTGAAAGGTGAGGACAAAGAAGCTCTGGTTATTGTCAACTATCTCAATAACGAACCCGACAGCCCATGGTATCAAAAAATACGTATGGCAAACGAAGATAAAAAAGAGAGCACAACGATAAACCAGAATAGCTTCGTCCAATCTGTGAAAATGTATCTTCTGACATCAAGCAATCCACTTATGGCCGTTTCCGATGTCAATAAGCGCAATGGTATTCTGAAGAACTATTGGAAAGCAATCACCGAGCTGTTGGTTGACGATACTGAAGCTGAAACCGTCGTGTTTAAAACCATTGGAGTCGAACTTTTCAGTATAATATCTGCGACTTTGTTCAATAGGCTTTTCGTTAATCAAGATTTCCGAGTCGAAACGATTAAGGGAATCCTGCATGGTGCCATGCAAAATTTACCCAGTGATCTCCTGAGTCTCCAAGATCCAGATTGGTGGAAAAGCGGCGGTGGTGCTTCAAACATTAACAAAGGTGCGGCCAGAAAATTCGCGCACGAGCTAAACAAGGCCATAAACAGCCCAGCGAATACGAGTGGAAACTTGCTATTATAAGATATGAAAGTCACGGAATTAACTCCTGCTCCAAAGCAACGTGTAGAATTCTCCTTCCCAGGAACGAAAATGGTTCCTATCGGTTTTGGCACCTATGCGCTTTGCAATTTCCATGATGAGGTTCTATACGTGGGCCTCGCCAATGACTTAAATAGACGGATTAAGGAACACTTGGATTCAAAGGAAAAGACTAGTGTTACAGCAAAGGGTAAGGCCTTTTGGTTTTACTATTTAGTATTAGGTAATGAGCGTGAAATTTTTCGCACAGAAAGAGGTTGGCTAAACCAAGCTGAACTGACAGAGGGCGACCTTCCGATCTTAAACAAAATACGCTCTCCCGTAGGGTGACGTGACGGCAGCTAACAAAATTTACCTGCTGCGCTCTGAAAGCAGAGACCCGAAGACGGGTCTCGCTGCGGTGCCGTGGATCCACCGAAGACGGAGACCTTCGGATTCGCATCGCGAATCCTTGGTCGCGCGTGCTCGGCCTCCGGTGGCCTGAAATGCGTTGACGCCCGCGCTCTATCGAGCTTTATTGGCGGGCGCAACGCAGCCACCTGCGGCACATTTTTGACGCATCAAGAGCGGCTTTTCAGATAAGTCCGCATTTATTGTGCGATGCGTCAAAAACGTCAAGGTAAATCCAACGTTGTGCGCAATAACCAGAAAATTATTGCACTCGTAACACAGTGGTATCAATTAGTAATATGCCCGATCTAATAGTTGCTAAGCAGATGCTCGGCTTCGTTACGCAGGCAATGAAGTTGAAGTTCTTCATAACGCGCTATAAAAAACAGGTTATCGACCAAGCTGAGATGCCAAATCAAATAACGAAAGGTCTAGCAGCCGTAAAGGCGCATCTGGTTAAATTGCAGATCCCAGATCTCAAGGGGAAGGGCTTTGACGAAAAGAAACTGGAAGCTACACTTAATGTAGCAATAAAAAGGGACAAAGAATTTTTTATTTTTGTTCGCGGCGAGATTGAAGAAAAGATTTTCGACTACGTATTGCCAAATGACCTGAAGGATAGATTTTCAGCATTTGCTAAGTATTCATTCTTCTTGCTAAACGGTTTTACTGAATTAGCCAAGAGGTATTATTGGTCCGAGAAGATTCTCTCTTTCGTCACGCGACGAAAAACAGCGCTACATTATGCTTCCATACCAGGTTGGCCAAATCTTCCGTACAACGAGCTTTGTGCTGAGGTGGCAAGAATCGTCAAGCTTAGCCCGAGATTGTATGAGAAATTTTTACCAGCTGAAACGGAACTGATAGATACAAACAGACCAATAATGGGGGAAGTGATAGATAAGGTTCTCGCTTCAGGTACGATAAGCACGGAAACGACCTTAAATCTTATGACTTCTGAAGAAATTCTTTTTGTACATAAATACGCTGAAGATTTTGATGATATATATAAGCCACAACGAGATGAGCAACAGAGACTCACTGCGCTTATCAAGTCTCACAAGCAGAAACTCAAGAAGAAGATCTCCAAAATTAACAGGACTCGTATTGAAGGGGAATTAGCGGCAGCGGAATCAGCCCTAGAAACCCTGCATGCTAACTGGGCGACCGTCCCAATCGGTACCACACTCGAGAAATACGGTTTTGAAAGATTATTCTATAATATGGATGGTGTATACGGAATCCCGGTATCTCTACTGCCGCCAAGCGCAAGAGAAAACCTTGAGAAATTTTTTATCCATGAGATTGAAGGCCCTGCTCGGAAATACCTAAAGGATCTAAAGCGGCACAATATTTATGCGCGAAATCACAAAGGTGATCTAAAATACATTGCGATATTCCATAAGGTTAAGGTCAGCCAACTCAGTGTCTTTGCAAAAGACCGAGATATTGCCGTTTCACCGCTCCTGTCTAAGAAGCTTTTTCGAGTATATCTTTCAAAGCAAGACAACGCAACCGCCAGCCTCTATCTTCACGAGATGGTTCGAAACGTCGACGTATCATTCTTTTTAAATGAAGACAATGCCACCGACCAGTTCCTAAAAAATAACCTGCCTGAGCTTCGGCGCATTCTTTATGAACGGTATCAGGTAAACTTAGCCGTGCCATCGAGCATAGTGAATCTAACGAAAGATCAGCTAATGCTAGTTGAGCAAGATTTGTGCAAGAAAAAACACAAGCTAAAACAAGTCTGGCGTATTCGCATAAAGCTAATGGAAATTGTGGAGAAGTATCAGCGGCTTGAAGAAGAATTCAGACAATTGAAACGATCCTGACTCGTGGTTACTGCGCACAACAAAATTTACCTGCTGCGCTCTGAAAGCAGAGACCCGAAGACGGGTCGCGGCCCTCGCGCCGAAGATCGCGGACAAAGCACAAGGCGTTGCCTTGCCAGCGGCAAGCAGGACGCTTGTTTTGTGCTTTGCCGCGCGACGAGCGAAGCGAATCTCTGCCTTCAGAGGCGCGCCGGGCACATTTGGTGACACAAGGCGGCTTTTCTGACTGAATTAATGACACAAGTGTCACCAAAAGTCAGGTAAATTCCGCGTTAGGCGAAATGCCCTAAAAATATTTGCGCGCGTCATCGTGACGCGCGGTTACCCAAATAACATGAATTGCCGAATGCGATTTCGGGCAAGAGTGCAGAGGTTTAAAATTAAAAGTGTCAGGAAATTATTGACAATCTAATTCATGCCGAAAACTGAAGACTTATGGCGTATCAATCAAATATCCTGCCAAAGGCCCTATTTTGCAGTCTCCTGTTGACTTTGGCATCATGCACCAAAAAACCAGCCCCGATACTTTTTTCAAATATAAAGGGACACGACCACGTTTCGAACGCTAAAGTCGATAGAGCCCGTGAAAAAATGGAAAAAGAAAAATTAGAATACCGAGATATGTTTCCTGAGTGCAAAGACGGCATCACCAAGAAACCAGGCGTTATTCTTGAAACCGTGTTGGGCCGAAAACTGGGTGCCCCTACGGTGCTGCTACAAGTGATCGAAGAAAAGAACGGATCCGTCGCGTACAAGCGCAATCTTGACGCAAATCCAGATATGGAAGACTTAAGCCTGCCGCATAATTTTAATCGGAAAGGCGATTATACGATAAATTTCATTGTGAAGGACGAAATCGTTGCACAAGGCCATATTAAATACGAATAATCTCTGAGGTAAAACCGCAGGCTTTTCGCGCTTTCGCCCTCCATAGCTCAAGCGGACATTTTACCCATCGGGCACTTCGCCCAACAAAATTTACCTGCTGCGCTCTGAAGACAGAGACCCGAAGACGGGTCTCGCTGCGGTGCCGTAGCTCCTCCGAAGACGGAGACCTGCGGATTCGCATCGCGAATCCTTGGTCGCGCGTGCTCGGCCTGCGATGGCCTGAAATGCGTTGACGCCCGCGCTCTATCGAGCTTTATTGGCGGGCGCAACGCAGTCACCTTCGGCACATCGATGGCGCGCCAAGAGCGGCTTCTGTGAGAAGACTGCATTTATTGTGCGGCGCACCATCGACGTCAGCTAAATTCCGCGTTGTGCACAATTTAGCAAAGAGTTTTTACCCTCAAATTTCGAGACATAATAACAGACAGATAAAACTCAGAAGAATATATTTGATTAAAAAATGTTGCCATTAGGCACACGTTGTCATATACTGTCCGTGGTGAAGGAATTACGATGGAATGCGGAAAAGAACCAGAAGCTAATCGAAGAGCGAGGTATTTCATTTGAAAACGTTGCAGATTATATTGAACGGGGTGAAATTCTGGAGATTTTTCGACACCCCAATCAAAGCAAGTACCCCGGGCAGCAGGTTTTCAGTATTAAGATTATGGATTACGTGTACTTGGTTCCTTTTGTAGAAACCGAATCGGAGATATTTCTTAAGACAATAATCCCAAGCAGGCAGGCTACTAAGAAGCATGAAGGTGATAAATAATATGAAAAAGAAAATGTTATTTGATGAAGAAGAGAAAGAGATTCTGGCTGCCTATGAAGCCGGCGACTATAAAAGCGTACCAAATCAATCTAAATTGAAAAAAAAGTACGCTGAATATGCTAAGAATACACTCAGAAAGAACAAACGGGTGAATATTCGGCTTTCCGGTAATGACCTTGAACATTTGCAGAATATTGCCGTTCAAGAAGGTTTACCATATCAGACGCTCATAGCCAGCCTGATTCATAAATACGTCACTGGAAAGCTTGTTGAAAAACGTGGCGTCTGAGCGAAGCTGCGCCCAACAAAATTTACCTGCTGCCCTCTGAAGACAGAGACCCAAAGACGGGTCGCGGCCCTACGCAGCAAAGATCGCTGCGCCCCGCCGGCCAGTGGGCCTGCATTGGCGGGCTCGCCAGGCGCTTCGGGCACATCCCTCACCGTCTCAGAAGTACGGTTTTGAATGATCGTATTTTATAGAAATGGTGAGGGACGTCAGATAAATTCCGCGTTGTGCGAACATTTTTGCGGCCTTTCCTTCGTCGGCATCCGTGCCGACGTTTCAGCGCTAGAGAGAATACAGCCTTAGGCCTTTAATGAATTTGAAATCCCGGATATTGTAAGTGAAGAGATGAACTGACTGGTCAAGTGCAGTTGCGGCAATTATCGCATCGGGTATTTTTAGACTGTGGCTTTTGGCGTAGTTTCGTATTAGATCCACGGCTTTCGCCGAAATATCCTCAGAAATACTTATTTCTTGAATCGCATCCAGAGATTTTTCAATTTTTCGTAGCTCTGCCTTGTTCCATGCACCAACAAGAAGTTCCATTCTCGTAACAGCAGAAATAGCTAAATTTTCTGGCTTAATTGACTTCAGCGCTTTGGCTGCATCAGGAGAACCCCGAAGGAACTCCACGATGACATCCGTGTCAACGATTACCGCGATTCCAAGCCAATTCTCGAAGCTCTTTTCCCGTAATCTGATGCTCTTTCCAGATGCCTTGAGCTGCGAAAAAGTCTTTTGGATGGCGCTTTTTGGACTTCTTAGGAGTATGGAGGTCTGAAACCTTAACAAAATCCAGGGTCTTGAGGAATAGCACGAGGTTCTTTCCTTTTGCTTCGTCCCGTATGTTTAGGGCGTACTTAGCCATGCGTAACAATATATAGCGGAAGGAGTTTGTCAACCATATGCCGAAATGTACCCCGATTCTCACAAATAGAACAGCTTCGGCAAAAGCACCCGCAGCCATCCGTGGCCGCCGGTACAGCCGTAAAAACGTCGCTCAACAAGTTTGACCCGCTGCGCTCCCCGCGGTGCCGTGGCTCCAGCGAAGACGGAGACCTTCGGATTCGCAGAGCGAATCCTTGGTCGCGGGTGCTCTGAAGATAGAGACCCGAAGATGGGTCGCGGCTATACGCGCCAAAGATTGCTGCGCCCGCCAGGCGTGAGCTTGATTAGGCGGGCTCGCAAGGCGCTCAGGCAAATGCGCTTCGCGCAAATTCGAATCCGAATTTTGGCTTTACGCCGCCGCGTGCGCACTTCTCGTAAATTCCAGGTTGTGTGCTATAAATGCGAGAGCATTTTCATGAAGATACTGCATAAGATAGCAATATATTTTGGACTGTTTCCGTTTTATCGGAGGCAAGAGAATCTGTCTGCGCACGTTCAGGAGGCAGCACTTGCTTATGGCATTCTATGCGCGGGTCTTATCGTGAGTTTTGCAATCTTGCTGCTTTCCATGCTCGCGATGAAGATAAGCCTACCGTTTCAATTTGTGATGACATTATTGAAGGTCCCTGAGTATTCCGTGCTTTTCATTCTCGCCCTCTGCGTAATGGCTTTTGCGTTTGGTGTAATATCAGGGCTTATTCAAATCTTTCGAAATCAGCCCAAATTTTTAATTTCTTCGCTAATCCGTCCGAAATCAGCTTTGATTCGAATTAATTTTGCCGTGACCTCTATCTTTGCAATCATGGCAATACTCTACCTTTCAGTCTTCTTTATTAATTACCAACGCCATATCCTTTGGCCAGAGAACTGCAAAAGTTCAGTTTCTGTATACCCTGAAAGAGCCTATACCCGAATTTGTTTTTAAGCTAACCAGCCTACCGTTAATGATTGGCGTCGTGAGCACGTTTGGTCGACATGAATTCTACTCTGGGCTATCAGATCAGAAGAGCCTCAACCAGGCCTTCCAAAATGCTGAACACATAGTAATAGGCGCTCACGGCAACGAAGACGGCCTGCTAACTGAAGACGACTCAATCTTGAGCCCAGAACCGCCTATCTACAAGAAGCCACGATTTATTTATTTTGGCTCATGCTATCTGGGCAAGAGTCAAAAACTGTGGGAAAAAAAGTTCCCAAATGCTGAAATAAGATCGACAGATCAACTTTACCACCCAATTGAAGGCTGGTTTTACCTCATGTTCAAGGCCCCGTTTGAAGTCAGGCATTAAACGAAGCATTTACGGCACACAACAAGATTTACCTGCTGCGCTCGCTGCGGTGCCGTGGCGCCAGCGAAGACGGAGACCTGCGGATTCGCAGAGCGAATCCGAAGGTCGCGGGTGCTCTGAAGACAGAGACCCGATGACGGGTCGCGGCTATACGCGCCAAAGATTGCTGCGCCCGCCAGGCGTGAGCTTGGTTAGGCGGGCTCGCAAGGCGCTCAGGCAAATGCGCTTCGCGCAATTAAGAATCCCAATTTTGGCTTTACGCCGCCGCGTGCGCACTTCTCGTAAATTCTACGTTGTGTGCCATGACGAGAAGATATTTTTACTAAGAGAGGGACTGAACAAATGCATACCAGATTGATTTCAAAACTTAAGAGTATTACTTTTTCAGGTCTTGTATTCTTAACATCCATAGAAGCCGCTAAAATTGAGAGAAACTCCATAGAGCTAGGAGGCGCCATTTCTGGCACGTACACAAATTACCAGACCTCAAAGCAATATTCCACTAGCCTAACTCCATTGCTTGCATACTATTTTTCAGACCATTGGTTCTTGGAATTCGGGTTACGACTATCATATTTCTACTCATCATCTACTGACACATCAGTGTCGAATATATCTGGCCAAGGCGGCCTTGGTTTCTATACACGAATATCTGAGAATGTGGTATTTGCTATACCGATACTCTTTGATACGTACTATACTGATGGTCGTTTGAATAGTCAGGCAGTCAGCGCATTTGGACCAAGTGTGAATTACGGCATTAGACCAACATTGAAATTTCAGATCGGCGAGACCGTAAACTTAAGTCCATTTATTGGCTTGAGAGCAATGCTTGTGAATCTAAGAGGGTATTCTACACCCAGCTACATTTATTACGGTATGGCGTGGACATTTGTTTGGTAACAACTCGTCACGGCACACAACAAAATTTACCGGCTGTGCTCTGAAGACAGAGACTCGAAGACGGGTCGCGGCCCTACGCACCGCAAATTGCTGCGCCCGCCGAGCCGCCGCAGTTTCACCACGTACTTTGACGAGGCCTCAGAGAACCGGGCTGATAAGAAAGTCTGCCAGTTCTGACAAGCTGCTTCTGGCTCCTTTCCAGGATCCGTTAGATTTTCGCGAGGTGAAAATTCGGCCGCTCGGGTTGTCCCTGGCGGCGCACTTCAAAGTGCAGGTGGGGGCCCGTTGCGCGGCCCGTCATTCCTGAGAGAGCAATCTTTTGTCCCTGCTTAACTTTCGCCCCGGCCTTCACGCTGTATGCGCTCAGGTGGCCGTAAAGAGTGCGGTAGCCGTTGCGGTGCTCGACGATGATTGTCTTACCATATCCTTTCTTGCTGCCTGCGAAGACCACAGTGCCTTCGGCAGAAGCCACCACGGGAGTTCCAATACTGCAGGCGATATCAATCCCCTTGTGGAATTTGTGCTTCTCTGTGAACGGATCTTTCCGCACGCCAAAACCTGAGGTGATGCGGCCCTCGACGGGATGAATAAATGCCTTGAGGTTAAGAAATTCTTTTTCTGCGGCGTCGAAGTGCAACCCGGTAATAAACCAGAAGTTCGTATGGCCAGGCACTGCAATCAGCGTTTCGGGTTTGCGGTGGAATTTATTCGCGATTAGAGAGCGCTCGCCGTAAACAGCGATGCCGCGCACGTTGGGCAGCAGCCACTCATCGCCCTTACTGAGATCCCACAGCGAAGCGAGGCGGTTGACGCTGGAAATGGTGTCGTGGTTGAGCACCGTGCGCGCCATCACCTTAAAGAAGGTATCCTTCTCCGAAAGCCGGTAGCGCCGCCATTTGATTTCGGGCATCTGCCCGTCTGCGATCGCGCGCAGGTTTTCAGTGACCTCGCTGCGCATCTGCCTAATTTCAGGATCGTTGTGCGACAGCGAGCGTATATAGATTTGGCCGCGCGTAGCTCCTGCTGTATATGCCGACAAAAGCACAAAAAGAGTTAACACAGGCCGAAACGGGTTCATCGTAAGTGAAAAATTAACCAACGCTGCGCTATAGCTCCAATCGGCATTTACCGTGCATCGTTTTAGCAGATTATGTCGTATTAAACCGAGCAAGCCATCGACCCTCATCGAAACGCTGCGCAAGGCCGAAGAGTACCTTGCCGCCAAAAAAATTCCTTCGCCGCGGCTTGAGGCGCAACTCTTGTTCGCGCATGTCCTAAAGTTACGCCGCATCGATCTTTTTCTCGAGCCCGATCGCATGCTTACCGGGGCGGAGCTGCAACGGTTGCGCGAGGCAATCCGGCGCAAGGCCGCAGGCGAACCCACTGCCTACATTTTGGGATACCGTGATTTTTTCGGACGCTCGTTTGCCGTGACTCCGGCGGTACTCATTCCGCGACCAGAAACCGAAGAGCTCATCGAGCATGTGCTTTCGCTCAAGCCCAGCGTGTGCCATGTGGTCGATGCCGGTTCGGGCAGCGGCTGTATCGGCATCACGCTGGCCGCTGAGCTCAGGACCGCTGCACTGACGCTCATCGATATTTCGGCCCAAGCCCTGCAGGTGGCGGCAGGGAACGCTGCTAAGCTTTTGAACGAGGCAGCAACCGAGGTTAATACTGTTTTAGCCGATTTTTGTGCGGGGGAGCTATCTCTGTTACAACCGGCTGAGCTTGTGGTGAGTAACCCACCCTATGTTCTGCCTGAAGAGTTCGCCGCGCTTGACGTTTCGGTGCGCGACCACGAACCCACACTGGCGCTCGTCGCAGAAAAATTTGAGCAGCTGCACCGTGGCCTCATTGCTTTTGCCTTACGCAATCTTGCGAATGGCGGTATTTTTGCGCTCGAAACAAACCCACAGAAGAGCAATGCGGTGGCCGAATGGGTGCGTGAAGCCGGTTTTGTCCGTGTAGAAATCCGTAATGACTTGGCCGCACGTCCGCACTTTATTCTTTCGCAGAAATGAGCAAAGCTCATTTCTGCGAAAGACCCATATGAAATCCCGCCACATTATTGCCGGAATCGTCGTACTGACATTTCTGGTATTTTATTTCATCTTTGATAACATCTTCTCAATCTGGGAGCAGGCGTCGTACACGCGCTTTCGCCCTGTGACGACTGGTCTGCCGGCGGCGCAGATTTTTCGCGACGTGCAGGTGGGCGATGCCACCGCAGATTTTTTCGTCGCACCGCACGGTAGCGCACGGCGGCCACTTCTCATAGTCATTCACGGCGGTTTTCTGCAGGGCGGCAACAAGAAGAATTATGCCTACCTCGGTGGGCTGGGCGTGCGGCAGGGTTTTGTCGTCGCAATCCTGCAGCTGCCGAATTATCCGGGTATTCTCAGCCGGCCGTTTTTTTCTGCGGATACACAGCGCGCGCGGGCTTTACCCGAGCAGTCGCGCCGCTTTGCCCGTTTCGTGACAAACGTCGCAGCGCTTGCCGAGCGTTTCCACTTTGACGCAAAGAAGCTGCATGTGATGGCGCACGGTTCGGGAGCGCTGCTGATCGGCGAAGCTGACCTTGCGCAGTTCAAGAGTCTGACGCTGGTGTCGCCGATCCTGTCACTAAAGGACAATGTGGCAAAGATTGCCCCGATGCAGCTACGTGCGATTCACGGGTATATTACCGATGCTGAGGCTCTTAAGCTTTCACCCGCTGAGTGGCTGCCTAAAACGCAAATGCCGGTTCTGCTCATCTGCAGCGAGCGCGATTTGCCTTACATTAAAGATGCTTGTAAAGAACTACCACTCGCCCGACACGGTGCGCCTGCGATCGAACGCGTGCTGGTCGAGAGGCCCTCACACTTCGAGCTGATGTTCCACCTGGGCAGCAAGGTTGAAGAAGCCACAGAGCCGCTGAAGAAGTTCTGGTTTGATGCTGCGCGCAATTGAAGCGGCGCAGCCGCTTCAATTGCGCGCTTAGAGCCGAAAGGCCTCTGGCAGAATTTTATCGATCAATATCTTCTTCATGCCCTTTCTGCCGTCAAAGAAGACAATCCCACCTTTACCAAATTCGAAAATAACCTGCCGGCACGCCCCGCACGGGGGAATTTCGGGTAGCTTGTTGTTCACCACGTAGATTGCCCGTATCAGGCTTTCCCGATTGTCACGTATAGCGAGCAGCGCCGCGGACACTGCTGAGCGCTCAGCACAAATGGTTAAGCCATACGAGGCATTCTCGACATTGCAGCCGAGATAGATGTTGCCGTCGTTTGCAAGCAGCGCGGCACCGACTTGAATGTGCGAGTAAGGGGCATAAGCCTGCCGCGAGGCCTTTATTGCCTGATCGCGCAGGTGAGTGATGGCTTCTTTTGTTAACGGTTTAGTTTTCATGGTTTTCCTAATGTAGATTGCCAATCTACTTTTGCCTGCAATCGTCAATAATTTGGTGCATTCAGGCCAGCAGCGTGCGGCTGCGCACCTGCCGCTTAAGCCCCGCGTGTCGGGAAATGAGTTTAGTAAAAAAGTTTGACGCTTGTCACATATATGACTAATATGGTCATATGTATCAGTCCACTATATCTCACTCGAAGGCGATGTTCAGTTCGCTGATTGACCAGGTCAAGGCCGGTGAAACGGTCATGATCACCGACCGCGATGTGCCGGTGGCGCTCTTAACTCCCATCCCGCGCGAGTATTACCAAGGCTCTGAGCTTTTAGCGGACCTCGAACGACAGGGACTGCTGCGCCGTGCAGCGCACAAGCCCAGTGCGCTCCTCGACGATCTGCCACCAAAGGGGCCGCTCACGGGCACTCTTGCGGCGCTACTCGACGAGCGCCGCGAAGGCCGATGATTTTTTGGGATTCGTCTGCTGTCGTGCCCCTGCTCGTGCGCGAGGAGAGCTCTGAAAAACTGCTACAGATATACAAATCCGATTCAGAGATGATTGTCTGGTATGCGACGGAGCTCGAATGCGTCTCGGCCATTTGCCGACGCGAACGCTACGACAATATTCACGCCGGACATGTAAGCTCAGCTCTTGGTCGCTTGAAGCGGCTCTCTGAAGCCTGGCATGAAGTGCAGGCGGGCGACCGCGTGAAGGCGACGGCGCGGCGATTATTACGAACGCACAATCTGCGTACGGCTGACGCGCTGCAACTCGCTGCCGCGATTACCATTTCACAGGGTGATGCGTCGCGGATTGCATTCTTGACGCTCGATGATAGGTTGCTTCTCGCCGCGGAGAGAGAAGGGTTGTCACTGGTGAATTAGCTCCCACAACCGTGGGAGCCAATTCATGTTATAGCAACGCCGCAATCTGCACTGCGTTCAGTGCAGCGCCTTTCAATAACTGGTCTCCCGCGATGAAAATGTTGAGCGCCTTGTCGGGCATGCTCACGTCCTTGCGGATGCGGCCGACAAGGCAATCGAACTCGCCCGAAGCTTCGAGCGGCATCGGGAAGTGGTTCTTTACACGATCATCCACGACGCGCACGCCGGGAAAATCATCATAGAGCTTTCGCGCTTCGTCCTCGGAGGGTGCATTACCCTCGAATTCGATATTGATCGATTCGGCGTGCGCACGCAAAATCGGCACACGAATGCAGGTGGGGCTAATCGAGATCTTTTCGGTCGAAAGAATTTTCCTGGTCTCTTTCACCATTTTCATTTCTTCTTCATTGTAGCCCATTGCATCGATCGCTGTGTTGTGCGAGAACAGGTTGAAGCCGTACGGGTAGGGCATTTTCTGCGGTGTGAACGGTCTGCCCTCGAGCACCGCACGGGTCGATTCTTTCAGTTCTTCCATCGCTGCCCAGCCAGCCCCCGAAGCCGCCTGGTAAGTCGAGACCACTAGCCGCCGCACGGGGTATTTGCGGTGTAGAGGGTAAACTCCCATCAGCATGATGATAGTTGAGCAGTTGGGGTTAGCGATTACGCCAGAGTGTTTCTTCGCCTCCTCGGGGTTGATTTCCGGCACGACGAGCGGAGTGCCTTCGCGCATGCGAAAGGCGGAGCTC
>Ga0272446_1005582_pt1 | contig 13741 bp, 10 predicted proteins | sample YNPCB0061_FD_194587 | JGI IMG/M metagenome (GOLD analysis project Ga0272446, IMG submission 194587) | Hot spring microbial mat communities from Yellowstone National Park, WY, United States - YNP-CB-006-1 | ecosystem: Environmental > Aquatic > Thermal springs > Hot (42-90C) > Sediment | place...
GCGCATCATCTGGCGCGACACGAGATCGGCCCGTTCGCGCAGGATGCCGAGCGCGATCGCCTCGGGGTTCGGCGCAGCGAGGTTCTCGACGCGCCGGCCGCAGAGAATGAGCACGGCAATGCCGTCCTGCGAGATCAGGGGCTGCGTCGGCTCGCCCGGCCTGAGCGCGGCGAGGATCTCGCGGATCGGCCCCTGCTGCGTCTCGAGGCGGATCGGCTGGCCCGGGTCGGCGGGCCGGGGCGAGCGCACCTGGCGGGCCACCTCCTCCATCTGCGCGCAGGACCGGACAGTCTCGCCGACCTGGCGGGCAAACTGGAGGGTGGCGATCTGCGCTTGCGTCGGCGCTTGCGGGTTGAGCGGCGTCTCGAAGGGCAGGAAGAGCTGGCGGATCGTGAGCAGGGTCGCCATGTCGCGGCCGATCTCGCGGCGCTGCCTGAGCGTGACGATGGTGAGCCCGCCTGCGGTGCGGATCGGGTTCGAGACCGCACCCGGCGGCATCTGCGTCAGGATCGCGTCCACCTCCGGGTCGAGCCGGCCAAGCCTGACCCAGCCGAGATCGCCGCCCTGCTCGGCAGACTGGGCCTGGGAGAACTGCGCCGCCACGGCCGGGAAGGGAGCACCGGCGCGGAGTTCGGCGATGAGACTCTGCGCCGTGCGCTGCGCCTCGGCCTCCTGGGACGGGTCGTCGATCGCGATGAAGATCTCGGCGACGAGGAACTCGGGCTGGCCGGTGGCCGCCTCTTGTTCGCGCAGCCGCTCGCGGATCTCCTCCTCGCTGATCTGCCCCTGCTGGCCGAGCTGGGCGCGCACGAGCTTGCCCCAGGCGATCTGGGCGCGGAGTTGCGCGAACAGGACGCGTATGTCGATCCCCTGCCGCGCGAGGCTCTGGCGCAGCGCTCCGGGCGGCATGTTGTTCTGCGACTCGAGCCGCGCCACCGCCTCCGCCACCTCCTGGTCGGTCGCGCCGACGCGTCGGCGGATCGCCTCCTGCTGGCGGAGCTTCTCGTCGATCAGGAGCCGCGTCACCTGCGGTGTGAGCCGCTCAAGCACCGCGGGCGTGAGCGGCAGCCCGGCGGTGAGGGCGAAGAGGCGGCGTCGGCTTTCGAGGTCGAACCGCGTGATCACGTCGCCATTGACGACCGCGACGATGCCCGCACCCGGCGCTGGCTGCGCCGCCGCGGGCGGCTGGCGTGCGGCCTGGGCCAGCGCTCTGGCGGGCGCGAACGCAAGCGCCAGAACGACGATGAGGAGCGGCAGGAGCGCGAGGGCCCGCGTCATCCCCCCTCCCTAGCCGCCGCCGCAGCGCGCTGCAATGCCCGCGCGCTGGGCCCTCCGTTCAGAAGGCCGAGAAGCCGAAATCCCCGACCGTCTTGAACACGAGGCGGAACACGATGTCGGTGCCGCGCTCCAGTGTCTGCGTCGTCGAGAACCGGCGCGAGTAGACGGCCTGGAAGGCGAAGCACTCGTCCTCGTAGGACAGACGGCCGAAGGAGGCGACCATCTCGCCGTTCTCGATGTCGCGCCGCGCTCCGACGCTGCCCGACCAGAAGCCGAACAGTCTGCCGCCGATGGCGCCGGTGACTTCGCGCCGGGCGAAAGGCTGGTTGGCGAGCGGCTGGGCCGGAGCGTCGAAGTAGGAGAGGGTCACGAAACGACCGCCATACTGGAGCGTGCCGGTGATGTCCGCGAGCGCGCTCGAGAATGTCTCGTTGTCGAATCGGCCGCGATAGCTCAGCGTCACGTACTGGTTCGGCGAGACCGAGAGGCGGGCGACGTAGTCGGAGCGTCTGTCCTCAAGGCCAGAGCCCTTGGGGAACGTGCCGTCGGCCCGCGCGCGGAACGATTGGCCGATCAGCGCATCGACGCTCGCTCCGCCGAGATACCACGCACCCCGGAGCCCGGCGTTGAGCCGCGCCCCGCCCTCCAGCCGGTCGAGCCCGGGATACTTGTTGAAGCCGAACAGGTTGGCGGCGGTGAACTCGAGGTCGAGGCTGTCCTCGTTGGGGAAGCGCGCCTGGTTGCGGGCGACGCTGGGGCCGATCACGCCTTGGACGATCGGCTCGATGAGCTGGGCTCCGCCCCAGCCGGTGCGGATCAGCGGCCACCGCCAGGTTGCCGCCGCCTGGGGGTGGACGCGGCCGCGCGCTCCGTCGCGCCCGCCGATCACCGGCGTGTCCGCCGGGCTGCCACCGACCGTGTAGCCGATCACGTCGAGATTGCCCTCGAAGGTCCAGACATCGCCGATCGGCCCCGCGACGGGCAGGCGGTAGTTCGAGCGCGAGGCGATCCTCTGCGTGTCGGTGCCCGACCGGCGGACCGCGGCGAAGGCGCCCGCGTCGGCGCGGAGCTGGCCGCCGAACCGGTCCATCGCGCCGAGATACTGAGCGTAGAAGCGGGGCAGGACGGTCGGGATGAAGCGGCTGGCCGAGCCGCTCTGCAGGCCCTGGAAGAAGAAGCTGTCGGCGCGGGCGTAGAAGCTCCGCCCGAAGCCCTCGAAGAACGGCTCGGTCACGAGCGCGGCTGAGGTGTCGAGCGAGCCTGCGCGATATTGGCGAAGATAGGTGCTGTCGGAGGCGCGCTGGAGAGTCCAGCCCGCCCGCCAGGTCTCGTTGACCGAGAACCGACCGGTCGAGAACACGGCGCCGCGCGCGTCCCCGCCAGGCTCGACATTGCCCGACCCGCGCACCGTGAAGAAGCCCTGGTTGAAGCGCTGCCGGTATTCGGCGAAGAGCGGCACGTTCTGCCGCGCCGTGACCATCGGCGCGATGGTCGCGTCCGCCTGCGGCGAGATCACCCAGTAATAGGGCTGGCGGAAGAACAGGCCGAGGTGCTTCGAGGAGCCGAAATCGGGAAAGAGCAGGCCGGACTTGCGCCGCACCGAGGGATCGGCGTGCCAGAAATAGGGCGCGTAGGCGACCGGGACGCCGGCGATCTGCATCGTCGCGTCGAAATACTCGACGGTCTTCAGCTCCTCGTCGTGCACCACGCGGTCGGCCCTGATCTGCCACAGCGGCGGGCGTCGCGGGTCGGTCGGGCAGGCCTCGCAGGTGGAGTAGACACCGCGCCTGAACTCGGTGAAGCGGCCCTCGGAGCGGCGTGCGCCATTGGCCGCGAAGCGCCCGCCCTCGGCGAGCAGGGCGCGGATGTCGCGCGCCACGCCCTCGCGCAGGTCGTCGGTGAGCTCCGCCTCCTCGGCGAAGACGACGCGCCCGTCCGCCTCGACGATCGCGACGTCGCCGGTCGCGGTGATCCGGCTGGTGGTGCGGTTGAACCGGATCGCGCGCGCGCGCAGCACACGCCCGCCCTGCCACGCCTCGACCCCGCCGGAGGCGATGACGGTGTTGGTGCGCTCGTCGAACTCGATCGCGCCGGCGGTGAAGGCGACCGGGCCGCGGAACCGATCGCCCTCGCGCCCAGTTGGCTGCGCGGCCGCCGTGGCGGCGGCGACCAGCGCCGCCGTGGCGGCGAAGAAGGCCGCGCGGCGCATCAGCCGTCCTCGAGATGGAGCAGCATCGCCACCGCGAGCGCGAGCCCGACGCTTGCGGGCGTCCACGCCGCGAGCGTGACCGGGATGGTACCCGAGCCGCCAAACTCGCCGACCACCTTGGTCAGGACGAACAGCGCCACGCCCGCGCCGATGCCCGAGGCAAGCGCGAGCCCGACACCGCCGCGCCGCACTGGCCGCATCGAAAACCCGGCGGCGACCAGCACCATCACCCCCGCGAGCAGGGGAAGCGCAAGCAGAGCCTGGTAGCGCAGCCTGTGCTTGAGCGAGGAGAACCCGGTCTGCTCGAGCATGGCGATGAAGCGCGGCAGCGCCCAGAAGCTCAGGGTCTCGGGCTGGGCGAGGCTTTCCTGAAGCCGCGCCAGCGTCAGCTCTGTCGGGATCGTGACCCCGCCGAGCGGCTCGCGCGGGCGCTCGAGCGCGATCGCGGCGGCGTTGTGCAGCACCCATCGTCCCGGCTCGAGCGCGGCCCCCTCCGCCTCGAGCCGACCGAGGAACCCGTCATCGGCGCCGAGCCGGAACACCGTGACGCCGCGCAGCCGAAGCTGGTCTCCAACGAGCTCGACCCTCTGACCGCGGAGGATGGTCCAGCCCTCCGGCAGCGCCGGATCGGGCTGGCGCACCCAGAGCCCGCCGCCCGCGAGCCCGAATGCGCCGGCGCCGCCGCGCAGCAGCGTGGCATCGAGCCTCTCCGCGCGGGCGAGCATCATCGCCGAGAGCGGCGTCAGAACGGTGGTTGCGAAGACGCCGAGGGCTGCGGCGAAGCCGACGGGCAGGCTGAGGAACTGCCAGGCCGAGACCCCGGCGGCGCGCGCGACGATCAGCTCCGAACTTCGCGTCAGGCGCCAGAAACACACGAGTCCGCCGAGCAGGATCGCAAACGGCAGGATCTCGATCGCGAGGAACGGGAGCTTGAGCGCGGTGATCCCCGCGAGATCGCCGAAGGCGACCCCCGTGCGGCCAGCGGCGCGGCGCATCAGCTCGATCAGGTCGAACAGCGCGACGATGGCGAGCAGGGCGGCGAGCACCGCGAGCGTCGAGGCGAGGAAGACCCGTCCGACATAGAGCGAGAGGACGCGGGTGATCCGCACGGCGCACTCAGGCCTTCGCCGGGCTCGCCCGCGTCGCGGGGCGCAGCGGAGCGGGGCGGACGAGGAGGGCGAGCGCGACGATCCCCGGCAGGAGGGCGTGCACCCAGATCAGCGGCAGGAGGACGAGGCGGCTCGCCACCGCGTTGCCGATGGCAAGCCAGGCGGCGACGAGCGCCGCCCCGATGGCGATTGCCGCGAGAAGGCGCCCGGGCCGCCCCTGGCGGCTGAACTCGCCGCCGAGCAGGAGAGCGAGAGCGACCGCGGCGAGCGAGACCGTCAGGAATGGGCCGGACAGGCGCTGGTGCGCCTCGACGGTGAAGCGGGCCCGGTCGCGCGCGCTGAGCCGCTCCGAGGCGGGAGGGTCGAGCAGCTCGAGCACGCCGCGCTCGCGCACGTCGCGATAGCGCTCCTCGTCGCGTTCGGCCGGCACGGCAAGGGTGAGTGTGTTCTCGGCGAAGCTCAGGATCGAGAGCCGCCCGGTGCGCGGGTCGATCTCCTGGCGGGTGCCATTCTCGAGCGTCACCTGCGGCAGCCCGCCCACGAGCGCAAGCCGCCCGCGCTCGGCCAGCACCGTCGAGGGCGCTGTGCTGACGCGCTCGTCATGCACGAGGATGCCGTGGAACGTCCCGTCAGGGTCGCGCTTGCGGACATAGACGGTAAGCCCGTCCCCGAGCGTGTTGAACACGCCCTCCTGGATCAGCACGGCCGCCATCCTGTTGCGGATCTCGAACTGGTATTCGCGGAAGGCGCGGTAGCTCTCCGGCACGACCCAGAGGTTCATCGCCCAGCCGAGGCAGGCGGCGGCCAGCGCCAGCGCAAGCGCGGGCCGGGCGAGCGCCATCTGGCTCATCCCAGCGGCGCGCATCGCCACCATCTCGCGGTCCCCCTCAAGCCGCGTATAGACGGCGAGAACGACGATGAAGGTCGCAACCGGCAGGATGATCGCGACGAAGTTCGGCAGCATGAACAGCGTCAGCTCGAAGAAGACGACGAGCGACAGGCCGCGGTTCAGCACGAGCTCGACGAAACGCAGCGCCTGGGTGATCCACACGATCAGCGCCAGCACCGCCGTCACCGCGACGAGCCCGACCGCGAGCTGGCGCAGCACGTAGCGGAACAGCTCCCCCCTCATCGCCGGCGCCGCGCGGCCGTCACGGCGGCAGGACGACCTTGCCCGGGTTCATCAGGTTCCCCGGATCGATCGCGCGCTTGATCGCCCGCATCAGTTCGATCTCCGGCCCGGAGCGCCAGGCGGCGAGCGTCGCCGCCTTGAGCCGGCCCACGCCATGCTCGGCCGCGAAACTGCCGCCGAGTGAGCGGACCACGTCGTTGACCGCGCCGGCCACCTCGCCCCAGCGCGCGAGGAAAGCAGCGCCGTCGCCGCCCTCGGGCACCGAGAGGTTGAAGTGGATGTTGCCGTCCCCGACATGGCCGAAGGCGCAGACGCGTATGCCGGGGATCAGCGCGCGGCAGGCGGCGGAGGCTTCAGCGATCAGCGCCGGCACGCGGCTGACGGGGACCGAGACGTCGTTCTTGATCGAGGCGCCCTCGCGCTTCTGCGCCTCGGAATGCTCCTCCCGCAGCCGCCAGAGTGCGGCTGCCTGCGCCGCGGAGGCGGCGATCGCGGCGTCGGCGACGAGCCCCTCCTCGTGCGCCGCGGCAAGCACCGTCTCGAGGCCCGAGCGCAGCCCCGCATCCGGCCGCGGCGAGGAGAGCTCGATCAGGCAGTAGTGCCCATGCCGGTCGGGCAGCGGATCGACGGTGCTCGGGATGTGGCGCAGCACGAGGTCAAGCCCGAACCGCCCCATGTACTCGAAGGCGGAGAGCGCGGCGCCGTCGTGGCGCTGGCAGCGGTTGAGCAGGGCGAGCGCCGCCTCGACCGACGGCACGGCGGCAAGCGCGAGCGCGGTCTCGCGCGGGGCGGGGAAGAGCTTGAGCACCGCCCTCGTGATGATCCCGAGCGTGCCCTCCGCGCCGATGAAGAGGTGGCGCAGGCAGTAGCCCGCGTTGTCCTTCCTCAGCCGCCTCAGCATGTCGAGCACCTGCCCGTCGGGCAGCACGACTTCAAGGCCGAGGACGAGGTCGCGCGCATTGCCGTAGCGCAGCGTTGCGTTGCCGCCCGCATTCGTGCCGAGAAGCCCGCCGATCTGGGCCGAGCCCTCCGCGCCGAGCGAGAGCGGAAAGAGGCAGCCCGCCTCGGCGGCAGCCTGCTGCACGGCGGCGAGCACAGCACCCGCCTCGACCGTCATCGTCATGTCGATCGGGTCGACCTCGAGGATCCGGTTCATCCGCGCGACCGAGAGCACGACCTCCTCGCCCGTCTCGTGCGGCACCGACGCACCGACCATCGAGGTGTTGCCCGCCTGCGGCACGACCGGCACGCCGGCCGCGGCGCAGAGCCGCACGGCTTCGGCGCATTCGGCCGTGCTCGCGGGGCGGAGCACGGCCGGCGCACGGCCCCGCCAGAGGCCGCGCCACTCGGTCAGGTAGCCCGCCATCATGGCAGGATCGGTGAGCATGCCGCTCGGGCCGAGCACGGCGGCAAGCCGCGCCGAGAGCGCCGGCGTGAAGCCTTCGCGCGTGATCGGCTGGATGGTCGCATCAGGCATCGTCCTGCCCCGCGTTCGGCCGCTCTGGTCGGTCGGCGGTCGAGGCTTGCCCCCGCCGCAGCGCCGGGTCAACAGCGCCCGCTCACCAGCGCCCGGTCGACCATACGGCACCGTCAGCGCGGCGCCGCAGCCCGGTTCAAGCGGTCGTTGATGGCCAAACCAAGGCCATGCGTCGGGACCGCCATCGCCGCGATTCGCGCAAGCCCACGCGCGCGTCCCTCGGCGTCGAGCAGGCGAAGCCCCGCGAAGAGCCGCGCTGCGGCCTCCCTGAGGTCGCCGCTCGCGGAAAGGTTCACCATCAGCGGCGCGGGCGGCGGGTCTGGGCCGAAGGCGAGCAGTGCCTCGTCCGCGCCGGCCGATGTCGCGCCGAGGCGGAGCGGCAGCGCGGGCGCGTAGTGCGACACGAGCAGCCCCGGCGAGCGCAGGCTGCGTGTGGCCTCCGCCACCGCCCGCGCCATCGGCAGCGCGACCGGGCCGATCACCGCCTCGATCGCCTCGAGCGTGACGCCGCCTGGGCGAAGCAGCACCGGCCTGCGCCCGGTGAGATCGAGCACGCTTGATTCGATCCCGACCGCGCACGGCCCGGCATCGACCACAGCGGCGATCCGGCCCGAAAGCCCCTCCAGCACATGCGCGGCCGTGGTCGGGCTCACCCCACCCGAGCGGTTCGCCGAGGGAGCAGCGACCGGAACACCGGCCGCGCCGATCAGAGCGCGCGCGACCGGATGCGCGGGCACGCGCAGCGCCACCGTCTCGAGCCCGGCGCGGGCCAGCAGCGCGATCGGCGTGCGGGGGCGGCAGGCGAGCACGAGGCTGAGCGGCCCCGGCCAGAAGGCACGCGCGAGCGCCTCTGCCCGCGTATCGGCAAGCCCGAGCGCGAAGGCCTCCTCGGCTTCGGCGACATGCACGATGAGCGGGTTGAAGTGCGGCCTTCCCTTGGCGGCGAAGATGGCAGCGACCGCGCGCTCGTCCGTCGCATCGGCGCCGAGGCCGTAGACCGTCTCGGTCGGGAAGGCGACGGCGGCACCTTCGCGGATGAGCCGCGCCGCCTCCGTGATCCCGGCAGTGTCGGCGGCGAGGAGCAGCGTCACGCGAGCCCCCGGCAGAGGAACCCGGGGTTGGTCCAGCCCGACTTGCCGTAGCGGAGCGCCTCCCCGCCCCAGGTCGTGACCGACCCTCCGGCCGCCTCGACCACCGCCTGGGGCGCTGCCGTGTCCCACTCCATCGTCGGGCCGAAGCGCGGGTAGAGATCGGCCGCGCCCTCGGCGACGCGACAGAACTTCAGCGCCGAGCCGGCGGTGACGACCAGCGCCCCAGGCCGCGCGGCGACGAAGGCGGCGAGTTGCGGATCATCGGCGTACTGGCGCGAGGCGAACACGACGGGCCCCGCCTCGGGCGCGCGGCGGGCGGCGATCGGCCGTCGCCCCGTCGCGTCCTCCTTCCACGCGCCGGCACCGACGAGGCCAGCGAACACTTCCCCCGTCGCCGGCAGGGCGACGGCGCCGAGCACCGGACGTCCGTCGCGCACGAGGCCGATATTGACCGCGAAGTCGGGCCGGCCGGCGGCGAACTCGCGCGTGCCGTCGAGCGGGTCGACGAGCCAGTAGAGCGGCGCGGGCGCCGCCGCCACGCCGGAGGCGACCTCCTCCTCGGCGACGACGGGGATGCCCGTTGCGGCGAGGCCTGCGAGGATCAGCGCCTCGGCGGCGCGATCGGCTTCCGTCACGGGCGAGTCGTCGGGCTTCGTTTCGATCGCGACACCACGCGCGCGCAGAGCGAGCACCGCCTCGCCCGCCGCGCGGGCAAGCCGGGCGGCAAGCGCGAGCAGGGTTTCGGGGTCGGCATCAAGGTCGGCGTCGGTGGCTGGGGGCACGGGGGCTTTGGTCTTTCGCTCGCGCCTGCTGTAGCGCGGGGGCGGCGGATGGCAAAGCCGCGACAGCATCGCTACAGTCGCGCCCGCCTCCCGCCACCCACACTCACGCAAGGTCACACGCCCCATGCCAGAGATTGCGTTCGCCAAGCCCTCCCTGCCGAAGTCGGGCGGCCTTGCTGTGCTCGCCACGGAGGAGGGGCTCGCGGCGAGGCTTGCCGCGCTTGATGCGGCGACCGGCGGGGCGGCGTCGCGCGCGGCGGAGGCGGCGGCGTTCACGGCGCGCAAGGGGCAGAGCATGACGCTGCTCGCGCCTGCCGGCACGGGGCTTGCGCGGCTCGTGCTCGTGGGCCTCGGCAAGGCGGCCGAGCTCACCCCGCTCGCGGCCGAGGAGGCGGGCGGCACGGCGGCCGCGGCACTCCTGCAGGACGCCGCCGCGGCGATCGACGCGGAGCCCGCCTGCGCCGCTCCCGTCGGTGCGGCCGGCGCCGCCCGGGTCGCGCTCGGCGCCCTGCTCAGGACCTACCGGTTCGACCGCTACCGCACCAAGGAGAAGCCGGAGGACAAGCCGAAGCTCGCCCAGCTCACGGTGCTGGCCGAGGAGGTCGCCGCGGCCAGGGCCGCCTGGCCGTCCCTCAAGGCCGTGGCCGAGGGCGTGTTCCTCGCGCGCGACCTCGTCACCGAGCCGGCCAATGTGCTCACCCCGGTGGAGATGGCAGAGCGCTGCGTGGCGCTGCGCCCGCTCGGCCTCGAGGTCGAGGTGTTCGGGCCGAAGGAGATGAAGAAGCTCGGCTTCGGCGCGCTGCTCGGCGTCGCGCAGGGCTCGGCGAACGAACCGCGCATGGTGGTGATGCACTGGCGCGGCGCGTCTCCGCCGGCGAAAGGCGCGCGCAAGGGCGCGCGGGCGGCAAAGCCTTCCAAGCCCACGAAGCCGCTCGCCTTCCTCGGCAAGGGCGTGACCTTCGACACGGGCGGGATCTCGATCAAGCCCGCCGCCGGGATGGAGGAGATGAAGTGGGACATGGCCGGCGCCGGCGCCGTGATCGGGCTGATGGCCGCGCTTGCGGGGCGGCGCGCGAAGGTCGATGCGGTCGGCCTCGTCGGGCTGGTCGAGAACATGCCCTCGGGCACGGCGCAGCGGCCTGGCGATGTGGTCACCACCGCCTCGGGCCAGACCGTGGAGGTGCTGAACACCGACGCCGAGGGCCGGCTCGTGCTCGCCGATGTCATGTGGTACTGCAAGAAACGTTTCGACCCCGCCTTCATGATCGACCTCGCGACGCTGACGGGCGCGATCATCATCTCGCTCGGGCACGAGCATGCCGGGCTCTTCGCCAATGACGACGCGCTCGCCCAAGGCATCGAGGCCGCCGGCAAGGCGACGGGCGAGCCGGTGTGGCGCATGCCGCTCGGCGAGGCCTACGACAAGATGCTCAAGTCCGACATCGCCGACATGAAGAACATCGGCGGCCGGCCGGCGGGCTCGATCACCGCCGCGCAGTTCCTGCAGCGCTTCGTCGACGGCTGCCCCTGGGCGCATCTCGACATCGCCGGCACGGCCTGGAGCACCAAGGACAAGCCGACCGTCCCGAAGGGAGCGACCGCCTTCGGCGTGCGTCTGCTCGATGCCCTGGTGGCCGACCGCTACGAGGGCGCGAAGGGCTGAGGCATCGGCGCGGGCGGCGGGCGGATGATCGAGGTCCGCTTCCGCCGGCGCATGCCCGAGATCGGCGCCCAGGCCGTGCTCGCGGGGCCGGAGGCCGCGGCGCGGCTCTCCCTTCCGGGCTTTGCCGGCCGCGCCGGCGAGGCTGCGGCGGCGCATGACGCTGCCGGGCGGCGGCTGATCGGCGCTGGCCTCGGTGCCGCGCCTTGGCCGCGCGAGGTGCGTGAGGCGGCGGGCAGAGCCGTCGCGCTCGCCCATGGCGAGCGGCGGATCGCGATCGATGCGCGCTGCCTTCCCGCGGCGCTCGCCGCAGAGGCCGCCGTCGGCGCGTCGCTGCGCGCCTGGCGCTTTCCCGGAGCGCCCGTCCCGCGCGGCGACGACCCCGCCACACCGCTGCCGCCGTTGCTCGAGCGCATCGACATCGTCGTCGCGGAGAAGCGCCAGGCGGGCGCCGTTTGGGACACGCTGCGCCCGGGCGTTGCCGGCGCCCTCTATGCGCGCGACCTCGTCACCGAGCCCGCCAACCGCCTCACCCCGCACCGCTTCGCCGCGCGGCTGCGCCGGCTCGAGGCGGAGGGGCTCGCGGTCGAGGTGCTCGGGCGGCGAGCGCTGCGCGAGGCCGGGTTCGGCGCCCTGCTCGGCGTCGCGGCCGGCTCCGCCGAGCCGCCCTGCGTCGTCGTGCTGCGCTGGAAGGGCAAGCGCGAGGGGGCGCCCGTCGCCTTCGTCGGCAAGGGGATCACCTTCGACACGGGCGGGGTCTCGATCAAGCCGGCTGAGGGGATGTGGGAGATGCGCGGCGACATGGCCGGGGCGGCGGCCTGCGCGGGCGCGATGCGCGCGCTCGCGCTCCGCCGCAGCCGCTGCCCCGCCGTCGCTGTGCTCGGGCTCGCCGAGAACGCGATCGGTGCGTCGGCGCAACGGCCTGGCGATGTGGTCCGCACCGTCGACGGCACGACCGTCGAGGTGATCGACACCGACGCCGAGGGCCGGCTCGTGCTCGCCGACTGCCTCGCCTGGACGGTGCGTCGCTTCGCCCCGCGCGCGATCATCGACGCAGCGACGCTGACGGGCGCGATCGTCACCGCGCTCGGCCACCACCGCGCCGGCCTGTTCTCGACCGACGCCGCGCTCGCCGCGCAGATCGCCGCCGCCGGCGAGGCGGTCGACGAGCCGGTCTGGCCGATGCCGATGGGCGGGGTCTATGCCGAGGCGCTGAAGAGCGACATCGCCGACCTGCGCCACTGCTCGCCCGAACGCCGCCAGCCCGACGCCTGCCATGCCGCGACCTTCCTCGGCCATTTCGTCGGCGGCACGACCTGGGCGCATCTCGACATCGCCGGCGTCGAGGCGCGGGAGGAGGATGCTCCGCTCGGCCCGCGCGGCGCCACGGGCTTCGGCGCGCGCCTGCTCGACCGCCTCGTCTCCCTCCGCTTCGAGACGGACGAGGCATGAGCGGCCGGCGGCGCGGCGGATGTCGACCGAGGCCGTGATGCCAGAGCGCGGCTTCTACCACCTGACGCGCACGCCGCTCGAGACCGCGCTGCCGAAGCTCTTGGGCCGCGTGCTCGCCGCCGGGGCGCGCGCGGTGGTGCTGGTCGGCGTGCCGGAGCGCCTCGAGCCGCTCTCGACCGCGCTCTGGCTCTCCCCCGACCCGGACTGGCTGCCGCACGGGCATGCGGGGACGGGCCATGCCGCGCACCAGCCGATCTGGCTCACCACCGTCGCGGAGAACCCCAACGGGGCGCAACATCTCTTCCTCGTCGACGGCGCCGAAAGCGACGGCGCGGGCTTTCAGCGCGTGTTCGACCTCTTCGACGGGTCGGACGAGGCCGCGGTCGCTGCGGCGCGGCGGCGCTGGGCGGCGGCGAGGGCGGCGGGCGACACGCTCGCCTATTGGCGCGAGACCGGCCGCGGCTGGGAGAAGGGCCCTGGCTGATCAGCCAGGAGTGAGGGTGGCGCGAACATCGAGGCGCGGCGCGTCGGCGAGCGCCGCCCGCATCAGGGACGCATCCGCGAAGGGCCCTCCCTCGAGCACCCGCCCCTCGCAGGCGACCGTGACGGAGGCCTCGGCAAACGGCCACGGATCGACGGCGATCCGTTCCGGATCCCCATCGAGGGCGGTGAGGCGCAGCGTCGTCATCCCGCGCGCGTCGGGAACCTCGGCGACCTCGCGCGTGCCCGCAAGCCCATGGCAGATGATCAGCGAAACGAGGTCCCAGGCGAGCACAAGGGCGCGGTTGCGTGCCACAACCTCGGCCCGCGCCGCCTCGGCCCAGGCCGGGTCGGACGCGAGCGAGGCGATGAGACGCGCCTGGCGGATCGTCTCGGAGGCGTTATAGGCCTCGACCGCGGCGGCATCGGCGCTGCCGGGCGGGGAGCGGCCGAAGCGGACATAGATACCCATCCCGTGCAGCGAGATCAGAAGCGCCGGGTAGCGGCCGAGGCTCGCCTCGGCACGGTCAACCCCCTCGGCCCAGAGCGGTGCGTGCACGGTGCGCGGCAGCGCGGTGAAGGTCCAGGGAAGGCCGGTCGCGGGGTCGAGCGTCGGCGAGGCCTCCCAGGGAAGCCAGCCGATGTCGTGCTGCTCCGCGGCGAGGCACACGGCCTCGCGGGGGCTCACCGCGCCGAAGCGCTGGTTGCCCCAGGCGCGCGCGAGCTGGCCGCTGATCCAGGCATGCGCCGGCTGCGGAACGACGATCCTCGGATGACCTGGAACGATACGGAACAGCATCGCTTCGCCTCCCTCAGCCGCGCCTGGCCGCAGGCCCGTCGCCTCGGAGCGGCGGCTTCGGCGCGGGATGAGCGGGATCCTGCATGCGGGGCTACTCCGCCGCCTCAAGCGCGGCTTGGGCATCGAGCCAGGCTTCCTCGGCGGCGGCGGTCTCGCGCGCGATCGCGGCAAGCCGAGCGTTGGCGAGCGCGATCTCGACCGCCTTGCCCGACCCGGCGTAGAGGCGCGGGTTGGCGAGCTTCGTCTCGATCTCGGTACGTTCCGCGGCGAGC
>Ga0272446_1005583_pt1 | contig 13738 bp, 13 predicted proteins | sample YNPCB0061_FD_194587 | JGI IMG/M metagenome (GOLD analysis project Ga0272446, IMG submission 194587) | Hot spring microbial mat communities from Yellowstone National Park, WY, United States - YNP-CB-006-1 | ecosystem: Environmental > Aquatic > Thermal springs > Hot (42-90C) > Sediment | place...
CGAGCCGCTGCACCTCCTCGGCGACCACCGAGAAGCCGCGTCCCGCTTCGCCCGCCGAGGCGGCTTGGATCGCGGCGTTCAACGCGAGCACGTTGGTCTGCTCGGTGATGTCGGTGATCAGCTCGACGATCTCGCCGATCTCCTGCGAGCTCTCGCCGAGCCGCTTGATCCGCTTCGCGGTCTCCTGGATCTGTTCGCGGATCTCGTTCATGCCGGCGATCTGGTTGTACACCGCGCGCTGCCCGCGCTCGGCGGCTTCCAGCGAGGTGCGTGCCACCTTGGCCGACTCGCCGGCGTTGCGCGAGACGTCGGTGATCTGAGCGGCCATCTGCAGCACCTTCTCGCCGGTCTCCTTGATCTCGCGCGACTGCGCCTCGGACGCGGTCAGCAGCCTCGTGGCGATGTCGCGCGCCTGCGTCGATGCGGTGTTGACCTGCTCGGCGGTCGAGTTGATGCGGCCGACCAGCGCGCGCAGCTCCTCGACCGTGTAGTTGACCGAGTCGGCGATCGCGCCCGTGATGTCCTCGGTCACGGTCGCCTGCACCGTCAGGTTGCCGTCGGCGACCTCCTGCAGCTCGTTCATCAGCCGCAAAATGGCCGCCTGGTTCTGCTCGTTGGCGCGCTTGGCTTCCTCTTCGAGCCGCTGCGCTTCGGCCCGCTGCGCCTCGGCCTCGGCGGCGCGTTTGCGCGAGTCTTCGAGCAGCACCTTGGCGATCGCGGCCGCGCACAGCAGGCCGAACAGACCCGTCAGCGCGATGACCCAGAAGTTGACCACGCGGATGCGCTGCTCCTTCTGATAGGCGCGCTGCAGCTCGGTGACCTGCGTGCGCAGCGTTTCGGAGTCGCGCAGGATCGCCAGTTCCGCGTCCTTCGCCTGTACGATCGCCTGCAGATTGCCGAGCGCGCTGGCGATCGATCCCTGGAAGTCCGCGTAGATCTTGCCGAGCTCCTGCAGCCGCGCACGCGTCTCGTTGTCGGTCGCTGGCGCAATGCGCAGCGTGTCATTGCCTGCCAGCAGCGCCTGCGTCAGGTCGCGGAACAGGTTGATGTCGCGTCCGAGCAGCAGCGCGACCTCGGCGTTGGCCGTTTCGCCGGCGACCAGCGAGTTGGCGCTCTTGCCGAGCCGCTGCGTCAGCATCACGAGCTGTCCGGCGGCGGCGATCTCGCGCGCGGAGGCGCCCTGCTGCAGCTTCAGCGCCGAAATCTCTTCGGTCAACTGCAGCAGCCGCGGGCTGGCGTCGTTGATGCGTTTGATCACGTCGCCGAAGGAGGTAAGCGTCTTCTCCTGCGCGATGATCATCGACGCGGCGGCCTCCGACGCCTTCCAGCGTTCGATGACGCTCGCCAGCATCGGCTGGATCTCGGCGGAAGATGCCGACACGCGCGCATCGCCGTTTTCCAGCGCCGCGAGGTTCGCGGAAATGCGGTCGCGGCTATCCTTCAACTCCGCGAACGCGGTGCGGTTGCCCTGCACCGCGTTCGGCGCCGCCTTGGCCAGGCGCTGCGTGTGCATCAGCGTGTCGCCGGTGATCTCGATCTGCGCCGCGCCGTTGGCCGCGAGCCGCAGATCGATGACCAGCACGACCAGCACGATGAACGCCGCGAGTGCGGTCAGGATCATCAGCACCTGCACCTGGGTCCCGACGGGCTTGTCGCCGATGACCGGCAGGCGCACGGCGATCAGCCGTTCGAGCAGTCTCGCGCCGAGGGGGCTGCCCGAGACTGCGAGCGGTGCGTCGCGGTCGATGCGCTGCGTCGCCGGCGCGGCTTTGCGTCCCTTGCGCGGCGGCGCGGGCGGCGCGTCGATCGGTGCGAATTCGGTGTAGCGGAAGGGCTCGCCCGCTGCCTCCGTTGCGGTTTCCTTGGCGCCGGGTTTCTTCATCGTCACTCCGAAGTCCAATGCCATGCCTTCCTCCGCACTTCCGCCTGTCCGCGATTCTTCTGAGCGCCGGCGGTACATGCCGCGGGCGCCGTCGCCTTTAGATGCCGATCGATGCAAATGCCTCGGTCGCCACCAGGCGACCGAGGTCGAGCTCCGTCAATACCGTTCCGTTCAGATCGCGAAAGCGTGCCGCTTCCCACGGCGGCGCGCCGTCACCGGCGCGTCCGACCTGCTCGAGATCCTTCAGATTGCGCAGACCGAACGCGCGTGTCACGAGGATCGCCGCGTTAACCTTCAGACTCTCGCCGAGCACCAGCATCTGGCTTGCCTGGTCGGGCGCCAGCGGCGACCGCCCCGCCAGCTGCATCAGGTCGACGACGCCGACGAGACGGCCGCGCACGTTCGCGAGTCCGCGATACCAGGGTTTGGTCCAGGGCACCGGCGCGATGTCGGGCACCCCGACGATTTCGCCGGCCTGCTCCATCGCCAGCAGGTAGTTCTCGGCTCCGATCCGCACCGCGAGCCGCATCGGCTCGGCCGGCGTCTGCGGCGCCGCCTTCAGGCGCTCGGCGAGCTGCGTCGAGAAGTCGCGCAGCTTGACGAGGTGTTTGCCGGCTTCCATCGCGGTGCGTTTCGTCGATCAGCCGAGCGCGGCGATCTTTTCAAGCAGCTCGTCGGCCTTGATCGGCTTGGTGACGTAATCGCGCGCACCCTGCCGCAGGCCCCAGATGCGGTCGGTCTGCAGGTTCTTGCTCGTGCACATGATGATCGGGATGTTCTGCGTGGCCGGGTCGCGCGACAGCTGGCGCGTGAGCTGAAAGCCGTTCTGCCCGGGCATCACGACATCCATCAGAATCAAATCGGGCTGGCTCGCCTGCAGCTTGAGCACAGCCTCCTCCGCGCTTTCGGCGGCCGACACCGTGAAACCGTTTTTCGTCAGCAGTTCGGTGAGGAAATAGCGTTCGGTGGGCGAATCGTCGACGACGAGAACCTTCTTGATCGGCATGTCGGATACCTCCTCGCAGCGGCAGGCGTCGTTGCTCGAACTCAGTTGATCGAATACTGGCGGACGGCGGACAGCAGGCTGTCCTTGGTGAACGGTTTGGTCAGGTATTCGCTGGAACCGACCATGCGGCCGCGCGCGCGGTCGAACAACCCGTCCTTGGACGAAAGCATCACGACCGGCGTCTTGCTGAAGCGCGGGCTGCGCTTGATCAGCGCGCACGTCTGATAGCCGTCCAGGCGCGGCATCAGGATGTCGCAGAAGATGATGTTCGGCTGGTGGTCGTTGATCTTGGCGAGTGCCTCGAAACCGTCCTGCGCCAGGATCACCTGGCAGCCCGCCTGCGTGAGGAAAATCTCCGCGCTGCGCCGGATGGTGTTCGAGTCGTCGATCACCATCACCTTCTTGCCGCGGATGTCCGCGAATTCCTGAGCCGCCATGTTTCGAAACCACCTCCACTCGGGTCGCGCCGTCGTCGGTCGGGCGCGCGCCGGCCGCTCGTCCACGACCGGTCCCGCGCGGCTCGCGGCGGGCCGCCGCCGCACCCGCGATCAGATCTCGACCATCTCGAAATCTTCCTTGCGCGCGCCGCATTCCGGGCAGGTCCAGTTGGGCGGGATGTCCTCCCAGCGGGTCCCGGGTGCGATGCCCTCATCGGGCAGGCCGGCGGCCTCGTCGTAGATCCAGCCGCAAATGAGGCACATCCATGTCCGCGTCTGAACCTTAGTCGTCATTGCGCCTGGAGACTTGAGCGTTTCCGATAACATACTGAGCGGCGCGCATCATAACTTGTGCCTTCAAAAGAAGGCGTTTTCCGCCGGTAATACCGGCTTCATGTGATCGCGCTTCGATCCCCGCAGCGCGACCGGCGCGACCCACGCGATACGCATGTCCACCTCCGCCCCGCCCACCGTTCTCGCCTTTGCGATGTCGGACCCCACCGGCGCCGGCGGCGTGCTCGCCGACTCGCTCGCGTGCGCAGCGATGGGCTGCCATGCGGCGTGCACGATCACCGGCGTGGTCGTGCAGGACAGCCGGCGCATCGAGGACGTGCTGGTCGTCGACGACGAATGGGTCGACGATCAGGCGCGCGCGGTGCTGCAGGACATGCCGGTCGCCGCGTTCAAGGTCGGCGCGGTCGGCAGTGCGGACAACGCGCAGGCGATCGCCGAGATCCTCGCCGACTATCCGGACCTGCCGGTCGTGCTCGACCCTTTTCTTTCCGACGCCGGCGAACGGGCAGGATTCGACCCGGACCTGATCGGCGCGATGCGCGAGCTGCTGCTGCCGCAGACGACGGTGCTGACCGTGAACCTGGCGCAGGCGCGCCGGCTGATCGCGGTGGCCGACGACGACGACGCGGCCGAGGAGTTCGCCGCGGCCGAATGCGCGAAGAAGCTGCTCGAATGGGGCGCCGAATACGTGCTGATCACCGGCGCCGAGTCGACCAGCGACCTGATCGTCAACCGACTCTTCGGCGACGACGGCAGCGTGCAGAACGAAAGCGTCGAGCGCGTCGACCTGCCGTTTCGCGGCGCCGGCGACACGCTGTCGGCGGCGCTCGCCGCATTGCTCGCGCAGGGCATCGACGTCGGCGACGCGGTGCGCGAAGCAAACGAGTTCCTCGAGCGGGCGCTGGCCGGCGGCTTCCGGCTCGGCATGGGCGACGCGGTGCCCGATCGCCTGTTCTGGGCCAACGACGATGTGCCGGAGCCGGACGAAGATGACGAGCGTTGAGGCGCCGCGCGGGGTGTACCTGCTGACGCCCGACTGGGATGACACGCCGCGTCTGCTCGCGGCGACCGCCGCCGCGCTCGCTGCCGGGGTGCGCTGGCTGCAGTACCGCAACAAGCGCGCCGACGCCGCGACGCGCCGCGCGCAGGCGCTCGCGCTGCGCGAGCTGACGCTCGCGCACGGCGCGAAGCTCGTCGTCAACGACGACGTCGATCTGGCGATCGTGGCGCAGGCCGACGGCGTTCACGTCGGCCGCGACGATCCGGACCCGCGCCCGCGGCTGGCGCGCGAGGGCGTAGCGATGGTGGTCGGCGTGTCGTGCTACGACGACTTCGGGCGCGCGCAGGCGGCGATCGACGCGGGCGCAGACTACGTCGCGTTCGGCTCGGTCTTCGCGTCGCCGACCAAACCCGCTGCGGTTCGTGCGCCGCTCGCGCTGCTCGCGCGGGCGCGCGCCGCCGGCATGCACGTCGTCGCGATCGGCGGCATCGGCGCGGGCAACATCGCGCAGGTGGCTGCCGCCGGCGCGCACGCGGCGGCGCTGATCACGGCCGTGTACGACGCGGCCGATTGCGGCGCGGCGGCGCGCGAACTCGTTTCGAAATTCAGGGCAGGCGAACATGAACCGCAACGAACAACTGTTTGAACGCGCGCAGCGCTCGATTCCCGGCGGCGTGAACTCGCCGGTGCGTGCCTTCCGCTCGGTCGGCGGAACGCCGCGCTTCGTCCAACGCGCCGAAGGCGCCCACTTCTGGGACGCCGACGGCAAGCGCTACGTCGACTACATCGGCTCGTGGGGCCCGATGATCGTCGGCCATTCGCATCCGGCGGTCGTGCGCGCGGTGCAGGAAGCGGCCGCGCGCGGGCTGTCGTTCGGCGCGCCGACCGAAGCCGAAGTCGAGATGGCCGAAACGCTGATCCGGCTCGTGCCTTCGCTCGAGCAGGTGAGGCTCGTCTCATCGGGCACCGAGGCGGCGATGAGTGCGATCCGGCTGGCGCGCGGCGCCGCGGCCGAAGGGCGCGGTCGTCGCAAGATCGTCAAGTTCGAGGGCTGCTATCACGGCCATGCCGACAGCCTGCTGGTCAAGGCGGGCTCGGGCGCATTGACTTTCGGCCACCCCAGTTCGGCCGGCGTGCCCGCTGAGATCACGCAGCACACGCTGGTGCTCGACTACAACGACGCGCAGCAGCTCGAAGACGCGTTCAAGGCGCACGGCGACGACATCGCGGGCGTGATCGTCGAGCCGGTGGCCGGCAACATGAACCTGGTGCGCGGCGCGCCCGAGTTCCTGCGAACGATGCGCGCGCTGTGCACCAAGCACGGTGCGATTTTGATCTTCGACGAAGTGATGAGCGGCTTCCGCGTCGCGCTCGGCGGCGCGCAGTCGGTCTACGGCATCGAGCCCGACATGACGGTGCTCGGCAAGGTGATCGGCGGCGGCATGCCGGTGGCCGCGTTCGGCGGACGGCGCGAGGTGATGAAGTACCTCGCGCCGCTCGGCCCCGTGTATCAGGCGGGCACGCTGTCGGGCAATCCGGTCGCGGTGGCCTGCGGCCTGGCGACGCTGAAGCTGATCCAGGCGCCGGGCTTCTACGACCGGCTCGCGGCGCAGACCCGGAAGCTGGTCGACGGACTCGCCGGCGCGGCGCGCGCGGCGTCTGTGCCGTTCTGCGCGGACGCGGTCGGCGGCATGTTCGGCATTTATTTCGCGGACCGCGTGCCGGCGAGCTACGCGCAGGTCATGGCCTGCGACAAGGAGCTTTTCAACCGCTTTTTCCACGCGATGCTCGCGCGCGGCGTGTATCTGGCGCCGTCGGCGTTCGAGGCGGGTTTCGTTTCGTCCGCGCACGACGACGCGACGATCGACGCCACGATCGTCGCGGCCCGCGAGGCTTTTGCCGCGATCTGAACCGAATCTTCCCAACGCACGCCGCGCGGCGGGAACTCGCGGCGCGGCGCGGGTACGAAGCCAGCATGTCCATGTTCGCCCGGATCTTCGTTCTTTCGATCGGCGTACTCGCCGGCGCGGCCGCGGCGCAGCCGGTGCGCGGCGACAACATCGAGTCCGAACTGGTCGCCGCGACCGATGCCGCGGTTCCCGGCCAGCCGCTGCAGCTGGCGCTGCGGCTCGCGCACGATCCGCACTGGCATACGTACTGGCAGGTGCCGGGCGATTCGGGATTGCCGACGCAGATCAAGTGGCAGTTGCCTGCCGGCTGGCAGGCGGGCCCGATCGAATGGCCGGTGCCGCAGCGCTTCCCGGTCGGCCCGCTGATGAACTTCGGCTACGAAGGCGAAGTGCTGCTGCCGGTGAAGCTGACGCCGCCGCCGGGACTGGCGCCCGGCGGAACCGTCGAGTTCGCTGCGCGCGCCGACTGGCTGATCTGCAAGGACGTCTGCATCCCGGGCGGGGCGGATCTGAAGCTCAAGCTGCCGGTACGCGACACGGCGGGGCCATCGCGGTGGGCGGCGCGGTTCGCCGCCACGCTCAGCCGCATCCCGCAGCCGATTGCGCTCGACGGTGCGACCGCGACGATCGAAGACACGCGCATCCGCCTCGCGTTTGCGCCGCGCGGGGCGAGCGGGCTGCCGGCGTCGGTCGAGTTCTTCCCGCTCGAAGAGGCGCGCATCGAGCCGGCCGCGCCGCAGGTGCTGCGTCGCGAAGGTGACTTCGCCGCGCTGTATCTGACGGCGGTTGCGCCGGTCGCTCCCGAATTCAGGACGCTCAAAGGCGTGCTGGTCGTCGACGGCGGACCGGCGCGCGCCGACCGCGGCGGCTGGGCCGGAATCGTGGCGGTGCCGCTCGCGGCGGGGTCGGTGCCGGTCGTGGCTGCGGCGGCGCCGGTCGAAGGCGGCGCATCGATCACGTTGTGGGTCGCGCTCGCCGGCGCGTTCGTCGGCGGGCTGATCCTGAACCTGATGCCCTGCGTGTTCCCGGTGCTGTCGCTGAAGCTGCTCGGGCTCGTGCAGCATCAGCGCGCCGAGGACGAGGCGCACGTCGCGCACCCGTCGCTGCGTGCGCATGGACTGGCGTACGCGGGCGGCGTGATCGCGAGTTTTGTGCTGCTGGCGGCGGGCCTGATCGCGCTGCGCGCAGCCGGCGATCAACTCGGCTGGGGATTCCAGCTTCAGACGCCGTGGGTGGTGGCGGCGCTGACGGGACTGTTCTTCCTGATCGGGCTGAATCTGCTCGGCGCGTTCGAGTTCACGTGGGGCACCGGGTTGGCCAACGCGCGCATCGGCGGGCGATCCGCGGCCGATCGGTTGTCGGGCAGCTTCGGTACCGGCGTGCTCGCGGTGATCGTCGCCGCGCCGTGCACGGCGCCTTTCATGGGTGCCGCGCTCGGCTACGCGATCACCCAACCGGCGCCGGTCGCGGCTGCGGTGTTCGCGATGCTCGGCGTCGGCATGGCTGCGCCGTACGTCGTTCTGACGGTGTTCCCGGCGCTGCTCGCGCGGCTGCCGCGGCCGGGCGCGTGGATGGAGCGCTTCAGGCAGATCATGGCGTTTCCGATGTTCGCGACGTGCGTCTGGCTGCTGTGGGTGCTGGCGCAGCAAGTCGACGTCGACGCGGTCGGGCTGCTGCTGCTCGCGCTCGTGCTGCTCGGCCTGTCCGCATGGGCCTTCGGACTCGCGCAGCGGGGGGCAGCGCCACGCTACCGCTGGGTCGCGCTCGGCGCGGCGGTGCTCGCGGTGTACACGACGGTGTCGGCCACCGGCGCCGAAAGCGGTATGCCGGGTCGCGCGCGCGCGGCAGCCGCGGGCGACGCGGTGCAGTGGCAGCCGTGGTCGCGGGCGGCGATGGAGCAGGCGATCGCGGCGGGCAAGCCGGTCTTCGTCGACTTCACCGCGGCCTGGTGCGTGACCTGCCAGGCCAACAAGCGGCTCGTTCTGAATGCCGCCGGCGTGCAGAAGGCGTTCAGCGCCCGCGGTGTCACGCTGATGCGCGCAGACTGGACCAATCGCGACCCCGAAATCACGCAGGAGCTCGCGCGCTTCAATCGCAACGGCGTGCCGCTGTACGTTCTGTACGACGGCAAGGGGGGCGCGCAGGTGCTGCCCGAGCTGCTGACCGAGCGCACCGTGCTCGAGGCGCTCGCGCGGCTCTGATCGCGCCGTCTCGCCAACCAATCGAACAGGAGGACCAACGATGAAGCACGATGCGATCCGCGCGCTGGCGCTCGGCGCCGCGCTGCTCGTTGCCGCGCAGGCCGCCGCACAGCCCACCCCGGGCCAGCCGGCACCCGCGTTTGCGCTCGTCGATCTGTCCGGCAAGCCCGTGCGGCTTGCCGACTTCCGCGGCCGCTACGTCGTGCTCGAATGGACGAATCCTTCGTGCCCGTTCGTGCAGAAGCACTATGTGAGCGGCAACATGCAGGCGCTGCAGAAGCGGTACACGGCCGAGGGTGTGGCCTGGCTCGTCGTCAACTCGACCGCCGCGAGCCACTCGGAATTCGTGCCGCCGGCGCAGCAGGCGGCTTGGCTCGGCAAGCAGGGGGCGGCGCCGACTGCGGCAATGCTCGATCCCGAGGGCAAGGTCGGCCGAGCGTACGGCGCGCGCGCCACACCGCACATGTACGTGGTCGACCCGAACGGAACGCTGATCTACGCGGGCGCGATCGACGACAAACGCAGCGCCAACCCGGCCGACGTCAAGACGGCGCGCAATTTCGTCGCGCAGGCGCTCGACGAAGCGCGTGCCAGCAAACCCGTTTCGACCGCGTCGACGCCCGCGTACGGGTGCTCCGTCAAGTACGCGGACTGACCATTTCGCCCCGGGCGCGCGTGGCCGCTCGCGCGGCGCGCCGCACGTGCATCGCGTGTTGCTTCGGCCGGGTTCGGGTGTGGTGGCCCGCCGGCGCCCTTCAGCGATTCAGTTCAGCGGCCAGCTTGCGCCGGTATTCCGACACGAGCGCAGGCTGATCCGCGGCCATCTCGAACACCGCGAGCATCGTCTTGCGGCCGATGTCGTCCCCGAATTTGCGATCGCGCGCGACGATCTGCAGCAGCTGTTGCAGCGCCGGTTCGAAGCGCCGCTGCGCGATGTAGACGTGCGCGAGATCCAGCCGCGACTGCAGGTCGTCGGGGTGCGCTTCGATGCGTCGCTGCAGTTCGTCGGCCGTCGGCAGGTGCGCGGCGTGCGCGACGCTTTCCAGTCGCGTCTGCAGCGCGCGGTAGCGCGGCTCGAGCTTCGTCGCGGCCGAAGCATGCGCGAGCACTTCGCGCGCCTCGTCGATCGCCGCCTGCGCAACCGGCGCCGGCATCCGTTCGAGCAGCAGCGCGGCCAGGTCCAGCCGCGCCGCGTCGTTGCCCGGATCGAGCGCGACCGCCGCGCGCAGCGCAGCCGCCGCCTCGTCCAGCGCGCCCGCCTCGATCAGCTTCAGCGCCTTGCGGCGCTCGATTTCGCTCGGGTCGGGCAACAGCTTCGCGAGGAATGCGCGCAACTGCCCCTCGGGCAGCACGCCGACGAACGCATCGACCGGCTGGCCGTCGACGAAGGCGACCACGTACGGAATGCTGCGCACGCGAAACTGCGCCGCCAGTTCCGGGTTTTCGTCGGAGTTGACCTTGACCAGGCGGAAGCGGCCGCGGTATTCGGCCTCCAGCTTCTCGAGCATCGGGCCGAGCATGCGGCAGGGTCCGCACCATGGCGCCCAGAAGTCCACCAGAACGGGAACCTCGCGCGAGGCTTCGATCACGTCGCGCGAAAACGAAGTCTGATTGGCATCGATCATCGGAACCCTCCGACCCCTGAGGTCGGGGCGATGACCGCCACAATCAAGGCGCCTCAGGCCGAAAGCTGGATCATGCCCAGGCCGGTGCGGCGGTAGTAGCCGAAGCCCTTGACGATGCGCCGGCGCAGCCGCTCGGCGTGTGCGACCTCGAGCGCGCCTTCGAGCACCGCATGGTCGACCTTGAATCGCTGGTCGCGGTGCGGGAAACGCAGCGTGCGCATCGAGACATCCAGCATCAGCGGTTTGATGCCGAACTGCGCGGCGTTTTCGTTGAACCAGGCCCGCACTTCTTCGGCGGTTTCGTACGGCACGACCCGCTTCTCCGTGTCGTTCAGAAACTCGCGCCCGGCGCAGACCGGCAGCGTGAACCGGTACATCAGGCCTTCGGCAAGCTGCACCACGACGCGTTTCGGTTCGAGCGCGCTCAACGCCTGGTCGGGCCAGCGCGACCAGGGCTCGACCGACTGCACCCAGTAGCGGCCCGGCACCGAGCTGTCTGCGCGGAACAGAAAGTGGCCGAACCCCGCTTTGTGGCCGAACACCTTGGCCAGCTCGTCGTGTGCCGTCAGGGGATCGGTGGCCGCGGGAAAGGTCACCGCCGTTTCGAACAGCTCGACTTCCGGGATCTCCAGCCGAGTGAAACTCAGCACCGAGTGCACGAAACCTCCGGGGCGGCGGCCGCGGTCGCGGTCGCGCGGCAGGCGTACGGTCGGCGGGCAGGCAAGCGTTTCGGACGGCACCATCGCAGCGGTTCGCAGTTCAACGTATCCCTTTCGCCATCGGCATGTTGGAGATGTTTTTGATAGCGCGGACGGCCTAGCCGGGCCATCCCCCGCCGCAGTTAGTCCGAGGGACGGCCGCCCGGGCGCGGCCGACGGTCCGTGGGGCCGGGTCGAGCTGCGGCTTGCGTCGGCGCGCCGCTCACGCAGCGCCCGCCTGGCGACCGGACCAAGTGGCTCGCGCGCGGGCGGCGCCGGGCGCCCGGCCATCGCAGGCCCGTCTGACCAGCCGCGGCTTTACGCATCACTCCTCCTCGGCAATTTAGTGAGCTTATGCTTACTCGGCGAAATCGCTCCTGCAATTGCCGCTAGGCGGCCATGGGGTCTGAGTCATCGCGAAGAAACCCCGGGGCCGGTCGGACATCGGCGAACTTGAAGGCGCGGCAGCATGCCCCTACAATCAGCACTCGCCGATGCCGAGTGCTAACACGCCTTCGGCCTCGTCGGAGGCTTGGGAGCCTCCCCCCTTTTGGCTTTTTCTCGTGACTCGAGACCTTCATCAGAGGAGACCTTATGAAAATTCGTCCGTTGCACGATCGTGTGATCGTCAAGCGTCTGGACAACGAGCGCAAGACCGCGTCGGGCATCGTCATTCCCGACACCGCAGCGGAGAAACCCGACCAGGGCGAAGTGGTCGCCGTCGGCCCGGGCAAGCGCGACGACAACGGCAAGCTGATCCCGATCGACGTCAAGGTCGGCGACAAGGTCCTGTTCGGCAAGTACGCCGGCCAGACGGTCAAGGTCGAGGGCGAGGAATACCTCGTGATGCGCGAAGAGGATCTGATGGGTGTGATCGCCTGACGGCGATACCGACGAACGTCGGTCGCCGCCGGCGCCCGACCCCATGCATTGAACTGATCAGGAGTTCTTCGATATGGCAGCGAAACAAGTGTTGTTCAGCGATGATGCGCGCCACAAGATGGTGCGCGGCGTCAACATTCTGGCCAATGCGGTCAAGGTCACCCTGGGTCCGAAAGGCCGCAACGTCGTGCTCGAGCGCAGCTTCGGCGCGCCGACCGTGACCAAGGACGGCGTCTCCGTCGCCAAGGAAATCGAGCTGAAGGACAAGTTCGAGAACATGGGCGCGCAGATGGTCAAGGAAGTCGCGTCCAAGACCTCGGATGCCGCCGGTGACGGAACGACGACGGCGACCGTGCTGGCGCAGTCGATCGTGACCGAGGGCATGAAGTACGTCGCCGCGGGCATGAACCCGATGGATCTGAAGCGCGGCATCGACAAGGCCGTGGTCGCAGCGGTCGAGGAGCTGAAGAAGCTGTCGAAGCCCACGACGACCAACAAGGAGATCGCCCAGGTGGGCGCGATCTCGGCCAACTCCGACCAGAGCATCGGCGAAATCATCGCCAAGGCGATGGACAAGGTCGGCAAGGAAGGCGTGATCACGGTCGAGGACGGCAAGTCGCTCGAGAACGAGCTCGACATCGTCGAGGGCATGCAGTTCGACCGCGGGTATCTGTCGCCGTACTTCATCAACAACGCCGACAAACAGATCTGCGTTCTGGAGAATCCCTACGTTCTGCTGCATGACAAGAAGATCAGCAGCATCCGCGACCTCCTGCCGATCCTCGAGCAGGTCGCGAAAGCCGGCCGTCCTCTGCTGATCATCGCCGAGGAAGTCGAAGGCGAGGCGCTCGCCACGCTGGTCGTCAACAGCATCCGCGGGATCCTGAAGACCTGCGCGGTCAAGGCCCCGGGCTTCGGTGATCGTCGCAAGGCGATGCTCGAGGACATCGCGATCCTCACCGGCGGTACCGTCATCGCCGAAGAGACCGGCATGACGCTCGAGAAAGCGACGCTGAACGACCTCGGCCAGGCCAAGCGCATCGAGATCGCGAAAGAGAACACGACGATCATCGACGGCGCCGGCGATCCGAAGGCGATCGAGGCCCGCGTCAAGGCGATCCGCGCGCAGATCGAGGAAGCCACCAGCGACTATGACCGCGAGAAGCTGCAGGAGCGTGTCGCGAAGCTGGCCGGCGGCGTGGCGGTGATCAAGGTCGGTGCCGCGACCGAAGTCGAGATGAAGGAGAAGAAAGCCCGCGTCGAGGACGCGCTGCACGCCACGCGCGCCGCGGTCGAGGAGGGCATCGTCGCCGGCGGCGGCGTTGCGCTGATCCGCGCCAAGCAGGCCATCGCCAAACTCAAGGGCGAGAACCCCGACCAGGACGCCGGCATCAAGATCGTGTTGCGCGCGATGGAAGAGCCGCTGCGGATGATCGTCGCCAACAGCGGCTACGAGCCCAGCGTCGTCGTCAACAAGGTCGCCGAGGGCAAAGGCAACTACGGCTTCAATGCGCAGACCGGCGAGTACGGCGATCTGGTCTCGATGGGCGTGCTCGACCCGACCAAGGTCACGCGCACCGCGCTGCAAAACGCCGCGTCGGTCGCCGGCCTGATGCTGACGACCGATGCGATGGTTGCCGAGCTGGTCGAAGAAAAAGAGAAGGGTGCGGGCGCCGGCGCCGGCATGGGCGGCATGGGTGGCATGGGCATGGACATGTAAGGCGAACCGCCGCTCGCGTCGAGCGAGCGGCCGCCGGCAGGTCCAGCCTGCCCGATAACACGACGGCCCGCTTCGGCGGGCCG
>Ga0272446_1005585_pt1 | contig 13736 bp, 12 predicted proteins | sample YNPCB0061_FD_194587 | JGI IMG/M metagenome (GOLD analysis project Ga0272446, IMG submission 194587) | Hot spring microbial mat communities from Yellowstone National Park, WY, United States - YNP-CB-006-1 | ecosystem: Environmental > Aquatic > Thermal springs > Hot (42-90C) > Sediment | place...
CCAACGACTGAATCGTTGTTTTGCTGGTTGTTTTGGGTTTGACTCGCTCATTGGCATAGTTGCAAGCAGCAGCAAACGCCTGAAGCACTGCCTCAATCTTGGCATTTTGTTCGGGTGTGGTTGCAAGCTTGCAAACTAGTGTCAGAGTTTGTTTCATCCTTTTATATTCTCACCCGTGACTATGAAAAACAAGCGTACTAAACTTGGCAATTTCGGGGGTATTGAACCCCTCTCAATTGCCGCTCCTGTCCCTCCCCGACCTGAAGGTGCGGGGCTTCTCGGAGGTTTTCTGTGAGCTACAGGTAGAGCGCAGGGCGTCCGGCATAGCTAAGACCGACTGACAGCAAGGCTTACCGATTGCCGCAGAACCGTACTACACCCAGCGATCGCCCCGCAGAGGCAGAACTGCATCGACAGCCACTGCGGGATGCGCTCATACAGAGCGATGCTGCGGTGGAATATGCTGGACTGGATGTTCTGGGTGCGTGGCTTCCCACTCCGCAAGGAACTCTTTGGTATCTTTGACTGGAGGTAAGGGCAACGCGCCTCCCGGACCAGTCAAGGGGCGTAACCCGTTGAGTTCCGCCAAGATCGCGGTTCCATTGTTAATGACCACCGCAAGGATAGGATCAAGGGCAAAGAAGATGCCTGACAGCAGCGCACCAATGTTTGGAATGGCTACAATGGCTGTGTTTTGCCAGACAATTTCCATGGCTTGCTTGGCAATGCGAATAGCAAGGGTTAGCCCCCGCAAATCATCTTCCATCAGCACGACATCTGCGGTCTCCCGAGCAATATCCGTAGCACCAGCAAAGGAAATAGACACATCTGCATAGGCCAAGGCCGCGGAGTCATTGATGCCATCACCGCAGAAGGCAACTACTTTACCGCTGTCGTGGAGACTGCGCACCACCTCAACTTTCTTTTCGGGAAAGGCTTCAGCGTAGATATTCTGGGGAGCAATGCCAAGATCCTTCGCCACCGCACGAGCAACTCGACCCACATCGCCCGTGAGCATATGGGGGGTAATGCCTGCACCTTTGAGTTCGCGAATGACCTCGGGGCTTTCATTGCGCATCGGGTCACTGTAAAGGATGACACCAATGAGATGGCCATCACCAGCAATATAAACCAGCGATGCCCGCCCAGAATTGAGATCCGGGAACCGCTCATTCAGTTCGTTTAGGCAAATGTTCTCCTGATCCATCATGCGGCGGCTGCCCACCCGCAGATCCACACCCCGAACCTTGGTCACCACCCCTAAGCCCACACGGTATTCCCAGTCTTCGCAGTCGTAAAGGGGCACGTTTGTCTCGCGGGCATGGCGGACAATGGCTTCAGCAACCGGATGGGTCAGCCCTTGCTCGGCACTGGCAGCCATACTGAGGATGTCCTCTGCACTGAAACGGGGATCCATCACTTTAATATCGGTAACCCCTGCATGCCCTTGGGTGAGGGTGCCGGTTTTGTCAAAGACGATGGTGTCAATCTGCGCCAATTTTTCAATGGCGCGGCCACTGCGGATCAAGACACCGTGCTGCGCTGCGTAGGTGAGGGCAGAAAGAATGGTCGTGGGCACCGATACGCGGATCCCTGTCCCTAGATCAAGGGTGAGCAGGGCGATCGCCCGATTCAAGTCACCGGAGAGCAGTCCCACACCAGTACCAATGGCAAGGGTGGGAATCACCGCTCGGTTGGCCACCGCCGCCGCGTAGTTTTCAATACGAGTATCGTGCACCGGGGCAGCCTGCATGAGGCCGACAATAACTCCTGCGCGGGTATTGTTGCCAACCCGCTCAGCTAAAATGACCAGTTGGCCATCGACTAGGAGCGTTGAGGCAAAAACCTCCATCCCTTCACTGCGGGTAACAGGGACTGATTCCCCCGTTAGCTTACACTGATCAATTAAGCCGGTGCCCCGCAGCACAATGCCATCGACCGGAATTTGGTCACCGGGGTAAACAACGACGCGATCGCCTTCGACAATATCTTTAACTTCTACTTCTACCTCAACCCCATCGCGCTCTACAAACGCAGTCTTGCCAAGGCAGTCCAGCAGATTGAGATTAGCGCGCTCCGACCCACGGGCTGTCAGATCCCGAATGACTTCCCCCCCTTCGATTAACCCCAACATAAAGGAAGGAGCAAAATAATGACCTTGCATCGTGTGCAGCGCGATCGCCAACCCATCTAGAAAATCAATGGTTAACTGCTTTTCCTCTTGCAGAGCATCCCATGCCCGCTTAAAGACGGGCATCGCTCCAGCAATAACCACACTGGCAATCACATACCCCGGAATAGGCAGCCCCATGAGAGAGCCTAAGCTCAGCCCCAACCCCAAGGCGGGCAGCCCTAGGCGCTCCCAATAATTAATTTCATGACTTTCAGTTGCCGGCGCTGCTTTTTCTGCCGCTAGGACAGGTAAGTCCGGATTAGCTGCCACCTGAATAGACTCAAAAATCTGCCCCTGTACGGTTGCCAGTGCTTCGCCAAAAAGCTTGGGATTGTACTCCACAACTAAAGACCGCGCAGGCGGGTTAATCCGTGCCGTAGTAACAGCGGGTAAGGTTCCCACAATATAGAGGAGGCGTGCGCCATACTCCGCATCAACGCCCAAGCGGGGAATCCGAATCCGAAACCGTCCAGTGATCCAATGAACGACTTGATAATGAATCGTTTCTGCCGCAACAGTAGTGGCTAAATTCGACTCAGGGGAAGCACTGCGGGCAATGGTAGTCATGGTTGGTTCCTGAATGGGATAAAACTGTCAAGCACAGGTCGTATTCAAAGGTTTCAGAGGTATTCTATGGCTTGTAGCTGAGGTATTCTATGGCTTGTAGCTTAAGACACGGAGATGACAACATCATGGCAGCACTGTGAACCCGAAGTGACAAAAGTTGATTCAAATTAAAGCAGTCTATGCAATGAAAGGCAATGTGTCATGGGACGATTTATACCTTACAACTTACATTTGCAAATTAGCCAAATGTACCAACAAGGGCAGTCCTTCTTTGCAACAGCAAAAGTAGAAGATTGGCTGAGACAGTATCAACAAAATCCTGCCGACTACATCATCTCTTTTTCTCAACATCCCGCCCCTCCCAATTCTGGCTTGGTCTATGTGGTACAGGTTCACCTGCAACGGCGTGATGGCCAGCCCGTAGATCCATGGCTATTGGCACAGCTTCAAGGAGGCCAATAGTAAAGTTTTGTGAACAACTTGCGTTAAGGTGGAGAAATTGTTAAATTAGATACAGAAATGAATCGTTCATCTCTCTCAGGACATCAGTAAAACGCGTTTAAGACGTTAGTGACTCGTCAGCGTTGTTCCTGTAGTCAGAGACGGAAGTAGGGAAAGTGATCCCGAAGGAACGCGCCTCAAATGATCCACCTTGTAATAAAAATGGGGCGACAACTATGACTACTCTTACCTATCGCGGCGTTCAGTACAACTACGTTCCTCCTGCGATCAACACACAAGCCACGGATGTGGTGGCCAAATATCGCGGCACTACCTACCGTGTGGCCACAGCAGTGAATCCACCGGAAGACTCGCTGAAAATCATGACCTATCGCGGTGTTAAGTACCAAAAAGGCAAAAAATTGGCGGGAGTGCCGGCAGCACGGATGGCCGATACAACGGTGTCTGTAGCGATGCCTTCAGGTATTAATGAAATGGCACGTTCATTGGCAATGGCTCATCACGCTACCATCAAAAGCCGTGAGCAAACCCTGTTGGCACGGACTGCTGCTGCTATTGGTATGCCCGCCACTGCCGCCAACTACTGGAGCCAAATTCAAGGCAAAATCAATCCTGTATTTGGTGCCACCTACGATCGCTCCCACGTTGCCCTTAGCTAGGGCAATCAGGGGCGCAGCCCATTAGCCAAATGTAGATGAACATCAGGGAGCTAGGGATACAACTTGGCTCCCTTCTTAGTGGGATCGCAGGCTGTGTCCACCGCAACCATAAAGGCGTAGGTCTGCCATCAGAGGTTGTCTTGGCGGAAGCGGTTGAGCAGTTCTAAAAGGCTATCTTGATTCGTTTTGGGAACCAACCGGTCAAGGGAGAGAGACTCTTGGCCACCTCCCAGAGGCACGCTCACCTCCTGCAACACTGCTTGTACGTGGCTACGGTTCACCTCTCCCTGCTCTAGGAGGGGCAAAAATGCCTCCGCAAGGGGGGTATGCAGCTTGGCATCCCTGAGGTACAGATGCCATTTGGCCACATCAATGTAAATTTCACCACCAATGGCAGCAGCCAATCGTTCAATTAAGGGGGTGCGACTCATGGGGTAAACTCTCCATCGGCGTAGCGGGCGATCGCAAAGATATACGCCCCATGCCCCAGTAATAGCACCAGCCACCCCAAAGTGAGTAGGGGTAAAAAGGGCAAAGCATGGGGCTGAACTTGGTGCCAAAACCAACCGCCCGAGTTCACTGCGGCAAATGCTGCCACATGAACGGCAAAATTCATGCGATCGTCTAAACGACGGTAGCGCGGATCTCGACGATCCGGTTTACGGGGCCAGCGAGGGGGCATAGTAGAATACTCCGCATTCAAGCGTGTTAAGGAATGGACATGTGCTATTTTTACTGTACCGGATGTGTTGGCTCGTTACAGGTTGGTAAACTACCCGACGCTCCTCCTACGGACAGAGCGCGGGCTTTCGGTAGCCCTGCAGTTGGCACGCCAACCACGCTCCGTAGGTGGCGTCAGACATACCTCTAGGCTGGTTTACAGGCCGCCCCAAAAGTGCAATCACAGTTGCACCGTTAAAGTCTGCATCCCTCTGCCAGCCACAATGACCGCACGTGAACATCTTACCCGACCGATAAGATTTGCTCCGGTCAGGATGAATATGCAGACACTTGTGGCAGGTCTGCAATGTGTAGGCCGGCGGCATAACCACAAGGTTAACCCCTGCCAGTATCGCCTTGTACTGCAGACATTGTCTCAATTGATAAAACGCCCAACTGTTGGCTCTGCGGCGCTCCTGCGGTTTTTAGCTGAGCAGGGTCTAGCTTCGATAGAATACGAAAGGTCACGGACTAGGGGTTGCATGGTTACTGCTCACTTACCGCGGGTTCTCGAGCCAGAGGTGATGGACACCCCTGAAGCCGCAGCCGCCTACGATGCCACAGACTTTAGGGCAGTTAACACGGCGTTTTGTGAGGATTTACTGGCGCAGATTACCGAGGCCGATCACCCCCTATCTTTGCTGGATGTCGGCACAGGCACAGCACGAATTCCCCGGATGCTCGCGCAGCGATACCCCCATTGGCACATCACCGCCACGGATCTGAGCGCAGCTATGCTGGCGATCGCCCACACCCATACTCAGCAATGCCCTAACATCACCCTTTGCCCCTGCGATGCCAAGGCACTGCCCTTTACCGACGGTTCCTTTGCCGTAGTCATCAGCAATAGCCTTATTCATCACTTGCCAGATCCACGGCCAGCGTTCGCAGAAATGTTGCGGGTACTGCGCCCCGGCGGGCTGCTCTTTGTGCGGGATCTGATCCGCCCGACCACCCATGAGCACCTCAATACGCTGGTGCAAACCTACGCCCAAGACTGTGATCCACAGCAACGCCAACTCTTTGCCGACTCCCTCCATGCCGCCCTCACCCTTGAGGAAATTAGCAGCATGTTGGCCAATATAGCCCAGCCACCCTGCAGCGTTGAGGTGACCGCCACCTCCGATCGCCATTGGACCGTTGTTGCCTACCGCTAACCTAGCCAATTAAAAATAGCGGTTCAGGAAATCCTCAAGAGACTCTAAGGGGAGTTGAAAGTAGTGCTGTACTCGCTCAATGTCGCTGCTAGGACACAAACTTTCGTAGGCCAATAGGGTGCGCAGGGTGCCCATGCTGGCTTCAATGTCACGATTGAATAACCCTAGAAATTGGCGGGCACCGTCGATCGCCCCCAAGGGCAGGTTAACCACAAAAGGGCGTTTATTAAAAAAGCGACCTAGGCGATCGGCAATCTCTTGACGGCTAAAGATTTCTGGATGGGCAATGCTAAAAATCTGGCGATCGCTGGTGTGGCTAGCAATCATAATGCAGCGAGCCAAATCCTCCGGGCTGGTGAGTTGCAGACGGTGCTGCGGATCCCCCAAAATCACATAGATACCGGTTTGCTGAAATCGCTCCGCAAGGGGAATCAAGCTAGACATTAGGGTGGCACAGCGGAAGATGGTATAGTTCAAGCCACTGCGGATCAGAGCTTGCTCGGCTTCGTACTTGGCCTTAAGAAAGGGTGAATCGTGGCGATCGCCAGTGACAGCCAACGGGGAAATGAGGGTGACATGGCGCACCTGTTGAGCTTGGGCCGCTTGAATCAGATCAAGGGTGGCACGGTAATCAATAGCGTGGATGTGGCGGCTAATGAGGTGGCTCCCATGGCAGCAGACCAACGCTGTGATCCCCTGCATGGCCTTGGTAATATCCCGTGGCTCTTGGAGGTCGCCAATAAAGACCTCGGCTCCCCACTCCTTCAGCATGTCATACTGGCTCGTGAGGCGCACAAAGGCACGCACCGGCACATTGAGGGACACACAGCGCCGCACCACTCGCAACCCCAGTTGTCCACTTGCGCCTGTGACTAAGTACATGCATTCCAGTCCCAGAGGTGCATTTACTAGCCTAGCGCGATTCCACCTACTCCACTGTGACCGACTTGGCTAAGTTGCGAGGTTGATCCACATCTAAGCCGCGCCGCGCCGCAATATGGTACGCCAGCAATTGCAGCGGAATCACCGTTAAAATTGGTGAGAGAAGTTCATCCACCTCCGGCACGGGCAATAGATCATCAAAGGTGTGCTGTGCTTCAACCTCTGCCATGGGGGTAACGCCAATTAAGCGGGCATCCCGGGCGCGGGCTTCTTGGGCATTAGAGAGTACCTTTTCAAACACACTCCCAGGCATGGCGATCGTGACCACGGGGACTTTAGCATCCAGCAGGGCAATGGGGCCATGTTTCATCTCTCCGGCGGGATAACCCTCAGCATGGATGTAGCTAATTTCCTTGAGTTTAAGGGCACCTTCTAGGGCAATAGGGAAGTTAATGCCACGCCCTAAAAAGATAAAGTCTTGGGTGTCCGAAAAGTTGTGGGACAGCGCTTCGATATAACGCTCTTGGCTTTCTAAAATCAGTTCAATTTGCGCCGGTAGCTGCCGTAGGCCAGCCACCAGTTCAGCGAGGCGATCGCCCCCTAGGGTCTGCCGCTGCCATGCCAACTCCAGCGACAGCAAGTAAAAGGCCATGAGTTGAGCCACAAAGGTTTTCGTTGCAGCAACCCCAATTTCAATGCCTGCATGGGTATCAATAATGGCGGGAAGCAACTGCCCCAAGGTACTTTCAGGGCGGTTGGTAATGCCCAATAGCCGCGCACTCAACGGCGGCTCTAGCCCCTGCCGTCGGCTCAGCTCCATTTCTAGGGCAGCTAGGGTATCCGCCGTCTCACCGGATTGGGTCACCCCAATGGTCAAGGTGTTGGGCAGCAGCGGTGGCGGCGCATAGCGAAACTCCGAGGCGTACTGCACACTCGTGGGAATGTTGGCTAACTGCTCCAGAAGGTATTTGCCGACAAGGCTGGCGTGCCAACTAGTACCACAGGCAACAATTTGAATGAACTCAAGGTCAGCGAGAACCGCAGGTGCCAACCCTAGTTGCACCGGACTATAGGGCGCTTGCGGCTCCCACTCAGGGCGCAGATACACCTCTAAACAAGTGCGCACCACACCGGGTTGCTCATAGATTTCCTTGAGCATATAGTGCTTAAAGCCCTGTTTCTCCACCATGACGGGGTTCCAGTTCAGGGTGCGAGGGGTTTTGCGCAGACGCTGGCCAGCAAAGTCATAGACTTCAACCCCAGTGGGGGTCAATCGCGCCAGTTCACCATTTTCTAGGGGCAGTACCGCGCGAGTATAGGGAATAATGGCGGGAGTATCGGAGGCGCAGAAAAACTCCCCTTGGCCAAAGCCAATGACGAGGGGAGCTTGCTGCCGCGCCACAATCAGTTCATCGGGATAGTCGGCGCAAACAACGGCGATCGCAAACGCTCCCTCTAACTCTTGCACGGCCTTCTGTACCGCCTCCAGCAACCCATTGGGCTGAGGAGTGGCGGGTAAATACTCCGAAATTAAATGGGGAATAACTTCTGTGTCGGTTTCCGAGCGGAAGAGATGCCCTCGCTCCTGCAACTGTTGCCGCAATTCGCGGTAATTTTCAATGATGCCGTTTTGCACCACCGCAAGGCGATCGCGACTATCCCGATGGGGGTGAGCGTTGTGCTCCTCTGGTTTGCCATGGGTTGCCCAGCGGGTGTGGCCAATGCCAACATGAGCCAGAATTTCGAGTTGCTGAACTTTTTCCGCAAGATTGTGGAGCTTACCCTTGGCGCGCACACATAGAAGTTCACCTTCACTAAGGGTGGCAATGCCCGCCGAATCGTAGCCACGATATTCGAGCTTTTGCAAGCCCTGTAGCAGCACCTCCGCTGCCCGCTGTGGACCGATGTAGCCAACAATGCCACACATAGCAAACCTCTCTATGAGTTGTGAGGACGTTAACGACGGGTGGCAAACTGCGGGAGTTCCACCTGCGGACGTTTCAAGGGGAGCGGTGTCCGGGTACGAAATCGCTGTTGGGTAAACTCAGCCTGCCATGGCTGGATACCAATGGGTTCGACAGCGCGACGCGGAACCCGAGGAACCGATGCCGAGTGTATTTTTGCAGCCCGTAAATGACCTAAATGATTTATCACGGGCGACTGCGAACTGGTACGCCACGATTGCTCGATCTGACTGCGGGAGTTGGCGATCGCCCGCCACTCCTGCTCATCCATCGTCCACTCCATTTTGCGCCACTCACTCATCACCACACACCTACGCCAATGACGTATAAAAATGTTTTGTTTTACGAACTAGGTTATCGGATTTTTAACAAAACGCAAGCCTTGGCTAAAAATTGTCATAGGATGCCTAACGGACAGCCTGCAAACCCTGCCAAGCGCTGTGTTGAGAATTACGCGGAGGCCCTGCCCTCCATGCGATTCCGATAGCCTTCAAGACACTTCACATAGTGTCCTAGGCCAGCGATATTGAGGCGATAGCTACGGGGGTGAGCAATCAGGTAGGCCGTGCTAGTAAAAATTTGCTCGAGTTCCACCAATCCATTTTCCTTGAGAGTGCGCCCGGTGGACACCAGATCCACAATAGCCTCCGCCATGCCGGTCAGCGGTCCAAGTTCCACAGAACCGTAGAGGGGCACAATATCCACTGGTACATCTAACTCTTGGAAAAAGGCATTGGCGCAGCGAACAAATTTTGAAGCCACTCGGCAATGGGGCGGTAAATCACGGGCACTGCGATAAGGGCTAGTGGCCTTCACAGCCACTGACAGGCGACATCGCCCAAAACCCAGATCTGCTAATTGGGCAACATGGGGAGTCTTCTCCCGCAGAACATCGTAACCCACAATACCCAACTGCGCTTGACCGTACTGCACATACACCGGCACATCTTGGGCACGTACTAGCAAGGCACGCGCCACACCATCGCGGGAAACGACCTGTAGCTGACGATTATCCGGTTCTAACAGCGCATCAAAATTTAAGCCCACCTGCTGAAAGTAGGCAATGCTCTCTTTTAAGAGAGCACCTTTGGGCAGAGCAATCGTTAACATCCGCTAACCATCATCACGTTCAAAGGCAGCAAACACGATGGGAGGTATGATCAAGATCTCTATGCCGTCCAGAGAACGCCACAGAGATAGTGAACGCACCATAGTCCTGCCGCACATCTAGATCAATTGCAGCATAGCAGGTTGGGGCATCCCTGCTTCAAGCTCTGCAAAACGGACGACCGAAATTCTCTGGCACTGAGCATCTATGCTGTACCCTTCGTCACTATGAACCGCTCTGCCCCTAGTAGGCCACCATACCCATGCGCCATAAAGTCTAGTGAATGAAACCCTAATGAAAACCTAGTGAATGCGTCGGTGTAGTCTGCTCTCTGTATCCCTAGTATTTCAGTCCTGTAGTGGCTTAACAAACCTCAATGAGCCTTGTATGTAAAAACTGCCTTAAGTTACAGTGTTAAGAGCAAGAAAATTTCTTCAATTATGAAGAGTGAACTCAAAATATCTTGGGGGCACTATAACCTTTTAAGTATCTTTACTCTATGATAGTGTTATGTTTTCGATGCCTTTTGTCATTGACTATAGAGACTGCGCGTTGAATACTTGAATTGAATACTTGATATTAGAGAGACTTTTCGATGGAACAGGTAGATATATTGCTTATTGAAACCTTTAGTTACTGTCCACATTTAGAAACAGCTGGCGAGATATCGCTCGATTTTCATGAAAAAGGATTTGAAGTTGTATTCTCATTTATTTTGTTCGATAATATTTTAGACTATTCTCCTTCAATAATTAGAAGGACTTTGTTATTTCAGCGCCGAATATACCGAGTTAAAGCGCTCATTAACAAATTAAATAGTAGTGGCCTTTATAAAACAGAAATTTTTACACCTCAAAGACATCAAGTCCAACTCATTTTTAATCAAATTAGGCCTTCATTGGATGCAGCTAATAATATTGAAGAAATAAAATTAATTTGTTATGATAGCATAAAAATCGGCATGGCAGTGGCCAGTTCCTATATATCATTAATGGGTGATCCATTTCCAAGTATTAATAAGAAAATTATTGCTAGGCTATTCAAGGCAGCCATTGCAACTTACTTAGGAACACAGCAATTAATTGAAAAGTTTAAACCATTGGCAGTAATAACTTTTAATGGTAGATTCGCAACTTCAAAACCAATCATAGATGTTTGCAAAAACAATGATATACGGATTATGTACCATGAAAGAGGAGCCAATGAAACAAAGTATTTTTTAGATTATTGCTCGCCTCATTCTTTTATATGTCATAGAAAGAATATGAATCTTCTTTGGCAAAGTGATGCACCAGAAGATAAAGTAGCTACTGCAAAGTCATATTTTGAACGTAAAATATCTGGAGAAGGGATAGGGTGGTTTTCTTTTACTAGAAATCAAGTTAAAAACCTAATTCCAGAACAAAGAAAACTTAAGCGATGGACATACTTTAGCTCTAGTGATGATGAATATGCTGCTGTTGAAGATGCGATTGAGCATCCACTATTTGAGTCACAATTTGAAGCAATTAAATGGTTAATTTCTTTTGTAGATAAAATAGATAATACTGAGTTATTGATTAGAGTTCATCCTCATAAAAAATTTAAGTCCAAAAGATTAAGACGTTGGTGGGAAGATCTAGCAGGTAAAAATGTTACTGTAATTGCAAGTGATTCGCCAATAGATTCCTATGCACTGGCAAACAGCTCTGATTTAGTTATTGTTTACGGATCTACAATTGGCGCTGAAGCTGCATACTTAGGTAAACCTGTGATTTTGCTGGGAGATGCTATTTACAGGAATTTAGGATGTGTTTATGAACCATCATCAATTACAGAACTAGAAGAGCTTTTATCTCAAGATAGTCTTTCGGCTAAACCTAAAGAAGCAACTTACCCTTTTGGTTATTACAATTTGAATTATGGAAAAAATTTTCAATACTACAAACCAGAAAACTTATTTTTTGGCAAATTTTTGGGAAGTTATCTTAGTTACTATCCGCCTTTAATTCAACCTTTGCACAATTTGAAAATAAAAATCAAAAAAATAATCTTGTCCCGCTTTAATAAGTCAAAATAGCAGAAAATTCTTGAAAATATGAAAGCACCAGTTTTATTCCTTGTTTGGAAACGTCCTGACATCACACGGCGAGTCTTTGAGGCTATCCGTCGGGCACAGCCGCCAAAGCTCTACGTTGCTGCTGATGGCCCGCGCAAAGATAAGCTAGGTGAAGCCGAACGCTGTGCAGACGTGCGATGTATTGCTACGGCAGTTGATTGGCCATGTGAGGTAAAAACCCTGTTTCGTGAAAAAAACCTAGGCTGCAAGCGAGCAGTAAGCGACGCAATTACTTGGTTCTTTGAATATGAAGAGCAGGGAATCATTCTTGAGGACGATTGCCTACCTCATCCAGATTTTTTTCATTTTTGTGATGTGCTTCTCGAATACTATGCTAGTGATGAACGTGTTTTTGTTATTACTGGCAACAACTTCCAGGATGGGCAAAAACGCGGTAACGCCTCATATTACTTCTCCAAGTATAATCACTGCTGGGGATGGGCAAGCTGGCGACGTGCTTGGAAGCATTATCAAGAGGATATTCCGTTTTACCCCAATTGGGTTGCATCGCCTGAATGGTTCGCTGTTAATCCAGATCCAGTTGAGCGCTACTACTGGTCAAAGATATTTGAATCTTTTTGTGCTGGTAAAATCGACACTTGGGATTATCCTTGGACGGCGAGTGTTTGGTATCAGAATGGTCTAACGGCTACCCCGAACGTCAATTTGGTTAGCAACATAGGCTTCGGAGCAGACGCCACACACACAAAGAGAGCCAAAAGCCCCCTTGCAAATAAGCAGACGTTCGAGTTGGGTAAGTTGGTACATACAGATGGCGTGCACCAAGATACCGAAGCAGACCGCTATGTGTTCGAGCATGTTTTTGGTGGGCGATTCATGCGTTTTCCTTGGTCAATGTTATACCTACCCCGCCGCATTGCAGGAAGCATTTATCGACGCTTGCAAGGGAGTGTAGCGTGAATCAAGCCACAAAAAGTTGCCTGTGGCAATATCCAGATAGGATCTGTATTGGCCGAAGCTGGATTCGCAGACATCGTGGATTGCACATCCGAATACCAGCCAGTTTTAAGGCTTCCCGTTCTATCCGCTCGATTTGGATACGTGCGGCCATTCGCCCAAAGGAGCTGAGTCGATGTATATCGAGGCACGTAAATCTGGTAGTGATCACTGAAGCACGAGTATGATCTCACTACTAACTGGTAAAGATGAAGCGCGGGTTATCAAGCGGTTGAGTTCACTAGAGATAGCCCAAAAGTGGCAAGCCACCTTGGGAATCGATGTTGGCGATAATTTCCGGCGCTTGGGTACGATTGAGTATCTACAATGCAATGCGACCGGATTTTGCTGGTACAGTCCATTGAAGGCAGCGGGGGAAGCAGATCTATTCGATATTGAAGGGGTGGAGCTGAACCCTAAGGCAGCAAGGCGGGCACGTGCACGCGGTTTTACGGTTTACGAATTAATGCTTGAGGAACTCAGCAAAGTGACACTAAAACGCTTTGATGCGATTTGTTCTTTTCAAGTATTAGAGCACATTCCCAATCCAATGAGTTTTCTTAATGGAATGCTAAGTCTGCTCAAGCCTGGGGGCAAGCTTATCCTTTCGGTTCCTAATGCAGCAGTAATGCGTAAAGTTGACCCAGATAACGAGGATTTGCTCAACCAACCACCGCATCATATGAGCCATTGGGATGAGAAAGTATTTCGCTCACTCGAACACTTATTGCCACTCAGGGTTATCTCTGCACATTGCGAACCATTGGCCAGTTATCACATTAGCTGGATGTTGAATGGATATCTGAGAAGCGTGCTGGCACCTCTTGGTAGCACTTTACCTCGTCTATTGATTAATCGTTACACCGAAAAACGCCGTAAAGCCCCTAGCTTTAGCTATGGGGATATAAGGCGCATATTGTTTTATCAAGCTGAGTCTGTGATAAAATGGAACCATGAGAGTCATAGAAGCCAAGCTAAAGGGCACACAG
>Ga0272446_1005587_pt1 | contig 13732 bp, 9 predicted proteins | sample YNPCB0061_FD_194587 | JGI IMG/M metagenome (GOLD analysis project Ga0272446, IMG submission 194587) | Hot spring microbial mat communities from Yellowstone National Park, WY, United States - YNP-CB-006-1 | ecosystem: Environmental > Aquatic > Thermal springs > Hot (42-90C) > Sediment | place...
CCCTGCCGAGCGCAAAACGACGAGTTGCTGATCGTCCACCCCGCGCACCCTGCAAGCGTGCGCAACGCCCTTCAGCCGATGCCCCTGCCGAGCGCAAAACGACGAGTTGCTGATCGCCCACCCCGCGCACCCTGCAAGCGTGCGCAACGCCCTTCAGCCGATGTCCCTGCCGAGCGCAAAACGACGAGTTGCTGATCGCGCTCTCAGAACCGCTCGCTGATCACCTTTGGCTGCGTAAACAGACGTAGGTAATCGGTGCCACCGGCCTTGCTGTCAGTGCCTGACATCTTAAAGCCACCGAATGGCTGCACTCCAACCAGAGCACCGGTACACTTCCGATTGAAATAGAGATTACCGACATGAAACTCTTCGCGAGCCTGCTCCAAGCGTTCGAGACTCCGGCTGTAAAGACCACCGGTCAGACCGTATTCAGTATCGTTCGCAATAGCCAGGGCCTCGGTGAAATTGGCAGCACGGATGAAGGCCAGGACCGGACCAAAAATCTCTTCCTGGGCGATGCGGGCGTGAGGTTTCACATCGGCAAAGATGGTTGGATTGATAAAAAAGCCACCATCCTTAACCAATTCGTGATCGATGACTTCACCACCAGTAACCAGTCGGCCCTCTTCCTGACCAATCGCAATATACTGACTGATGGTGTCAAAGGCCCGCTGATCAATCACCGCGCCTAGATCGGTTTCTGGTTTGGTAGGATTCCCAAGCCGCAACGCCTTCGTCTTCTCGACGACTCGCTGCAAGACCTGATCGTAGACCTGATCAACGACAATTGCGCGTGAGCAAGCACTACATTTTTGCCCCTGAAAACCGAACGCACTCACCACAATACCGGTTGCCGCGGCTTCCAGATCGGCAGTTTCATCGACAATAATTGCGTCTTTTCCACCCATTTCAAGGATTGTGCGCTTGAGCCAGTTCTGACCAGGTTGACGCACAGCAGCCCGCTGTTGAATCCGCAGACCGACATTCTTTGAACCGGTAAAGCCAATGAAGCGCACCAACGGATGATCGACCAGGAAATCACCTAAGACCGCATCTTCCCCGGTCACCAGATTCACAACACCAGGCGGTAACCCAGCCTCTTCGAGAATCTGGACGAGAATAGCCGCAATGACCGGTGCGCGTGGTGAGGGTTTCAACACGACCGTATTCCCCACGACAATCGGCGCAACAGTGAGTGTCGTCACAATTGCCAGCGGGAAGTTCCAGGGAGGTATCGCCAGTCCAGGCCCTAACGGCAGGTAGCGCAGCTCGTTATCCTCACCGGGGTAAGGAACGAGGGGTTGCCGTTCGCCCTGAAGTGCAATTGCCTGACGCGCATACCACTCACAAAAGTCAATCGCTTCGGCAACGTCGGCATCGGCTTCAACCCAGTTCTTGCTCACCTCGTGCATCATCCATGCAGCCAGTTCCTCCTTCCGCCGCCGCATGATTGCCGCGGCCCGCAACAACACCTGTGCGCGCGCACTAACCGGTGTACGCGACCAGGTGCGGAACGCGGCATCAGCCGCCAGCAACGCTTGATGGGCCTGCTCTTGCGAGGCACTACTGGCATAGCCCACAACTTTTTTCGGTTCTGCCGGATTGATCGAAGGCAATTTACGCTCAGTCACAATCCGTTCACCACCGATAATCAGCGGATAGGTGGCGCCCAATTGCCCGGCAACATGACGAATCGCTCGCTGCATCGCCGTCCGTCGGTCGCCACTGTCAAAGTTACCAAACGGTTCATTTTGAAATGGGGTCAGCATAAACTGCTCCTTACCATCATTTTGCGAAGCTGCTGTTGATTGACATTGTACACGGATCTGCTTGAACAATGTGGAACTGCTTTTGCGCTGACGAGAATGTATCCCTACGGTTCTATCTCGCGCGGCACGCGCGGTAAGATGCCGGTCAATACTTCGTAGCTGATCGTTCCCAACCAACTAGCAATCTCATCAACACCTATCGAATCCTCTCCCTGTTGTCCTATGAGTGTGACGGTATCACCACGCTGAACGCCAGGAATATCGGTTACATCGACCATCGCATAGTCCATGCAAATGCGCCCGACAATCGGTGCCCGTTTCCCTCGAATCAGCACTTCCCGCCACGGCGGTGAACGACGCAGCCCGTCGGCGTAACCTACCGGAATAGTAGCAATGCGCGATGGGCGGGCTGTGATAAAGGTACCACCGTAGGAGATTGGCGTGCCAGGCGGGTGTTCCTTGACCTGCGCTACTTCACTGTAAAAGCTTAGTGCTGGCCGCATGCCTGGCAAGAGGGGAACAGCAGCCCCTGGCGCCAATCCGTAGCAAGCCAATCCTGGTCGAACCATATCGAAATGGCTGGCCGGAAAGCGCAATGTCGCCGCACTATTAGCCGCATGAAGCAGTGGTGGACGTAGACCGGCTGCGGTAAGTTCGGTAACCAGTGTTTGGAAACGAGCCAATTGCTGCTCGGTTGGAGTTGGGTCGTCTTCATCGGCGCGGGCAAAATGGGTGTAGAGCGCAACAACCTCGATGGCAGGGAGATCGCGTAATCGGGTCAGAAATGGTGCGACCTCAGCCGGTGCCAAACCCAGACGAGCCATTCCGGTATCAACTTTGACATGCACACGGGCAGGGCGTCTGATTTCGGTAGCAGCATTACTAAGTGCTAGAGCCGTATCGTAATCGAAGAGTGTTATCATCAGATCGAGCCGGATCGCTTCGGCGACCTGCCACGGCGGCGTGTAGCCTAGCACCAGAATCGGCGCGTGAATGCCCTGTGCGCGCAATGCCCGTCCTTCCCCAAGGGTCGCAACAGCCAACATCTCGGCCCCTGCTCGCAATGCCGCCCGCGCTACTCGTGCTGCACCATGCCCGTACCCATCACCTTTAAGCACGATCATCAGTGGTACACCGGTATGAGTTCGGAGCGCACGAACATTGTCGGCAATGGCAGTCAGATCGAGATGCACCCAGGTTGGACGTGCCGGATCACCGATCCGCACACTACGCCAGGCCGGTTCCTGGCGCACGAGGTTGCGTTCTGGCGGACAGTCGGCGGCTAACAGCGGCGCTACAACCTGTTCAAGCCGCTCGCCAGCCCCGCCCGACACCAACACCAGATCGCCCTGGTTGCGCTCGTCGGGCAAGGCAGCACGCGCCGCATCGTTGGTGTCAACGACGTGAATGGGAATAGCGGGGTTGGTCATTCGTGCAGCCTGGGCCATTACTGCCGCCCCGCCTCCTTTGAGCACCAGGTAATCGGCACTACGGGCCGCTAGAGCACCAAGTTCGGTTAGAAATGGCGTTGCATCAATGGCAGGCAATTCGGTGGGCGTACCTAAAACGGCAATGCGGCGTTTGGCCGTCAAGGCAGCCATGGTTTGCATTGCCGCCACCATGGCTGCTGGAGTAGCATTGAAACTATCGTCGAGAATGAGTTCACCATTGGCGCCAGGTAGTGGACGTAAACGCCCCGCCGGTGCTGCAAGATGAGCTAGGGCGTTTTGGATCGCCTCCGGTGGAACGCCGCATATCAGCCCAACCGTAACGGCAGCCAGTGCCGCCATCACACCGGGAAGGCCCAAAAGCGGGGTTGAAACGGGAATGGTTACTTCCCGGCTTGAAGCAACAAAATCCACACCATGACGGTGGCAGGAAATATCGGTTGCCCGCACGGCACACTCATGACCGGTGCCATAGCAAATATTTGCCGGTGAAATCCCTTCGGCGGCAACCACCATTACTCCTTTGTCGGCCAGGAATGCGGCCATCGCCGTATCGGCAGCGGGTGTTACCACCGCGATCTGAGGCGGAAACGCCGTTGCCAGCGGAGCCAGATGCTCACCGGCAAACTCGAGCACTGCGTAGCGGTCAGTCTGACTGAGACGGGCCAGTGCAATCGGTAATCCGAGGAGCGAATTGAAATTACGACGACTTTGAAAGGTAGGCGCCTGCATAGCTAACACGGCCGCAATCGCTCGCCGCGCCAGAGTCTTCCCGATCCCACCGGTCACAGCGATCACCGTTGGCTGCAACGTCCGCAGGCGTGCACTTGCCCAACGGAGCAGTACTGTCTGTGGATCAGCACAGATGATTACCGTTGCATTGCCAGCATCATGCGGTGGACGCACACACAAGACACCACGCGCACCGGCAGCTATCGCAGCCGGAATATAATCGTGACCATCTGCCCGTGCAGTGCGCAACGCAATAAAGCACTCTCCGGCAGCGGTAAGCCGCGAATCGTAACTCCAATCGGTGAAGGTGTCGGCGTGGATTGGCTCGCTAACCGTTCCACCGGCCGCAATCAGTTCGGCGAGTTGAATGTTCATTCGTCTTTATACCTTCAATTCATCTTGTTAATTCGGGTTATAATACAGCCTATGAATAACGCATCTTCCACCACAGCAACGACAACTCATACTGGCGTCTCATGGCTCTGGGTAATCATAGCGCTCTTTGCCCACACTGGATGGGGTGCGTATCCAGTCTTGGCGCGCTATCTCCAAACGATCAGTCACTTACCGAGCATGGCTATCCTCACGCTCGGTAATCTCCTGGCGCTGATCGTATATGTACCGTTTGCCTACCGGCATATTCGCACAGACATCTGGCACACGCCGATTATCTGGTTGTTTGCACTAGTCGTCAGTATTCGGGCAATGACCAATCTCACTTCAGCACGCTTCACGTTAGCCATCTACGTGCAACTTATCACATTGCTTACACCACTTATTGTCGCCCTCTTGAGCAAATTGTTCTTTCGCAACCGCTTACCTCGCTTCACACTTCCGGCCATTGGCCTTTCGTTCTTTGGCTCATTATTGATGATGAGTGGCGATCTCAGCAATGGTACTGTGTTGCGCCTGACCGAAAGCGATGTCCTGGGCATCGTCATTGCCCTGATCTCGGCATTTGCGTTAGCCTTTTACATGATACTGATCCCACGTGCAACGTCGGTTAGCAATATCAGCGCCGAAGCGATGTTGTTTGTGCAACTGGTTGCCCTCACGATAACATGCGGCGCAATGAGCCTCGTGCTCGGCGAGCAATGGTACCAGTTTGCCGTTATCGGGCCACACGATTGGGCGGTCTTCGCAGCCTTTGTGGTCTTCGTTCTCCTGGGAGCCAACCTCGGCCAGATCGTTGCCCTTCGCCAACTGGGTGCGCCGCTGATCAGTAGTACGATGGGTTGGCGACTGATCAGTGCATTAGGTTTGGCCGCATTGCTCCTCGGTGAGCAATTGCAGAACCTTTGGCAGGTGTTGGGAGCGATCATCGTGCTAGTCACAATTACGGTCTACCTGCAACAGCAATACCGTGCCTGATACGAGCTGAGACAATGATGAGCACCGTTATTCGCTCGCTATCTGTCACTCCTCTTGACATCCCGCTGCGTAATCCGTTTGGGATCGCCGGCGGTAGTCAGGAGATCGCCCGTAATCTGTTAGTGACAGTCGAACTTGTCAACGGCATTCGCGGTTATGGTGAAGCAGCGCCTTTTCCGGCCTTCAACGGTGAAACCCAGGCCAACGCACAGCAGGCGATTGAATCAGTACGTTCAGCAATCGAGGGTGCTGATGTGCGTGAATGGCGAGCGATTGCCGCGCTGCTGCGTGATCGGATTAGCACAAGCGGATCGGCGCGCTGCGCTATCGAGACAGCAATTCTCGATGCCCTGACCCGCCATTATCGGCTACCGCTCTACGTCTTCTTTGGCGGCGCTGGGCATACGCTCGAAACCGATATGACGATCACGACCGGTACGGTCGAAGAAGCAGCGTTAGCCACGCTGGATATTCTCGAACGGGGTATCCGTCAAATTAAGATTAAAATCGGTGGCAGTGATCTAGCACACGATCTGGCCCGCATCACGACAATCTATGCGCTGGCACCAGAGGCCCCGCTCATCCTCGATGGGAATGGTGGTCTTACTGCCGAACAGATGCTCGAACTCCTTGGCGCCCTGAGCTTGCAGCGGATCGTTCCGGTACTGGTCGAACAACCGGTTGCAGCCGATGATTGGGCTGGTCTGCGTCAACTGGTGCAATGGGGTGGGGTACCGATTGCGGCCGACGAGACAGCGAGTAGCTCGTTAAACGTCTTACGAATTGTGCAGGAACGCGCAGCCAATGTCATCAATATCAAACTGATGAAGAGCGGGGTAGTTGAAGCACTCGAAATTGCAGCGATTGCCCGTGCTGCGGGACTGGGGCTTATGATCGGCGGTATGGTCGAATCGATCCTGGCTATGACCATGTCGGCCCATTTCGCGGCCGGGTTAGGTGGGTTTCGTTTCGTCGATCTCGATACGCCGCTCTTTCTGGCAACCAATCCTTTCCAAGGTGGTTTTCGCTTACGCGGGGGTACCATCGAACTCGATCATATCACAGCCGGGCACGGTGTTGAACCGTTGTAACGGAACTCGTCACGAGCGTACATAACATATTGTGCAATTCAGCCATAGCCGCTGACGCATTTGTTCCTTTATACTAAACATATACGTTATATCCGCATTGATGCCACCTGCACGTCGCAACGGTTGCGGCGGCAGGTGCTTATTGTGTTTGGAGCACGCATGACAGCGCGACTCTTAATAGCAGACGATGAGGCATTGATTCGATTCCACATACGTGAAGTATTACTCGCACTCGGTTATTTGATCGTCGGCGAAGCGGCTGATGGTCAGCAGGCAGTTGCAGTAGCGCGCCAGGTACGACCTGATTTGGTGCTGCTCGATTACAAAATGCCCTATCTCGATGGTCTAGAAGTTGCAACGATACTTCACCAGGAGGGCTTAGCGCCGGTTATCCTGCTTACGGCATCAGCATCACGTGAACTGGCCGAGCGAGCACGAGCCGCAGGGGTGTTTGGCTGTCTCATAAAACCATTTCGCGATACCGACCTCTTGCCGCTGATCGAGATTACGCTTGCACGCTGGCAAGACTATCAAACGCGACGGAAGGAGATGCTGACGTTGCGAGAGCGTCTGGAAACGCGCAAAGAGATTGAACAGGCCAAGGGTATCTTAATGGATGAGCACGGCTTGAGTGAAGCAGAGGCATTTCGCCGGATTCAACAACTGGCAATGCGTAACCGTAAGACAATGCGCGAGGTGGCGCAGGCGATACTCTTAACCCATCAGTTATCACATAGACAGATCACTGGACAATAAACACTTCGGACAACACCTGACATACGAATGAGCCAGGTTTCAACCCAATCTGACATCACCGGTAGGGACGAGCCGGTTGTACCAGGTTACTGAAAGAAACCCGTCCCTACCGGTAATAATGTGCATAATAGAAAAGACAACAGTGAGTGGTCACCAGATAACTATCAGAACCGGCTTTCGTCATTTAAGAGCTATACTACAGACCCGATTCTTTCCAGTACGCTTTGCCGTCAACTCGGCATAATCGGCGGCCAACAACAATTCAGCTGGTGTTTGGGCATCTTCAGGAAAGACGGCCACACCCATGCTCAGCGTATAACCCGGAATAACCTGACCATTCAACGATCCTGTGTACTCAGCTTCGGCGCTCCGACGAATCTGCTCGGCAACCTGCAATGCCTGCTGCCTATTGGTATCTGGCAAGATAATCACAAACTCCTCACCACCATAGCGAGCCACAAAGTCGATTTCACGCACACATTGCGTTAACAGGCGGGCAACTGCACGTAGCCGTTGATCACCGGCCAGATGGCCATAAGTGTCGTTATACTGCTTGAACGAGTCGACATCTATCATGACCAACGCCAGCGGATACCCATAATGGCGAGCACGCACCAGCTCACGTTCGAGAGCACGATCAAACGCACGCCGATTCGCGATTCCGGTAAGACTGTCCGTTACTGCCAGAGATTCAACCTCTGCATACAACCGTGCATTCTCAAGTGCAGTTGCGGCCTGGGTCGCCAGGCTTTGTCCTAACTGCACATCGGTATCGTTAAAATCAACCGCATCAGCGGTACGACCAACGACAACTAGACCGTACACTGCGCTCTTTAAACCGGTTGCCAGCGGCAAGATGAGCAACTTCATCTGAGCAAACCGGAACAGAAACGTACTATCATCAGCCGAATGAGGCTGAAGACGCAACGGTTCACATTCCGTTAATGCGCGGTACAACATGGGTTCTGTACGTAGACTGTATGCGGTGGTCAGTGGCATACTACCGCTTGTCACTGCTTCACATGCCTGTACAACAACTACTTGCTCGAGTGCCGGCTCCCATCGTAAGACAATACATATTGCCGCTCGTAGTGCCTCGACGGTATGATGAACAACGGCTTGTAAGATCGCCTCTGCCTCCAAACCAGCACTAAAATCACGAGCAGCCGCATACAGCATGCGCTGCTCTTCACTGCGCCGCTGCGCCTCACTATACAAACGGGCATTTTCGATAGCCAGCGCAGCCTGACTGGCAAAAGCTGCCAAATACGTAGCATGCTCCTGACGATAAAAATAAGGCTCAGTTTTATCGAGTGAAAAGAAGGCTATCACCTGCCCATGGACAATAATCGGTGCTCCTGCCCATGAACGCACATGGGACGCCGCTTCGATATGAATCCAACCGGCATAGGAAGTTGTATCCGGAATAATCAGCGGTTGTCCGGTTTCAATCATCCTCTGCAAATTGGGTGTTGTCGCAATCTCGAACACAACAGCTTCAGCGGCACGAGCAGTCTCCTCACCGAATTGTTCATACCCACGGAGGTGTGTCAGGTAAGCACGGATGGGTTGTTGTTGCACATCATGCTCAACCATCATGACATTTGCCGAGTCATACGGTATAACGCGCTGCAACTCATCGAGAAGCCGATCAAGAACCGTATCAAGATCAAGACTTTCACTTAGCGCCAGTCCTGCCTGGCGTAATGCTTCGGCTAATTGCCGTTGTTCTCGCTCGGCTACCAGCAGTCGGGTTTTCACGATTGCCAGTGCAATCTGGGCCGCTGCCTGTTCACCAAGAGATATTTCTTCGGCGGTAAAGCGGTGCGGTTGGTTAAATCCAATCAATGCAGCCCCAAGCTTCTGCTGCTCGACAATCAACGGTAACGCCAGTATTGAACGGGTTGGTAACAACGCTGCAATCCGTGGACTGAGGTATGGCGTGTTAGACAGGTCTTCCACGGCTAAAACCTTGCCAGCCTGCAAGACGGCCTCTGTGAGGGTTGGCTCACCAGGTTCAGCCCGAATCTGCACATAATAATCGTGTAACTCATCGTTGGCCGCTGCTGGCGCCGGTCGTTGCAGATGGTCATCCCACAACGTGATAAATGCACCATCTGCCTCAAACAACGCTCCTAGCCGATTGGCAAGCAATCGCGACATTTGTTGAATGTCATTAACCTCTAATGCTGCCCTAGTAATCTCGTTTAGCAGTGCCATCCGACGGGCATACTGGCGAGTAGCAGCCAGCAGACGGCTATTCTCTAGCATGGCCGCAGCCATGTACGCCAGGGTCTGACCGCCGTGAACTTCATCCTCCGAAAAGGGTTTGATAACGTTACGGTAGACCGCAAACGCACCAAAGAGACCATGCGACCCGATCAGTGGAAAAACCGCATACGTGTGAAATCCTTCGCGCACGATGGCCTCGCGTAATGCAGCAGTTGCCGGATCGGTTTGCGCATCAGTAATGACTATTGGCTGGTGTCGCTGTAACAGTCGTGCGCCTGGAACTTTATGAAAGAAGCGGTTAATCGCATCAACGTATTCTCTGGAAAGACCATTCGCATACGGACAACTCAAACTATCTGTTTCACGGTCATAGAGATACACCGCTGTCCGGTCAGCGCTCAATACCTGTTGAGCAGCTTTCATAAGCGTCGTGTAAAAGGTTTCCAGATCGACGGCAACTAACAGCTCGCCAATTGCCTGCACAAGATACCGCTGGCGTTCAGCATGCTGGCGCTCGGCAGCAAGCAGCTCTTGCTCGTGGGTCACATTGCGCCAGACGTGTATATAACCGAGTGACAGCCCCTTTCGGTCGCGAATCACCGAAACCGTTCGCCGGAAAATGTGCTGCACTCCTTCACGATGAAAGACAATTTCCTGTTGACCTTCAGCCATAACATCACGGGCAAATGTTAGTCCATGCAGGCGCAGTACATCGCGAAAATCATGGCCGATAACCTCTTCACCACATTGAAAGAGTTGACGGGCTGCCGGGTTCAGATCAATAACGCGATACAGATGATCGAGCACAATCACTGCATCTTGCAGGTTGGCAATGATCATTCGCGCAGCGATAGGGGTTACGTCAAATAACCCTACCCGAAAAAAGCCAACCGCCAACAACACTCCTGAAGCGGAAAAGAAAAATGGAGTGGGGTCGAACCAACTACGTGGCAGGCCACCGAAGAGATAGACGGCATTTCCCATCAGTGGCACGAGCGTGCTACCAACCATAAACAGAGCTTGCAGCCGGTATAGTTTTGGAACCTGTACAGCAAACCAGACGAAGCGAATAATACCGCTAACGATCAATCCGTAAGCATACGTGGTATGCACCCAAAACCAAAATCCCCTGCCGATTATGTACAATTCACGATGACCGGCAGGATCGAGTGCCACGCCTTGCCAGATGAGACCATGCCATTGATTAGTGAACACGAGAAGACAGGTTATGATCCCAGGGATAAATAGCCAGCGCTGGCGAGCTGGAGTCAACCAATCGGCACGACCGGTGTATTGCAAAGAAAAGATCAACCACAGTGGTGGAATAGCCGCAATAGCAAGATATTGCAATTGAGCTGCGAGTACCTTCCCCTGCAACTCAGGTACGAGCAGTTCAACAGCATACAATACCGACCACGCACTCATTGCCGACAGCAAGAACGCCAGTACAAGTGCACCAGGCTGACTCGCTCGCCGAAACGCATAATAGGCGATACTGCCGGTCAGACCAGCACTGATCCAGAGAAACAGAATGGAAGCGAGTAATTCTATCGGCATGATCGTGTAAGTCCTACCCGCCGAAATAATTTACTATCCAGAGACGTATCCTGCCGTATTTCTGATTTAACACTATAGACTGATGGAACGTCGACAAAAGTTATTCTTTTGTAAAACACTGATCATACATACTTCCGACTCACATAGAATGTGGATACTATAATCATATCAGAACAAGAGGGACAACCAGGCTACCAAGTCGTCCGCAGATGAAGACGAGCAACTGCGTGTTCGGACGGCGCTCTACGGCTTGGTGTCCCACCATTCCCTCGTAGCATTGTAGGTACAGGTTCTCCCACCTACCTCACCTGCCAGGGGAGTGATGGTTGCTGATACGCCAACCGATGGCGTGGGAGTCTGCACACATCTTCAACCGCTGCTCCCACAGGAAGCGGGACTGAAACTCACGCATCCAGATGACCGTGTAGACAGGAGGCGGTCTACAGGTACATAACGTTCCTTTACCGAATTATCTGGTTATCTCACACAATCCAAAGCTAAAAACTTCGAAAATCTCTCATTGTTTGCAATACGCTGAACGATGATGGTTAGTAAAGATATCTTGCAACTCTATACCATCTCACTGTACAATGTCTCAGGAACAGGCAGCGTAGGGATTAATAGTCTATGAGCAGGGACAATCGTCAGCTTACCTCATTCATAGACCACATCAGCCCACCATCAGAGATAGTTTCCAGCTCTACCCCTCCATATTTTGGCAAATACCGGCTATTTTCTGCAACACCCGCTCGATTTTGTGTTTCGTTTACAGGTAATGTTATCGATGATGTTCAGGTCAATTGAGCAAACAGGAGGCATCTTCATGAATTCACAACCACTGTCGAAAACGGGCTTGCTCTTTGTCGGTTTAATCTTTACAGTGATTGGCCTGGTTATGTTGGTCATCGGCTTGTTCTGGCTAAAAGTGACTGGTGAGCGCCTGACAAGGATGATCGACGGTACGGGTACGGTGGTTGAAGTCCTCCAACGTCGTACTGGTGATGATATATACTTCTATCCGCGAATCGAGTTCCAAACGCAAACTGGCGAGACTTTCCAGTTTGAGAGCAATACTGGTGGTAGTTCCACCTCCTACCGCGTAGGTGATCAAGTACTGATCCTGTATGACCCGCAAATGCCTCAAGACGCTACGATCAATTCCTGGTATGAGATATGGTTACCACCAATCGTTGTTACTATATTGAGCCTTTCCGGTCTTGCGCCGGGCATGTTTGCGTTGGGCTTGGCACTTTTTGCTAAATCCTGAATCTCGATACCCCGAAATAAAGGATTGAGGCAATTCCTACTGAAGCATGGCTTCAACAGGCCATATGACACCAACGTAGCGCAGGCAAGAGGATTATTTTTCAGACAAACTATAAAAACCGCTTTCACTGATCGATTATGCCGGTTCTGTGACCATAAGCGCTTCCGCTAATCTAGCAGCATCAAGCGTAAAAGCTCGTCCGAAACCACCAATATACCGCGCCTCGTGGAGCGTGACACGGAATAAGGTGAAATCCGGCAGGGCAAACAGGTGTTGCTGTGCAGGTAAACGCTGTAAGTATATTGATTGTGCTGTCGGAAAGTCGGGCGAATGCCTTGGTATGTCTTGAGCAGAACCTTGTAACGTGACACGGGCCAACGCTTGGGGGTCGGTAACACTTTGCGGTGAGGCAGTGATTAACAGCGAGAGCGGTGAACCGGCCAGCAGATGATTGGTATGCGCTGCCAGGCGACTCAACAAAAGCAGTAGACCCGGTGTGTGTCCATCCCGTCGTTCAACGGCGTACAGCACATAAGACACCAATGGCACCCCGTCAGGAGTAACTGTACCGAGTGCAGCAGCCTGTTGCTCTTCGATTAAACGGCGTAAGGCCAATCGATCTTCATAGCGCATAGATTGTCCTCTTCTCATTGCCTTCCCAGGAAGCGCAATCTGGTTTCGCGATCTACAGACAGTTTATCAAATGATGAGATGAATTGTCACGGAGGATAACGAGATAAGCAACGAGGCTGCTTTGTCGTGTTTTTTGCAGGGGAAATAGAAATGAGAGCCTATCGGAAACATCCTGTTGGCAGAGCTGACGATTAGCCACATCAGAGGAGCGGCGTAGAGTCAGTTCGTGAACCACCCCACGTTCGCAATGTCGGTTCTGACCGGCGATACACGGCAACACCATACCCCGCCTGCGGGATTCATCGGACGGTATATAGCGGCGCTGTGTCCCGTCCGTCAGAGTTCACTCATAAGATAAGGCGTCTTCTTCCCCACCATGCAACTCCATCGGTATCAGGCTGTTGTCCATCATATTATTATGACCTGTGTTCACCCGTCGTGATGTGGCAACGAATATTCGGATGGAGCGTCAGTTGTAGTGATGAGTTCCCAAGCCATCCCAGATAGAATGCTGATGAGACATCGACGGTTTCGGTCGCCCATCATGGGCGCCAAAGGTTCACTCTCAGACAAGAGAAACTCGTCTCGGTATCACACAAAAGTAGAATACCCGTAGGTGTAACCCTACGGGTATCACAATTTGGTAGCGGCGGCAGGATTCGAACCTGCGACCTTCGGGTTATGAGCCCGACGAGCTGCCACTGCTCCACGCCGCGATGATAAAGGGTGACAGAAAATCTGTCACCCCTATGAACGGGTGCATGGACCTAGGTTCCCAGCGGTGAGCCGCCAGTAGGATCGGCGCTGCGGTGTTTCACGACCCGGTTCGGGATGGGACGGGGTGGGTCCACCGCGCTCCACACACACCCATTGGGA
>Ga0272446_1005588_pt1 | contig 13730 bp, 10 predicted proteins | sample YNPCB0061_FD_194587 | JGI IMG/M metagenome (GOLD analysis project Ga0272446, IMG submission 194587) | Hot spring microbial mat communities from Yellowstone National Park, WY, United States - YNP-CB-006-1 | ecosystem: Environmental > Aquatic > Thermal springs > Hot (42-90C) > Sediment | place...
CGCCTGCGGCTCCGTTCGGAATGACATGAAGCATCTGGTTCTGCGGCGCGCAGCGAGGAATCTGGCAGCGCACCGCGCTGGCCCGCCACGCCGCGACGACCAGCCCCGCCACGACGGGCCAGCGCCACCCCATGTCATTCCGAGCGGAGCGCAGCGGAGCGAGGAATCTGGCAGCGCACCGCGCTGAAGCCTCCGTGCGGCACCGCCAGATTCCTCACTCCGCCTGCGGCTCCGTTCGGAATGACATGAAGCATCTGGTTCTGAGGAACGCAGCGCGGGGTCTTGCGGCGCATGGGCAGCGCCAGATTCCTCACTGCGCCTGCGGCTCCGTTCGGAATGACATGAACCATCTGGTTCTGCGGAGCGCAGTGAGGAATCTGAAGTGCATGCGGCTACCGTCCACACGGCGGGGGTGGACGCGAATGCTTCGGTCCTACGGTTGGCGTCGCGATAGCCCCACGGCACCGACCGGGGCCGGGGCGGTGCCGTGGCCCGCGGCGCGGGATGCGGCTACCCGCGCTGCACGTGGTTGGCCGAGGTAGGCGCCGTGGCAGGCGACCCGATCTGCGACGCCAGGGCGTCCTCGACCGCGACGGCGGCGATGGGCAGGAGCGGCACCAGCGCCAGGTTGTAGGCCTCGGCGGCCTGGCCCGTTAGCCGCAGCACCTTCTGCCCGAAGAACATCAGCGCCGGCAGTGAGGCCGGGATGACGCCGATGACCAGCGCCCGCGGGAGCCAGCGCTCGCGCGGCAGACGCCCGACCAGGGCCTGGAGCGCCGTGCTCACCGCCAGGGTATTGAAGAGCAGGCGCGTGTGCTCGCCAGTGCTCTCATCACGCAGGCTCAGATAGGGTATCCTGGGCCAGAACTGCTTGCTGTTGCCGTGGAGAATGACCATCACCATGACGTTGGTCAGCACGAAGCCAATCTTGCCGAGCACTGAGCGCTTCATCGGCTCTCCCTCCGCTTTGCGGGTGCGAACAGATGCGGTCGTCGCGCGCGAGCCGCCTGCGTGTGCCGAACTATACGCTGTGCCGCGTCGTTGCCCGGTGAAGAGCCGCCCACTGCGGATTGCGGTCCGCCAACTGGTACCAGTGACGAGTGACGAGCCAGACGCTCTGCTCCCCATCCTGGTGGCACACGCGGCAGCCCGGCTCAGATCTGGTCGAGGTAGTCTTTGAGGAGCTTGCCGAGGCGCGGGTGGCGCAGTTTGCGCAGCGCTTTGACCTCGATCTGGCGGACCCGCTCGCGGGTGACGCCGAAGGCACGGCCGACCTCCTCGAGGGTCCGGGGCTGACCATCGGCGAGGCCGTAGCGCAGCTCGAGCACGCGCCGTTCGCGCTCGGTCAGCTGGTCGAGGGCGGTGGCGATCTGCTGGCGTAGCATCCCGCTGGCGGCGGCATCGTCGGCATCGAGGGCGTGCGGGTCGGGGATAAAATCGGCCAGGGTGCTATCGGCCTCCTCGCCGACCGGCGTGGCGAGGGAGACGGGGTCCTGGGCGGTACGGCGCAGCTCGCGGAGCTTCTCCTCACTCATATTGAGGAACTGGGCGAGCTCGCCATCATTCGGCTCACGGCCGAGGCTCTGGGTGAGCTGGCGCCGGGCGGCCTGAATGCGGTTGAGCGTCTCGCCGAGGTGGACGGGGAGGCGCACGAGGCGGGACTGGTCGGCGAGGGCGCGCGAAAGGGCCTGTTTGATCCACCAGGTTGCGTAGGTCGAGAACTTGAAGCCCTTATCGTGATCAAACTTCTCAATCGCGCGCAGCAGGCCAAGGCTCCCCTCCTGGATCAGGTCGAGCAGGGGCAGGCCGCGGTCGCGGTAGCGCTTGGCGATGCTGACGACGAGGCGCAGATTGGCGGCGGCCATCTGCTGGCGGGCCTCATCGCCTGCAGCGATCTGGGCGCGCAGCTGGGCGGCCTCGCGGCTATCGGGCGGCACCGTCTTCAGCCGGGCCTGGGCGAGCTGGCCCCGCTCGATCGTCTGGGCGAGGCGCTTCTCCTGCTCGGCGGTGAGCAGCGGCACCTGGCCGATCTCGCGCAGGTAGAGCCGGACGCTGTCACCGAGCAGCGCGTCGGAGAGCCCCTCATCGAGGTCGATCGGTGGCGCGCCTGCCGGCTCTTCCTCGGTGATCTGCTCATCGGACGGTTCGCGAACCGGTACGCCTGCCTCGGCCAGGGCCGCATACACGGTGTCGATCGCGTCTGCGGCCGATTCTTCGGGAGCAGGCACAACCTGAAGCAACTCATCAAGGGTGACGTATCCCCGCTGCCGACCCTGGGCGATCAGCGCCTGAATGTCGCTAGGATTGACAATGGACGTTGAGCGCGCGGGTTCGGGTGGCGTCTGAGACATAGGGCAGTTCCTTGGGATGGGCCGATGGGCTGTATTGTAGCATATCCGACTTACCTGTGCTGCGCAGGTCGGCTGCTGGTGGCGGACACCTGGTATGCATTCGCGGGCTGGCGACGGCCTATGCTACGGTGGGGAGCAGGGCGCGCACCTGAGCTGCGCTCTCGGCGGCCAGGGCTTGTTCGGCGATGGCGCGGGCCCGTGCACTGTCGGTTGCCTGCACGGCGGCGCGCACCGCTGCCAGGGCGGCGGGTGCGCAGCTCAGTTCGTCGATGCCCAGGCCGATCAGCAGGGCGGTGACGCCGGGGTCGCCGCCCAGTTCGCCGCAGAGTGTCACCGGGCGCCCGTGGCGATGGGCTGCCGCACAGGCCATGGCGATCAGGCGCAGCACCGCCGGGTCGAGGGGCTGGTAGAGCTCCGCCACCTGGCTGTTGCCGCGGTCGCAGGCGAGCGTGTACTGGGTCAGATCGTTGGTGCCGATGCTGAAGAAGTCAGCGTCGCGGGCGAGGGCCTCGGCGTTGAGCGCCGCGGCGGGTACCTCGATCATCACCCCGATCTGGACGGTAGCGCAATGGCGCTGGCCCGCGGCCACCAGTTGGCGGCGAGCCTCGTCGAGCAGGGCGCGCACCTGGCGCAGTTCGGCAACGCTGGTGATCATCGGCAGCAGAATCCGGATGTCGGCCTCGGCCCCGGCGCGGAGCAGGGCGCGGAGTTGCGGCAGCAGGATCTCGGGGCGGCTCAGGCCGATGCGGATGCCGCGCCAGCCAAGGAAGGGGTTGGCTTCAGCCGGCAGCGGCAGGGCGGGCAGGTGCTTGTCGCCGCCCACGTCGAGCGTGCGCACGGTGATCGGTAGGCCAGGCAGTTCGGCGGCGATGGCGTGGTAGAGGGCGAGCTGTTCAGCTTCGTCAGGCAGGTCGGGCCGTTCCAGGAAGAGCAGTTCGGTGCGCAGCAGCCCAATGCCCTCGGCGCCCCAGGCGCGGGCAGCGTGGGCCTCGGCGGGGGTGGCGACATTGGCCAGCAGGCGCACGCGCCGGCCATCGCGGGTATGGACCGGGCCGCGGGGTGCGCTGCGCAGCGTCGCAGCCCGTGTCTTCAGGTCCCGCTGGCGGGCCTGCACCTGGGCCAGCAGCGCGGCTGTTGGATCCAGCGTGAGGGTGCCGGTATCGCCATCGAGGGCAACAATGCGCGCGCTGGCGGCAGCGTGCAGGATCGCGTCGCCGAGGCCAACCACTGCGGGGATGCCCAGGCCGCGGGCGAGGATGCAGGTATGGCTGGTCAGCCCCCCCGCCGCCAGGGCAAAGCCCTGCAGCAAGCTTCGCGGTGCGTTCATCAACTCCGAGGGGCCAAGCTCGCGGGCGATGACCACGGCAGGCGTGGTGAGTTGCTCCACGAGGCCACGGCTTCCGGTCAGCACGTGGCGAACCTGCCGGGCGACATCGCGGATATCGGCGGCGCGTGCGCTCAGATAGACGTGATCTAGCTGCTCCAGTTCGCTGGCCTGTTCCTCGGCGGCGGTGCTGAACGCATCGGCGGCGGGCCGCCCGGCCTCGACCACCAGGGCGGCGGCGCGATCGCGGAGCGCCGGGTCGCGGAGCAGGACGCGGTGGGCAGCGAAGATCTCGGCTTCCTCGCGCTTCCCCTGGTTGCGGAGGCGCTGCTCATAGGCGGCGATGGTCGTATCGACCCTGGCGATGGCGGCGTTGAGGCGCGCGAGCTCCTCAGCGGGCTCGCCACCCGGCGCCCCGGGCGCGATGCCAGGGTCGTAGACCACGGCCGGGCCGCTGGCGATGCCTGGGGCAGCGGCCTGGCCGGTGAAGGTACGCGTCGTCATACCATACCCCCACGCCGCTGCCCGTAGCGCGGTTGCATCAGCGGAGACCAAGCACCCCGTGTGCGATCACGCCCCGCAGGATCTCCGAAGTACCCTCGCCGATGGTGAGCAGGCGCGTATCGCGGTACATCCGCTCGACCGGGAACTCCTGGCTGTAGCCATAGCCGCCGAAGACCTGGATGGCATCGCGGCAGACCCGCTCCGACACCTCGGAGGCGTACAGCTTGGCCACCGCGGCCTCGCGGTGGAAGTGCCGGCCCTGGTCCTTGAGCCAGGCCGCCTTGTAGACGGAGAGCCGCGCGGTGGTAATGCCGACCTCCATATCGGCGATCATGTTGGCGACAGACTGGTGCGAGCCGATCGGCTTGCCGAAGGCCTCGCGCTCGCGCGCGTAGCGCACGGCAGCCTCGAAGGCGCCCTGGGCCAGGCCCACCGACATCGCCCCGATGCTGATCCGGCCGCCGTCGAGCACGCGCAGGAACTGCACGAAGCCGTGACCGCGATCGCCCAGCAGGTTCTCCTTTGGTACGCGCACATTCTCGAGCATCACCGCCGTCGAGACGGAGCCACGCAGGCCCATCTTCGGCTCGTGCTTGCCAAAGCTGAGGCCCGGCGTGCCACGGGGCACGATCAGCGCCGAGATACCCTTCTTGCCCCGGTCGCGGTCGGTCACCGCGGTGACGATGATATGGCCGGCCATGGGCGCATTGGTGATCCACATCTTCTGGCCGTTGATCACCCACTCATCGCCCTCGAGCACGGCGGTGGTGCGGGTCGCCCCGGCATCGGAGCCGGCGTGCGGCTCGGTAAGGCCAAAGGCGCCGAGGTACTCACCTCTGGCCGCCGGGACGAGGAAGGTGCGCTTCTGCTGCTCGGTGCCAAACATGGCGATCGGCGCCGAGCCGAGGCCCATGTGGGCAGCGTAGGCCAGCGCGGTGGAGCCGCAGACGCGGGCCACCTCCTCGACGGCGATGCTGGCGCTCACCGTATCGGCGCCGGCGCCGCCGTACTCCTCGGGGAAGGGCAGGCCCATCAGGCCAAGCTTCGCCATCTTCGCGAAGGTCTCGGCGGGGAATTCGCCCGTCTCATCGACGTGACGTGCCCTGGGCGCGATCTCCTTCTCGGCGAATTCGCGCACCGTCTGGCGGATCAACTCCTGCTCGCGGGTCAGGTCAAAATGCATCGTTGTGCTCCCTTGCAACACCTACGGGTGGGTCCCGTGTCGGCGCTAGTCCTGGAAGGTCAGCAACTCCACGCCCTCCATCGTTTCGGCGATCAGGTTGTCGACCACCGCCTTGAGGTCGCCCGTTTCGGCAAACACGCGGAGCTGGCGGTCGGCGCTGCTGCCCTCATCGGCGATCTTCAGCAGATACTCAACTTCTTTGCGCGAGCCGAGCATATCGACCACATCATCGACCAGGGCTACCATCTCGTGGACGAGGGCTTTGGTTTCGACCTCGGCCCGCTTGCCGAAGTCGATCAGCTTGCCTTCGAGGCCCCAGCGCTGGGCGCGCCACTTGTTCTCGGTGATCAGCGCGCGGCGATAGACGCGGAAGGTGGTGTTCTCCTCGAACATGCGATAGAACTTGACGATGATCGCCTGCATCATTGCAGCCAGCGCCAGGCACTCCTCCTGGCGGGTTGCGATATCGCAGACGCGGAACTCGAGTGTGCCGAAGAAGGGGTGGGGTCGCAGGTCCCACCAGATCTTCTTGCCATTGTCGATGCAGCCGGTGTTCACCAGCAGCTGGATGTAGCGCTCAAACTCGCCAGCCGAGTTGAATGAGGGCGGGATGCCGGTACGGGGAAAGCCGCTAAAGACCACGCTACGGTAGGACTTGAAGCCGGTATTGCGGCCCATCCAGAAGGGCGAAGAGGTCGAAATGGCGAGCAGGTGCGGGCAGATGTAGCGCGCCACATTCATCAGTTCGATCGCGACCTCGTTGTTCGGCATGCCAATGTGGCAGTGCATGCCAAAGATCAGCAGCTGCAGGGCCGCGTCCTGCATCTCGCCGACCACGGCGTGGTAGCGCTCGTGGGGGAAGATCTCCTGGGTCATCCACGAGGAGAAGGGGTGGGTGCCGGCGGCGACGATCTTGAGCCCGTGGCGGGCGGCCAGGCCGGCGATCGTGCCGCGCAGATGGGCGATCTCGCCGCGCGCCTCGGCGATGGTGCGGCAGGGACGTGTGCCGACCTCGACGATGCTCTGGTGCATCTCCGGCTTGATCTGCTCGCGCAGGATGCGGCGCCCCGGTTCGAGGATCTGGGTGATATAGGAGCGCAGCTCGCGGGTGTCCGGGTCGATGATCTGGTACTCTTCCTCGATCCCCAGGGTAAAGGCAAAGTCGGGGTCCATCGGGTTGTAGACGCTCACTGGCCGCTCCTCGCCCGCTGGTGCTGATTCTGTTCAGAGGGTAGTGTTACCATTATACATGCACATGGCTGGCCCGGGGCAGTGCCCTGCCGGGCTGGTGCCACGATAGTGCTGGCAAAGCTGGGTACGCGGGCCTCCGGCCCGCATGCGGGCGGGACGCCCGTGCACCCGGCGTGGGCAAAACGGCGTTTGCCAGCAGTATCGTGCCACGTCTGTGGGGCAGGCACCAGAGCGCAGGTTTTCTCGCTGGTTTGGGGCAGCTATGCCGCCCCAAACCCGCTCGCCGGACGTTGTACCAGCCCGGGTCATCACGAGCGGGCCGGGCGCGACCCGGTGCTCCGCCGCTGGCGCCAGCGTTCGCGCAGGTAGGCCAGGCCATTCCGCTGGTAGACCAGCCACTCCACAACGAGCACGATCAGTGCGACGAGCGCCACCCAGCGCCAGAACTCCTGGCGGCTGTCGCGCTCGCGTGAGACGGTGCTGCTCGCCCCGCTCGTCTGGGGGACGCTCAGGTCACGCTGGGCGGCGATGCGCGACTCGGCGGGGGCGAAGAGGTTGATGGCGTAGCGGTGGCGGCCCACCACTTGTTCGCCGGCCCGTTCCTCCACCAGGTACACGCCCAGGGCGTCAGTGTCGGCGTAGATCGCCTGGCCAGCCTGGATCTGCACCTCGCCAGTGCGCGAGCTGACGGTGCGCCCGTCGGGGCGGGTGACCCGCACCTCGCTGATCGCCTCGTCGACCTGGCGGCTGAGCGGCTGGCCGGGCAGCAACTGGGCAGCCTCGGCGCCACTGCCGGGCGCCAGGAAGTTCATCAGGTTGGAGAGCAGGAGCGGGAAGGCGATCTGCAGCGGCAGGTCCGACTCGTGCAGGTCGAAGGCGAGCACGGCCACCCGCCGTCCCTCCCGCTCGCCGACGACCAGCAGCGGGCCGCCGTCGCTATCGACCACCACGCGGCCCCAGCTACCCGGCACGATCCGCGCTGCCTTGAGCACGCTAACCTCGCTCAGGCTCACGTTGCGCAGGATCGGTTCCTGGCCGCCGCTGGGGCGCAGCAGTGGGAACTCGATCGTGCCGGTCACCGAGAAGTAGGGGCTGGAGCGCACGGGGTTGATGAAGAACAGGTTGCCGGGGGGCAGTTCGGCCGGCACCACGCCGTCGAAGATAGTCACCGGCACCTGGGCCACCGTCTCGCTGAAGGTTGTGGTGCTGGTGGGTACGCTGGTGGTGCGGATGCCGGGAAGCAGGCTCAGGCCGGTCTCTAGGAAGCGATTGCCCGGGGTGACCACGCGCACCGTGACGGCCTCGCCGACGCTGCTGACGGCGAAGGCGCGGTCATCGGCGGGCAGGGCATCGTCGCCGGCGAGGCGGGCCTCCACCACCTGCACCTGGGCGGGGATCTCGGCGATGATGCTCTGCTCGCGGCCAGGGTCAAGGCTGAGGTTGTAGGCGTTGAAGAGCGCGCCGTCGAGGTAGAGGTCGAGGCGTCGGCTGGCGACCGCCTGGCCGTAGTTGGTGGCCTGGACAAAGAGGGTCTGCCCGCTGGTGGCTGGTTGCAGCGCAATGGCGCTGATCGCCATATTCTCGGTGGTACGGCCGATCGGGAAGTAGCTCACCCGCGCGGGCACCCGCACATTGGTCGGCAGGGTTACATTGCCATCAGAGATGATCGCCACCTCGCTATCCTCCTCGCGGGCGGCGAGCGCGGCGGCGAGCGTGAGGGCCGGTGCGAGGTCGGAGCCGCCGCCATTGGAAGGCTGGATCTGCTCGATCGCGCGCCGCAGCTCGCGGCGGTCGGCGGTCGCGGCGGCAGGCACCGCCATTCGTCCGCCGGCAGCGATCACAGTGGCCCGTCCGCCGTCGGGCAGCTGGTCGATCAGCTGGTAGGCCCGCGCTTTGGCAGCCTGCAGGCGGGTGGGCGGCTCATCGGTGGCGCTCATGCTCGCCGAGTGGTCGATGATCAGGATCAGGTTGCGCCCGCTGATCCCCTGGGCTGCCAGGAAGGGCCGGGCCAGGGCGAAGACGAGCAGCAGCATGAGCAGCAGTTGCAGCAATAGCAACAGGCTGCGGCGCAGCTTCTGCCAGGGGGCGTTGGCTTCGACATCGCGCACCATGCGTTGCCAGAGGAAGGTCGAGGAGACGGGCCGTTCCTCGCGACGCAGCTTCAGCAGGTACATCGCCACGATGAGCGGGCCAATCACGGCCGCGGCCAGCAGGGCGAGGGGTGAGATCAGGGACATAGGTATCGCTCACATCCGCTTGAACACACAGCTCTGCCTGGCCCCGGCGCGGTGGCGCCTCGTGCGATTGCAGATTGCAGATTTTTGATTGTAGATTGGGCGCGGCGCAGCTGGACACGGTCGCGGTCGCGCTGATGCCTGAACAGGTCGCCTGGAACTGCACTAGCGTAGCACGCCCCGACGGCGCATGCGCCCGAGCACGAACTCATCCACTGGCACGCTGGTATCAACAGGCAGGTAGGTGATGCCGCGCCCGTTGCAGTAGCTCTCCAGCTCGGCGCGCCAGCTGGCCAGCTGCTGCTTGTAGCGCCGGATCAGCTCCAGGTCGGCGCTGATCTCCACCGGAGGGCCGCCCTCAACGTCGATCAGCTTGAAGTCGCCATCGAGGTCGGGCTCAAGCTCCTGGGGGGCGAGGATGTGCATGATCGTGATCTCGAAGGGCCGCGAGGAGAGGGCGCCGAGGGCGTCCTTCCAGCCGGCATCGAGCAGGTCGGAGCAGAGCAGCAGCGGCCCGGTGGCGCGCGCCGTCTGGATGTAGCGGTGGCAGGCGCGGGCGAGATCGCCCCCCGTGCCGGGTTGCAAGCGCTGGAGGAAGGCGAAGAGCGGCACGGCGCCGCGCTTGCCGCGCACACCCGGCAGCTGCGCGGCAAGCGGGCCAGTGCCAAAGGCCGTCACGCTGACCCGGTCGAGGTTGGCCAGCGCGATATAGCCATAGGCCGCGGCGAGCTGGCGGGCGTAGTGCAGCTTGTTGGGCGTGCCCCAGTCCATCGAGGCGCTGGTATCGACCAGCAGGTGGACCTGCAGTTCCTCCTCGGCGACGAAGAGCTTGAGGTAGAAGCGTTCGGCGCGGGCGTAGAGGTTCCAGTCGATCTGGCGGATATCATCGCCCCGCGCGTAGGGTCGAAAATCGGCGAACTCCACCGAGGCCCCGCGCCGCGGGCTGCGCCGCTCACCCTGAATATCGCCGGCCATGGGCCGCCGCGTGAGCAGTGCGAGGCGGTCAAGCTGGCGCAGGAAGCTGGATTCAAGCAGGGGCGCGCTGGTCGTCACGGCTGGCACTCACTCTTCCTTGATCGCTTCGAGCACACCCTTGACGATCTCGTCGGGGGCGATGCCCTCGGCCTGGGCCTCGAAGTTGAGCACGACGCGGTGGCGCAGGGCGGGCAGGGCCGCAGCCTTGAGATCGGCGAAGGCCACGTTGTAGCGCCCATCGAGCAGGGCAAGGATCTTGCCGGCCAGGATCAGGGCCTGCATACCACGCGGCGAGGCGCCGTAGCGCACATACTGCTTCGTGACCGCCGGCGCCTCACGGGCCTCGGGGTGGGTGGCGCTGATCAGGCGGGCGGCGTAGGCCAGCACATGGCTGGCGATCGGCACCGTGCGGGCCAGTTCCTGCATCTCGATGATCATCGGCCCATTGGCGACGTGGCGGGTGGTTGGCTGGCGGGCGCCGGTGGTGCGCTGGGCGATCTCCACCAGTTCAGCGGCGCTGGGAAAGACCACGTTGATCTTGAAGAAGAAACGGTCAAGCTGGGCCTCGGGCAGTGGATAGGTGCCCTCCATCTCCAGCGGGTTCTGCGTGGCGAGCACGAAGAAGGGCTGCTCAAGCTTGTGGATGGTCTTGGCGACCGAGACGGTACGCTCCTGCATCGCCTCGAGCAAGGCCGACTGGGTCTTGGGCGTGGCGCGGTTGATCTCATCGGCGAGGACCATATTGGCAAAGATCGGTCCGGGCTCGAAGCGGAAGCTCTTGCGGCCCTGCTCGTCCTCACTGATCAAGGTGGTGCCGATGATATCAGCCGGCATCAGGTCGGGCGTGAACTGGATGCGCGAGAAGCTGCAGTCGATCACATCCGCCAGGGTGCGGACCAGGGTCGTCTTGGCCAGGCCAGGCACACCCTCGAGCAGCGCATTGCCGCCGGCGAGCAGGGTCACCACCACCTGGCGGATCAGGTCGCGCTGGCCGACGATCACATTGGCGACCTCGGCCTCGATCAACTGGGCCCGCTGCCGGAACTCGTCGGGGCTGATGTGGGGCGCCCCGGGCCCCGGCTGGGCTGGCAATGGTGCGGTCATGGAGGCTCCTCGTGCATCGTAGTGCGGACGTTGTGTACGCCATGCCTGCCGGGCTACGGCGCAGTTCCCGGTTCAAGGCGGCTGAAGTAGTCGCGAACGAACTCCTTCAGGTGTGGCGGGATATAGCCCCGGTCGAGAGCCTCACTGGCTGCCTCGGCGTACTCCGGGAAGACCTGCTGGTAGGGCACCATCGAGGGGTTGCTCGCGCCGGGCAGGGTGTCCTGCCCGGTCTCGGTCTGGCTGGAGCCGCCCTGGCCCTGCTGGCCCTGCACGAAGTCCGGTGTGCCCTGCTGGCCCGAGGGCCGGTAGGGCTGGTAGACCAGCCCGTCGCTGCCGGTGCCGCTGCCCTGCTGGCCAGCGGGCCGGTTCGGGTCCACATTGCCGCTGTTGTTGCTCTGGCCCTGGCCCAGGTTCGGCGCGTTGCTGCCGCCGCCGTTACTCGGCTGCTGGCCCTGCTGGCCCTGGCCCTGCTGGCCCTGACCCTGCTGCGCCTGGCCCTGCTGGCCCTGGCCCTGACCCTGCTGCGCCTGGCCTTGCTGTCCTTGCTGACCCTGGCCCTGCTGGCCCTGGCCCTGCTGCGCCTGGCCCTGCTGCTGGCCAGCCTGGGCGATCTGCTCGCGGGCGCCCTGCAGTTCGGAGAGCGACTGTTGGGTGCGTTGCTGGTTGGCCAGACTGCTCTGGGCCTCGCGCACACGCTCGGCGGCCTGCTGGAGCTGGGCGGCGGCCTGCTGCATATCGCCCTGGCGGAGCGCGTTCGCCGCATTCTGCAGGCGCTGGGCCGTCGCCGGGTCGCTGGCGGCCGTCTGGGCGGCCTGCTGGGCCAGTTGCTCGGCGAGTTGCTGCCGTTCGGCTGGGGAGAGCTGGTCGAGTTGCTGGGCAAGCTGATCGAGCTGGCTGGCGGCCTGCTGCACGTCGGGGCGCTGGCCGGGCTGGCGCCCGGAGAGCGTCTCGAGGTTGCGGGCCAGTTGTTCAAGGGCCGCGCGGCGAGCGTCGCTGTTCGGGTCAAGATTCTGGCGCAGGCGAGCCTCGGCGGCCGAGAGGTCGGCCAGGGCCTCCTGCGGATCGCCGGGATTGCGGCGCAGCTGTTCCTGGAGGGCCTGCAGCTCTTTGAGCAACCGCTCGCGATCCTCGGCGCTCAATTGTGTCTCCTCGCCGATCTGGCGCTCGAGCTCGGCCAGCTGATCGACGCTCTCGGCAAGGGCCGCCTGGACCGCCTGGCGCTGGGCGAGCACCTGGTCCTGCGGATTAGGCAGCACGAAGAGGAGCAGGGCACTGAGGATCAGCGGCGGGATGGCCCAGAGCAGGGGCTGGCGATCGACACGCAGGGGCAGTTGCCTGGCCGTAAGCGTGCGAGCGAGAGCGCCTGCATCTTCCTGCTGGCGCTCACTGAGCAGGTCGTGGGCGTCGCGGTCGTGCAGCTCGAGGGCGGTGGCGAGCCGCTCGCGGAGACCGAGCAGCTGATCGACACGCCGCGCGACTCGTGCGGGCGGCATGGGGCGGAACAGGGCGTAGCCGATCACACCGAGCAGCCAGAGCAGCAGCGGCGCAGCGGCCCACAGGCGCAGGTGCGCGATCGGCAGCAGCCGGCCAGCGAGGGCCACCAGCGTGGTTGCGGCTGCCGCGAGCCAGAGGCTGCGGCTGGCGACGAGCAGCGTATCGCCCAGGCGCAGCCGCAGGCCGAGGGGCCGCAGCTGGCGCCGCAGGTGATCGTAGGTGCTGAGCGACTGGGCCATGCTTCACCTGAGCCAGGGTTCAGAAGCGGGTGTTGCGACGCGCACGTTGCTTCACGGTTCCACGGACACTAAGACAAGGTTCAAAAGCGAGCGTTTCAACGTTACCGTTGCTCCACAGCTCCACAGCTCTACACCTCCACACAACCGGCCTGTAGAGCTGTAGAGCTGTGGAGCTGAATCCCAGGTTGTCAAGCAGGTTTGAACCATGGCTAGGACGTTGCAGCGGCCACCGAAGTTCCCGCATCGCCCGGCCCTCATCCCTCGCGCTTCCAGACGTGCTTCTCAATGATCTGGCGCGCCAGGATGCCATGCTCCCAGACCTCAACGACGCGCTGGCTCACGATGGTAACCACATTGGCGGCCGGCTGATTGTCGGCGGGGATGAGTTGCCGGGCGGGCTGCTGGCTTGCGGCGAGGGCGGTGCTGGCGGCGGCGGCGAGGCCACCCTGCTCGGCGCGGCGCTTGAGCCAGGCGATACCGGCCTCGGCGGCCACAGCAGCCAGGCCCACGGCGACGGCTTTGCTCACCTGGCGCACCTGAGCCAGGGGGATGCGCTGGCCGGCGATCACAATCGTCGCATCGTCGCGCCGGGCGAGTTCATGGCGCTCCAGTGAGGTGCCACAGGCGCCACAGAAGCGGTTCTCGATCGGATTGGCGTGCTGACAGGCTGGGCAAATGCGCTCGACCATAGACAGACTCCTGCCTGGGTGCGGGTTCCAGATGTGTGCTACAGGCAGTATAGCATTGCGCCGGGGCGGGGCGCAAACAGAACGCACCGGGGGGGGACGAAACGTCTTGCACGCTCCCCCCTGCCCGGCGGCTGATGGTTATTGAGAAATTAATCCGCTATGCCAGGCTAGCCGTGGGGCTGAAGCCCTCGGCTATGGAATGCGAAACCCGCCTGCGCGGGCTAGAGCGGATTAATTCTCAAAGACAATCAGCCCGACGGAACGAGTCACCCTGCAAGACGTTACGTCGCACCTGCACCGGGGGGTGGCGTCAACGGTCCTCTCAGGTGGAGGGTTTTTGGGAGTTGCGCTCCCAGGCCCCGCATACCCCACCCCCCTACCCCCTCCCCTGCCAGGGGAGGGGGTCAGAATCTGGCGTTGCGGTGCGCCAGCGGAGCTGGCG
>Ga0272446_1005589_pt1 | contig 13728 bp, 14 predicted proteins | sample YNPCB0061_FD_194587 | JGI IMG/M metagenome (GOLD analysis project Ga0272446, IMG submission 194587) | Hot spring microbial mat communities from Yellowstone National Park, WY, United States - YNP-CB-006-1 | ecosystem: Environmental > Aquatic > Thermal springs > Hot (42-90C) > Sediment | place...
CGATCTCCAGCAGATGTCGTATTTGAGGTTGGTAAAGTGCAAGTTGCAGTGCAAAAATGAACGATGTCAGTGCTTCGGAATGTTGTACAATCAAGGGGAGCATTGGTCACCTCTGGCAGTGGGTTTTTTTGTGACAAACAAATCCTACCAGATTTACCAGTGCTCATCTCAATTTTGGCGAAACTACAGTAAATTAATTTTATTTGCAAATCTCGATACCCTTAGATTAAACGGACAGAAAGTTGAATTTTTCACCCGCCTGAAATTGACTGGACACAACCTAAGAGATAGCATTCGATTTCCCTGTCAAAAAAATGAATTGGATAGATTCATACAGGCAAACAAATCAAAGATATCCAAAACCCATTTGAGCCTTCTCGACAAATTAAACAAAGAAGCGGCACAAAATAAAAAACTCACCATTGAAATCAGAGGAAACAATGGCTGAGATCAAAAGTCCTCTCCGTTACCCGGGCGGAAAATCACGTGCCATCCAAATAATGAAATACCTTCTGCCAAAAGAATTTGCAGAGTACCGTGAACCGTTTGTGGGCGGGGGCTCATTTTTCATTTACATAAAACAAAAAATGCCGGATTTGAAAATTTGGATCAACGACCTGAATCCAGAGTTATATTGCTTCTGGAAATATGCACAAATTGATTCGGAAAAACTGGCCAGAGAGATATTGAAAATCAAGAAAGAACGGATAAATGGGCAGGAATTATTTGATGAATTAGTCAAAACGGACACAAGCAAGTTAAGCGAATTCGAACGCGCCGTTCGCTTTTTCGTGTTGAATCGCATTACTTTTTCTGGCGTTGTAGAATCGGGCGGCTATTCACAACATGCCTTTGACAGCCGATTTACGGATTCATCCATCCAGCGCGTGGCAAAAATAGGTTTTTTATTGCAGGACGTAAAAATAACACAATTCGATTACCATACCCTGTTGGCAAATGGCGGAAAAGAAGTCTTCACGTTTCTCGATCCACCCTACTACAAAGCTGTTAAATCCAGGCTTTATGGAAGAAACGGTGTTTTGCACACCAGTTTTGACCACGAGGCGTTTGCCCAAACCATGAGACAATGCCAGCATTCCTGGCTGATTACTTACGACGACTCCCCGGAAATCCGAGAGAAATTTTCCTTTGCAAATATTTATGAATGGCAGCTGCAATACGGAATGAATAATTACAAACAAGGAAAGGCAGAGAAAGGGCGCGAACTATTCATTTCCAATTACAAGTTGCCGAAATTGGCTCAAAACATAGAACGTCTTCCAAAAGCCGCTGCTCAATTGGAATTGTTTGAGAGATAACAAACTGCCTACTCCCCCATCACCTGCACGATCAACTCCCTTCGTCTCGGCTTGTTATCGAAATCCACATAAATGACCTGCTGCCACGTACCCAGCGTCAATTGCCCCTCCACAAAAGGAATGGTCAACGACGGACCTAACAGCGCCGCGCGCACATGACTGTGCCCGTTGCCGTCGTGCCAGCGTGCGTTGTGCGCGTACTCGCGATTCTGCGGAACAATTTCATCGAACAGCCTCCGCAGGTCGTTCAACGCGCCGCTTTCATATTCGATGGTCGTCAGCGCGCTGGTAGATGACGGGCAAAACACCGTCACCGTGCCCGCTCTCAGCCCGCTTTGCGAAACCACCGCAGCAACTCGCTCAGTGATATCGTGAATATCTGCATCGCCGCGGGTATGGAATTGAATGGTCGCTGTCTTCACGCTCATTATTTCACCTCACACATCACCGCCACGCTGGATGACCTCCCGCCCATACTTCTCCTGCAGGGCATCCACTGCCAGCTGCAACTTACGCAACTTTTCACTATCCGCCTCCCACAAACTCAACTGACGGAAAGGCGCTCCCAAGCCGCTTACGCCCACGCCAATCAACCGCACCGGCTGATTGGGCCTGCGCACCTGCCGCATCAACCTCAACGCAGTTGCCGCAATTTCATCCTCCAGGTCGGTGGGAGTGGGCAGGGTGATCTGCCGCGTCAGCGTCGTGAAATCGGGCCAGCGAATCTTCAACCTGATCGTCCTGCCCGCCAGGTGTTCACGGCGCAACTGCCGCGCCACCTCCGCCGACTGCTCACGCAGAGTCTTTTCCAGCGCCTTTTCATTCGCCACATCCACCGCAAACGTCGTCTCCTGGCTGACAGACTTCGTCTCACGCTCCGTCACGATAGGACGATTGTCAACACCCTTTGCATGACGCGCCAGGTCACGCCCGTTCTCTCCAAACAGGCGCGCCAATTCGCTCTCGGGCCACTTTGCAATATCGCCAATCGTATGGATACCCAACTCCGACAAACGCTGCGCCGTCTTTGGACCGACACCCCACAACATCTCGGCTGGAAGCGGAGCTAGAAAAGCCGCCTCCTCTCCATACGGGACAACTGTCACTGCATTCGGAGGCTCCGCCACCCCCCGGGCTTTGATCTGTTCCAGCGCCAGCGCCTTGCCCACCTCTGTGGCAATCTTCGCCACGAGTTTGTTCGAGGCGATTCCAATCGAGCAGGGCAAATGCAACTCGTCGCGGATGCGGGCTTGAAGTCTGCGGGCGAAGCGTTCGGGGTCGTCCCGAACGTCCGAAATATCGAGAAAGGCTTCGTCAATCGAAATCTGTTCCACCAGCCCGCTCTGCTCGTGAAGAATATCCATCACCTTTTTGGAGACTTCGCTGTACAGCCGGTGCCGCCCGGGAACGATAATCAACCCAGGGCACAGGCGCACAGCGCGGCTCATCGGCATGGCGCTTCGAACTCCCATTTTGCGCGCCGCATACGAACACGAAGCGACCACGCCGCGCTCATTCGGCTTGCCGCCCACAGCAAATGGCTTGCCGCGCAAAGAAGGGTTTTCAATCTCCTCTACAGCGCAGAAGAAGGCATCCAGGTCGAGGTGCAGAATCGTACGCGGCATACTCCCATTATATAATGCCCGTATGGGTATAAGGAAAAAGAGTTATGATCTCACCTTACGCGAAACGTCCCGAAGGTTTTCGTAATTTATGCTTGATTTCCAGTCCAACCTTCGGGACGGTGCGTAACATCAGTTATGATCATGAACGTTGAACAATCACCAAAGAAACGTTATACTCCATTCAGCGGAACTTTTGGCTTGTTTTTCACGTCCATGTACAATGGATGGAAAGAGGAGAATGCAATGACTTCACGAATGAAAATTACCTCCGGCATGCTGTTGGTCGCGCTTGTGGTTTCACTGCTACCCGCGCTGACGCTGCCATCGAGCGCCTCAGCCGCCACCTGTGACCAGGCTCAATTCGTCGCCGACGTGACCGTACCCGACGGCACGAAATTCGAACCCGGCGCCGCCTTCAAGAAAACCTGGCGTTTGAAGAACATCGGCACCTGCACATGGACCACCTCTTACTCGCTGGTGTTCGACTCCGGCGCCCAAATGGGCGCACCCGCCTCGGTCAAATTCCCCTCCGAAGTAAAACCCGGTCAAACCATTGACCTCAGCGTAGACATGACCGCCCCCACCGCTGGCGGGCGCTACATCGGCTACTGGAAGTTCAAAAACGCCTCCGGCACCCTCTTCGGAATCGGCGCCACAGCCAACAAATCCTGGTGGGTCGAAATCAACGTCACCAGTTCCGCTCCCGGCGGCAGCCTCGTATTCGACTTCGCCGCCAGCGCCAAAGACGCCACCTGGTCGAGCGGCGCCGGCGGGCTCACCTTCCCCGGCACCGACGGCAACGCCAAAGGCTTTGCATTGCTAAAAGACAAGCCCAAGTTCGAGAGCGGCGTCGAACTTTCCAAACCCAGCCTCCTCTTTGCCCCGCAAAACATTACCAACGGCTTCATCCAGGCAGAATACCCCGCCTACAAAGTGGACGCCGGCGATACCTTCCAGACCACCGTTGGCTGCGAATTCGGCGCGACCTCCTGCTACGTCACCTACCGGCTCGACTACAAAATCGGCAACACCATCAAAACCTTCTGGACCTTCCGCGAGCGCTACGAAGGGCTGACCTACAACGCCAACATCAGCCTCGCACCGCTGGCAGGGCAGGAAGTCAAATTCATCCTCTACATTTCTGCCAGCGGTTCCCCCAGCGGTGACCGCGCCCTGTGGGGCAACCCCGTCATCACCCGCAAGGGAATTGTGCCGCCTCCGCCCACCGCAACCGGCACACCTCCCACCGCCACACCAAGCAAGACACCCGCCCCCATCACCCCCACCGTTCCGCCTTCCGCCTGCGACAAAGTGCAATTCGTCGCCGATGTCAATTTCCCCGATGGCACCGTCGTCCAGCCTGGCGCGCAATTCACCAAAACCTGGCGTCTCAAAAACGTTGGCACCTGCGTCTGGAAAAAGGATACCTACCAGCTCGTCTTCTTCAGCGGCGAGAGAATGGGCGGCGCATCATCGGCAGTCTTCACCAAGGATGTCGCCATCGGTGAAACCGTAGACATCTCCGTCAACCTCACCGCCCCTGCCTCGCCCGGCACCTACCGCGGTTACTGGATGTTCAAAAACGCCTCCGGCGCACTCTTCGGCATCGGCGCACAAGCCAACAAACCCTGGTGGGTCGAAATCAAAGTCACCGGCGGACCGACCGTCACCCCCGCTCCCGCCACCCCCACCCCCACCCAGGGCGGACCGACCTCCACACCCCCCGCCACCCCCACCCCCCAGGCAGGCACCGCCTATGACTTCGCCGCCAACGCCTGCGCCGCCTCCTGGTTCAGCGGCGCACAAACCGGCGCACTCCCCTGCCCCGGCACCGACGGCGACGCCAAAGGCTTCGTCCTCAAAGTCACCAACCCCAAACTCGAAAACGGCTCCACCGACCCCCGTCAGGGACTCATCACCTTCCCCCAAAACAAACAGGACGGCTACATCCAGGGCATCTACCCCGCCTTCACCGTCCAAAGCGGTGACCGCTTCCAGTCCACCATCAACTGCGCCTACGGAGCCACAAACTGCTACGTCGTCTTCCGCCTCGACTACCAGACCGGCTCCGACCCCATCAAAACCTTCTGGGGACCCTTCCTCGAACGCTACGAAGGCGGCATCTACAACGTAGATGTTGACCTCACCCCCCTGGCAGGCAAAGACGTCAAATTCATCCTCACCGCCCTCGCCTACGGCTCCCCCAGCGGCGACCGCGCCCTGTGGGTCGGTCCGCGCATCTACCGCGCCGGCAGCGCCTCTACCCCCCTCCCTGCCACCGCCACCCAAAGCCCTGCCAGCGGCTTAGACCGCTACTTCAACAGCAAATACGGCTTCGAATTCAAATACCCCGCCGGCGCCCCCCTCTCCGACCAGTCCGATGACCACGTCCGCATCGCCCTGCCCATCGTCACCGCCGGCACCAACCTCTCCGAAAAATACCTCGATGTAACCGTCAGCCAGGGACTCGCCGTCTGCCGCTCACCCGACATCGGCGGTGACCCCTCCACCACCGAAACCGTCACCATCAACGGCATCCAATTCTTCAAAGAAAGCGGCGCCGGCGCCGGCGCAGGCAACATCTACGAATTCGTCGCCTACTCCACCGAAACCAACAACACCTGCGTCAGCCTCACCTTCATCCTGCACTCCACCAACCCCGGCAACTACCCCACCCCCCCGCCGGTCTTCGATAAGGCAGCCGAATCCGCCATCTTCGACCAAATCATCAACACCTTCGACTGGACCGGCTGACGCCCGCCTCCACCCTGACCGAAAGCCTGGTCCGCCCGACCAGGCTTTTCTCTCACCCTGCCGCACTCTCCCGCTCAAAGAGAGCGGAGGTGAACGAAAATTCCATGTCCCACGACCGCCCAACCCTCCTCCTCGCCGATGACGACCCCACCATCGCCGACAGCCTCGCACCCTTCCTCGAACGCGCCGGCTTCCACGTCCTGGTCGTCTCCGACGGCGTCTCCGCCCTCGAAAAAGCCCAAAAACACCACCCCGACCTCATCATCCTCGACGTGCTCATGCCCCGCATGGACGGACGCGAAACCCTGCGCCGCCTGCGCAAAGCCAACGTTTGGACCCCAACCATCCTCCTCACCCAGGTCGGCGAAGCCTCCGAACGAGCGCTCGCCCTCGAAGAAGGCGCCGACGACTACCTCAATAAACCCTTCGACCCGCACGAACTGCTGGCGCGAATACGGGCAGTGCTACGGCGCGCCCGACCCGGCGAACGCTCCCTTTCCGCCGCCTGGCTGCTAACCGCCGAAAACCTCGTCCTCGACCGCCGCGCCCGCCGCGCCACCCTCGACGGCGCCCCCCTCGAACTCACCCCCAAAGCCCTGGCAGTCCTCGAACACCTGATGACCCACCCCGACGAAGCCATCACCCGCGAGCGCCTGCTGGAGGTGGTCTGGGGTTGGGAATACCCCGCCGGCACCCGCACCGTAGATACGCGCGTGGCAGAACTCCGCCGCGCCCTCAACGACGACCCCGCCGAACCGCGCTTCATCGAAACCATCTCCGGCGAAGGCTACCGCTTCATCGCCGCCGTACACGGAGAGGGCTGACATGTACCGGCTAAAAAACTGGCGCTGGTGGATGAAATGGCTGGCGCTCCCGCCTGGAAGCGGTTTACTGCTTGCCTTAATTACCCGCCTCTTCCTGCCAGCGGAATTTCCCTTCCTGCTCTCGGTAGATTTGGGCTTTACCGGCATCGTCTTTGGCATGAGCATCCGCAATGCGGGGCTGGTTGCCTTTCTCTTGGGCTTTTTTGCAGCGCTTGCCATTCTCGCCATCCGCGCCTGGGACCAGCGCCACCTTGCCCAAGCCCACACCCTCTATGCCGACTACATCCAGACAGAACGAGATAACCGCCGCAACTTTATGCGCCGCCTCGATCACGAAATCAAAAACCCGCTCACCGCTCTGCGCGCCGCGCTCGTTAACCTCAAGGAGGAAAAAACCGAACAGGAACGGCAACGGGCGGTAGGAAACGCCAACCGCGCCGTCGAACGCCTCATCCGTTTGTTGAACGATTTGCGAAAGTTATCCGAACTCGAAGAGCGCGTCATCGAACGCTACCCGGTCAACGTTCCCGAACTGCTGGAAGACGTGGTGACCGCCGCACATGTCAACCCGTCGTACGAAAAGCGTGAAATCAGCCTGCTGATTCCCAAAGTCCCATCGCCGTTCCCGCTCGTCACCGGCGACCCCGACCTTTTGCTTCTGGCAGTGTACAACCTCGTCGAAAACGCGCTCAAGTTCACGTCGGCGGAAGATTCGATCGAGGTTCGCGCCCTGGAGGACGGGCGGACAATCGTCATCGAAGTGGCAGATACAGGGCCGGGCATCCCACCCGAAGACCTGCCGAAAATCTTTGAGGAATTGTACAGGGGCTCGAATGCCCGCAGCACGGAAGGCAGCGGGCTGGGGCTGGCGCTCGTCAACCGCATTGCGGCTTTGCACGGAGGCGGCGTGGGCGTGCGCTCCAGTCAAACTGACCCGCGCGGCACGGTCTTCACACTCAGGCTGCCAAGACGTTAATTTTCCCCTTTTTCTGCGCAGAGAGACCAGGGGGCGCATGTTACAAAACTGTAACATCTTCGCGACAGACTTGTAACAGCGGGAAAGTAAGATGGAGGTATGAAACCTTCCGAAACTTCCCTCATCCTTTCGGCACAACGGGGTGATTTGGATGCTTTCAACGTGCTTGTCCAGACGTATCAGGACATGCTCTACCGCATCGCCCTGCGCATCGTCAACGATGAATGTCTGGCAGAAGATGCCGTCCAGGAGGCGGTCATCCATGCCTTCCAGCGCATCCGCTCGTTCCGCGGCGGGAATTTCAAGAGCTGGCTGGCGCGGGTGACGATCAACGCCAGTTACGATGAACTGCGGCGCAGCAAACGCCACCTGGGATTGCCGTTGGAGCAGTTCAGCAGTGAAGGCGAGGAGATTGAATCCCCCGAATGGATGCGGGACCCAGCCGCAGGTCCAGAGGAAAGAGCCGAAATGTCCGAGTTGCAGAAGGCGTTGCATCGCTGCATCAAATCTCTGACGCCCGATTACCGTCTGATGGTCGTGCTGGTGGACATGGAGGGCATGTCTTACGAGGAAGCGGCGCAGACGGCGCGGGTGCCGGTGGGAACGGTGAAAAGCCGCCTGGCGCGCGCACGCATGCAGATTCGCCAGTCGTTACGCTCGTATCAGAGCCTGTTGCCGGCATTCTACCAGCAGGAATTGATGGCATCTGCCTGAGGGGGATGCCTGCCGGCTTTGCCTCGCGCGGAATTTGCCTCCGCGCGTTTTGTTTTAATGGCTATAATTTCGATGTGGTTTATCCTGTTTTCTTGTTTTAAAGGAGTCTCCTATGAAACGCTGGCAGGGTTCGTGCATTGGCGCATTTCTTGCGCTGTTGATCGGAGGAAGCTCATTATTTTTCCTTGTCCCCTTTGGCGGAGCAATGATCACCGCCACCCCGCCCCTCTTCGACCGGATTACGGCTTACGTCCTTTGCCCCGAGGCGGTGAACTATTCGTACCGTGACTACGGATTCGGTCAACCGACCACCAGCAGCCCAAATCGCGGTACAGGTCATTACACGGAATTGACGTGCACCTACAGTGACGGCTCTCAAAAGATTTTTCCGAATGAAGAGGTGGGGTTGAAGGGAATTGCTGCCTCTTTTACAGCCGCCGGTATTTGCGGCGGGCTGGGCGTGCTGGTGTTCATGATTTTTGCGGCGATCATTGGCGGGCGGCTGGTAAAACCGAAGACAGTCTGATAATGATTTGACTATCGAATACAACCTTATCAAGACGGCAAGTCACCGCCACTAGACTCCAACAAAAGACCTCCCCGCTGAAAAGGCGAGGAGGTCTTTCACTTACCAAACTGCCTTCTTTTACTTCCCCAATCTCTTCTTGAACTCCGCAGTCAGCGCCGGCACAATCTGGAACAGGTCACCCACCACCCCATACCGCGCCTGCGTAAAGATAGGCGCATCGGGGTCTTTGTTGATAGCGACAATCACTTTCGAGTTGCGCATCCCCACCAGATGCTGAATCGCGCCGGAGATGCCGCACGCGATGTACAAATCAGGCGTGACGACCTTGCCCGTCTGCCCGACCTGATGCGAATAAGGGATGTACCCCCCGTCCACAGCAGCGCGCGAAGCGCCCACAGCGCCGCCAAGCACCGCCGCAAGCTCACCGAGCAAAGCAAACCCCTGCTGAGCGCGCCAGATCTCGGCTTGTTTTTCATCCATGCCTGCGGGCGGGACGAGAGACGGGTTGTTCGAAACGCCGCGCCCCCCAGAGACGATGACCGGCGCATCACCCAGATTGACCGCGCTCTCCGAAGCGGAGTAACCCTCCACCGTCGTCAGCGCATCACCCCTGACCTCCACCCTGATCGGCGTCCCGGAGCGGCTCTCATCCCTCGGCGGCTTGGGGAAGAAACGCGGGCGGATGCTCGCCATCACAGGTTTGGCAGAGCATACAACTTTTTCCAGCACCTTGCCCTCGTAGATGGGGCGCGTCGCCACCAGCGTGCCGTCTGCCGCCTCCAGCGCAGAGATGTCAGTCAGCACGCCCGTGTTCAAATCCACTGCCGACATAGCGGCAAGTTCGCGGGTGCGGGCAGTGATGGGGAACAGAATCAGATCCGGGCTTTGAGAAGAGGCGAGCGCCGAAAGAGTGGAAGCATACGGCTCGGCGCGGAAATCTTCCAGCGCCGGGTCATCTGCCACAAAGACCTCATCGGCGCCATATTCGAACGCCGCCTTCGCCACCGCATCCACACCCGAACCAAACACCACCGCGCTCACCGTGCCAAACGTCTTGCCCAGCCCAATCGCCTCCCACGAGGCAGGCTGAATTTCACCCTTGAAATGGTCAATGTACACAAAAGTCTTCATAACACCTTCTCCGCAATGATTTTGTCCACCAGCGCTTTGGCAATTTCCTCGGGCGTCTCACCCGTAATCATCTCGATTTTGACTTCGTTCACGGGCGGGTTCATCAACTCGATGCGTTTCACCACCGCGGCAGGCGCGCCAATGCCCAGATCAGCCAGCGACCAGACGGGAATGTTCGCCTTCGACGCTTTGCGGATACCCATAAACGACGGATAACGCGGCTCGCCAATGCTCTGGACGACGCTCAACACGACGGGCATCTTTGCGCTGAGAGTGACCCTGCCCTCCTCCACCACCCGCTCGATGGTCACGCTTCCATCCTGGACCTTGATCTGACCCGCCAGCCCAAGCAGGGGCAGCCCGAGGACTCTCGCCACCTGCGCGCTGGTGAGACCCGAACCGTTGTCGAGCGTCTGCCGCCCGAAGATGACCATGTCGGCACCGCCGATCTTTTGAATCGCCGCGGCAAGGACACGCGCCGCGCCAAGCGAGTCGATTTCATTCAGCGCAGGGTCCGAGACGAGGACGGCTTCGTCTGCGCCCATGGCGAGGGCATGCTTGAGCGCCTCCTTTGCCGATTCGGGTCCGATGCACAGCGCAGTGACCGTCCCCCCGTGCGCTTCCTTCTGTTGAAGCGCGCCTTCAACGGCGTATTCGTCGAACGGGTTGATGACCAGCGGCGCGTCCCCCCACGTCACCTGCCCGCCCTCGGCGCGTACCTTCGCCTCCGAGTCCGGGACTTGCTTGATACATGCGATGATTTTCAAGGCTACCTCCGTGAAGTTGTAATTGTCCTGACAAACAAGTTTTGCTTATCTCTATTCATTAGACCTTACGCAAAACCTTGCGTAGAGCGCGTTCTCTACCGCGCAGGTTATGCAATTGACGTTAGGATGCCGAGACTTGTACCGAACGCAAGCGCGATGCAAAGGCGGGAAACCCAGATTTTTTGTGTGTTCATGTTTTATTGACCAGAGAGTCCATTATTGACCACAAAAGCCGCCACCACCAACACATCTGCGGCTAGAACCGCCGCCACCCCAAACAGACTGAACACCTTCTGCCAGAAAATCCAGTTTTGCTTGTTTTCCAACCGCCTGAGGAAGAAATCTCGGAATGGGTAAATGGAAGGCTCACGGGCGATGCTATTATAAATGGACTGATAGTACTCCTCTGTTTTGAACCAGAGTTTGTACGAATTCGAAAGGAACAGCAGGCTAAAAAGCAAGAAAAGGATGACAAAGCCGAGGGAAGGTTGCATTTTCGTGGGCTGGTTTGAAGGTCAAAACGTTCGCGCGTTATTGAATACTGGTTTTGCTCAGGATTTTACCGGTTTCCATATCCAGGTCGCAGGCGTGACCGTTGATGGTGTAGGTGGAAAGCGTCCAGCCGTCTTCGTTGAAACGCAGGCGTGAGAAGAGCGTGTAGGGATCTGGCTTTTCGGCAAACCACAGGATTTTGCCGCTGTGATCCACACAGTAAATGTTAGATTCGCCGCGCGGAAAGCCAGAGTGATGCTCCATGACGACAGTACCAAAGGACGTCTGAATGGTTTTCTCGATTTTCGTGCGAAGAGGCTGAATATCCATAAACTACTCTCCCAGCCAGAACTCAGCATCATAAGCGGGCGCCTCACAGCGCAGCGGCTTATCCACCCGCTCACCGAGGGCATACCCCGCCTGGATCAAGGTCTGAATTTCGCTGGAGCCTTCATAAATCATCGCGCCGCGGGCATTACGCAGGTAACGCTCCACGTCATACTCATCGCTGTAGCCGTAGGCGCCGTGGATTTGGATCGCCTCGTTAGCGGCGTTGAACGAGGCTTCAGTGGCAAACTTCTTCGCAAAAGAAGTCTCGCGCGTACAGCGTTTGCCTTGATTCTTCAGCCAGCCCACCTGATAGTAAAGCAGGCGCGCAATCTCATAATCCTGCGACATTTTGGCAATCTTTTCCTGAATCAGTTGATGCTCTGCAATGGGCTTGCCAAAGGTCGTGCGCGTCTTTGCATATTTCACGCTGGCGTGCAGGCACGCCCGAATGATGCCCGTCGCGCCGGAGGCTACAGTGTAACGCCCGTGGTCAAAAGCAGACATGGTGATTTTGAAGCCCTCCCCCTCCTCGCCGAGGCGGTTAGCGGCTGGCACGCGCACATCGGTAAACGAAATCCACCCTGTTGAGCCTGCCCGCACGCCCAGTTTGCCGTGGATGTCGCCGCGTTTGACCCCCTCGCTGTGCAGGTCAACGATGAAGGTGGAAAGGGCAGAGGAAGGTTTAGGGGAGGAAAGGTCTGTTTTGGCGGTCACAAGCGCCAGGTCGGCTTTAGAGGCGAGAGAAATCCACATCTTTTCGCCGTTCAGGATGTAGTAGTCGCCCTGCCGTTTTGCCGAAGTCCGCATGGCTGCCACATCCGACCCCATCCCCGGCTCGGTGAACGCGCCGCACCCTATCTGCTCGCCCTTCGCCAGCGGCACAAGGAATTTCCGCTTCTGCTCCTCCGTGCCCCATTGAAAAAGGCTCATCGCGCACAGCCCGGTATGGACAGACATCACTACGCGCAAAGAAGTGTCGCCCGCTTCGAGTTCTTCACACGCCAGCCCCCACGCCAGGTAATCCATGCCCTGCCCGCCGTAGCGCACGGGGAAAGGCAGCCCTAAAATACCCAGTTCGCCCATGCGCTTGAGCATAAACGGCATTGGTTCCTGCTTGCGGTCATATTCCTTGATAACGGGCGCAATCTCTTTTTGGACAAAATCGCGCACCATTTTTTGGGTCATTTCGTGTTCGGGGGAGAGGGAAAAATCCATGACGGTTTCCTGTGAAATTTTTCTTTATTATACCTTGCAGACCGCGCGATTCTTTCTCAACCGACGGTTGATTCTGCTCGAACAGCCGTTTCTCCCCGCTGCCTTTTCCTCCCAAATAAAAAAACGCCCGACGCTGGTTTACCACAGCATCGGGCTAGGGGATGGGGGTGTCTTCGGTCATGGTTTCTTTTCGACACCCATGTTGCTCAACTCGTCCGAATTGATGTTCGAAACGAGCAGGTCCGCCCCGGCAATGGCGGCGAACACAAGCAAACACACTACGACTGCGACGACGAACATAGGGCGCCTCCTTTCTTGATGTTTGTATTAACCTCCTTTGCAGAAAAGTGTTGTATCCCCTAACGGTACTGTTTGGCATTCGTCAGGACAGATATTTCAAAACTGCAAGGGTCATAAGCATGACGCACAACTTTGATTTTTGTTCCAAGATTTTCTACGATCTTCACCATCGCACGTTGCACGTTCGCCAGGCAAACCTGGCGGCGGTTGCAAAAACCTGCTTGAGAAGTTCCAATTCGCTGGTTTTCTCACAGTCTGAAAATCAGCCACAGGGGTGAATGATTACATTACACTGCAACGTTCGCCGTTGCAGAGCATCTCTTACGCTTTGGCTCAGGCGGATGTGTTATTTGTAATCTACAACTCAGAATTCAGGTTGACAAAAACACCCTTTGGGATAAAATTCAGGGCGCTAGAGCATTGCCGAAGTGGCGGAATTGGCAGACGCGCTACGTTCAGGGCGTAGTGAGGGTTCCCTCATGTGGGTTCAAGTCCCACCTTCGGCACAGCAATAACCCAAAAAGGACCCGTTTGAGCGGGTCTTTTTGTTTCCCTGTGTTCTCTACCGTACAATGCGCAAAATCGAACCGCCAAGACCCCAGGTAAGCCAAGATTTCAAGTTTTTCTTGGCGCACTTGGCAGTAAAAATCCAAAATGCACGGTAGATAAAAATCTCAGCCACAGATTACACGGATTTTCGCTGATTTTTCCTTTTGTAATCCGTGTGAATACATGAAATCTGTGGCGAAAAT
>Ga0272446_1005592_pt1 | contig 13720 bp, 11 predicted proteins | sample YNPCB0061_FD_194587 | JGI IMG/M metagenome (GOLD analysis project Ga0272446, IMG submission 194587) | Hot spring microbial mat communities from Yellowstone National Park, WY, United States - YNP-CB-006-1 | ecosystem: Environmental > Aquatic > Thermal springs > Hot (42-90C) > Sediment | place...
CCAGGCCGCCGCTGCCGGGCGCGAGGTTACACGCCGCCAGTGGCCGATCCCAGACTTGGGGACGCCTACGCCTGCACAGATGCGCGCCATTCTGGACGACCTGCACTGCGCCCTTCAGGCCGGGCGGGTCGTCTATGTACATTGTTTTGGCGGCATCGGGCGGACGGGGACTGTGGTCGGCTGCTACCTGGTGACCCAGGGCGCCAGCGGCGACGACGCGCTCGTTACGATCGCGCGCCTGCGCCGACCGCTGCCAGGAGCTGATCGCCTCTCACCGGAGACGGCGGCGCAGCGCACGATGGTGCGGACGTGGCGCGCGTAGCAGCGGAACGACGCCGCTACAGCCGTGCGTGTGGCGCAGCAGCACAATGAAGGGCGTCCTCTGTTCTGTCCACTGCGCGCACGCCGTCTCCAGGATCGTGCGCGCCACAGCCCATGCTTCCGGCTGGGCGCACGCAAAGCGCCACAGGTGGTCGTAGAGCAATACATAGCCCGCTGCCGGCGCCCAGCTCAGGTCGTTGATCATCTCCTCAAACGCGTCCCAGTTGCGCCCAAAGTAGCTTGGAAACGCCAGCGCAGCGGCGGCGGCGCACAGAAAGCTGGCCTTGTCGTGAGCCAGTCGCCCATCCAGATAAAAAACGCGCCAGCCGCGCGGCTGCACAGCGCGTGCGAGTTTTTGCGGCGGCGTCGGCGAGAGCCAGCGGTAGACGCCATTGACTTGCTGGCGGTCAAAGAGTTGTTCCACTTCGTTCATGGCAGCCATATCCGGGCAAAGCTGGCGTAATGATCATCGGTGTAATACAGCTCGCCTGCCTCGCCGCGCACAATGCGCCGCGCCCCGCGATCGCCTTCGCCAGGTGTGATCACAGTGTATTCGCGGTAGTAGCCAGTGGGCTTGCGCGGCAACAGTCGTTCGCGGTTCTGGAAGACCGAACCGTCCTTGCTAAAGGGAAATGGCCCCCCGCGCTCGATCAACGCCAGTGTCACCTGCGCCTCTGGCGGCAATTCGTCCAGTGTGATCACGGGTAAACCGTCGATCTGCGCAGGCGGGCCGCGCGTAGGCGTCGCTGTCGGCTTTGCCGGTTTGGGCGTGCGCGTGGGCGTGTTTGCCGGCGCCGCCACTGCCGCAGGCGCTTCGACAGTCGGCGCCCCCGCGGTCACCGCGTCCTGCGTTGCGGCAGGCGTGGCTGGCGTGGGTTTCGTAGCCGGGGTCTCTGCGCCGGCGACGGTGGCTGTTGGGACTGTGGCGGTTGTCGCCGGTGTGGATGACGTCTGCGGTGCAGTGGCTGGCCGCGCCAGCATCATCCAGATCACCAAAGCAATCACGCCGACGATAAGCAGCGGTGTAAGACCACCGCCGCGCCGGGGAATCGAACGCTTCACAGGCTGCTCCCTTCACATGCCAGCGCCGCCCAAATTGGCACGCCGGCCAATTCGCTCTGGCGCTGAGACTCGCCCAACGTCAGCAAGATTTCCTGCGCGCGACCGGGCGCAAAGGCCGGGATCAACACCTTGCCGCCCGTCGCCGTGATCGCCGTCACCGTCTCGACCAGCCGTTGCTCCTCGACGTGGCGATTGGCGTGCAGCCGCCCGCCGCAGGTGCTTTCCAGGATCAACACATCGGCGCCGAACCTGGGGGGACGCGCCCCATCCACCGTGCGCTGAGGCGAGATCGAGATGTCGCCGGAGACGAGCACGCGACCCTCCGCCGCCGCCAGCCCGATCATGGCTGCGCCCGCAATGTGTCCGGCGTGAAACCAGGTGGCGGTGAGTCCCGGCGCCAGCAGCAGGGGTTGGTTGAGCGCAACAGGCGTAAAGGCAGCCATCAATCGGTTGGTCGCCACTTCATCGAAGAGGGGCAGCTCCCCTTCCTCTTCCAGCCGCGTTGCCATGATGCGCCGGGCGTCCTGGTGGAGCACGCGCGTCAGTTCGATGGTCATCGGCGTGGCATAGACCGGCGCCGCGGGGTAGCGTGCGCTGACCAGCTCCAGCGCGCCGGTGTGATCGGTGTGGGCGTGGGTGACCAGGATCGCGTCCAGCCCGCCGCTGCGTTCGATGTAGCTCAGGTCAGGGAGTTGATCGCCAGCGAGTCCCCAACGTGCTTTCGGCGTCGGGCGGATGCCGGCATCGACCAGCACACGCCGCCCGCCGATCTCGATGAGGATGCTGCTGGCGCCCACTTCATCAGCGCCGCCCAAAAAGGTGATTTCCATACCGGTCCTTACGGCGATGGCTGGCGCAATGTGTAGAGCGCCAGTAGCGCATAAGCCGTTGTGCGCGTGTCTGCGCTGTCGCCTGCTCCGTCCGCGGAGTAGTGCGCAGCAAAGCCGCCGTTGGCGCCCTGCAAGCTCAACAGCCGCCGTACGATGGCGTCGTTCACCGGCTCACCCAGCCTGGCGCCAGCGATCAGCGCCAGCGCCAGGTCGGAAGTGGCGTAGCGATCCGGATTGGCGGCGTCACGAAACCCAACGCCGTCGAACATTGCCAGGGCGGCGGTGAAGTGCGCCTGCGCCTGCGTTGCATCGCCCTGGTTCCAGGCGTTGAGCGCCGCCAGGAGGGTGAGGTCTGCGCGGCTCGCCCAGTCCTCGATGACGCCGGGCCCCGTGTGGCCTTCCAGCCAGACGGTGGGCGACACCTCCTGTTGCGCCGCAATGGCCGGCGGCCACGCCACCGATTCACCGCGCAGGATTTCGATCAGCCCGTGGCGGGGTGCGCCGAACGTCGCCAACTCGGTTTCAAGCTCGACCGTGAGATCGGCGGCGTGCGCCTCTTGCATCACCCACTCGACAAGCAGGTTGTCGGGCGCCAGCCAGTGACGTTCGTCATCGGGCGCTGCGCGCAGGAGTCCCACATCGGCGTCAAGTTGCCGCGTGAGGAAAGAGAGCGCACGCCCAAGCATGGGCTGAAAGACCATCGGCGTGGGCGTAGGGGCGACGCGTGGCGCAGCGCCCGTGCACGCGGCCAGCAACGGCAAAATCACGAAGAGCAAAAAACGGTGGCGCATGGTAAATTTCCCTGTGTTTGCGGTTATTCGAAGCTATGGACAACCTGCCATTCATTGTACTGCGCGCACCGCCATTTGCAGAGATGGGCAAATGAAGTAATGAGTCTATTTCATATTGGGTGCGAAATCACTTATGTCGTAGGTCATCGCCTCCGGCATGACGTGGCGTCTGGCACAACGCAGCGGTGCGCACGGCGCTCTTTGCGCCGATCAACCTGGCGAAGAGCCTCTTCAGGCGCGCCTGAAGCAGCGCACGATTTGCCTCCGTCTCCTGCGCGACGGAGTCACGCCAACAGACAACAGGAGCCATTGCTGGTGGAATAGCAATAAACTCTTGTTGAAACTGAGGTGACAAAGATGGAACAGGTAATCGTGATAGGTGGTGGCCCGGCTGGTGTAACTGCCGCGTTGCGGGCGCGGGAATTGGGCGCAACCGTCGTCTTGATCGAGGGCGGCGCGCTGGGCGGCGTCTGCACGAACGACGGCTGCGTGCCCACGCGTGTGCTGGCGCGTGCCGCGCGGCTGGCGCGCAATGCCCGCCAGTTCGCCGACTATGGCCTCACGCCAGTGACGCCGCAGGTCGATTTCCGGCGGCTGCTCGACAAGGCGCAGGAAGTGGTCTACACCGTCCACGAGAAGAAACAGTTGCAGAGCCATCTGGTTGCCGCCGGCATCCAGGTCTATGCCGACAGTGGGCCGGCGCACTTCATCGACGCGCATACCGTCGAACTGGGCGACGGCACGCGCCTGACCGCGGACAAGTTCATCCTCTGCGCCGGCGGCCGTGCGCGCAAACTGCCGATCCCTGGCGCCGAATACACGCTTACGCACAGCGACGTCTGGAGCTTGAAGGCGCTGCCAGCGGCGGTCGCCATCATCGGCGCGGCGGCGACTGGCTGCCAGCTCGCCTCGATCTTCAACACTTTTGGCGCCGACGTCCATCTGCTCGACCTGGCCCCGCGCATCTTGCCCGGCGAGGACGCAGCGACCTCGGCGCAGGTCGCCGCCGCTTTCGACAAGCGCGGGCTGCACGTCCACGCCGGCATCGAAGGCGTGAAAGGCATCGTGCGCAGCGGCGACAAACTCACACTCACCTTTGTCGAGCATGGCGTAGAAGAGCAGGTGCTGGTCGACGCCGTGATCCAGGCTGTGGGCTGGCCAGGCAACGCCGACCGGCTCAACCTGGAAGCTGCGGGAGTGGCCAGCGCACGCAGCTACGTGGTCGTCGACGACTATCTGCGCACGACAGTGCCCCACATTTTCGCCGCGGGCGATATCAACGGGCGCATGATGCTGGTGCAGAGCGCCAGCCACGAAGCCAGGATTGCCGCAGAAAATGCAGTGCTGGGGCCGACCCGCGCGGCTGGTCATCAGATCGTGCCCCACGGCGGCTTCACCGACCCGGAATATGCAAGCGTCGGCTTGACCGAGGAGGCGGCGCGCACGGACCACGACATCGTGGTGGCGGAAGTGGCTTACGCCGACCTGGATCGCGCCGTCATCGACGGCCGCACCGAGGGGCTGTGCAAGCTGATCGCCAACCGCGCCGATGGGACGCTGCTCGGCGCACATGTTGTCGGCGAGCAGGCGCTGGAGATCGTGCACATGGTGGCCGCCGGCATGGTCGCGGGCATGACCGTGGCGCAAGTTGCCCACATGGAGATCGCCTATCCCACCTACACGGCCGTGCTCGGCCTGGCGGCGCGGCGCCTCCTGATGGAGATGGGCGGTTACATGAGCGGGGCGCAGTGGCGTGCGTTGGGGCAGAGCCGCCCTGCGCCGGTGGCCGAGTGGGAACGCAGGGACGCCCGCGTATGAGCTACGACGCCGTGATCATCGGCTCTGGCCCCAACGGGCTGGCGGCGGCCATTACGCTGGCGCAGGCGGGCGCGCGTGTGTTGGTGGTGGAGGCGAAAGCCACGCCCGGCGGCGGCATGCGCACGCTGGAAGTGACGCTGCCCGGCTTTCGTCACGACATTTGCGCGGCGATTCACCCGTTGGGCAAGGCGTCGCCCTTTTTCCGCAACTTGCCGCTGACGGATTACGGGCTGAGGTGGATCGCGCCGCCCACGGCGTTAGCGCACCCACTCGACGACGGGAGCGCTGTCGCCGTGACCAGTTCGCTGGAATCAACCGCCGCCGGGTTGGGCGTGGACGCCCCTGCCTGGCAATGGCTGTTTCAGCCGCTCGTTGAACGCTGGGAGGATGCGCTCGACGATCTGCTGGCGCCGCTGCATCTTCCCCGCCACCCGCTGCTGCTCGCCAGGTATGCGCTGCCGCTGGCGGCGCCAGCCACACTGCTGGCGCGCACGCTCTTTCGCGGCGAACAGGCGCGCGCCGTGTTCGCGGGCATGGCCGGGCACTCCGTGCTGCCGCTGGAACGACCGCCCACGGCAGCGTTTGGCTTGCTGCTCACGCTGTTGGCGCAGACGGTCGGCTGGCCCGTGGCGCAAGGCGGTTCGCAAGCCATCGCCGACGCGCTCGTGCGCTATGCCCAGGCGCTGGGCGTCGAGCTGGTCTGCGGCTGGGAGGTGACGACTCTCGCCGAATTGCCGCCCGCGCGCGCTTATCTCTTCGACACTGCGCCGAAGGGGGTGCTGCGCATCGCTGGCGACCGCCTGCCGTCCGGCTACCGGCGTCAACTGGAGCGCTTCCGCTACAACCCCGGCGTCTTCAAGGTGGATTGGGCGCTGGATGGCCCGATCCCGTGGACGGCGGCGGCCTGTCATCACGCGGCGACGGTGCACCTAGGCGGGACGCTGGACGAGATCGCGGCGTCCGAGCGAGCGGTCTGGCGCGGGGAGCATCCGGCGCGCCCCTTCGTGCTTCTGGCGCAGCAAAGCCTCTTCGACCCGACGCGCGCGCCGGCGGGCAGGCAGGTCGCCTGGGCGTATTGCCATGTCCCCAACGGCTCCACCGTGGATATGACCGCCGCGATCGAGGCGCAGGTGGAACGCTTTGCACCGGGCTTCCGCCAGCGCATCCTGGCGCGGGCGACGCGCCACGCCGCCGCAATGGAGCTGTACAACGCCAACTACGTCGGCGGCGACATCAACGGCGGCGTGCAGGACCTGTTCCAACACTTCACGCGTCCCAGCCTCAGCCTGACGCCCTATCGCACGCCCGCCCGCGGCATCTACCTCTGTTCGTCTTCGACGCCGCCCGGCGGCGGTGTGCACGGGATGTGCGGCTACTACGCGGCGCAGAGTGTGTTGCGGGACTGGCGGGGGCAGGAGGACAGAGAGCTTCCGGGAAGCTCCATGTGAATGCTGAGGCTCACAGCGTTTCGAGTTGGCGGCGAAAGTCGGCGAACACCGCCGCCAGCATCGCCGGCGTATAGTGCGCGTTCAGCCCGCTGGGATTGGGCAGCACCCAGACCGGCGTCCCCGCCAGCAGATCGGGCTGGCGGCCAGGCTGCGCCTTGGGCTGGCGAAAAGCTGTGCGATAGGCTGTCACGCCCAGCACGGCGATAGATTGTGGCTGGTAGTGACGCACGGTCTGTAGCAGCCGTGCGCCGCCTGCAATCAATTCGTCGGCGGATAACTCAGCGGCGGTGGCGGTGGCGCGGTTCACGAAGTTGGTCACACCACAGCCGTAGTCGAGGAGCTGGCGCTCGTCCGACGGGTGCAACTGGCGCGGCGTGAAGCCGGCGGCATAGAGCGAGGGCCAGAAGCGGTTGCCTGGGCGCGCAAAATGATGCCCACTCCAGCCAGAATAGAGGCCGGGGTTGATGCCAACGAACAGCACGCGCAAATTGGGTGCAATTACATCGTCGACGCCGCGACCGGCGGCGGCGCGCAGATCGGCTGGCGACGGCTTGCCCTGTGAGTTCATGGCAGCAGAGTATAGCACATGGCGGCGCTATCGCCATCTATCGCGGCTTCCTGCAAAACCCAGAGCAGGCGGGAAGCCGGCGACCGACCTGGAGGTCAGCGGGTTGCTGCGCGGTGAACCAACACGCCGGGTAGCCTGGGCCAGGCAAGCGCCAACAGCAACGCCAGCACCATCAACAGCGGCGTCGACAGGTCGGATTGCACAATGCTCAAGGGCTGATTCGCCAGTGCATGGACGCCGACAGCGATGAACAGATTGCAGGTTCACTCTTGCGCCAACCGCGCGGTGCGCGCCGCCAGCTCACGGATCGACAGCCGCTCCTTGCCGCGCAGGTAAGTCTCCAGCAGGTCGCCCAGCGGCGCAGTCCACGGCGCCGGCGCGCCGTGCATGACGCCCAACACTGTGCCGACCAGACCGGCGTTGCAGTCCACGTCCAGCCCGGCGTGCGCCAGCCAGCGGAACGCAGTCGTCAGGTCGCCGCGCGCGTGCCAGAGCGCCAGCATGTCGGCCGCCAGGTTGGGATAGGCGTGAATCCAGTTGTATTCCTCGAAGCGCGCGTCGAGCAGCCGCCAGGCCGCCGCCGGGTTTGGCTCCCCGCGCAAGATGGTGAGAATCTCGCGCGCCACCGCCACATATTCGCTGGCGGGCGGAAGATAGTTGAGCGCCTCTTCGAGCAAGGCGCGTTCGTCGGTGCGCACATACGCCAGCGCCGTCAGCACCGCCGCGTACATTCCGCCATAGACGCCGTTGCGTGCGTGTGACACCGTGCCGTCGAGATAGGCCAGCCGCGCCGCCTCCAGCGGCCAGCCCGGCGCCAACATCCCGCAGACCATGCCGCGCATCTGGCAGCCGATCCAGTCGACGTAGGGGTTGCGGAACGCGCCGGATTTTGGGGGCATGATCCCCATGTTGAGGTTGCGCAGCGCGATCCACTCCGCCGACCAGCCGAAGGGCACCTGGCGCACCCACTCCAGCCCAAGCTGCCGCGCCGTCAGCCGCCGCCCATAACGCGCGAAGACGTCGAGAAAGACCAGCTCGTAGACCACGTCGTCATTCATCGTCTCCGGTGTGGTGATGTAAGCGTCGATCACGCCGTAGACTTCAGCGATGCGGTCGGTGTGATAGCCCTCGATGGCCGTGCCAAACGCGCCGCCGGCGAGCTGACAAAGCCAGCCGTTCAGGGTGCGCTCCTCCAGCTTCTCCAGCGCCCGGCGATCCTGCGCGGGGTCGGCGTTGTGCAGCGTGGCCGCCACCGCTTGCCAGCCAGGCCCCGGGTAGTCGTAACGCCAGTAGGGGTGATGGGGGATGCGCGGCGCTGCGTGCAGGCGCGCCAGCAGCTCCGCCGTGAGCGCCCGCAGATCGTCCATGCGTTTTGTGCGCGCCAGCTCGATGCCGTCGGCCAGCAGCGCCTCCGCCTTCGTCACATCGTAGCCCTGGTTCGCCAGCGACTCGACCATCTCCACGTAGGGAATCTCCGGCGCGCCGGAGCCGGGCACGCGCGCATCCCAGAAGAGCAGGATCAGGTCATCGCCGGTTGGGAAGACAGTCTCGCTGGTGTACCAATCGCTGGCGTGGATGCGGCGGTCGAGCGGCACGGCGTTGAGGCGCAGCTCGCGGTCGATCTGCCAGGCGCGGCGCGAGGCGGTGGGATCAGGCATTGGCATAGTCACGTTCCTTGCGTTGACGGCGAGCGTAAACATAGAGCGCCACCAGCGTGGCGAGATAGGGCGTCATGGCGGTGAATTGGGAAGGGATTTGATAGCTTTGCAGCAGCAGCCCCAACACGTCGGCCAAGCCAAAAAGCAGCGAGATCACCGCCACGCCCCAGGGGTTGCCGCCGACCAGAATGATGGCGGCCAACGAAATCCAGCCGCGCCCTGCCGACATGTTTTCGGAAAAGAGGGTCACATAGCCCAGCGACAAGAACGCGCCGCCCAGCCCGCAGAGCACGCCGCACAGCAGCAATGCGTAGATGCGCAGCCGGTTGGAGGGCACGCCGGAGGAGTCCAGGCTGGCTGGATTGTATCCCGCAGCGCGCAGCCGCAGCCCAAAGCGGGTGCGAAAGACCAGGAACGCGCTGACGGCAGTCGCCAGCGCCGCCACGTAGACCATCAGATTCTGGCCGGAGAGGATCGGGCCGAGCAACGGAATTTGCTCGATCAGCGGCAGCGTGACGCTGGGAATGCGGTCGATGCCTGGCCCGGCAAACACGCCCTTCACGCCGAAACTCTGGCGCAACAGGTAGGTGGTGGCGCCGAGGGTGAAGAGGTTGATGGCGATGCCGGTGACAAACTCGTCCGTGTCGAGCCAGACGGCAAAGATGATGAAGATCAGCGCCAGCCCCAGCGCACCGAGGATCGCCAACAGCACGCCCGCCACCCACGAGCCGAAGGTGACCGATCCCCACACTGCGCAGAAGGCGGCCATCAGCAGCATCCCTTCCATGGCAATGTTGAAGACGCCTGCATAGAACGTGTAGGCGCCGCCCAGCGCCGCCAGCAAGATCGGCGTTGCGCCAGAAATGGCGCTGTTGATCAAGCCTGTAAAGATGTTCATCCCTGTCGTCCCTCACTATCTTCCCGGAAGGCATCGGTAATCAACATGGCGCGGTTCTACTCCTGTTCGAAGCCAAAATTGGTGAATTTGAGCGTGCGGCAATTCTCCGATACGATGCTGACCACGTTGTCGGGCACGCCCTCCGGCGTGTGCACCTCGATGTCGAGCGTGACGGTCACGCGCGCGCCCACCAATCCGGCGAGATGGGCGATCACCTCCTCGGCAATGCGACCGGCGTCGCGCCCGACGCGTTGCGGGTCGAGGGTGACGCTGCCGTAGTATCGCCTGGGCCGCACCTTGATGGGCGGCGTGGGCGGCGCGCCGCCGGAGGCCCCGGCGCCGCCAGTCACCCCGGCGGGCGCATCGCCAGGCGTCGCGCCGGAGGGGCGCCCATTGTCCGGCGCTGTGGATGAGGCGGGGTTTTCCGCCGCCAGCTGGCGCAGCGCTACGTCGGGACGCACGAGCAAGCCGTTGTCGTTGGCGGTGATGCTCATGCGCTGACCCGATTGCAGGCCGCGGTAGCGTTGCATGTCTTTGTCGTAGCTTTCGGCATAAGCAAAGTTATCCTGCGACCAGGTGAGCAGCCCCACCCCACGCTGGATGGCGTCGAGCAAGACGCCGGGTTCACGCAGGCGCGGCAGATAGAGATAGCGGGCGAAATCCTCCACCAACTGACGAATCGGCACGTGATCGCCGCGCCAGAGCGGGACGCGATCCATCTCCAGCCTGAGCGATGTCGGCGCCAGTTGCGTGACCAGCAGGTCGATAGCAAGCACCTTCTTGCTGGCGCGCACGGCTAACGGCTCCTGCCCGTTGAGCCGCTGCGCCGACCATTCGACCGGCGACTGGGGGCTGGACTGCGTCGGCGCAAGCAGCCACTGGTAGCATTCGGGCAGGCGAGCGATCACCGCACCATCCGCCGAATTTTTCTGCGTCTCCGCCTGCTTGACCTGATGCGGCGAGAGGTCGAGCAGCTCCTTTTCTTGCAGGATCGATTCCCACGCCAGGTAGCGCCGCACCGCCTCCTCCAGTTCGGGCAGGCGATTCGTGTCCGCCGCCAGGAAGACGAGCGTGTTTTGGTAGATGCGCGGGGCGTTGCCGCGGTTGACCAGAATCTCTCTGGCGGCAACCTCGGCGCGCGACCGTTCTTCCCTGCCGTGTGGCTGGTCCGGGCGCAGCACCACCAGCCGCGCGTCGAGATCGTCGGGCACGTCGGCGGAGGCGGCGGGCAGCGGGTGCACGCGGCTGAACTCGCCCTTGCGCTCCAGGTCCTTGCGCAGACGGCGCTCCATCTCCAGGAAGACCCTGTCGCTGTCACGCTTTAGCTGCTCGGCGCGGTCTTCCGCCAGTTTGGTCACGGTGGGCTGCGTGGCGTACCAGTAGCGCACGCCGTCCTGATAGAGATAGGTGGCGGCGCCCGCCAGACGGCGCAGCGCATCGCCAAAGACCGCCGGCGTCTCGCCCGGCATCATGCAGCCAAGTTTCACCCGCCGATCCTCGATGCCGCGATTGGCGACCGCCGTCAACGGCGCCGAGCCGAGATAGATGGTGCGCGCCACGCGGCGGCAGGCGGCGTACTTGCCCAGGTTCGGCGCCTCGCCGTCAAGCCGCACCGGCAGCGCGTGCGGCCCATCCACGTCCTGCTCGATGATGGGCGCCCAGTTGTCGGAGAGATAGCGCGTCAGCTCGAACTGCACGCGCGGGTCGTCGATGGGGATGTTGCCGGGCTGGATCAGCGGGTTGCGGTCGCCCTTCTCCCACAGGCTGTGGATGACGGCGGCCATCAGGCGCAACACGCCGCGCGTGCGCTGGAATTTCAACAGCGTCGACCAGTCGTTGTAGAGCCGGTCGAAGACTTCCGGGTGGATCGGATAGGCGGCTTTGAGCCGCTGCTCGTAGTCGCTGTCGCGACATTCAGGCGGGAACTCCTGCGCCTGGGTGCGGTAGAGATCGGCGAAGGCGCGCGCCACGACATCGCGGTCGCGGAATTGGACGGGATCGGCCAGCGGCTCGAAGAGACGGCGGCGCACGATCTCGAAGCCCTCCTCGGCGCTGGCGGGCCGCCAGGACGATTCGATGCGCCCCACCACGTTGCGCAGCCGCTCCAATGCCTCGCGCCCGCGCTGTCCGCCCACCTCGGCGTCGTCGGCGCGCGTGTGCGGCGAGCCGGCTGTGTCGGAGGCGGGCAGGCTGATGACGAGCAGGCATTGCTGCGCCAGTTTTGCCGATTCGGTGAGCGCTTGGGCAAAGGTAAACTGTGTCTCGAAGCTGCCACCGGGCAGGTCGCTCTGGTCGTGAAGCTGGCGCGCATACGCCACCCATTCGTCGATGAGGATCAGGCAGGGGCTGTAGCGGTTGAAGAGCGTGCGCAGCGCGTCGCCGGGGCTGGTGGCCTTCTCATCGTCGGCGCGCACCAGCTCGTAGGCGGCGCGCGCTTCCCTGACGCCGCCCGCCGCCTCGCCAAGTTGCCAGGCCAGTTCGCCCCACAGGGTGTGCACCACCGTGCCGTCAGCTTTGACGGTTGGATTGCCCGGCGAAAGTTTGTTGCCCACCAGCACGGCGCGGCGCACAGCCGGCAGCGACGCGGGCACGCCAGCCGCGACCATCACGGCGTCGATGCCGCTCAACGCGCTGGGCGTTATGCCGGAAAAGAGGTGATAGAGCGCCAACATGGAGTGGGTCTTGCCGCCGCCGAAGTTGGTCTGCAACTGCACCACCGGATCGCCGCCCTGACCGGTGAGCCGCTGGAGCGCGCCGACGAGCAACCGCTTCAGGCTTTCGGTCAGGTAGGTGCGGCGGAAGAACTCCACGGGGTTGCGATATTCCTCCGAGCCTTCGCCCAGATGCACCTGCCAGAGGTCGGCGGCGAACTCTGCCTGCTGGTAGCGACCGCTGGCGACATCGCGATGGGGGGTGACGACCTCGCGCCACGGTTTGAGCGCGCCGGTGGTTGCACTCTCGATGGCTGTGCCCGCGCCCTTGCGCCGTTCGTTGCGCACCTGCTCGTCAAAACGCACGCGCAGCAGCTCCATCTTTATCTTCTCGACCTCATCCGCCTGCGGCGCCGAGACCGCAGCCAGCAGGCGCGCGGCGGAGTCGAGTGCGCGGTAGGCGTCGTCGCTGGAAAAGGGGTTCTGGTGCGCCCACTTGTTGCGCCACTCGCGCAGCTCGCTGACCAGGCTGCGATCGGTGTAGCCTAGCGTGCGGCTAAAGACCTGGTTCCACTGATCCCACATCATGCGCAGCAACACCGCCGCGTCGAGGTTCGGCTCGTCGCCGTCGCCCCATTCCAGGTCGCGCGGCCAGCCGCTCGTCACCGTGGTGATCCAGTACTTGCCATGCTTCGCCTCCAACTCGCGCGTGACAAAGGGCTTCAACCCCTCGCGCAGCAAATCCAGCGCCTTGCTGACGCGTTCGTAGTTCGAGAGAGCCATCGGGTGTTGTCCTTTCGGTTTGAGTACTTGTCCACCACCTTCCCGGAAGCTTCAAAGCTTCCGGGAAGGTTCCTCCGAGCTTCCGGGAAGGTTCTTCCTGCTGCGCTATTCGTTTTCCAACTGTTCCAGATACGCTTGCAGCGCTGGCGGTAGATGCACCTGACCGGTCAGGTATGACTGTACGTACTTCTCATAGTTTGCCGCCGATCCAAAGTGCGCCTGCGCGAACGCCCGGTCGATCAACGTGCCGTTGCGCTTGCCGATCCACTCCAGGTAATTTGAGTAGGGCCACAACTCCAGGTCGCTGGCAATGACATGGCGGACAGGATTGGCGTGGATATAGCGGCACAGATGATGCAGGTATTCGTCACTCTCTACATCGATCGCCTTGAAGCGACCCTCAAACAAGGCGCCCGTGCGATGATTTGCCAGGTTGAATGCCTGACTGTAGCTGCCAAAGACGCGTGTTGGCACTTTGCCAGCCGGCGTATCCCCATCCTGCCGCAGCAGCCAGTGATAATGATTCGGCAGCAGGCAGTAAGCAATGACCGTCACCAGACACTCGGCAGCTACCTCTTTCAGCAGGCGCAGCACGTAAATGTAGTTCTCGTGATTGAGAAAAATCGACTGTCGCCCCGCTCCGCGATTATAAATGTGATAGTAGCGTCCACGCACAAATCGCAACTTACGCGCTGGCATTCGGTTCCTCCTCTTCTCTTTTCATTGGTGCGTGTCCACCACCTTCCCGGAAGCTCTGAAGCTTCCGGGAAGGTTCTTCCTGCACCGCACACCCCTGCCGCTCTGCCGTCTGCCGCCCACCTTCCCGGAAGCTCTGAAGCTTCCGGGAAGGTTCTTCCTGCACCGCCCGCCCCTGCCGCCCTGCCGCCCTGCC
>Ga0272446_1005594_pt1 | contig 13720 bp, 12 predicted proteins | sample YNPCB0061_FD_194587 | JGI IMG/M metagenome (GOLD analysis project Ga0272446, IMG submission 194587) | Hot spring microbial mat communities from Yellowstone National Park, WY, United States - YNP-CB-006-1 | ecosystem: Environmental > Aquatic > Thermal springs > Hot (42-90C) > Sediment | place...
CCTGGGTGCGCGTCCTGTGGCGCACTTGGTCTTCGCGCTCGGCCTACGACCCGAGCCTTCACGGTGGTGCGAAGCGGTTCCTCGCTGCCGCGTGACGCAGGGGTTGACACAGGAAGTCTCATGCGCCGCCTCGCCGCCGAGGCGCTCGCGGCCGGGTGCGGGCGCTTCGAGTGGTCGGTGCTCGACTGGAACGAGCGGGCGCGCGCCTTCTACCGTCGGCTGGGCGCGCACATCCACGACGAGTGGCACCTCTGCCGCGTGACCGGCGACGCGCTCGCCCGCCTGTCACAGGCGGGCTAGTGGCCTCGTCCCTGCACCGCCCTCCGACGAGAGGAGTGGGACATGGACGCGATCGACATCCTGATCCAGCAGCACCGTGACGTCGAGGCGCTCATCGAGCGGTGCCTCGAGGCCGAGGCCAAAGAGAAGAGCGATCTCGTCGCGCAGATCGCCGATCAGCTCGCCGTGCACACCGCGATCGAAGAGCGGCACTTCTATCCGGCGGCGAAGACGGACGAGACCGAGGAGCTCGTGCAGGAGTCGGTCGTCGAGCACCTCGGCGTCAAGCGCCTGCTCGCCGACCTCCTCGACGAGACCGACGGCGACAAGATCGACGCGCAGCTCGAGGTCCTGAAGGAGCGGCTCGAGCACCACATCTCCGAGGAGGAGAAGAACCTCTTCCCGATGGCCAAGCGGATGTTCGACGACGACCAACTCGAGGCGCTCGGGCAGGAGATGACCGCGACGATGGCCGACCTCTTCGACGAGGGAGAGCCGCGCCGCAACATCCCCGAGGAGACCGAGGAGGCGCCGGCCATCTGACCGGAGTGGCGCCCGCTCGTCTTCGTGGTATGCACTCGCTCGGTTTACTCGACACCGAGGAGAACACGAAGATGACCCGGACCCTGCTGTTCCCCGTCGTTGTGCTCGCCGGACTGGCCGGTGGCTGCGCCAAGGACGCGCAGAAGACCTCTGAGACGACCGCGGTGAAGACCACCGATCGGTCGTCGACGAAGTCGGACGCGAGCGCCGCCGCCAAGCCGAAGCGCTCGTCGGGCGACGAGGGCGGTGACGCGGTCGGCTGCGACGAGGTGAAGGTCCACTTCGCCTTCAACTCGACGGAGATCCTGCCGCAGGACAAGCAGAAGCTCGAGAAGACGGCGGGCTGCCTGAAGGGGAACCGCAACGTCAAGCTCACCATCGAGGGCAACGCCGACGAGCGCGGCACCGAGGAGTACAACCTCGCGCTCGGCGAGCAGCGCGCGCAGTCGGTGGCGCGCTACCTCGAGCTCCTCGGCGGCAAGCGCGACGCGATGAAGACCGTCAGCTTCGGCGAGACCAACCCGGTCTGCACCAGCGCGCAGGACGAGTCCTGCTGGTCGCAGAACCGCCGCGCCGCGGTCAAGCCCTCCAAGTGATGCGCCGCGCGCTCGCCGTCGTCGCGCTGGCCACCGTCGGCGCGGCGACGGCCGCCGTCGCTGTCGCGGCCGATCCCGCCCCCGCCGAGCCGGTCTCGATCCCCAAGCGCTGGACGCCGCGCGAGCGCGCCGTCGCCGAGGGCGTCACCGCCGGTGGGCTGCGCGCGCACACCCGCGTCCTCGCCGACGATCTCCTCGAGGGGCGCGCCCCCGGGTCGCGCGGCGACGCGATGGCCATGGCCTACGTGCGCAGCCAGCTCGAGCGCCTCGGCTACGAGCCGGGCGGCGCGAACGGGAGCTGGCTGCAGAAGTTCGACATCGTCGGCCTCACGACGACGGTGAAGCGGCCGCCGGTCATCACCGGGCCGCCGGGGTCGGCGCCGATCACGCTCTCGCCGCCGAACGACGCCATCGTCGCCGCGGGGACGCAGCGGCCGGGCGAGAAGATCGCCGACGCCGAGGTGGTCTTCGTCGGGTACGGCATCACCGCCCCCGAGCAGCAGTGGGACGACTGGAAGGGCGTCGACGTGCGCGGCAAGGTCGTGCTCGTCATGAACAACGACCCCGACGTTGCGACCGACCCGTCGCTGTTCGCGGGCAAGACGCGCCTCTACTACGGGCGCTGGACGTACAAGTACGAGGAGGCCGCGCGCCACGGCGCCGCGGCGGCGATCATCATCCACACCGAGCCGTCGGCGGGGTACCCGTGGCGCGTGGTGCAGACCTCGTGGACCGGCGACGACTACGAGCTCCCCGACGAGGGCGAGCCGCGCGTGCAGGCCAAGATGTGGGTCACCGAGGAGATGGCGCGGCGGATCGCGCGGCTCGGCGGCAAGGACCTCGACGCGCTGCGGGCGGCGGCGGAGCGGCGCGACTTCAAGCCGGTGGCGCTCGGGGTCAAGCTCTCGACGGAGATCGCCACCAAGGTGCAGAAGCTCGAGACGGCGAACGTGCTCGGCCTCCTGCGCGGGAGCGATCCCAAGCTGGCCAACGAGGTCGTCGTCTACACCGCGCACCACGATCACCTCGGGGTGCGCGCGCCGCCGCCGGGCTCGACGGCGGGCGCCGACGGCATCTACAACGGCGCGCTCGACAACGCGAGCGGCGTGGCGGCGATTTTGTCGATCGCCGAAGGGCTCGCGCGCGCGACGCCGCGGCCCAAGCGATCGGTGCTGATCGCCGCCGTCGGCGTCGAGGAGTCGGGGCTCCTCGGCAGCGAGTACTACGCGCGCCACCCGACGGTGGCGCCGGGGCGCATCGCGGCCAACATCAACATCGACGGCGTGAACATCTACGGCCGCACGCGCGACGTCGAGATCATCGGTCTCGGGAAGTCGTCGCTCGACGCGGTCGTCACCCGCGCGGCGACGGAGCAGGCGCGCGTGGTGCGCCCCGATCAGTTCCCCGATCGCGGCCACTTCTACCGCTCGGATCAGTTCAACTTCGCGCGCATCGGCGTCCCGTCGCTGTACCTGAAGGGCGGGCTCGATGTCGTCGGCAAGCCGCCCGGCTGGGCGCGGGCGCGCATCGACGAGTACGTGAAGACGCACTACCACCAGCCGTCGGACGAGCTGCGCGACGACTGGACCTTCGACGGGGCGGTCGACGACGTGCGGCTCCTCACCGTCGTCGGGCTGCGCGTGGCGGACGCCCCCGCGCCCCCGGCCTGGCGCCCCGGCGACGAGTTCGAGGCGACGCGCAAGAAGGCCCTCGCCGATCTTCGCTGATACAATCGCGCTCATGCGCGCACTCGTCGTTGGCTGCCTGCTCGTCGCCTCGTCGGCCTGTGGCGGTTCGTCACCGTCGCAGCCGGTCTCCCTCCGCTTCTCGGGATCGAACGCCATGCCGTCGCCGGGCGGCGGCTTCGACTCGGCGACGACCACCACCATGCTCGACGGCATCGACCTCACGCTCACCTCGACGACGGCGACGGCGCGCGTGGACCTCCAGGTGGAGGCGCCGACGATGCCGATGACCGTCAACGTCGGCGAGCGTCACCTCGCGGTCAGCTACACGTTGACCGGCTCGGGCCCCAACGCCGCCTGGGCGTCGAACTCCGGCAGCGTCGTCTTCGAGTCGCTCTCGCCGTGGAAGGTGACCTTCAACCGCGTCGAGATGATCCCCGCCGGCGGCGGCTCCTCGGGCGCGTTCTATCTCGACGGCTCCGCGAAGTTCTGATTCTCTTTCGGGCCGTGAGCGAGCCCGCGACGCCCGAGCCCACCAGCACCTTCAAGCCCTACATTGCCGACGACCAGAAGGTCGCCGAGCTGACGCCGAAGGCCATCCTCATCGGCACCTTCTTCGGCATCCTCTTCGGCGCCTCGACGGTGTACCTCGCGCTGCGCGCCGGCCTGACGGTGTCGGCGTCGATCCCCATCGCCGTCCTCGCCATCAGCCTCCTCAAGAAGCTGGGCGGCTCGACGATCCTCGAGAACAACATCGTGCAGACGATCGGCTCGGCGGGCGAGTCGATCGCCGCCGGCGTCGTCTTCACGCTGCCGGGGTTCCTCTTCCTCGCCAGCGACAAGGGGACCGGCGCCTCCGTCGGTGCGCCCTACTTCAGCTACTGGACGATCTTCACCCTCGCGCTCCTCGGCGGCGTCCTCGGCGTGCTCATGATGATCCCGCTCCGCCGCGCGCTCATCGTGAAGGAGCACGACACCCTCCCCTACCCCGAGGGCACCGCCTGCGCGTCGGTGCTCATCGCCGGCGAGAAGGGCGGCTCGCTGGCGCGCATCGCCTACGGCGGCCTCGGCGTGGGCCTAGTCTACGCCTTTTTACAACAAATCGTGAAGCTCATCTCCGAGACGCCGGGCTGGGTGTCTAGCGCAAAATCGAAGATCTTCCCCGCCGCCACCGTCGACGCCAACATCACCCCCGAGTACCTCGGCGTCGGCTACATCCTCGGCATCCGCAACGCCGGCCTCCTCGTCGCCGGCGGCGTGCTCGCCTGGCTGGGGCTCATCCCGCTGCTCGCCTCGCTCGTCGGTGGCGACGCCATCTACGAGCAGCTGATGAAGCTCGGCTACAAGCCGGCGAAGTTCGGCTGGGACGCGGCGACGCACTCGTTCGGCGCGCTCAACCGCGCGGTCTACTTCGCCTACGTCCGCCAGATCGGCGCCGGCGCCGTCGCCGCCGGCGGCTTCATCACGCTCATCAAGACCATCCCGACCATCGCCTCCGCCTTCAAGGGCGCGGTCGGCTCGATGAAGGGCGGTCGCGGCGGCGCGGCCCCGACGCAGCGCCGCACCGAGCGCGACCTCCCGCTCAGCGTCGTCATCGGCGGCGCGATCGGCCTCATCGTCGTCGTCGCGCTCCTGCCCTTCATCCCCGGCAGCTCCGTCGGCGGCAAGCTCCTCCTCGGCCTCCTCATGGTCGCGTTCGGCTTCTTCTTCGTGACGGTGTCGAGCCGCATCGTCGGCATCATCGGCTCGAGCTCGAACCCCATCTCGGGCATGACCATCGCCGCGCTCATGGCCACCTGCCTCATCTTCGTCGGCGTCGGCTGGACCGGCGACATGTACCAGCCGATGGCGCTCTGCGTGGGCGGCATGGTCTGCATCGCCGCCGCCAACGCCGGCGCCACCAGCCAGGACCTCAAGACCGGCTTCCTCGTCGGAGCGACACCGCGCGCGCAGCAACTCGGCCTCCTCGTCGGTGCCATCGCCGCCGCCTTCGCCATCGGCCTCACCATCAAGATCCTCGACCGCCCGACGGCGGAGATGGTCTCGCAGGGCGTGCAGCACGCCATCGGCGGCGAGAAGTTCTCGGCGCCGCAGGGCACGCTGATGGCGACGCTCATCAAGGGGCTCCTCGCGCGCAACCTCGACTGGCAGTTCGTCCTCGTCGGCGTCTTCCTCGCCATCACGATGGAGCTCTGCGGGGTGCGCGCGCTCGCCTTCGCCGTCGGCGCCTACCTGCCGCTCTCGACGACGCTGCCGATCTTCGTCGGCGGGGTGGTGCGCTACCTCGCCGATCGCTCGAACGAGCGCGCGCGCAAGGCCAAGGGTGTCGCCGCCGCCAAGCCGCACACCGCAGAGGAGGAGGAGCTCGGCCCCGGCAACCTCTTCTCGACGGGGCTCGTCGCCGGCGGCGCGCTCGCCGGCGTCCTCGTGGCGTTCCTCCTCTCGGCGGCCGACGCGCTCAAGGAGGGCGGCTCGCCCGGCCTCGACAACGCACTCGGGGCGATCAAGCTCGAGGAGCCGCTCACGCACGCGCTCGGCCAGGGCGGCTACGACCTCCTCGGCGTCGGGCTCTTCGCGGTGATGGCGGTGATGCTCTACCGAATCGGCACGCGCGACCGCGGCCAGGCGTAGAGGCGCGCGACGCCAAGCGGGATCAGCGCCGCGAGCACCGGCTCGATCGGCTGCACGAAGAGGCCGACGGCGTGCAGCGCGACGATGGCGACGAGCATCGCCACGCGGGCCGTCAGAAACGCGCGCAGCCACCGTCGAGGAAGCAGCGGCAGCGCGAGATCGAGCGGCACGAACACGAGGTCGTTCTCGTTCACCCGCAGCTCGGGCAGCTTCGACACCGCGAACATCGTCCAGAAGACGACGCCGAGGAGCCCGAGCACCAGCGCCGTCGGTGCGAGCGCCAGCCGCGCCCGCACCGCGCGCCCCGCGAGGTCGTCGCGCACGCGTCCGCCGGCGAGCACCACCAGCGCGAGCCCGACGCCGAGCGCGACCAGCGCCGCGCGCCCGAGCCAGCGCGCGCCCGTCGCTGGCGGCGGCGCGCGCCGGCGCACGAGCTCGACCGGCGGCGCGTCGAACCGCCGCGCCACCTCTGCGCGCAGCACGTCGGGCAGGAACATCGCCTGCCACGGCGAGGTGCGCTCGTCGGCGGCGCGCCCGAGGAAGAGCTCGGTCACGAGGAGGAGCGGCAGGTCCCCGGCGAACCCCGCGCGCGCGTAGACGCGGAAGGTCTCGCCCTCGTGCGCGTGCGTCTGCGCCCCGTGGCCGAGCCGCCCCCCCGTCGCCGCGTCGACGACGTCGCGGATGCGCGTCGTGCAGTTGTCGCGGAAGTGGTGATAGCGGTAGTAGCGCACGCGCTCGTCCGTCGACGCTTCGAGCGCGGCGGCGATCGCCCGTGCGACCTCGGGCGTGACCCGCAGCCGCTGCGTCCAGACCGAGCGGTCCTCGGCGGCGTACGCGGCCAGCATCCGCGGCAGCCGATCGACGGCCACCCAGAACAGCGCGCGCCCGCGCAGGAACTCCCAGGTGAGCGGCACCGGCGTGCGAAAGTCCGCCGTCCCGTAGTTGTAGCAGCGCCCGCGCGGCGCCCCCGCGTCGGTGACGCAGATCGCCGCGTGCCCGAAGCGGCTGAAGAGCGCGTCCCCCGCGCCCATCGTGATCACGTCGATTGTCGTCGGGGGCTCCGCCCCGTCGTCGGCGAGCGCCGCCCGCCCGACGGCGCTCCCCACCACGATCGCGATCGCGACGACGATCCAGCGCACGGCGTAAGCTTAGCCCGTGATCCAGCGACTGGCGCTCCGCCTGACCGAGCTCGCCGAGCGATTCCTGCCGGACGCGTTCGTCTTCGCCCTCCTCGCCACCGCCGTCGTCTTCGGCGCCGGCCTCGCCGTCGGTGTCCCCGCCGCGTCGCTGGTGCGCGCCTGGGGCAGCGGCCTGCCCGACCTCCACGCCTTCACGATGCAGATGGCGCTCGTCATCATCACCGGCCACGTCGTCGCCACCGCGCCCGCCGTCCACCGCGTGATCGTCTTCCTCGCCGAGCGCTCGCCGCGCGGCCCCCGCGGCGCCGTCGCCTTCGTCACGCTGTTCGCGCTCTCGACGTCGTGGCTGAACTGGGGCTTCAGTCTGATCTTCTCCGCCGTCCTCGTGATCGAGGTCGCGCGCCGCCGCCCTGGCGTCGACTACCGCGCGCTCGCCGCCGCCAGCCTCCTCGGGCTCGGCTCGATCTGGGCACAGGGGCTCTCGGGCTCGGCCGCGCTCCAGATGGCGACGGCAGGCGCGCTGCCGGCGCGCGTGCGCGACCTCATCGCCGCGGGAGGGCTCGTCCCCGGCGGCATCGTCGATCTCTCGCATACGATCTTTCTCTGGCAGAGCGTCGTCTCGGTCCTCGTCGAGATCCCGCTCGTCGTCGGCGTCATGTGGCTCGCCGCGCCCACCGCGCACGCCAAGGACGCCGCCGCCCTCGGCGTCGCGCTCCCCGAGCCGCCCAGCGCCGCGCCGCCGCCGCGCGTTTCGACCGACGGCCGCGATCGCCGCCGCACCGTCGGTGAGCGCCTCGAGGAGTCGCCCGCGCTCACCCTCGCCGTCGTCGCGCTCGGCGCCGCCTACCTCACGCTCTCGACGCGCAGCCTCACCCAGCTCACCGTGAACACCATCAACCTCGCCCTCCTCCTCGTCGGGATGCTCCTGCACTGGACGCCCGCGCGGCTCATGCGCGCGGTGCGCGAGGCGACAACGGCGACGTGGGGCGTGATCCTGCAGTTCCCCTTCTACGCCGGGATCGCGGCGATGATCTCGGCGACGCACCTCAACGAGCGCATCGCCCACCTGTTCGTGTCGCTCTCGACGCCGCAGACGTTCCCGGCGCTGATGGCGTCGTACTCGGCGGCGCTCGGCGTGTTCGTGCCGTCGGGCGGATCGAAGTGGGTGATCGAGGCGCCCTATGTGATGGCGGCGGCGCACGAGCTCAAGGTGCACCTCGGCTGGGTCGTGGCCTGCTACGACCTCGGTGAGGCGCTCGCGAACCTGGTGCAGCCGTTTTGGATGTTGCCGGTGCTGGCGCTGGTGCGGTTGAAGGCGCGGGACGTGATGGGATTTACGTTCATGGTGTTTCTGGTGCTGACGCCGGTGGTGCTGGCGATGGTCACGCTGCTCGGCGCGACCCTGCGCTATCCGCTCTGACGAGGCGACCTACTTGTTGCCGTAGGTCTCCTTGAAGTTGTCGAGCTTGAGATCCTCGCAGTACATCTCGACCTTCCAATTGAGCAGGTTGTCCGAGAGCGCCTCGCCCTTGTCGCGCGCGCACTTGAAGACACCGAGTTGGTGGAAGTCGATCCTGAGAAGGACGTTCTTGAGATCGTTCGTGAGGAGCTCGAGCGACCCCGTCTTCTCCTGCCCCTGATCGTTGTTCCCCTTGATGACGAAGTCCTCGTGCCACTTCACGAACGGCTCGATGTACGCTTCGGGAATCGTGACGACCAGGTTGGGGATCTCGACCGAGGTCGGCTCACGCTGGTAGTCGCGGTGCTCGCCGATGGCGTTCTCTGTCGTCTTCTGCTTGATGGTGAGCGCGTCGACCTTGAGCGTGTGCTTGCACGCGTCGTCGAGACCGTCGATACGGAGGCGGAAGTTCGACGTCAGCCACTTCTTCTGCTGCGCCGAACCGTTCGGGATGTTGCCGAGCTTGCTGCCCTTCTTGATGGTCTGGCGCGTGTACTCGGGCTGGAACTTACAGGTAAAATCGCAGGAGTCCTTCGCTTTCGCGTCGAACGCCGGGAGCCCGAACTCGGTGATGATCCCGTGGTGCCAGGTGAGGCGCGACATCTCCTCGAGCTGGTAGTTGTACATGATCATCGCGCCGTCCTGACGGACGTTCTTGACGTCGTTCGCGTGCCAGGAGTTCTTGATCCACTCCCACACCTTCTGACCCATGCCCGAGCCGAACTTGAACGAGATCTCGTTGTACTTGAGGGTCGCGAGGTGCTTTCGGATGAGCTTGTCGGCGCCCATCTTCTCCGAGACGACCTCTCCAACTGCGTCGCCGCCCTCGACCGACTTCACCCACCCCGCGTGGGTGTGATCGAGCTCGATCGAGTAGTGTCCGGCTGAATAGGCGCGACCGTTGTTCAATGCCACGGCAAACCCCCTAGAGGTTTTTGAATGCGTGATGTTCCCCTGGCGACCGCAAGGACGTCAAGGTGAACACCCCAATTATCGGCAGGCCTGTCGAAAATGTTGCTAGCGAAAACGCGGCAACCGCACACCGTGTCGCATCCCGTCGCTGAAGAGGTCTCCGAGGCGGTCAACGCGTCGCGGCAACGAGCGCAGCGTGAAGCGGGAGGGATCGAGCCTCCGCGAGATCTCACTCCAGCGGAGCGGCGTCGCCACCGTGGCCTCCGGCGTCGCGCGCGGTGAGTAGCGCGGATCGTCTTTCCCCAGCCGTTCTGGTGGCAATCGACATAGAGCCGACCACGCCGCCGCGCCTTCGCCCGCTCCAGCGTCGTCTCGGGGAAGGCCCGCGTGAGCGCGCCACCGACGGCGACGGCGAACGCGACGGCGTCCTCGTGCGTGTGCCCCGGCGCCAGCGGAACGTAGACGTGCAGGCCGTGCCTGCCCGACGTCTTCGGCACGCTCGGCAGGTCGAGCTCCTCGAGAAGGCGCCGCAGGCCGAGGGCGACCGGGATGGCCTGCGCGATGGTCTCGCCGTCGGCGGGATCGAGGTCGAAGACGACGTAGTCCGGCGTCTCCAGCGTCGGGACGCGCGACGCCCAGCAGTGGAGCGTGAGCGCCGCGCGCTGCGCCAGCCAGCGCAGCGCCTCGGGCCGATCGACGACCAGGTGGCGCACGGAGCCGGCGCGCTTGGGGGTCTCGGCGACGGTGAGCCAGGCGGGCGCGTGGCGCTCGAGGTTCTGATGGAAGAACGAGGGCCCGTCGATCCCCGAGGGCCAGTGCTGGAGCGCGAGCGGGCGTCCGGCCAGCGCAGCGACGAGCGGACCGGCGAGGGCGTCGTAGTAGGCGGCGAGGTCGGCCTTGGTCAGCCCCAGCGCCGGGTAGAGGACCTTGTCGGGATGGGTCAGCGCCACCGTCGGCGCCTCCGCCGCGACCACCAGCGCCGGGCCGGCGTGGCTGAGGAGGCTGCCGAGGAGCTCACGTCGCTCCGACGGCGCGCGCGCCCGGAGATCCTCGCCGTCGAGCCACAGGAGATCGCGCGCCGCCAGCACGCCGTCGCCGAGCGCGCCGTCGAGGACCGCCTCGCCGACGACGAGCTGCCCCAGCGCCGCGCGCACCGCCCTGGGCATCGGCCCGTCGGTGGCCACCCGCCCTCCCGAGATCGCCACCCGCACCCGCCCACGCGGCGGCGCCCCCACGCGCGCCAGCAGCGTCGACGGCTCCGGATGGACCGCGCGCAGCGTCCGCGCCCGCACCGGCCCGCGCGTCACCCGCCGCCCCGTCGCCACCGACTCGGGGCGCGCCGCCACGACGTCGTAGCCGGGCCGCGCCTCCTCGTCGCGCGCCTTGAACAGCAGCCACGCCCGCTTCTGCGCGTCCCGCCCGCCGGTCCGCACGAGGTGCCACCGCCCGCGCAGCTTCTCTCCGTCGAGGAGCAGCGTGAGGTGCCCCTTCCTCCGCTGCGACCGCCGCCTGCCCGGGCGGCACCGTGTCCCACGTCCCGCGATCCCAGATGATCGAGTCGCCCGCGCCATACTCCCCGTCGGGGATGCGCCCCTCGAACTGCCCGTACTCCAGCGGATGGTCCTCGGTCTCGACGGCGAGCCGCCGCTCCGCCGGGTCGACGCTCGGCCCCTTCGGCACCGCCCACGATGCCAGCGTGCCGTCGATCTCGAGGCGCAGATCGTAGTGCAGCCGCGTGGCTTCGTGCTTGTGGACCATGAAGGTCGCGCGCCCCGTCGGTGACCTCCGTGACCGCGACGGCGACGGCGGCGGCTCGGGTGTGCGCCCGAAGTCGCGCTTGCGTCGGTAGGCCTCGAGCGAGCGGGTACGCGCAGCCATCGGTCGCGAAAGGACCACGCGTCGTGCCACCGGTCGTGCTAGGACCGTGGCGTGTCGGAGAGCACCCAGCGTTATTACGACGAGTTCGCCGCCGGCTACGAGCGCGAGCGGCACCACGGCTACCACGCCCTCATCGACGAGCTCGAGACGGGGTTCATCCTCCGCTACGCGCGCGACGCCCGCGTCCTCGAGGTCGGCTGCGGCACGGGCCTCATCCTCCGTCGGGTGGCGCCCGTCGCCAAGCGCGCCGTGGGCCTCGACCTCTCGCCGGGGATGCTGGAGAAGGCGCGGGCCCGCGGGCTCGACGTCGTCGAGGGCTCGGCGACCCGGCTGCCGTTCGCCGACGCCAGCTTCGACCTCGCCTACAGCGTGAAGGTCCTCGCCCACGTCGAAGACATCCGCGGCGCGCTCTCCGAGATGGCCCGCGTCGTCGCGCCCGGCGGCCACGTGATGGCCGAGTTCTACAACCCGGTGTCGCTGCGCGGCCTCGTCAAGCGGCTGAAGCCGCCCACGCCCATCAGCGATCGCACCACCGACGCGGCGGTCTACACGCGCTACGACCGTCTCGCCGACATCAAGCGCTACCTCCCGCGCACGCTCGAGCTCGTCGACCTGCGCGGGGTCCGCGTGATCACGCCCGTGTCGCACGTGCACCGCGTCCCGATCCTCGGCCGCGCCGTCGCTGCGCTCGAGCACCGCGCCGCCGACGCCCCCGGCCTCCGCCGCCTGGGCGGCTTCCTGCTCGTCGTCCTCCGCCGCACCTAGTTTCGGCCGGCGCCCGCGCGTGATACCGTGCGGGGGCCGTGTCATCCGCTCCCACGCCTCGGGGCACCATCCTGGTCGTCGACGACGAGCGTTCGATGCGCGAGTTCCTGCGCATCGCGCTCGAGCGGATCGGCCACGAGGTCGCCGTCGCCGAGTCGCCGGCCGCGGCCAAGCAGATCTACGACGCGCGCGAGATCGACCTCGTCATCACCGACCTCAAGATGCCGACGGGCTCGGGCCTCGATGTCCTCGACGGCGTGAAGGCGGCGAACCCGCAGACGCAGGTCATCGTGGTCACCGCCTACGCGACGCCGGAGACGGCGATCGCGGCGATGAAGCGCGGCGCCTACGACTACCTGACCAAGCCCTTCAAGATCGACGAGATCGGCGTCGTCGTCGAGCGCGCGCTCGAGAAGCGTGCGCTGGTGCGCGACAACGTCGTCCTCCGCGCCGAGCTCGAGGCGCGCTTCCGTCTCGATCGCATGGTGGCGAAGGCGCCGGCGATGCTGCAGCTGTTCGAGCTGCTCCGCCGCGTGGCCCCGGCGCGCACGTCGGTGCTGGTGACGGGCGAGTCGGGGACCGGCAAGGAGATGGTCGCGCGCGCGCTCCACTCGCTGGCCGCGAAGCCGCGCTCGGATGGCCCGTTCATCGCCGTCAACTGCGGCGCGATCCCCGAGTCGCTCCTCGAGAGCGAGCTCTTCGGCCACGTGAAGGGCGCCTTCACCGGCGCCGATCGCGATCGCCCCGGGCTCTTCTCGGCGGCGAGCGGCGGGACGCTGTTCCTCGACGAGATCGGCGAGCTCTCGGCGGCGACGCAGGTGAAGCTCTTGCGCGTCCTCCAGGAGCGGCGCGTGAAGCGCGTCGGCGGGACCCACGAGGAGGAGATCGACGTCCGCGTCGTCGCGGCGACCAACCGCGACCTCGAGGCGGAGGTCGAGCGCGGGGCCTTCCGGCGCGACCTCTACTACCGCCTCAACGTCATCCACGTCTACGTCCCGCCGCTCCGCGCGCGCAAAGAGGACATCCCGCTCCTCGCCGAGCACTTCCTCCGCAAGCACGCGGCGGCGCTCGGGCGGACGGTGACCAGCTTCGAGCCCGACGCGATGGCGGCGCTGTGCGATTACGACTACCCCGGCAACGTGCGCGAGCTCGAGAACGCCATCGAGCGCGCCGTCACGCTCGAGCCGGGCTCACGGGTGGCGCGCGCCTCGCTGCCGCCGCTCGCGCCGTCGCGCGCGGCGGCCCAGGCGGCACCGGCGGCGCCGAGCGCGATCGAGGTTCCGTCGGGGGGCGTCGATCTCGAGCAGATGGTGGGCGACTACGAGCGCGCCATCATCACCAAGGCGCTCGAGCGCGCCGGGGGGGTGCGCAAGGAGGCGGCGCGCCTGCTCGGGATCACCTTCCGTTCGTTGCGATACCGCCTGGCGAAGCTGGGCGTGGCTCCAGAGGCCGAAGAGGGGGCGGCCGATGGGGAGTGACGTGTTTGGGCCGGCGGGCCGAAAAACGTCACTTCTCTCCGAACAAAATTTGTCACCGGCAGTGCGTTCAAGAAGAATGATGTACCGAACCTATTGATTTCGCTGGGCCCTCACGAAGGGCACACCCCGTGCACTAGGCGCACGGAGACGAACTGGAGGCTGGCACCCATGAGAAAGACTCTCGCACGCGGCTTTACGCTCATCGAGCTCATGATCGTCGTTGCCATCATCGGCATCCTCGCGGCGGTCGCGATCCCGGCGTTCATGAAGTACATCCGCCGGTCGAAGACGGTCGAGGCGCAGATGAACGTGCGCAAGCTCTTCGACTCGTCGGTCTCGTACTTCGAGTCGGAGC
>Ga0272446_1005595_pt1 | contig 13712 bp, 12 predicted proteins | sample YNPCB0061_FD_194587 | JGI IMG/M metagenome (GOLD analysis project Ga0272446, IMG submission 194587) | Hot spring microbial mat communities from Yellowstone National Park, WY, United States - YNP-CB-006-1 | ecosystem: Environmental > Aquatic > Thermal springs > Hot (42-90C) > Sediment | place...
ACGTGATTCCCGCCCATTTCAGGCCCTCTTGAATGCCGACGAGGGCATTTTCTTGGGTACGTTTGGTATCAGTATCTTCGATGCGCAAGATGAACTTGCCGCCGTGTCGGCGGGCGAACATCCAGTTAAATTGGGCGGTGCGTACCCCGCCGATGTGTAAGTCTCCCGTTGGGCTTGGCGCAAAGCGCACCCGCACAGGCTTTGAATCGCTCACAGTGATTGCTCCAGATAGCGTCACAGATTTGGGAGAATTATACACGATACATCCGATCCACCTCCTCGCTTGCGGAAGGGGGTAGGGAGTGGGGTTCAAACACCCACACCCGCCATAAACGCGCCGAGTTTTCGGCGGAAGATGGCCGCATCAAAGGTGAGGGCGTGGGCGCGGAGGCGGGCCGGATCGAAATCGGCATGGCGCCGTCCGGACTCGAATCGCTCCAATGCTGCCGCCAGACTATCTACCGTCATTTCGTCGAAAAAGACGCCCGTCTCCCCGTCGATCACGGTATCTAGCGTGCCGCCGCCCCGATAGGCGATCACCGGACGGCCCGCCGCTTGCGCCTGCACGGGCGTGATGCCGAAATCTTCCAAGCCGGGAAAAATGAACGCCCGACACCGTGCAAACAGGCCCGGCAAGTCCGAATCCGGCACGTAGCCCAGAAATTTGACCGTCGGCCCGGCCATTGCCGCCAAGCGTTCGCGGTCACGGCCCGCCCCACCGACCAACAACGGCAAGCCCAAGCGCGTGCAGGCTTGCACGGCCAAATCGACCCGCTTGTACGGGATCAGGCGCGAGACGACCAGATAGTAATCCCCGACTTCGGCGGGCGGGGCGGGCGTGAAGCGCTCTGCCGCCGCGACGGGCGGGAAGATCACGACGGAATCGCGCTGGTAGTAGGCCTTGATTCGGGCCTGAATCTCGGTGGAGATGGCAATGAAGTGATCGACCCGTTGGGCGGCGGCAAAATCCCAACGCTTGAGGGCCTTCATAATTGGGGCGAGGGCGGCCTTGAGCGCCCTGCCAATCCGTTCGCGGGCCATGTACGCCTCAAACTGCCAAACGTAGCGCGTCGGGGCGAGGCAGTAACACACGTGGACGGCCCGCCCCTTGCGCACCATGTGGCAAAACCCAGACTTGTTACTCAGGATCAGGTCATAGGCGGAGAGGTCTAGGCCGCTGAAGGCCAACGGGTAGACCGGCAAATAGCGCTGATGGTGCTGGTAAATGCCCGGCAACCGATCCGGCCAGAGGGTGCGGATCGGCCACTGCTGCCACGCGGTGGGCATCTTCTCCCGCCAATAGATGCTGGTGTACAGGGGGGAATCGGGGTACATGCCGACCAATTCGGACAGCACGTCTTCGGCCCCCCCAACCTGATTCAGCCAGTCATGGACGAGGACGAGACGGCTCACAGCACCAGTTCAGCCATGAGGCGCACGGCCCGAATATCGTTGGTGCTAATGTTCAGCGTGGTGATCGGGGCGGAGCGCCATAGCGAAAGCCGTTCGGCAATACGCTCTTTCGGCCCACACAGCGAGACTTCATCGGCCAAGCCGTCGGGGATGGCGAAGGCCGCCTCCATCTTTTGCCCGGCCAAATACAGGTTCTGTACCTGATCGGCGGCTTCCTCGTAGCCGTAACGGACGGCCAAATCATAGTAGAAGTTCTTGCCGCGTGCGCCCATGCCGCCGATGTACAGCGCCAAAAACGGCTTGACGGCCAGTAGGCACGTTGCCACATCATCGCCAAGGACGACGGGTACACTCGGCGCAACATCGAACTGATCGAGGCGCTTGCCCGCCGCCGCAAGCCCAGCATTGACGCTCTCGCCGTAGCTCTCTGTGTAGCGTTCGGGGGAGAAGAAGATCGGCAACCACCCATCGGCGATTTCGGCCGCCAGTTGCACGTTTTTCGGCCCGATAGCGGCGACATAGATCGGAATGTCCGGCCTGCCGTGCAGGGTGGACTTCAACGGCTTACCGAGTCCGGTAGCGTCTGGCCCGGCGTAGGGAATGGTGTAATGTTCGCCCGCGTAGGTCAGTGGCTTTTCGCGCTTAAAAATGGCCCGCACAATGTCGATGTATTCGCGGGTCTTGACCAACGGCTTGCCGTAGGCCACGCCGTGCCAGCCCTCCACCACCTGTGGCCCAGAGAGTCCCAAGCCGAGCAAGAACCGCCCGCCGGACAGCTGGTCGAGGGTGATGGCAGTCATGGCGGTATTGGCGGGGGTGCGGGCGGGCATCTGCATGATGGCCGTCCCTAGATGGATTCGCTGCGTGAGCGCCCCGATCCACGCGAGGGGTGTCACCGCATCGGAGCCGTAGGCCTCCGAAGTCCAGACCGCGTAGTAGCCGAGCGCATCCGCCTCGCGGATCAGGTCTAGGGGGAGTTCAATTTTCGTCCCGGCGTAGCCGAGATTTAAGCCTAAACGCATAAATAGGTTTCCTTAATAAGAACCTCACCCCCCAGCCCCCTCTCTCAAGGGAGCGGGGGAATCTGGCGGGGTGCGATTGGGGGTTATTTCTTGGGTTCTTCGTCTTTATCTTCCCAACTGACGATCCAAATGCACAAGCCCGCCACCGCCACCGACGCCACGATCAGGGCTGCCCACTGACCGACCTGCAACCCGACATCCCGCGCCTCCACTAGCAGCAGCACGACGATCCCGACGGAAAGGACGATCCACGCCGCAAGGCGCGGGCGTTGGTCAGCGAAGGTAATCAGCGTGCCCAGCAACGGCACGCGCTTGAGCGATTCCAGCACAGGTTCACCTCAACTCTTGAGTGCAATAATCTATGGTAACGGCTTATAGCGGCTTCAGCACACGTTCCGCACGGAGCTTCTTCGCCATGATCAGGGTGTTCGGCGGTTGCGATTCTGCCGCCGCTTCGCGCCACGACGGAATTTTGATCTGCTCAACTTCCATGCGCTCATAGCCGTTGTTGACGAAGGCCTGAAGCACAGAGGCCGTCCCATTCATCGGCAAGTATACAAACCCGACTTCGCTTTGCAATTCCTTAGAGGCATCTTCAACGGCCCGGATCAGCGGCGGGGCAACGACATCGACGGGGGCATCCGGCGTCAGCAGGAATTCATCCATGCGCGTAATCAAGTTTTCGACCTGAAAGCCGGCCAAGCCCAACGTCCGCCCACCGGATTCAGCCAAGAGGTAGCTCTTTTCGCCGAAGGCGGCCATCACGTCCATGCGGCCCAGATGCTTGCCCGTCGCCGCGTTGATGAACTGCGCGATCATTTCGGCATTCTTGGGCGTCCCGCGTTTAATCTCTACCGCGCCCTTGACTTCGGGCGGCGGGGCGGCAGGGGCTTGCACAGGTTGCTGGACGGGGGCCGTTGTTTGGGTGGCCTTTACGGGGGCTTGAACAACGGGTGCAGGCGGCGGTGTCGGGGCCTTCGGGCGCAACGAGTCAATCAGTTTGAGCCACTCGCGTTCAACTTGCGCCCACAAGTCTTGCGGGGAGCCGTTGTTGCGGATCACGACAGCGGCCCTCGCCAGCTTCTCCCGTTGGGGGTTCTGGCCTTCGATGCGTTTGCGGGCCTCCGCCTCGCTCATGCCGCGCTTTTCCTTCAGGCGGGAAAGCTGCGTCTCTGGCGTAGCGTCCACCACCCAGATGGTATCGACGCCCGCCGCAAGGTTGCCCTCCAGCAACTTGATCGCCTCCAAGACGATGATCGGTTGCTTGGCGCGGGCGATCAGCGTATCGATGCCGTGCCCAACGATGGGATGGGTGATGGCCTCCAAGCGGGCCAGCGCCTCCGGATGGGAAAATGCCACCGCCCCCAACTTGGAGCGATCAATTCGGCCTTCACCGTCCAAAATCCACTTCCCGAAGGTCTCGATGATCGGTTGGTAGGCCGGTGCACCGGGCGCCATCGTCTGATGAGCCAACCCATCTGCATCGATGGTGTACGCGCCGAGTTGTTCCAACATCTTGCGAACGACGCTTTTGCCCATCGCAATGTTTCCCGTCAGCCCAATCACGTATTTGTTTGCCCAGCGGCCCACCATAACCTCCCCAAAATTGGCTGAGTATAGAGATTTTGCCAGATTGTGCGATTATTGTAACGGTAAGGCGGATAGAGGGCAATGTTTTTAATGGGGTTGAGATAGGGGGCGGGGGGTTAGGGCCGCATGCGGACGGCAAACGGAGCCTCCCGCGCCATGCGGAGCAGGTACAGCGTGAAGTCTTCTTCCTGCAACGTGACCGTACCGGGGAAATCCGTGCCGGAGGGGGGGCTGTTAAAGCGGAAATAGTACGCCGGACGCCGAATCACGTTGACGTTGCGGGCCTTAAACGCCACACTATGCAAACGGGGGACGCGGCGGAAATCCAGCCCGTCTACCGCACCCTTGAACTGGTAGCACAGCAGGCCGCCAGCGGTCTGGTTTTCGTACAGCGAGACTTGCTCGCTCCCAAACCAGTTCACATCAAAGGGCAGGAGGGCTGCTACCCCCGCCGCGAGCTGCCGGTTGGTGATGACCAGTTCGCCCAGATCGGGTTCCGTGCCGATGATGTCCTCCCAGCCCATGATGAATACATCGGCGAGGGGCTGATCCCAGCGGGTTTGGGGCGGGTTATCGTCCCAGACGGGTTCAGCCGGGGTGTTGCCCCGCCCAACCTGAACGACCATACATACATGCTGGCCCAAATTCCAATCGGCGGGCGGGTTCACGACGGCGGGGCGGCTGACCGTCACCCACAACATGGGCCGTTCCCACACCCCGACGATGGCTTGTGCCACCCCAACCCCCGCCGGGTAATCGCCCCGATCAATGAAGCCGGGTTGGGCGGCGGCCACCGTGAATAGGAAGGCCGCCCCAAGGGTGGTTCCCAACAGCACCCGCACAATCAGGTTAAGGCGTTCGCGGCTCATCGTTCCCAAATCCCCCATGCGCTCGGTTCCCCGCGTGGGAACATCTGCCAACCTAGCATATAGAAGGTGATCGCGGCGATCAGGATCAGGAACAGCCAGCGCAAGACAGCCCAACGCCGCCGTTTGCCCGTCGGGGCCAACCAGCACGCCCACCCCAACGCCACCAACGCCGTAGACAGGATATACCGATCACTGCCATGCACCGCCCCGCTGTAGAGCACGAACACGATCATGAGGGGTAACATGCCGCGCAACAAGCCCGGCACACGCGGCGACGCCGCCGGGATCAGGGCGGCGACGTAGGGGGCCAAATACCACGCCGAAACATACCGCCAAGGCCGTCCGTAGGGGTCGATTCCCCGAAAGGCCTGCGCGTAGTAGGTGAGCATCTCCCCGATGTTGCCACTCGGCCACGCCCGCCCCCACGCATTGAGTTGCTGGTTCAGGAAGTAAAAGGGAACCCCGCTATACCAGCTGGAATAGGCCAACCAGAAGGCGAAGCCGAGCAAGATTCCCGTTGCGATTCCCGCCGCCGTCCACACGTACCGGATCGGGCGGGGGGAAAGGGGCCGCGCCCGCCCAATCATCCGCACAGCCCCCCAAACGTGTTCAATGACCACATCGGCAACGAAGGCAAACAGCCCCCACGTATAGCCCGCTCGCCGCGATTCCTGCCAGCTTTGGTAAGCGAAGGCGAACGCCAACGGCGCGATCATGGCGAGGGCGTTCGGCTTGGTCAGGACGAAAACCGCTCCCAAAACGAGTCCGCCCCCCGTCCGAATGAGGGCGGCGCGGTTGCCGTCGGGGGTATCGGGCGGCGTAGGCAGCGTAATTAGCCACATGACCGCCGCCCCCATTGCCAGATAGATCGCCTCTGCGCCGGGCAGGTACAGCCACAACCCGCCAATGGGCGGGATCAGGGCGGCGAAGGCGTGCAGCACAGGCCGTTGAACCCCCAGATTCACCAACGTCCGGGCGCAAAAGTACACCGCGATCCCCGCGCACAGGGCTGAGATCACCGCCCCCGCGTACACGATGGACGTTCCCATCAGGCGGTTGAGGGCGCAAATCGCCAACGGGTAGACGGGCATCCAATTCAGGCGGCTGGTTCCGAGTGTGGGCAACGGCGCATAGGGCAGGTTATAGCCCTGAACGCAAATCAGGGCGTATTGGCGGGCGTCGTTGAAGTGGGTTGGCGCATAGACCACGTAGCCGGGCAAATACAGGGCGTCGATTTTGGGGGTGATCCCGATCAGTACCACCACATAGATGGCCACCGCCACCACCGCCCCGATCACCGCCGCAAAGTGGCTCTGCGCCCGTTCGCCCATTGTTGTCCTTAGTGTCTTATTCCACCAACCGTAAGCGTTCGTAGAACAACCGGAAATTGGGGGCAATCTGAATGTCTTGCACGGCGGGCGCGGCGTAGGCCATTTGGGAGGCCGTCCACAGCGGGATCAACACTACGTCCGCCCCGATCAGGGCTTGGGCCGCCGCGTAATCGCCCCGATTAAGGGCCGCCACCACGTCGGGATTGCTGTAATTGGCCCCCCGCGCTACCGATCCGGCCAAGAGGGGGCGCAGGTACGCCTCCGGGTGCGCGGCAAGCGGCGTCCAGCCGATCACCAGCAGGCGGAAGGCCGCCCGGTCAACCTGATCGAGGAAGGTGTTCGGCTCCGTATCAAAGACTCCCAGCCGGATCGCCTCGACGTTGGTCAGCGGGCTGGTGAGCGAATCGACGGCGGCGAGGTACAGTTCCCCGTACAGTAGCCGGGAGGCCTGCAATTCGCTGCTGATCACCTTGTAGCGGGAATAGCCGCCTGCTTGCAGGGCTGCTTCGCCCGTTTTCAGGTCAAAGGGCGGGTAACGGAAACCGTCCGCGCCCGCCACCCCCGTCGGGATCAGGCCGTATAGCGGCTCCCCGCGTGCGATGGCCGCCCCGCGATCACGGTCTATCAGGTGCAGGAGGGCGGCGCGGGCCTTCGGGTCGTTAAAGGGTTCGCTGGTCTGGTTGATCAGGATGTAGAAGGCCTGCAAGGATGGGGCACGCACTTCCCGCAGCATCGGGACGGCCTTCAGGGCGGCGTCGGCGTCGTCGGCGGGCAACCCACGCCACGCCAGATCGATCTCACCCGCCTTCAGTGCCTCGCGCAGGGCCGCCGGACGGGGGTAACGGACAATATCGATCAGGGGGTGGGCGGGCGGCGTCCCACGCCATGTGGGGTCGGCCTCAAGTTGGAGGCGCGTTCCGGTGGCCACCACGCGGTACACCCCGTTGCTGATCGGCTTGAGGGGGGCGGAACTGATCCGATCCGGCGGGAAGGCCTCCGGATGGGTGGGGGCGAAGGGCGGCAGAGCCAGCAACGCCCACAAATACGGCACGGGGCGGGTAAGTTCGATTTCAAGTGCCCCGTCCGGCAAGGCGCGGGCCGCCCGGATGTGTTCCCGCGCCAGCCCCGACGCCCGCCCGCCAACGGTCAGCACCCGCGTGATGGAGTCGGCAAAGGTTTGGGCGGTGATCGGCGTGCCGTCGTTGAAGGCCGCCTCCGGATGCAGGCGAAAGACATGCGTGAGGCCGTCGGTGCTGGGGATGTCGTCAGTAGCGAGGGCAAGTTCGTAATCCAGAGTGACGGGGCGTTGCCGCGTGAGTCCGGTGTACAACAGCGCAAGCGTGTCCCATACGGCGAAGTTGCCCGCATCGGCGGGGTCAAGCGTGCTGATCGGCTCTACCGTCCCTATGCGGATCGGGCGGGGTTGGGCGGCGGCGGGCGCGAATGCCCCCCACACGGCGGCGATCAGGCCAAAAATCAGGGTTAGGCGTGCGATTCGCAGGGGATGTATGTGCATAGCGCCCAATTCTAACCGCGCCATTTCCCCGCCGCAACCCGATAGCCACGTTTTGCGTACAAGAATCGTGAAAAATATCACATATCCCCGATAGGAGATACCCCCATGACCATCCTCATTGCCTACGCGACCCGTGCCGGGTCTACCCGCGAAGTGGCCGACTACTTGGCCGAAGTCGCCCGTGAACATGGCCACGAAGCTGTCGTGAAGCCCGCTGCCGAAGTCCGTGATGTGCGCCCGTATAGCGGCGTGATCGTCGGAAGCGCCGTGCGGATGGGCAGTATTCTGCCCGAAGCCATGAAGATGATGAAGCGCATCAGAGGGCAACTAGGAACGATCCCCACGGCCTACTTTGCGGTTTGCCTCTCCATCAAAGAAGACCTGCCCAAAGAACATGCCAAAATCCGCCAATCGCTCGCCAAAATGAGCGCGATCCATGCGCCCATCAGTACGGCGTTGTTCGCCGGGAAGGTCGATTTCAGCAAGTTGAACTGGTTCTTCCGCATGGTCTTGTCGAAGGGCGAAAAGGCCATCCCCGAAGGCGACTGGCGCGATTGGGCGGCCATCAAGCAGTGGGGCGAGTCCATCCTGCCGAGTTTGGCCTGACGCTGGCTCCCTCTCCCGCCCCTCTTTCCCCGCTCGCATGGAAAGGGGGTGCGGGAACAGCAGCGGTTAACATTGATATACATTTTTTACGCTCTTTACCTTGCTAAAACGAATAAAAGAGCCTATAGTGCAGATGTTCAGTAGTTTGAAAGCGGGGAATTAAAATGAAAATTGATTGGGTCGTGCCGGGCCTCTTGGCGGCTGGCCCCATCCCCATCGACGCGGGAGACCTTCGCAGCCTCCATCAGCAGGGCATTCGGGTGATTATGACCCTGACCGAAAAGCCGCTCATGGCGCAAACGGGGATCACTCCCGCCCTCCTCACCGAGCTAGGGATGACCCTTTACCACTCGCCGATTCCCGACGGGGCGCCGCCGACGGCGGCACAAGCTAAGCATATCGTGATCCAAATTGACGAGGAGCACGAGCACGGCCGAGCAGTCTATTTGCACTGCCACGCCGGAATTGGCCGTACTGGAACGATGCTCCATGCTTACTTTTTGATGCACGGCCAATCGCTTGCTGATGCCCGACGGAGCGTCCGAAAGGCACGGATCGGGTGTCTCTTCGATAACCTCACCCCCGGACAGCGCAAGTTCCTCGAGGAGTTTGCCGCAATCCTGTAATCCCCCGCGCCGTTTGGAGATGGGCGCAGAACCGCCACCACACCTATCCAGTGCGCTCACCCAAGAGGCCACGCCCCACGGGCTGCCCCCCAACGCCGACCCCGCAGCTTCACTTCGATCTCAAACTGTATTGTCGGGGTTCCATGCCCCAAAGGGGCGCGTTACATATTCCCGTTTGGTTGATGGACGTGACACACCTAAATCGACAGGGGCGTAGGGCGGGTTCTTGACGGGCCGGGCCACCTATGGCATTGTTGGTCTTGAAACAACCCCTTACCCACAGAGGAAGCACACCATGAACCTTGCAGAGATTATCCAATCGCGCCGGAGCATTGGCGCGTTTACGGCCCAACCCCTCCCCGACGGCCTGATCGAGTCCCTGTTGGACGTGGCCGTTTACGCCCCCAACCACCGCATGACCGAGCCTTGGCGCTTCATCATCCTAACCGGGTCGGGGCGGGATCGGTATGCGCAGGTGCGCGGAGCCATGACCTACGATTCCACCAAAGGCGACGAAGACGCCCGCCGTAAGGCCGCCGACGGCACAACGGCCAAATTCAGCGCGATCCCCGCCATATTGGTCGTCGCCATGCCACAGAGCGATAACCCCGAAATCCGCGAGGAAGATTACGCCGCGTGCGCCTGCGTGATCCAAAATTTCATGCTGCTGGCGTGGGAGCGCGGCTTGGGGACGGCATGGAAAACCTTCAAAGAAGACCCCCGCCTGCGCGAACTGCTCGGTTTAGCCGCGAACGAGAAGGTCGTTGGGGTGGTGCACATCGGCTACCCGGCGGAGGTCGGCCAGAGTACGCGCAAACCCGCCCGCGAACGGATCACCTACCTTCGCTAACCCTTCACCGGTTTTCTCTCTCCGACAAGGAAGGGCGCGATGTCCCGCACCCTCCCGCCTAGATGCGGGTTAGAATCAAACACATGGGAAGTGCGTTGCCACAGACGATGCCAAATGATACAATGATCGAACGGTTCAGATGTTTGGGCAACTATCCTCTGTCAAAAGGGGGTAGTCGGCGCTTCTTGCTGATCTCACTCGCTAACGTCCGTCGCCAGGGTTTTTTGTACGGAGTCTGTATGCCGGGTATTCCTGAGGTGCGCCCACTTTCGCCGATTGACCTGCCCCTGCTTCACCGCCTGAACACGGTGACAGAGGTGGTCGGGCTAGATACGCTCACCATGCTGACACGCGGTATCCACCCGTTAGAGAGCGCCGTCAAGAGCGCCGTTTCCCTGATGGATTCGGGCGCACAAACCATCGTGCTACGCGAAGGGGATAATGCTTTCTTCGGTCAATTCCGTCACCGCATCGGCGAGGTGGCGGCTCACATCGTCTTCATTGCCCCCGATCTAAGCCAGTACGGGAATGACGAGCGTTGGCTGCGCCTACTTGAGGGGATGATCAGCACGGCGGGGCGGCGGAGTGCCCACACCTTGAAGGCCGAAATTAGCGAAGACGACGAGGCATTCACGGTACTCCAACAGGCCGGATTCGCCGTGTATGCTCGGCAAGAAATCTGGCGGCGCGACCCAGCCCCTGTCCCCACGCCGGCCTTCAACCTTGTCCGCCCTGCCACCGACCTAGACGCGCTCGCGCTGAACGCGCTATACGCGGGCGTTGTGCCGCGCCTCGTCCGCATGGCGGATGCCCCCCCAGAAAGCAAGCCGAGCACCCTCGTCTACGATGATCGGGGCGGGCGGGTGACGGGCGCAATCACCACAACAGAAGGCAAGAACGGTATTTACCTCACGGCTGTTTTTGATCCCGCCTTGTGCGCCCACCGCACCCCCGAAATCATCGAGTCGGTGTTAGCGCGCCTGCCCCGCGCCACAAAAGTGCCGGTGTACATGTGTGTGCGCCGCTATCAGGACTGGCTTTCGACGGCGCTCGAAGCCTCTCACTTCGCCCCACTGGTCAGCCAAGCCGTGTTAGTCCGGCACATCACCAGCCGCGTTGCGACGGGAACCTACCGGGCGGTTTCGGTGGTCGAGGGCGTCTCGTTAGCATTACCCACCACGCGTGAATTTACCCGTGCTGAGCCAGAAGTCGAAGGCTAAGCGCCCCCTAACCGCCCAACTTGCCCAAAATTCAGGGGCAACACGCCGACACTTCTGCCGTAAAATAGAAGTAAACCACCTATAGGCCGCCAGCGATGCTTTGCGCGGCCTTTGCCCATCCCCCGCCATGTTCCAGTCGGGGGCAATCGGCTACTATAGACTTGGGACTTTATCACCAGAAGGCGTTAATGGAATATCACATCACTGACGATCTGGAAAAGCTAAAAGCCGTCCTCCCCGCTTACCTCGTCGATGCCCTAGAAGCGATTGGCCGCAAAGACGATCTCTTTGAGGTCATCATGGATTTGGGGCGCGTCCCGACGGCCCGTTATTCGGACGGCGAACGGGTCATCGACAAACGCGAAATCACCCATGAAGACTTGCGCTACGTGATTGACCGCATCGGCTCGTTTGATGCCGACAACCGCGCCGGAATCGAACGCACCCTGCACCGTATCTCGGCTATTCGCAACCGCCGCGATGACATCGTTGGGCTGACCTGCCGCATCGGGCGGGCGGTCTACGGCACGATTGACATCATTCAGGACATCATCGAATCTGGCCAGAGCGTGCTGATGTTGGGGTCGCCGGGCGTCGGTAAAACCACCATGCTGCGCGAGGCTGCCCGCGTTCTCGCCGAAAGCAAGCGCGTGATCATCGTCGATACCAGCAACGAAATCGGCGGGGATGGCGACGTCCCCCATCCCGCCGTTGGCCGCGCCCGCCGGATGCAGGTGGCGAAGCCCTCCCTCCAGCATGAAGTGATGATCGAAGCGGTGGAGAACCACAACCCCGAAGTGATCATTATTGACGAGATCGGGCGGGAGTTGGAGGCAATGGCCGCCCGCACCATCGCCGAGCGCGGCGTACAGCTGATCGGTACGGCGCATGGCCAGACGCTCGAAAATTTGCTGATGAACCCGACCCTCAGCGACCTGATCGGCGGGATTAAGTCAGTCACGCTCTCGGACGAAGAAGCCCGGCGGCGCGGGACCCAAAAGACCGTCCTCGAACGTGCCGCGCCCGCCACTTTCGATGTGCTGATCGAACTTCAGACGCGGCATCGTTTGGTCATCCACGAGGATGTGGCTGCCGCCGTCGATGCTCACCTGCGCGGGCGGCCCCTCCCGGTGGAGGTACGCTACCGCAACGAGATGGGCGAACTCATCATTGAAACGCAAAACGCCGCCGTCTCGGAGCGGCTGGTCGGTAAGCGGGGCAGCAACGGGAGCAATGGCAACACCCATCTGGGGGCGGAACGCCCCGCACCGGTTGAAAGCCGGACGCCCCGCACGGAAAGCCCTGAAGCACAGGACGTCCGGGTATCCGTTAACCACCCGCCGCTGTTGGCATATGCCTACGGCGTGGCCCGCAACCGCCTGACGATGGCGGCCCGCCGCTTGCGCGTGCCCCTCGTCGTCGAGGACGATCTGGGCCGGGCACAGGCCATCGTAACGCTCAAAAACTACTACCGCCGCCGCCCCAAACTGATCGTAGACGCCGAGCGGCGCGGCACGCCGATCTACGTCCTACGGGCGAATACGGTTACGCAGATGGAGGACTTCCTCAAAAGCGTTTTTAGTCTAGAAGAATAGGCCGCTGCGCGTCGGCGGCCCCACGTGGGGACTTAGTTTCGTACACGAGTAGGGGAAAACGCCCATGTCGCTGAAAATCGTCTATCGGCCCGCTTTGCGCGTGTATCGGGAAGCACCCGACCTTCTGACCAGCGTGACCCAAGCCGTCCCCGGCGAAAGTCTCCGCGTGCCCGGCAACCCTGATCTGGCAGAAGCCCAAGTTGGGCTTGCGGGGCAGTATATTCGGGTGCAGAACGCGGCGGGGGTCATTGGCTTCATCGCGGCGGACGCCCTCACCCGCCTGCCAGACAGCCGCCCAAGTTCTCCACATTACACGCCCACGCGCCCCACCCCGATCTACACGGGCCGCCTGAATACGCTCGATACCCTCGCGTGGATCGACCCCAACGAAACGGCTACCGTGCTCGAAGCAGCGGCCCTCGCCCGGCGTAAGATCGCCGCCGCTGAGGGGCACTGGATCAAGGTGGCAACCGAGCGTGGTGTACAAGGGTGGGTGGAAGCCGCCGAGATCGAAGTTGGAATGCTCTCCGAGCCGGAGCCGCCCCCACAAGACGATGCCGGATCGCGCAGTGGCGGGCCGATGCTACCCGATGCCTCCGATCCGCGCTTCGTCGAACGCACGGTGCTCAGCACGGGGCCGATCAACTATCGGAGCGCCCCCGATGCTAGCAACTCCAATAACATCTTGGGGCAAGTCAAGCAAGGGGATCGGCTCTTCGTGCTTGAAGACCTCACCGCCCATCAAGGCGACTGGGTTCCGGTGCGCATCAATGGGCGCGTGGCATGGGCCAACAAGCAAGTCCTGAGTGTAGGGGCCGTTCCCCCCACTGGCACGCTTCGTCTGAAGATCGCCCACTACTCGCAGACGGGGCCGGGGGCCACTGCCGCCAACGATTGCGGCCCGGCTTGCGTCACGGCGATTTTGCGGGCCTACGGCCACACGCTCGAGTCCGACTCGTTGTACGCCAAGCTCCCCGCAGAGAAGCGCGGCACCTTCACCACCTTTGACGACCTACGCCAGATCGTGCGCGACTTCGGCGTGACGCTCACCTACCAAGAAGCGCCCGCCAATAC
>Ga0272446_1005596_pt1 | contig 13710 bp, 12 predicted proteins | sample YNPCB0061_FD_194587 | JGI IMG/M metagenome (GOLD analysis project Ga0272446, IMG submission 194587) | Hot spring microbial mat communities from Yellowstone National Park, WY, United States - YNP-CB-006-1 | ecosystem: Environmental > Aquatic > Thermal springs > Hot (42-90C) > Sediment | place...
TGGGCTTTTTGGTAGGCGGCAAACTTCTGGTTCCAGCCATCCTCGAGCTCGCGGCCGCGCTCGACCGCCTGCCGCATGTGATCCAGGACCGCCTCCGGGACCCAAAAAGGCCGGTCCTCGGGCCAGTTGTAAAAGCGCTTGGTGAGCTTCACTTCCTCTTCACCCAGCGGCTCGCCGTGGGCATCCTTGCTGTCCTGCCGGTTGGGCGAGCCGTAGCCGATGTGCGAGCGAACAATGATCAGGGAAGGTCGGTCGGTCTCCAGCTGTGCCTGGCGGAAAGCATCGGCCAGGGCCACGAGATTGTTGGCCTGGTCGCCGAGGTCCTGCACTTGCCAGTGGTAGGATTCAAACCGTTTGACCACATCGTCGGAATAAGTCAGAGTGGTGGGGCCTTCGATGCTGATGCGGTTGTCGTCATACACGTAGATGAGCTTGCCCAAACCCAGGTGACCGGCCAGCGAGGCGCCTTCGTGAGAAGCGCCCTCCATCAGGTCCCCGTCGCTCAAGAAGGCGTAAGTGTAGTGGTCGACGATATCGAAGCCTTCCCGATTGAAAACGGCGGCCAGGTGAGCTTCCGCCATGGCCATGCCGACGCCGTTCAAAAAGCCCTGGCCGAGCGGCCCGGTAGTCGTCTCCAGACCCGGCGTGACGCCGTATTCCGGATGCCCGGGGGTCTTGCTTCCCCATTGACGAAATTGTTGTAAATCCTCCAGGGACACATCGTAACCGGTCAGGTACAGTATGGCGTATTGCAGCATGGAAGCATGGCCGCAGGAGAGGACAAAACGGTCGCGATTGAACCAGTGCGGATTGCGTGGATTGTAGCGGAGGAACCGGTCCCACAAGACGTATGCCAGCGGCGCCAATGCCATGGGTGTGCCCGGATGGCCGGAATTGGCCTTTTGCACCGCATCCATGGCGAGGGTCCGTATGGTGTTGATGCACAGCAGGTCCAGGTCTTGCCGGGTCCCATTCAAATCCATGACTCGTTGCTCCTTTCCCGATGAGGCCGCTTGCGGAGAGTGTTGAACAGCTCTTTGGGTCGTTTGCTTCGTTCAGAGTATTCAACCTATATGCGCATCGATGTCAACTCTTACCTGCATCCGGTCTCTGGCGGCAGCGCTGGAGTATGCTCGATCGCGGCCACAAGCGCAGTCAGCAATGGCTTTTGCGCCGCCTCGAGATAGTTGTGGCGCATAGCGGACCCAAATGGCTACAATAAGGCGGTTGAATCGCCCCGCCTCTCTGCCATGGGAAAAGCAAATCATGAGGTTCGAGAGTCGAATTGAAAAGTTCGCCGACGGTAAGGAGCTGGCAAAGGCTGCAGCCCATCGCTTCGCAGCCATCATCCGCGCCGCCCTTGCGGAACGTGGGCAGGCCGCCGTGGCGCTTGCCGGTGGATCGACGCCAACAGACACTTACCGCGAGATCGCCGCCGGCAGCAGTGAAAATCCCCTGGCATGGGACCATGTGCACATCTTTTGGGGTGATGAGCGTTGTGTGCCCCCCGATCACTCCGACAGCAACTATCGCATGGCCAGGGAGGCGCTGCTCCAGCGTGTGCCGCTGCCGGTCGCTAATGTCCACCGCATCCACGGGGAAGCGGGGCCGCAGCTGGCGGCCGACAGTTATGAAAGAAAACTGCGCGGTTTTTTCAGCGAGCGGAAAGCAAATTTTGACTTGGTGTTTCTGGGTCTCGGCGACGACGGCCACACGGCTTCGCTTTTCCCCTCAACTGCAGTGGTCAAGCTTGCCGCCCAGGGGCGACTGGACCGCTGGGCGGCAGCCAGTTACGTCGAGCGGCTCGCCGCCTGGCGCATAACGCTCACCCCTGCGGTCATCAATAATGCGGCCGAGATCATTTTCTTGGTTGCGGGCCGCGGTAAGGCAGAGGTGCTCAAGCGGGTCCTGCACGGCCCTTACAACCCCGAGGAACTGCCGGCACAGCTGATCCAGCCTCGATGTGGCCCACTGATCTGGATGGTGGATGAAGCGGCGGCCCGTTTCCTCGCATAGATTGCTGCTGCCGATTGACCTGGGGCGCTCGGGGGGTCCATGTCGGAGCTTGGTGAGGTTTTGCGCCATGCGTGAAAGTCACTGGGAGAAATAGTGTTTGCCGTGTAGTATTAGCAACACAGCGAGTTGATAGCGGAACAGACCGGTTCAGCAGCGCTCAATCCTTGCTCATCGATCTCATCGGCCTGAGTTCAGTGCTTAGCAAAGGACAGGATGATGACCAGACCCAACAAGAGTGAATATTACATTGACATTGCAAGATCTGTCGCCCGTAGGAGCACCTGCATGCGGCGTCGGTTCGGCGCGGTGATCGTGAAAAACGACCAGATCATCAGCACCGGCTACAATGGCGCTCCCAGAAAGACGACCAACTGCATCGACCTGGGTGTGTGCGTTCGACAAAACCTCAACATCCCGTCCGGTCAAAACTACGAGCTGTGCCGGGCCGTCCACGCGGAGATGAATGCGGTCATTCACGCCTCGCGCCTGGATATGGTCGGCGCTGACCTCTATCTGGCGGGGTTCGATGCGGAAACCGGCCAACCGGTGCTCTATCCCGAGCCCTGCCTGCTGTGCCGCCGGGTCATCATCAATGCCGGCATCGCCCGCGTCATCCTGCCGGGAGAGGGCGACCGATTCCGCTACATTGACGTCGACGAGTGGATCAACCAGGACCGGCTGCCTCTGCCCGATAAAGGCCTCGCTGCGCAGAGCTGAAAAAGAGCGGCGCGCAGGTCAAACCGCAAGCGGGCCTGCAGAGGCCGTTCGCAGCCAATTTCGGCGCAGACCTCAGCCCCCGGAAGAGTCACTGACAACCCTCGAAGGGGACGGTCAGGGTCCGTCCCTCCTGAATGATTTTTCCCGCCTCCCGCAGGCTCTTCATGGCGCGCGTAATGCTCACCCGGTGCGCTCCCACCAGGAAGCTCAAATCCTCGTGGGTGAGGGGAAACTGGATGACAAAGCCCCGCGAGCTCCTGTCCCCGTGTTCCCGGCCGACGCTCACCAGGATGCCATAGAGGCGGTCTTCAAGATTGCTCACGGACATGCTGCCCACCCTTGCCGTGAGCCAATTGATACGATCGCTGAGGTTTCTTATGACCTGCAGGCCAATGTTCGGGTGCTGCAGGACGATCTTTTCAAAGCGATTTTTGTCAAACCCGCAGATCAGCGTTTTTTCCATGCACCAGGCAGTGACCGGGTAGTCAACCTCCTCACTGAGCATGTTCTCGCCCAGAAAGTCTCCGGCCTTGCGAATGTCCAAGGTGATCTCGGCGCCATCCTCGGTGACTTTGCTCAACTTGACGCGGCCGGCTTTCAACAGAAACATCTCTCTGGCCGGCTCACCCTGCAAAAAAACCGCCTGACCGCGCTCGTAAACGCGTCTCAAAGCGCTTTGAGCAAGACTTTTCATCTCCTCGGAGGTGAGGTTCTGGAAAATCCAGAGATTGCCGATGCACACCGATGAGAGGTCGATGTCCTTGCCGGCGAGCTCTTCACACAAGCATCCTGCGGCCATGCTGTGTCTCCAGTAATTGCGGCGCCCGGCGCAGGCGCGCGAAGTAAACAGGTCCGTGGTTGTGCAGCGCCGCATTGCTGTCTTTGCTGCTTCTGTTGGTTCCCAAGCGGGAGCTTGGGAACCAGCGAAACCAGCGAACCAGCGAAAACCAGCGAGCTTGGGAACCAGCGAAAAGTGGGAGCTTGAGAACAGGCAGTAATCAGCGGACCAGCGAGCGGATCACATGGCCAAACGCTCCCGCAATCGTGCCGCGATCTCTCTCCCCAATGCCTGAGCCTGTTGCCAGGTTTCAAGCTGGTCCTCGACACGGGAGAATTTGTCGGGCGTCACCTTGACGTCGTTCCCGAATATCCATGGCAGTGCACTCATAGCACAAGTCTCACCATAACCGCAAACCATGCATTCCGGGTTGCCCACTGCCTGCAACCGGCCCAAAACTTCCATGCCTTCCAGCTTCAGTGCATGCGCCATTTGCTCACTGCCTTCCACGAGCCCCGGAGCGCCCCGACCAATGCCGGTGGTCACAACTACCGCCAGTTTGCCCCGGTTCAGCCCATGCTGATGGCGCAAGGAAAACATGCGCTCCAAAAATGCCTTCATGAACCCATCCATGGAGCCATAGGGCGTATAACCACCGATGACGATTGCTCCAGCCTTGCGGACCTTTTCCGCCAGCTCCGGAAAGTCATCTTGCACTTTGCAGACGTTGTCCGCCTTGCATCCTAAACAGGCAATGCAGGGGCGAACCTGTATCTTGCTCAGCTTCACGAATTCTGCTTGCAGGCCGCTGGCCTCAAGAATGGCCTGAATGAGGCGGTCCGTATTGCTGTTTTTGATGGGGCTTCCAGATACTCCCAGTATTTGCGGCGCCATTTGGCTCCATCTCCTGTCATCGGTTGGTTTTAGGTTAAGCCGTCGGCCGGTGATGAACATGAGTTGATGAAAGTATGGGCAGCTCCATTTTGTTTTGTGCCGCTGCAAGGTTTACAAAATCGGGGAGCGGTCGCATGGGGAGAGCTGCCCATGTTGTGGGGTTATTTTTCCTTCTTCTCCTCTTTTTCTGCCAAAACCACCTTCTTGCCGCACAGATCGCACTTTCCGTCTTCAGTGATGCAGGGTTGTCTTGGCGCCTCACCGCCACAAATTCCGCACTTGGGCATTGCCGGTCACCTCCTTTCCTCATAAGTTCGGCGAATGGCCTCACGTGCCTGGAAAAATAGCCAATCCTGAGGAGTCTTTCTGTAGCGCATGCTACAAGGCCCCCTTTAATCGCGCCGGGTGTTGACAACTTTTTCCGTTTGAATAAAATTGCCCCCGAATTTTGCGGGTCGGGTCCTGCGGCAGGGAAATCAGCATGAAGGTCGATACCGTGAGTTCAATCTGTAATGCTTCCTTCCCGCTGCAGCTGTTCGCGCCGCTCGATGCAGGCGAAGCGCCCCTGCTGGGGCCGACCAGCGATTCTCAAGACCCGCCGAGCCGGGTCGCCAACACAGTCCACCAAGTCAGGAGATGAGCAAGTGATTGAAGCCAAATCACTGACCATGCACTATGGTTCCACCAAGGCAGTGGAGAATGTCAGCTTCCGCGTCGGCCAAGGCGAAATCCTCGGCCTGCTGGGCCCCAATGGAGCGGGCAAGACCACCATCATGAACATCCTCACCACGCAGATCGCCCCCACTTCGGGAACGGCCTCCGTGAACGGCTTCGACATCCTCGATCAGCCCATCGAGGTGCGCAGGAACACCGGATACTTGCCGGAAAATGTGCCGTTGTACATGGACATGGAAGTGGGCGAGTACCTGCGCTTTGTGGCGGAAGGGCGTGGACTGGAGGGTGCCGCGCTGCGTCAGCGGATGGATTGGGTGGTGGAGAAATGCGCCATCAAGCCCATGCTCAAGCGCTTGATCGCACAGCTTTCCAAAGGCTATCGGCAGCGGGTGGGGCTGGCCCAGGCGCTGGTGCACGACCCCAAAGTGCTGGTGCTCGATGAGCCGACCACCGGCCTCGATCCGCTGCAGATCATCGGCATCCGCGCCCTGGTGAAGGAGTTGGCGGCGGACAAGACCATCATCGTCAGCACTCACATTCTGCAGGAAGTGGAAGCCATCAGCGACCGCATCATCATCATCAATGAAGGCCGCATCATCGCCAACGGCGTGCAAAGCGAACTGCAGCAGGCCGCCGCGCGCTCGAGCCGCCGCACCATCACGGTGAAGGGAGACCCTGGTGACATCGAAGCCACCCTGCAACAGCTGCCTTCGGCCGCACAAGTGGAAAGACTCGATGCGCCAAATCCAGAGGGCCTTTACTCGTTCCGTCTGACCGCCAAAACCGATCACGAACTGTGGCCGGACCTGGCCGCCATGGCCCTGGAAAAAGGCTGGCTGGTGAAAGACTCCTGGGAGGAGCAGCCGACCCTGGAGGAGGCGTTCATCCACCTGACTCGCGCCTCCATGCAGCGGCAATGAACGGCGTCAGGGAGGACATTGCGGCAATGCCTCAGAGCGGGCCTGGGTCCGCAGTTGTCCCGCTCAGTTTGCGTAACCAGTGGATGGAGCAACGCTTATGAAACAACTTTACACCATCTTCAAACGAGAGTTTTCAGCCTATTTCAACTCGCCCATCGCCTATATCTACATCATTGTCTTTCTGCTCATCACCTCGGGCTTGTTCATGGCCACCTTCTTCCTCATCGAGCGCGCCGATATGCGCAGCTACTTCGGCATGCTGTCGCTGATCCTGGCGGTTTTCATCCCGGCGATCACCATGCGCCTGTGGGCCGAGGAGAGGAACCTGGGAACGTTGAGCCTGCTGCTCAGTTTGCCTTTGAAAAGCCACATCCTGGTGCTCGGCAAGTTCCTGGCGGCGGTTGCCTTTTATCTCATCAGTCTGGCCTGCACCGCAGCCATCCCGCTGGTGCTGGCATTGACCGGCGACCCCGACTGGGGCCCCATCTTCACCGGCTATGTCGGCACGGTCCTGCTCGGCTGTTTGTTTCTGGCCGTCGGCATTTTCATTTCGGGTTTGTTCAAGGACCAGATCGTCGCCTTCATCTTGAGCATCCTCGCCTGCTTCGCCATGACTCTGCTGGGTCACGATTTCACGGCGGCTTTCATCGACGGCTGGGTCGGCGGGCTGGGGCAAATGCTGCAGAAAGGCTTGGGCGCTTCGTATCACTTTGCTGCCTTCGAGCGCGGACTGATCGATTGGAACGACGTGATTTTCTTTGTCTCCTTCACCGTCATTTTGCTGGTCCTGAACGGCTTCACCCTGGACAGCAAAATCAAGCTCCACTCGCCCCGGCGCTTTTACATCGCCACCGCTTTCCTGCTCGCCATCGGCTTCACCCTCAATCTGGTGGTTGCCGACCTGCGCCTCGGCCGCCTCGATCTCACCGCCGGCCGCCTCTACACCATCTCGCCGGCCACCGTGCGCATCCTCTCCAAGCTGCAGGTGCCGGTGGAGGTGAATTACTACGTGTCCGAGGAGGACAAGATGCCCTCGGCCATGAAGAGCATCCGCCGCGATGTGGAAGACAAGCTGTTGGACCTCGGTCGGCTCTCGCCCAATTTCAAGTTTCACATCTACAATCCGGCGGCCGACGCCGACAAGCTCGATGATCTCGCCAAAAAAGGCATCGTCCCTTTTCAGGCGCAGAGCATCGAACGAGATTCACTCGACATCAAGAGGGTCTATTCGGCCGTCAGCATCACCTATTTGGACAAGAAAACCGAGGTGATCCCCCAGGTCGTGCCGCAAAACCTGGGAGAGCTCGAATATCAGATCATCTCCAACATCTATCGCATGACCCTGGAGACCAGCCCGAAGGTGAGCATGCTCGCCCCCATCGAGGCGGCGGACCCGCGCTTCAAGGACCCGCGCATGCGACAGATGCTGATGCAAATGGGCCAGACCCCTCCCGAAGCGCACGACAATTTTCAAAAAATCATGCAGGTCTTGCGGCAGGAGGGCTATCAGGTGAGCCGCATCAGCCTGTCCGAGGCGGAGCCGCTGCCGCCTGACACGCAGACCCTGGTGCTGCTCCAGCCCGATGAGCTCAACCCGCGACAAATCTATGAAATTCAGCGTTTCCTGGCTAAAGGCGGCAATGTCCTGGTGGCCGCCCAAAGCTACAACTTCAATTTTGCTCCCACCCAGCAGGGTGATCTGCAGGTGACGCCGCAAAAGCTCCCTGAAAATGTCAACCAGTTGCTGGAGCCTTTCGGCGTGCAGCTCAACTCCAGCATCCTCATGAGTGAAAATCACGAGGTCCTGAACATCAGCATGCCGCGCAAAATCGGCGGATTGTTCAATGCGATGGTCAGCATGCCGCTCAAACTGCCCATGCAGATCAAGCTCACCGCCGCCAATTTGAACCCTGAGGTGAGCATCACCAATCGCATCAGCAGCCTGCTGTATCTGTGGGGGTGCGCTTTGGACATCGACCCCAAGGCGGCGGAGAAACAACAGCTGCAGATTACCCATCTAGCTGAATTGGGGCCGACGTCCTGGACCATTCCCTTCAAAACCAGCGCCCTTGTTCCTGAAGACCTCAGCCCCAAAAAAGACCAAAAAAAATCGCACGTACTGGCAGTCCAACTGACCGGACAGTTCCCCGACCTCTTCGAGGGCAAGGACATCCCGCCATGGCCGCAGGAGGAGCCCAAGCCTGGTGAAGAGCCCGCCAAGCAGGACAAACCGGCGCCCGGCAAAGCGCCGGCCATCGACAAGAAACCGGGCAAACTCATCCTGGTGGGCTGTTCGCAGATGTTTGCCGACAACGCCATCGGCGCACTGGACAACGGTCTTTTCTTCCAAAACATGGTGGATGGGCTCACCTTGGCGGAGGACCTCATTGGCATTCGCACCAAGAGCCAGCCGGTGCGCCTGATCGAGTCGCTGTCGGCGGGGGAAAAGCTGTTTTATCGGTTCCTTGCCATCGGCCTGGCGCCGCTGATTCTGGCGATCATCGGCACAACCCGTTTCATGCTGCGCAAACGCCGCCGTGAACAATATGAAAAAGCCTTCTTAACCGCTGCCTCCGGAGGTTGATATGAAAAACAAGTACCTGGTGCTGTTCGCCTGCCTGCTGGTGGGGCTGATTGTCATTTATGGGCTGCAAAAACGCAGGGCCAAGATCGATGTGGTCAGTAGCGGCATCGAGCAGTTGCTGCCCGGGCGGGACCTCGGCAAAGTGAGCGAGATTCGCATCTACTGGAGCGGCCAGCAGCCGGGGCTGGTCCTCAGGCGCAACGACAAATCGTGGGGCCTTCCCAACTATTTTGACGCTCCCGCCAATAGCCAGAAAATTGAATCCTTCTTGCAAGATGTCGCGGGCCTTCGGGGCGAAAAAAGAGCTTCCAGCAAGGACGTCTTCTCCACCTTCGGAGTGGAGGACGATAAGGCCCTGACCCTCGAGTTTCTGAGCAAAGACGGCGAACCGCTGTTCGTCATCCTGGCCGGCAAGCAGGGACCCACTGGTGGCGGCTTCGTTCGTTTCAAAGACCAGGTCGAGGTGTATCTCGCGGAAAAAAACCTGCGGGCGTCTTTCGGCATTTTTGGCGATGACCGCAAAGCACCGCAGCCGAAACTGTGGGCCGACCTGAAGGTCATACCCAACCCCAAGGATTCATGGGCGTCGGTCGAGCTCATCCAGCCGGGGGCTTCCTTCGCCTTTGCCAAGCAGCAAAAGCCGGCGGAAGCCAAGCCTGAGGAGAACGCGCCGGAAGCCGCCAGCCTGCCGCCAGCTGCGGAGATTTGGCTGCAGCAGCAGCCGGAAAACCCGAAGCTGGAGGAAGGAAAGATTCAGTCGAGCCTCAATGCTCTGGCCAATCTGCAGGCCACTCAGCTGGTGGACCCGGCCCAGGCCGATGCCTACGGGCTCAATGCCTCGGCTTACCAGGCCAGGATCACTCTAAACGACGGGAAAACCGTGCAACTGCTGATCAGCCAGCCTGAAGGCAAAGGTCCGGTGTACGCCAGGCTGGACAACAAAAAGGAGATTTACGAGCTCACGGAGGGAAACCTGCAGACCATTTTCAAAAACCTGATGCCGCAGCCGGAGCCAACCGACAAGCCGGGCGAGCAGAAGAGCGGCAATTAGGTAGAAAGTCGGGGGTCAAAAAGGTTAAGGCGAAACGAGCATCGCTCGATCGAGACTGGGCGTGCAGCTTCCGGGCCGGTCTTGCCTAGATCACCCGGACCCCGGGGTGGCCGTCCAGAGCGGCGCTGCCAATAATGGCGGCCGCCTCGATGCCGGTTTTTTTCAACTGCTGCAGGAGTTCCTCTGCCTGGCCTTCAGGCACAGCGATCACAAGCCCTCCTGACGTCTGCGGATCAAACAGCAAATCTCGCTTCTCGGCCGACAGGCGCGCCTGGATTTCCAGAAAATTTTCCACCAGCTGCCGGTTGGCCTGATTGCTGCCGGTGGTTTCCCCACGTCGGTACATGGCTTCGGCATGGGGATAAAACGGCAGGGCGTCGAATCGCAGATCGATGCGGACCCCGCTGCCGCGGGCCATCTCCAGGCTGTGCCCCAAGATGCCGAACCCGGTCACATCGGTGCAGGCATGCACCTCGAACTGCAGCGCCGCATCGAGCGCAGGGCCGTTCAATGCCGCCACCTGCGGGAGGATTGCTTCCAGGTCCCGCCAGGGGAGCTTGCCGGCGCGGCACGCATTGAACAGCACTCCGGTGCCGAGCGGCTTGGTCAGCAGCAGGGCGTCGCCAGGGCGCACCCCCGCGTTGGTGAGCACCCGGTCCGGGGACACTACGCCGGTCACCGCCAGTCCGAACTTCGGCTCCAAATCGTCGACCGAATGCCCGCCCGCAAGGCACGCCCCCGCTTCAACCACCTTCTCATGGCTGCCCCGCAGGATCTCCCGCAGCACTTCCATGCCCAATTTCTTGATGGGAAACATCACCAGGTTGAGAGCGGTGATCGGCCGGCCGCCCATGGCATAAATGTCCGACAGCGAATTGGCGGCCCCAATACGGCCGAACCATACCGGGTCGTCCACCGGCGGCGTGATGAAATCCACCGTGGAAATGACCGCCAGGTTGTCCGCCACGCGGTAAACAGCCGCATCGTCGCTAGTCTCAAAACCGACCAACAGGTTCGGATCGGTTGGCGCAGGGAACCCTTGGAGCGCTTCCGACAGGACCGTCGGACCAATTTTGGCCGCTCAGCCGCAGGTCCGCGCCATATGGGTGAGTTTTTTCTTTCTGCTGAATATATTGATCACGCTGTTAATCCTCCACAATCCTCATGCGAACCGCCATGCCCTGGCGGGCACCAAGCACCATGAAAGCGGTTTTTACCATTCGCTATTCACGCTTCACCGTTCACTATCATCTACACCCTCACCAACTCTTCCCCTCTCCCCATCCCCGCGTCTCCCTGTCTTCCCTCTCAGCTCGCCGCAAAGGGTGTGGGCATAGTTCGGGCAACCGCTAGTCCGATTAATCGTGACTGGGAAGGAATTCAAAGTCTAATCGGTTTTTACCGCCTCCAGACCACAGTTCGGATTGGAATTTCCTATTTTACCTCAAGGCTGGATCGTCTATGATGCGCTTGGCTTTTCTCCCGGCCGACGGAATGCTGACCCAGGGCGCGACCCGGTGCTCGCGAACGGAGTGGTGCGGTGAGCGGGCGATGAAATGAAAACCAATTCACGGCAAACCGAGGCAAAAGGTGAACAGCGACTGGCGGACCAAACCCACCGATCGTTTCGTGCTCAAATGGATCAAACTCCATCTGTCTTCGCGAATCACCCCCCATTTGCTGACATGGCACCAGCTTCGCCCCTGGATGCTGACGCTGGTCTCGTCCCTTGTGGGCGTGCTGGCAGGGGCGGTTTTTGCCTTGGGCTGGGGCTTCACGGCCGGCTGCCTGGCGGCGTTTTCCCAGGTTTTGGACGGGGTTGACGGCCAGTTTGCGCGTTTGACCGGGCAGCAAAGCAAAGCCGGCGCTCTGCTGGATTCCGTCCTCGACCGTTACGCCGACGGCGCCATGATGATCGGTTTGGTGATTTACCTCGTTCGCCTGCCTTTTCCCCTGCCGGCGGGTCTGCTGCTTGCCATGGGCGCCCTGGCGTTCATTGGCAGCGGTTGTATCAGTTATTCGACGGCGCGGGCGGAAGCGCTGGGGATCGATTTGGGGGCGCCGACACTTGCCAGCAAAGGGACTCGCAGCAGCGTCATGGTCCTTTGCGCCTGCGGCAGCGCCATCTGGTCGGGCCTGCCGATGGCGGCGCTGGTCTATCTGACGCTGCATCCAAACGCAGTCATCATCGACCGATTGATTCGCTCACACCGGAGTGCGCCAACATCGTAGCGAGGGAGCGAAGTCTTTTAGCATCGGCGTCGACGCCGCCAGGGAGGAAATGTCAGTGACCCCGCTGGGAGTGATTCACGGCCGCTTTCAGGTGTTCCACAACGACCATCTGAAATATCTGCTCGCCGGTAAAAACAGATGTTCACATCTTGTCGTCGGCATAACCAACCCGGACCCAACCCTGACCCGAGACGACCCTACCAACCCCGAGCGCAGCGACCCGCTGGCCAACCCTCTCACCTACTTCGAGCGCTACACCATGGTTCGCAGGGTGCTGGTGGAGGCGGGATTGCGCTATGAGGAGTTTTCCATCGTGCCTTTTCCGGTGAACTGTCCTGAACTATACCAGTTTTATGTCCCCCTCGACGCCGTGTTTTATCTGACCATCTATGATCCCTGGGGACGTCGCAAACTCGAGCAGTTTCAGGCCGCCGGCCTGCAAACGGAAATCCTCTGGGAACGGCCGCCGGCTCAAAAAGGACTGAGTGGCCAGGAAATCCGCCGACTGATTGCCGCGGGGGAAGCCTGGCAGCACTTGGTGCCAGCGGCAACGGCCACCCTTGTGCAGCAATGGAACTTGGCCGAACGTCTGCAAAAAACGCCCGAGCGGTCAGGATCGCTACTCCCCGCTTGACCCTTCCCCGGACCACAACATCGCAGCTCATGATCATCGAAAATCACAATGGGTCCTCTGCTTTCTCATCGATTCAAGCAATTTGACTGGTAAAACCAGCTGGTTATCATCAGTGGCGGCAGCTTCTGAGCTATTTATGGGAATTCTGTGGGCTCGACGGAGTGATGTGGATCATGGCGAAAAAGTCTTTATTTAGTGGTTGGCTCCTTTTCTTCTGCAGCTTGTTTATTGTCGTTTCCGCCGTGTTGCTGTGCCGCAATTGGACCACTGCTTTCTTCCACCCCGACCCGGCGGCAGACAAACGCGAACAGATCGATAAGCTGTACGGCGAATACAAAAAAGAATTCCCGCAAGTTTTGGACATCGAGCCGAAGCTTGCCATGGACATGAGCCGCAAGCTGCGGGTGCTTTTTGTGGATGACCGGGAGGAGGCCGAGCAGCGGGTTTCCATGCTGCCAGGGGCGGTGCCCGCCAGAGTCTATCTGCAGGACCCGACCAAGTATTCGGCGGACATCGTCATCGGCTACTGCACCATCAGCTACCGAAGCGGAATACTCGCCCAAAAACTGCAGGCGCAGGGCGTGACCATGTACAATCTGAAGGGCGGCATGCTGGCCTGGCTGCACTCTGGCGGCAAAATTTTCGACGCCAACGGCGAAACCCGGCGCATTCATGTTTACGAGCCCCAATTGGACCTGGCGCCTGAAGGCTATCAAGCCCTCTGGTAACATGGACCACGACAGGCCCTCTGTCAGCAGCGCCCCGTGAGCTCTTTGCCAACAATCATCATCCATCATCGCCAGAAATCGCTTCCTCGGCGGAATCCGGATACAGCAGCAGCTGCGGGAAAATTCGCTTTAGATAATGACACTCAGCAGTAAGCCGAGCTATTGCTGAAACACTGCGATCTCATTCAAAATCTGCCGGGCCCTTGAGCGCACGAATGAAAAGAATGTTGGGCAATGATCATCGTTTCGGCCTCACCATGAACGTTCGTGCTGAGCGAAGTAAGCCCTGCCTTCGGCATGGCAAGGTGTACTCTCCAAAGAACAGCCGCGTAACTCTGGGAGCTTTTCGGAGAAAAAAGTATATTTCCAAGCTGCCGATATTGCTGCCATAAAGAGCTGTTCATTGAGAGGTATCGAAGCACGAATGGCGCCGTCCGCCCTTCGATACCTTGTGCCTGAAAGACTCGAAAAACACTGAAGA
>Ga0272446_1005597_pt1 | contig 13709 bp, 14 predicted proteins | sample YNPCB0061_FD_194587 | JGI IMG/M metagenome (GOLD analysis project Ga0272446, IMG submission 194587) | Hot spring microbial mat communities from Yellowstone National Park, WY, United States - YNP-CB-006-1 | ecosystem: Environmental > Aquatic > Thermal springs > Hot (42-90C) > Sediment | place...
TTTTCATAGGCACTGATCCGCCAGTTTTTTTTACCGGTGCCTAAGAAACTAGGATTACCCCGCTCAATAATCTCATATTCTAGTTTTTTAACACTGGTACCAAGTAAAGTAGCTGCATTATATACCGCTTCTTCCAGGGTTTCACCCTCGGCTTCTAATGATCGGATTGTCCGGTCCCGTTCCAGCCGTTCTTTCATTTTTTGTTGTAGCTGGACAAAGTCGATCATGGGACGGACTCCTACATTATTCCCTTGCGGATATTGGTTAGTTTGGCTCTCAGCCTAAGAATAGCCTTGGTATGAAGCTGAGATACCCGAGATTCGGTTACTTCCAGCACCTGCCCGATTTCTTTTAATGTAAGGTCTTCGTAATAGTACAATACCAGGACCTTTTTTTCCTTGTCTGGCAGTTCGTTAATGGCTTCTATAATGATGCGCCGTATTTCATCTTTTTCAACAATAATATCCGGATTTAAGCTGGATGGCGCTTCTATACTTTCTCCAATAGAAACCTTGTCGTTTTCATCTCCGGAGAACCAGACATCATTCAGTGATAAGATGGATGTACCGGAAATACGCATCATGGTTTTTAGGAATTCCTCTTCGGTCATTCCTAAGGCCTGGGCAATTTCCTGATCCGACGCAGTACGGCCTAATTGGGCTTCCAACGAACCGATAGTTTCTTCCAGTTCCTTAGTTTTTTGCCGGACCGATCTAGGGACCCAATCGATGGACCGGAGCTCATCAAAAATAGCGCCCCTAATTCTTGTTACCGCATAGGTTTTAAATTTTACATTTTTTTCTGGATCAAATTTTTCGATAGCATCCAGAAGTCCGAAGGTTCCAAACCCCACAAGGTCATCAAATTCCACATTATGAGGCATGCCTACGGCCACTTTACCGGCTACATATTTAACCAGCGGCGCGTATTGTTTAATAAATGTCTCACGGATTTTTGGATCCCTGGTTTTTTTATAAGCAAGCCAGAGTTCTTCTTCCGTTTTCTGCTCCAGGAGGACATTCCCCATACCCTATCCTTTCTGGTCCCGTTTCAAAATTGTTTGTATAGCCATCGCCATTTCTTTTGGATCAAAATCAGCCGAAGTACCGGCTTTTTTTGCCAGAGCGGAAGCATGAGCACCAACCGGGGACTCACGTTCCTCTCCAACTTCCGTAATTGGCATCACAAAGGCATCTGACATTCCTTCGAGGTCAGGCAATTCATCAACATCATCGATGACCCCAAGGGGGAGCGCCGGACTTGGACTCGATTCTTCACTACTTTCTATTCGGGCCGTACCATTGTCCTGTTCAGTATAGCCGTCTTCGGCCTTCTGGTCCAGAGCTTTTTTAGAAATGAATTCATCTTCTTCTACGGTATCTTTTACTAATTGGGAAGCTAATGAATCTTCTGGTATTACATCCTCTTCGCCTACAGAAATATTCACCTTTGAACCGACATCCGGAATAGCACCTTCATGGTCTGAAATATCCTGGCCTTGGTTTTCTATAAGCTCTGGAATAAATTGGGTAATAAGCCAATAGACAAGACCTGAAAAAACAAAGAAAAAAATAGCAAAAATAAGAGCCCGCAGAAGGGCAATTAAAAAAGCCGCCCCCGCAATAAGCCCAAAGAGGAGAGAAAGTATAAAGGCAATGCCGGCAACCACAGCACTAATTTTTGGATCAAACACCTACAAGCTCCCCCTACAAGACTAGGATAGAACCGGCACTGAGTCAAGCAGCATTATTCCCGGTTAAAAAGGCGCTTGATCAGATGACCCAATCCGCCGTCCTGACGAATTTCGGTTTTTTCCATCCTGCCAACAATATGCTGAACACAAAGGGAGGCCTTGCTTTTCGGATCTAAGACCATAAAGGGCTTTTGGCGCAGTACCGCCTGGGGTACCGCCGGATCATCATAAATAAAGCCAAGATAGTCTACTTTTAGGTTCAGGAACTGGCCTGCAATATTAATCATCCGATCGGCCACCTTTTTTGCCTCTGCCACGGTCTTTACCCGGTTTACCACCAATTTCAGTCCCATATTTAGGTTATCAATTTCGGTAGCAATAATTTTGATAATCCCATAGGCATCGGTTATGGCCGTCGGCTCCGGGGTTGTAACAATCACCGCATCATCCGCAGCGGCCACGAAGGAAAGCACATTATTGGAGACACCAGCACTGGTATCAATGATGATGATATCCGCATTAGAAAGGGTATACAACTCTTGTATGAAATTCTGCCGCTCATCTTCACTGAGATTTGCAATTTTAGAGAATCCGGAAGCTCCAGCTACGATTTGTATTCCGTATTCAGTATCGATAATAATATCCTTCATTGTTTTTTGTTTTCGGATAACATGGTACAAATTGTACTTGGGGATCATATTCAACATGACGTTGACATTTGCAAGGCCCAGGTCCGCATCCATAACAATGACCTTTTTTCCAAGCCGGGCATAGGCAAGGGCCATATTAACAGACACATTGGTCTTTCCAACCCCGCCCTTGCCGCTGGCAACGGTAATAATTCGGGTTTTTCTGTTCTGCTTGTTATTGGTCGGTGCCGCAGACTGGGTGTTATTATTTTTTGCCCTCATCAATTCACGTAGCTGTTCTGCCTGGTCTTCCATGAAAATCTCCGTTATAGAACTTCTCTATTTGCAAATGCAAACTTTTCTTCAATTCGCTGACGATTTATTCTAAAGCCTTCCAGATTGATTAAAAAACGGACCGCTGTTGCCCGTTCGATATCCTGAGGAACCCGCTGTCCGTTGGTAATAAAGGATACGGTCTTTCCCCGTTCAGCCAGGGCACTGACAATGTTTCCAACCCGGGTGGTTTCATCCAGCTTGGTGACAATAATAGAGCGATAATTAAAGGGTTCATATTGCTGCATTATTTCTTTTATATCGCTGGACTTTGTAGAAGCCGAAAGGGCCAGGTGCACTTCGGCGCCGCTCCCGCAGGCTGAAAGGATTTCTTTCATTTCAGCCAGTTTAACCGCATCCCGGGGGCTTTTTCCAATGGTGTCCACCAGCACCAAATCTACTTCCTGGGAATACATGGCAATAGTTTTTCTGAGGTCCTCATAGGTTTCCACGCAGGACACGGGGATTTGCATGATCTCTCCATAGGTTTCAATTTGCTGCTTTGCTGCAATACGATAATTATCGATGGTAATCATTCTGACCGAAAGTGGATTATTGCCATTGATGCCAAGGCCATAGAGGGCGGCCAGTTTTGCTATGGTAGTTGTTTTACCGACCCCGGTAGGCCCCACGAGAATGAGTACCCGCGGTTTCGTAAGCAAGGAAGGTTCCTGATACAGATTTATGCTTTCACCGATCCAGTCAATTACCTGATTCTGAAGGTTTTCAAAATCTTCGAGGGATTCCAGTGAAAAATCTCTTTTAATCCGGTTCTGGATCGACTGGGTATAACTATGGGAAAAATCATTCAGGTACAGCAGTTCTCCAATTTTTATCAGATTAGGATGTTCATCAGTGGTTTTAGACTGCACCTGGGCAGTTTCCAGCTTTTCCTTAAGGCTCCGGACTTCCTGCAGTACGGTCTGTATGGTGGGATCTGTTTTGGTATTCGCGACCGCAAGAATTTTCCGTTTTTCCTCTTCTAGGTCCAGGGGTTTCCGAACATTTTTTAGGGGGTCTGCAGTATAGCGCAGGGGTGTCTCATTGCTTACAATACCGGTCATCTCCACCCCATCCCGTGCAAAAAGTCCTAAGAAGCCCCCGATACGTACCGATTTACGCATCAATATCTTTGCATTGTCCCCATATTTTTCTTTAATTTTGCGGATGCATTCCGCATGGGTAGGTGCCTGTTCTGTGAAATATTCCATACCCTTCCCTTTATTCAATCCTAATTTCGCCTACCGCTTCTACGGTGATATCTGAAACAATTTCCGGCACTGATAGGACTACCAGGTCCGGTATTTCCCGCTCTGTACTGGACTTAACCAAGGGCCGCCCTGCTTCAGAACAGAGTACTATGGGAATCATCCCCTGTTCCTGCATGGCTGCCACCGATCGAGACAGGGCTTTTATCCAAGCCCTCTGCAGGGCCGGCTCCAGGGCGGCCACCACACCGCTAGAGGTTTCCACCCTGCTATCAATTATTTTTTGCTCCAGGGACTGCTCTATGGTGAGAACCCTGAGGGTCCGTTCATCATCCGCATACTGAAGACATATTTGCCGGGCCAGGGCCTGGCGGGCCTTCTCTGTCAGGAACTGGGTATCCTTGGTGACCGGCGCAAAGTCGGCCAGAGCTTCCAGTATGGCTACCATATTCCGAATGGAAACCTGTTCCCGCAAAAGGGCTTGAAGAACCTTCTGAATTTCGCCGAGGGATAGGAGTTTCTGGGCTTCATCGACCACCGCAGGATACTCTTTTTTCAGCGTCTCAAGGATTGCCTGGGTTTCCTGGCGGCCCAAAATTTCTGCCGCATGGCGTTTAATTATTTCCGTAAGATGGGTGGCTATTATTGAAGGGGGATCCACGACGGTGTATCCTGCCCGTTCTGCCTCCTCCCGGCGGTCCTCGCTGATCCAAAGGGCTGGCAGGCCAAAGGCGGGGTCCTTGGTTTTTTCACCGGGAATTTCTTCCGTAACGCCACCCGGGTTAATACACAGGAAATAACCCATTCGTATTTTTCCCCGGCCCACATCAACACCCTTAATTTTAAAACAATATTCAGAGGGCTCTAGCCGCATATTATCAATTATTCTAATTTTGGGGATAACGAGGCCTAGATCCAAAGCCGATTCCCGGCGAATGCGGTGAACCCGTTCCAGAAGTTCCGCCCCCTTGTCCCGATCTACGAGAGGAATGAGCCCATAGCCAAGTTCCAATGAAAGTGGATCCAGAGGAACCACGGGGGACATTTCAGCGTTTTCATCGGCGCCCTTTTTGCTGGCCGTAGTTTTTGTTTTTTCAGCTTCCTGTTGTTTCAGTTTTCCCTGGCCAAGCCGGTAGGCAGTAAAACCTAGCAGGAGGGAAAGGGGAATAAGTACATACCAGGGGAAACCAGGCATTAAAGCCAGGGCGGCCAGCACAAAGGCTCCAATCCAGTAAATCCGGGCATCCCGGGAAAATTGGCTTGTAACATCGGATCCAAAGGTTCCATCAGAAATAGATCGGGTAACGATAATGCCCGTGGCGGTCGAAACCAGGAGTGCAGGGAACTGAGAAAGCAGGCCGTCACCAATGGAGAAGGTGGTGTAGGTTCCGAGGGCTGTTAGAATATCCTCTCCATGAAGGGTTACTCCGATAATAATGCCCCCCAGCACATTGATAACCGTAATAAAAATGCCAACCTTTACGTTTCCGGAAACAAATTTACTGGCACCATCCATGGCTCCGTAAAAGTCTACTTCCCGCTGAAGTTCATTTTTCCTGCGAAAGGCCTCCTCTTCGGTGATGGCACCGGAGTTGTATTCCGCTTCAATGGCCATCTGTTTACCTGGCAGTGCATCCAGGGCAAACCGGGCGGCAACTTCGGCGACCCGGGTGGCACCCTTGGTGATTACAATAGCTTGGACCGCGATGATGACTATAAAAATAACAAACCCAATAACAAGGCCTTCGGTTCCTCCTGTGCCCACCACAAAAGAAGAAAAGGCTTTTATCATTTTTCCATCGAATTTGGTGCCCTGGGAAAGTATGAGCCGGGTGGAGGAAACATTTATGGCTAAACCAAAAACAGTGGAAACCAGCAGTATGGTTGGGAAAATGCTAAAATCGGTAGGCCGCTTGGTATACAAAACAATGAGTAAAATTAACAGGGCTAATACCAGGTTCAGCGCCATAAGGGCATCGAGAAGCACCGTCGGCAGGGGAATGATCAGCATTAAGACGACGGCTACGACACCGACCGCCACAAAGAGATCGCTTCTGTCCTTTAAAAAACTGTCGCTCAATATTCTACGGGCATCGGACATGAATTAACTTTTCCTCTAGACCGCCGATTTTCGGCGTTCTTCATTAATCTTATATACATGGGCCAGCACTGTGGCAATGGCCTGATAGTACGTTTCTGGTATTATATCCCCAATTTCTACTTCTGCGTACAGGGCCCGGGCCAGCGGTTTATTTTCCACTATGGGAACTCCGCTTTCTTTGGCTATGGCCTTTATCCGCTGGGCTACTTCATCGGCGCCCTTGGCTGTAACCATGGGAGCAGGCATGGTGTCCTTGTTCCACTCCAGGGCTACAGCATAGTGGGTCGGGTTGGTAATTACCACATCGGCCTTAGGAACATTGGCGGCCATATTTCGGGATAGGAGTTCCCGCATACGCTGTCTGAGCCGGCTTTTAATGAGGGGGTCCCCTTCATACATTTTCCGCTCTTCCTTTACTTCCTGTTTGGTCATTTTTAAGGATTCCATATACTGCCAGCGCTGGAAAAGATAATCGGGAATAGAAAGACCAAGCAGTAATAGGGCTGCAATTATTAACAACTGGGCCGTAAGTCCTGCCACAGTGGTGAAACCGGTCCAAAGGGTAGCGGTTTGCAAACGGGCAAGCTGTTCAATTTTAGAGCTTATGATGACATATGATACAATGCCGATTATGGCAATTTTTACAAGAGATTTGGCAAAATTAAACAGGCCTTCTACAGAAAACAGGGTCCGCTGAAAATACTGTCCAAAATGGGGGACAATTTTAGAAAACTTGGGAACTAATGGTTTTGTGGTAAACAAAAAACCGGTCTGAACAAGATTGGCAATAATGCCTGAAAGCATGGCCACCGCAATAACCGGCAGTGCCAGCCGGGCAAAATAGGTAAGAAAAACTACAAAAAACATGCCGTTTACTATAGAATCAACCTCATTAAGGCGGGTTAAAAAGAAACGGATCATTTCCAGGGAAGTTCTGAACATAGAAGGCCCGAGAAAAATGAGCGTTAAGGTTGGGAGCAACAATACAAGTGCGCCAATCAGTTCCTGGCTTTTAGCTACCCGGCCTTCTTCCCGGGCTTTTCTGATCTTATATTCCGAAGGTTCTTCGGTTCTGCCTTCATCTTCCGCCGCAAACCATTGCAGATCGATAGAAAGGGCAGATCGGAGGGCTAGCTGTTCTTCGAATAGTTCAGAGAAGGACCGTCCTTGCTTCATAATTGCCTCCCCATAGAGGCAATTACCGTTTCTAAAATACTGAACCCATTATTGATTACATACGCAAAGGCTTCTACTAAAAAGGGCATAGTGGCCATAATGAGAATAAAAGCCACGGTAATGGAAATGGGGAATCCTTCTGTTAAAAGATTCATCTGAGGCGCCGCCTTAGAGAGGAGCCCCATGGCAAGAGAAACCAGGAAAAGGGTCCCCAAAATGGGCATGGAAATTACCAAAGCATCTACAAAAAGCTGGCTTAAACCTTTTAACAGCATCGTCATGATCCCCTCTTTCGCGGTGATCAGCGTAAGAACGTTAAAAGATTGGACAGAACGTTGAAAACCACCGAGAAACAACTGCTGAAACCCATCTACGGAGAGGAATACAAGCATACCAATCAGGTTGAGGTACTGACCCATGAGGGGGTTTTCGATCTGGGCCAGGGGGTCATAGGTTTCCGAAGCGCCAAAACCCATTTGCAGGGAGAAAAATTGGCCTGCGGAAGAAAAGGCTGAGTAGATAATGGTGAGATAAAACCCGATGATGATGCCAATAAAGGCTTCACCAATTACTAATAGCAAATAGGTCAGATTAAAAACTTCCTCTGGCAGTTCGATAGGTGCCGCCTGGGGAAACACTGCAAAGGCGGCAAAACCCGCCAGGGCAACCTTGGCAACCTGGGGAATTGAATCGGAGGAAATAAGGGGAGCTACCTCGATCATGGCCAGGGCGCGTACTGCAATAAGAAGATACAAGGGTGCATTTGCCAGGATCTGGTCTAACATTGGTTACCTCGCCATGGAAGGAATCATTTTAAATAATTGGATCGTATAATCCCCCAATGAAGAAAACATAAAGCCCCCTAACAGGGCTAAAATTAACAGTATGGCAATAATTTTTGGGACAAAAGTCAGGGTTTGTTCCTGAATGGAAGTAGCGGCCTGCAAAATCGAGACAATTAAACCTACCACAAGGGCGGTTATTAAAATAGGCGCAGAAAGAATGATAACCTGAAAAATGCCCCCCCGCATCAGGGTAACGATATCACCAATACCCATGACCTACCCCCTAAAAAAAGGACCGAACCAGTTGTTCAGTTAAGAGTCCCCATCCATCTACCAAAACAAAAAGGATAAGCTTAAAGGGCATGGATATCATAACCGGCGGAAGCATGATCATACCCATGGACATGAGCACACTGGCAACGACCATATCGATGATAATAAAGGGAATAAACAGCAATATACCAATTTTGAAAGCCACGGTGAGCTCATTCAGTATAAAGGCTGGTATGAGGACATAGGTGGGCACATCTGCCAAGGTATTCGGCTTTGGAAGCCCCCGCATGGCCATAAAAAGCCGGATATTGTTGGGGTTAGCCTGCATTTGACGGTACATAAAAATCCGCAGTGGTTTTTCAGCCTGCGTATAGGCTTCTTCCAGAGCGATTTTGCCATCCGACAGGGGCTTAAAGGATTTGTCATACACTTCCTGGAAGGTAGGCCACATGATAAAGAGGGTAAGAAATAATGAAATACCGAGGATGACCTGGTTAGGAGGCGATTGCTGTAAGGAGAGCGCCCGTTTAATAAAGTCCAGCACGATGGAAATGCGCAAAAAGCTGGTCATAAGAATTAAAAGGCTCGGTGCAAGGGACAATATGGTCAGGAGTAAAAGCAGCTGCAGGGAAAAGGCTACTTCCTTGCCAGAACTGGGGTTCCGCACCGTAAGATCAATAAAGGGAACAACCGGCGGAGCCTGAGGAGTGGGGACCCTGACGGTCCCCTGGGTAGACCGGGTAGGGAAATTTTGGTTTTGAGTGGTAGTTTGAGATCCCTGGGCAGTTTGTGCAAAAAGGGGGCCCATGGTACTTATGGCAAACATGAAAATAAGGATTAAAAAACGATGAAGCCCTTTCATTTTATAGCCCCCGAAGCCGTTCACGCTGTTTTCTGAGCCGTTCCGCATTAATATCTATCGTACTCTGGGGACTCTGAGGCTCCGCATTCGCCTGGGGTATAAAACGGCGCAATATTGATTTAAAATCATTGGCTGTTCTACCAATCTCAGACAGTTTTTTAGATTCATCTAAAAACATGGCGTCCAGGGTATCCTGGTCGGTAATTTCCGCTATGGGCTGAACAGAACCGTCAGAGGAGCCTACGAGCCAGGCCTTGGTGCCGACTGCTACAATGTGGACATAGCGGTTTGATCCCAAATGGGTGCTTGCAAGAACCCTGAGATAGGGGTCCCGCAGTTCAGCAGGCCGGGCAAGTTTTTTTAACCAATAGGTGATACCATAAATGGCGGCCACAGAGAGGCCTAAAACCAACACAAGGCGGAATACAGTCCAAAAGGTAATCCCCCCTTGAGCTCTGGCAGCAGCCCCAGCTGGTGCGTCGCCGATCGGTAAGGCCCCCTCATCGGCAGCGGGGGCAGCAGCAGTGGATGCAGGCTGTGGTGCCTGAGTTTGAGTTGCAGTTTGACTATACAGCAATGTACTGCCCGAAATAGCCATACATATGGCCAGGGCATAGATGCGAAGCTTGTTCAGTTTTCCCCTCCCAGGGAACGAGAGTCCCTACTTCGCGTCTATTTTACCCCATATCGGACATTCTTTCCATAGGTGAAACGATTTCAGTTACCCGTACGCCGAAATTTTCATCAATAACAACGACTTCGCCCTTTGCAATCAGCTTATGATTAACCAATATATCCACCGGTTCACCGGCTAATTTATCAAGTTCAATGATGGTTCCTTCGCCCATGCCGAGTATTTCTTTTATTAATTTTTTGGTTCTCCCAAGCTCTACGGTCATCTCCATGTAGACGTCCATGATGAGACCGATATTTCCCTGTTCTGCAGAAGAAGGCTGGGGAACCAGACTAGGGAATTGGACCGGTTGGACATTAGTTGCGGGGCCGCCCATACTATACCCGCCAAAACCTGCGGGGTTTTGACCCATCGGCGGATATCCTGCCATGCCTCCCATAGGCGCGCCTCCGAGGGACATGCCAGCCATGGCAGCGCCTCCCATGGCCATACCGCCCATGGGCTGTTGAGCTTGCATACCAGGCATACCCATACCACCCATTGCAGGGCCTGATCCGAATCCGCCCATAGCAGGGCTTCCCATGCCAGCCATAGGTTGAGGGCCTGAAGCTTTTGCAGCGGAAGTGCCGCTTAGGGCGGAAGCAATATCCTGGACCACCGAAGCGCCATAAATTTCCCAAATAGGCAGGGTAGTACCGTCGCCGAGGCTAAGCTGATAGGTTACCCTTGCAAAATCGCCATTTGGCAGGGCAACCACTGCTTTAGGTACATAGGTTGCTTCCGGTGAGGTTGAGGCAATCGATTTATTACCCGTTTTTTCTGAAAGGGCTGTTATCTGGGTCCCGGTTAACTGGGAAATAATCTCACTGATTACAGAAAGGGCCATGTCATCCAGTTCGATATTTTCTTCCTTGTTCATCAAACTGGCGATTTTTTTTGCCCCCTCCTCAGAAAGCACAAACAAATGCTCTCCGGGAAAACCTGAGGTAAAATCGGCCTTTACAGCAACGACCATATCAGGGACTTTCTGCAAAAAAGTTTCCCGATTTACCCCATCAACCTGGGTTAACTGCATGATGACATTGGTTCCGGTCATCATGGAAAGGTTGGAAGATTGGGTCTGTACTGTAGAGACCAGGTACTCCTGCAACAGGGTCTTGCTCTGATCGCTAATACCCCCGCCGGAACTTGGGGTAGGCATACCGAGACTTGAGGAATCTACTCCTGCTAAGAGGGCATCTATTTCATCCTGGGAAAGGGCGCCATCGCTCATACGTTTTCATCTCCTTCTGATGCAAGTTCCTCGAACTCTTCCTGTTCAAGCTCAGCAAGCTTTTTAACAATCTGTACTGCCATTTTCTTTCCAATAACACCAGGGCGGCAGAGGAATTTCTTTTTATTTCCAACATTCAAGGTCATGGGATCCCCTACCCGTACATTATATAATCGGATTACATCGCCAACCCGTAAAGAAAGAACATCCCGTACGGGAATCTGAATTTTACCAACCTCTGCCACCACATTAACATCGACAGAGGATAGTTTATCTTTCAGAATATTTAGGTTTTCTGTGGTTGTTCCCCGTCGAACCGAAGAATACCAGTATTGGGCAGAAAGTTTTCCAATAATTGGCTCAATTGTCAGGTAGGGAATACAGAAATTCATCATCCCTTCTACTTCACCGACCTTGGTTTCCAGGGTAACGAGAACCACCATTTCCGTGGGGGGGACAATCTGGGCAAATTGTGGATTCGTATCAATCTGACCGAGCCGGGGCCTGAGGTCAATGACGGTGGCCCAGGCTTCACGCATATTTCCAAGAATACGGACAATAATGCCTTCCATAACCGACTGCTCAATATCGGTCAGTTCGTGCTGGGCCTTGGTCCCTTCGCCGGTTCCACCAAAGAGCCGGTCGATTATAGAAAAGGTAACCGCAGGGTCAATTTCCAGTATCGCATTGCCCTTGAGGGGATCCATATTGATGATAGCCAGGGTGGTCGGTGTCGGAATGGAACGGATAAATTCTTCATAGGTAAGCTGATCTACTGAAGCTACATGCACATGGACCATACTCCGCAGGTTTGCTGACAGGGATGTCGTCGTAAGGCGGGCAAAGGTTTCATGCATGATGGATACGGTTCGTATCTGTTCCTTAGAGAATTTGTCGGGCCGCTTAAAATCGTAGATTTTAATTTTACGAGTATCTGTCGCGGGCTTAAAATCTTCGGGCTCCGTCTCTCCGGCATTGATTGCGGTAAGAAGCTGATCTATTTCTTCCTGGGACAGTACTTCGGTCATGCCTTTCTTCCACCTTTAATCATTACATCTCTACCACATCAAGCTGTTGGAACAGAATTTCTCGGGCCTTAGCTTTCTGCAAAATTGTAGTGTTTAGAGCCTCTCGTATTTCAATCTTTAGATTACGTTCATTTTCGGGCTTAAGATCCGCCGCGTATTTGTTGCTGAAATAATTTCGGAAAAAATCCTTTAACTCATACAGACGGTTCGTTAGTTCGGTCTGAGCGTTTTTATCATTAAAATCATAACCAATAATAACATTTACCACTACCGAATAGGGGGTTGGATCCTTTGTTCTTGTTCTAATCACTCCGATAGTGGTAAACCAAGACAATTCAGGCCGTTTGCCCATATAGGGATCAGTTTCCGATGTAGCGACGGTTTGGGGTTTTCCTGATCCTGTCATTATTCGGTAGGTAATAACCGATACGGTAACAATAAAAATGAGAGCCCCAAGCCCAATGGCCACAAATTTTAAGATGGTCGGCAGAATTCCACCAATACCAGCACCTTTTTTCGGAGTACTTTCTACTGTAGAATCACTTTCATCAAGATTAAGCTCATCCTGGTCTTCAGCCATGGTGAAGTACCTCCATGTTTTCGATAATAATATACGAAAAAAAGCGGTAGTGCAAATAGATTTATTACAGGTGCCCCTCGTCGAGGATAACTATATCGACCCGGCGATTATAAGCCCGGCCTTCGGCAGTATCATTGGATGCTACCGGGACCGTATCTGCAAAACCTGCAACCTGGAACCGTTTCTCCTCTACTCCAATATCGGTAAGATACTTCAGGACGTTAATAGAACGGGCGGCTGAAAGCTCCCAATTGGATGGCCATGGACCATTAGGATCAACGGGGCTAGAATCGGTGTGTCCCTCTATTCGGAATTTTCGTCCTGCAAGCTCTTCAGAATTGAGCAGAGCTCCAAGACGAAGCAATATATCCCGGGTTTCTTCTATATTGATCTGGGCACTGGCGGGTGCAAAAAATGCATCTGAAGCAAGACTTATAACAAGTCCCCGTTCATCGGTGGTAACCCTCACCTTATTGGATTTTACTTCCGGTGCAAAAAGACTTGTAGCCTTTTTCTTTGCGGTAGAAAGGGATTTTCCCTTTTCCATGGAAGGGAGGGACATGATGGTATTTCCAAGGTCCGCATTTCTTCCGGCAGTCAGTGTTGCACCCCCTTCCATAGCGCCCATACCAATATTGTTAAGGGAAGAGATCATCTGTTGGAGCTGAACTTCATCGACCTCAGATACATTAAAAAGGGCAGCAAAAAAGGTAAGCAGAAGGGTAACCATGTCTGAGTAGGTAACTATCCATTCGGGAGCACCACCGCCGCCCGCTGCTTCTTTCTTCTTTTTTGCCATAACCTAATCCTTTAGAATTTCAGCTTCTACGGCTTTGCGTGCATCGGGAGCCAGGAATGATAGGAGCTTAAGGGCGAGGATTCTCGGATTATCCCCTGCCTGTATAGAAAGCACGCCTTCTATGATCATCTCTTTAACTTGTGTTTCTGCCGCATCATGGGCTTTAAGTTTTCCCATCATAGGGATCAGCATAAGATTGGCCATGATCGCACCATAAAAGGTTGTAATAAGAGCAACCGCCATGTTAGGTCCGATAGAACTTTTATCTTCCAAGTTTTTCATCATGGCGATAAGGCCCGTTACGGTACCCAACATCCCAAGACCGGGGGCTAATT
>Ga0272446_1005598_pt1 | contig 13709 bp, 10 predicted proteins | sample YNPCB0061_FD_194587 | JGI IMG/M metagenome (GOLD analysis project Ga0272446, IMG submission 194587) | Hot spring microbial mat communities from Yellowstone National Park, WY, United States - YNP-CB-006-1 | ecosystem: Environmental > Aquatic > Thermal springs > Hot (42-90C) > Sediment | place...
GCTCAACGTGGAGTGCGTGAGGCGCAGCGTCTTCGCCGCCGACGCGACGCCGCCTGCGCGCGCCACGTGCTGCTGGCGAGCAGTTTCCCGCTGGCGGCCGACGTGGACGACCTGCTGGATCCCATGGTGCGCACCAACGCCTTCGCCCGGCGCCGCGAGCTGTTGCAGCGGCAGCTGGTGCAGGGCCTGGTGATCAGCCTGCAGCTGGGCTCCGAGGCCGAAGCACGGGTCGCCCGGAGCGCGCTCGCCCACCACCTCCCGCTGCTCCTCGCCCTCTCGGGCTCGTCGCCGTTCTGGGCGGGCCGCGACACCGGGTTCGCCTCGGCGCGCGTCGAGCTGCTCGACCTCGGCTTGCGGGGCGAGGCGCCGCCGCTCGATGTGCCGGTCGAGCGCGACGTGGGGCCACGGGACATGTGGTTCGACCTTTGCTTCGCGGCGAACCCCACGGTCCTCGAGGTCCGCATCTGCGACGTGCCGCACACCGTGGCCGAGGTGGCGACGCTGGCGGCGCTGGTGCAGCACCTCGCCGCCGACGCGCAGCGCTGGCCCGAGGAGCCGCCGCCCGTCTACTCGACGTGGATGCACAACCGTCGCGAGGCGTTGCGGCACGGGCTCGACGCGGTGCTGCAGGACGAGCGCGGCGGCCGGCGCTCGGTGCGCGCCCTGGTGACGGAGCTCGTGACGTGGGCCCCGCCCCGGCTGGCGACCGGGCTGAAGATGATCCTCGCGTTGGGCAACGGCGCCACGCGCCAGCGCCAACACTACGCCACGTCGGGCGCGCTCGAGGCGGTGGTCGCCGCCGTGGTGAGCGAGCTCGACGCGCGGCCGGAGCCCGACGCCCCGCTCCACTGATTCGACTTCTGGCGGGAGCGCGTCGCGCCCTGCCCGCCGCCCCGGCACGTCTCTCCCCCGCCGTGCCGGGCGCGGCGCTTTTTCCCGAAGGCCCGCAGTCCACCCCGAAGGAGGCAACCCATGTGCGTGAAGCAGCGAGAAGGTGACGCCGTCGTCGTCAACTGCGGCGACCTGGCCTGCGTCGAGGCGAGCCTCGCCCGCCTCGCGGAGCAGACGCGGGGCCGACGCCGGCACCACGCCATTCACCACCACTGGCGGCTGCGCGGCTTGAACCCCGACGCGAGCGCGGCCGAGCTGAACGCCGCCCGGCACGTGAAGGCGCGGGCCTGACCTCTTCGGCGGCCTCCGACGAGGGGCCGCCCGCCGCGCACCGTCCGCACGCCTCACGGACGTCAGCGCGGCACGTTCTTCGAGGCGCCAGGACACCGGCGCTCCGCCGTGCGCCGCCCGTTCTCTCCCCCGCCGGGCGGCTGCGCGGTGTCTTTTCGAGACGTCGCCACGCGTGACGTCGCCCGCGCGCCCCGTCTCTCCCCGGGGGGCGCGCGGCGCCTTTTCCGGCGCTCCGTTTCTTCCGTTGCGTCCGGCCGGGCGCGGCGGAATAACGCTTTCGCCATGGCACAACTCGACTCCTACAAGACGCGCACCAAGTTGAACGTCGGCGGCCTGCCGTACGACATCTTCTCCCTCAAGACGCTGGCGAAGCAGTTCCCCGCCATCGACAAGCTGCCCTTCTCGCTGAAGGTGCTGCTCGAGAACCTGTTGCGCTTCGAAGACGGCCGCGTGGTGAAGAAGGACCACGTCGAGGCGCTGGTGAAGTGGAACCCGAAGGGCGAGCCCGACACGGAGATCTCCTTCACGCCCGCGCGCGTGCTGCTGCAGGACTTCACCGGCGTGCCGGTGGTGGTGGACCTGGCGGTGATGCGCGAGGCGCTGGCGGGCATGGGCGGCAACCCGCAGAAGGTGAACCCGCTGTGCCCGCTGGACCTGGTCATCGACCACTCGGTGATGATCGACAAGTTCGGCACGAAGACGGCGTTCCAGCAGAACGTCGACATCGAGTTCGAGCGCAACACCGAGCGCTACGCGTTCCTCAAGTGGGGCCAGAAGTCGCTGAAGAACTTCCGCGCGGTGCCGCCGGGCACGGGCATCTGCCACCAGGTGAACCTCGAGTACATCGCGCAGGGCGTCTTCAAGGCGGCCGACGGCGCGGCGTACCCGGACACGGTGGTAGGCACGGACTCTCACACCACGATGATCAACGGCCTGGGCGTCGTCGGCTGGGGCGTCGGCGGCATCGAGGCCGAGGCGGCCATGCTGGGCCAGCCCATCACCATGCTCATCCCGCAGGTCATCGGCTTCAAGCTGACGGGCAAGCTGGCGCCGGGCGCGACCGCGACGGACCTGGTGCTGACGGTCACGCAGCTGCTGCGGAAGAAGGGCGTGGTCGGCAAGTTCGTCGAGTTCTACGGCCCGGGCGTCAGCGCGCTGCCCCTGACGGATCGCGCCACGGTGGCCAACATGGCGCCCGAGTACGGCGCCACCATCGGCTTCTTCCCCATCGACGACGAGACCTTGAACTTCCTGCGCCTCACGGGCCGCTCGCCCGAGTCCGTCGCGCTGGTGGAGGCGTATTGCAAGGAGCAGGGCCTGTTCCACTCGGCGTCGTCCCCGGAGCCGGTCTTCACCGACACGCTCGAGCTGGACTTGTCGAAGGTCGAGCCGTGCGTCGCCGGCCCCGCGCGCCCGCAGGACCGCGTGCTGCTCAAGGACATGAAGTCGTCCTTCGGCAAGCACGTGAAGGACATCCTCAAGGTGCAGGACGGTGACGCGAAGCTGGCCGCGAAGGCCGTCGTCACGCAGGGGCCGCAGTCGTACGAGTTGACCAACGGCGCGGTCGTCATCGCCGCCATCACCTCGTGCACCAACACGTCGAACCCGTCGGTGCTGCTGGGCGCGGGCCTGCTGGCGAAGAAGGCCGTCGAGCTCGGCCTCGACGCGAAGCCCTGGGTGAAGACGTCGCTCGCCCCCGGCAGCCAGGTGGTGACCGACTACCTGACCGAGGCGGGCCTCATGCCGTACCTCGAGGCGCTGGGCTTCCACGTGGTGGGCTACGGCTGCACCACCTGCATCGGCAACTCGGGCCCGCTGCCGAAGCCGGTGACCGACGCCATCACCTCGTCGGGCCTCGCGGCGGCGGCGGTCATCTCGGGCAACCGCAACTTCGAGGGCCGCGTGCACCCGCACGTGCGCATGAACTTCCTCGCCAGCCCGCCGCTGGTGGTGGCCTACGCCATCGCCGGCCACACCAACTGGGATCCGAACAGCGAGCCCATCGGCCACGACAAGAACGGCAAGGCGCTGTTCCTCAAGGACGTGTGGCCCTCCAACGAGGAGATCTCGACCGTGCTCCAGAGCGTGAAGCCCGAGGCCTTCAAGAAGCGCTACGCCAACGTGCTGGCGGGCGACCCGCAGTGGCAGGCGCTCAAGGTGAAGGAAGGCGCCACCTTCGAGTGGGACCCGAAGTCGACCTACGTGCGCAAGCCGCCCTTCTTCGACGGCATGCCGAAGGAGCCCGCCCCCCTGAAGGACATCTCGGGCGCCCGCGTGCTGGCGCTGCTCGGAGACTCCATCACCACGGATCACATCTCGCCCGCCGGCGACATCGACAAGAAGGGCCCCGCGGCGAAGTACCTCGTCGAGCAGGGCGTGAAGCCCGAGGACTTCAACAGCTTCGGCGCGCGGCGCGGCAACCACGAGGTGATGATGCGCGGCACGTTCGCCAACATCCGCCTGAAGAACCTGCTGGTGCCGGGCGTGGAAGGCGGCGTGACGAAGCACATGCCGTCGGGCGAGCAGCTGTCCATCTACGACGCGGCCATGCGGTACCAGAAGGAAGGCGTGCCGCTCGTCATCCTCGGCGGGGCGGAGTACGGCACCGGCAGCTCGCGCGACTGGGCGGCCAAGGGCACCATGCTCCTGGGCGTGAAGGCGGTCATCACCAAGTCCTTCGAGCGCATCCACCGCTCCAACCTCATCGGCATGGGCGTGTTGCCGCTGCAGTTCCAGGCGGGCGAAGACGCGGCGTCGCTGGGCCTCAAGGGCGACGAGACGTTCAGCATCTCGGGCATCGCCGACAACCTCGCGCCGATGAAGAAGCTCACCGTCACCGCGAAGGGCCCGGGCGGCGAGAAGACCTTCACCGTCACCGCGCGCATCGATACGCCCAACGAGCTCGACTACTACCGGCACGGCGGCATCCTCCAGTACGTGCTGCGGCAGCTCGCGAAGGCCTGACGACGACGGCAGAGGGCCCGCGCAGCCCCTCGCACCTCGGCACACCTGCGGGGTCATGACGTGGCCGCCCGCTGGTCGCCGGCTTAGACTCCGGATACAGCAGGAGCGCAGATGCCCAACCAGACCGTCAGCCGTGTCCTCGTCGTCCTCTGCGCGGTGAGCGGTGTCGGGTGCTCGAATGCCGGGCGCGCGTTCGATGCGCCGGGATCGCCGGTGGAGCGCCTGCCCGAAGCCTCGCTGCTGCCGCCGGTCGAGGTGCTGCCGGCCCCGCCGCTGCTTCAGTACTCGGAGCCACTGCCGCTTCCGCCCGAGCACGTCGTGCGCGTGACGCTCGAGCCCGCGGGGGCGACGACGCTGGCGCAGGTGCAGCGGGTGCGGGTGGACGTCGCCATCACGCACGGGGCGACCGGCCAGCGCCCGGTGCAGGCCGTCTTCGTCGCGCCGAGCGGCCTCGCGTGGGAGCAGCAGTCACACACCATCGAGATGACGCCCGGCGGGACGGTCACCGCGCACTTCTCGCTGCCGGTGGCGGCCACCTTCATCGAAGACCACCGGCTCTCGGGCGACTGGCAGGTGACGACGCTCGACGAAGGCGCCGAGCGCGCCTTCTCCTCGTTCCGGTTGGAGGAGTGACGCGATGAGTCGCCTCTTCGCCACCGCCTTCGTCCTGCTCGCTTCCTCGGCGCTCGCCCAGCAGAACAGCTGGACCATCGACCGCGTGTCGGGCACCGCGGTGATGGAGGAAGTGAGCCCGCTCGTCTTCCGCGTGGCGAACGCGGCCACCAGCGGGCGACCGATCGACTCCTTCACCATCGGCATTCCCGCGACGCCGTACGACATCGACGGAGCGACGGCCCCGGTGGGTTGGCGCGCCACCACCATCGACCGGCGCAACCGCCGCATCACCTTCGCCGCCACCACGAGGTGCACCGCGACGTCGGGCCTTCGCCCGGGCCAGTCCGCGCTCTTCGAGGTGCGGGTGCTGCCGGTGGCCGCCGCACGCGACGGCACCGGCGACATCGACCGCACGCGCACCGACGTCGTCGACGTGTGCGGCACCAACCCCAACTTCCGCAACGTCACCGGCTCGAGCGGCTGGACGCTGGTGGGCTTCGCCGGGCGCGTCACCACCAACGTGCGCACGATGGAGCTCAACGATCAGCTGACGGTGACGCTCACCATCACCAACGACACCACCGGTACGCAGAACACCATCACCCCGACGACGCCCGTCATCTCGGGCACGGCCACCTTCACGCTGGTGTCGGGGCCGACGCCCGCCTCGGTGACGAACCTGGCGCAGGACGGCATCGCCACCTTCTCGTGGACGTACCGGGCGACGGCGCGGGGCACCGCGCGCTTCTCGGCCACGGCGCGCAACTCGACGACCAGCTCGCCGGCCGTCACCTCGCCGGACGTGCTGGTGGGCACCTTCCCCGCGGCGGTGGTGGCGAGCCCCACCTCGGTGGTGAGCGGCGGCACCGCGACGCTGCGCGTGCTGCCCAGCAACAACGATCTCACCACCATCACCCATGTGACGCCGACCACCATGACCGCGACGCCGACCGGCACGGCGGGCGCGACGCGGCTGACCGGCCCCACGCCCGCCACCGTCGGGGCGCTGGCGCCGCGCTCCACCACCAGCTTCACCACCACCTGGTCCGTCACCGGCCTGCCGGGCGAGACCGTCACCTTCAGCGGCGGCGCCACCGCGGTGGACGCGGGGGGCACGAGCATCTCCAGCGCGCCCACCACGAGCGCGACCGTGCGCGTCGACGAGGTCTCGGTCACCGCGTCGCCGCAGTCCGTGCTGTCAGGCGCGGGCGCCACGCAGTTCCGCTACACCGTGGCCAACGGCAGCACGCAGAACATCACCAGCGTGGTGCTGATCCGCCCCGACACGAACCTGTTCCGCACGCAGGCCGCGGTGGGCGCCCCGACGGGCTGGACCAGCGCGACGTCGAGTAACCCGCGCGGCATCCGCTTCAGCACCACCACCGCGCCCATCGCCCCGGGCGGCAGCCAGGTCTTCACCATCTCGTTCGCCAGCATCGGCACCGTCACCGACAACACGCCCGTCTCGCACAAGGCCCAGGTGACGTACGCGGACACGACGACGGGGCGCACCAACGACACCGTGACGGTGGTGCTGAACCGCGCCGTGCCCGACGTCCTCCTCCCGGTGGCGACGGCCACCCCGACGCGCGCGTACTTCACGTGGAGCAACCCGGCCATTCACGACGGCGTGCTGCTGTTGCGCTCGACCGGCGCGCCGCCAAACACCGCGCCGATAGCCGGCGTGCGCTACCCGGTGGGCTCGACGCTGGGGAACGCGACGGTCGTCTACGAGGACAGCGCCAGCTTCAACACCAGCTTCGCCGACACGGGCCTCACCAACGGCACCAGCTACTACTACCGGCTCTACAACCGCGACGAGTACGGCCTGTACTCGCCGGGCAACGTGCCCGCGGCGGCGCCCGGCAACTACCTGCTGGTGATCGCCCCCGGCACCGCGCCGTCCGACGCGCTGTGGTGCACGACGGTGGGCCTGCCCGCGTTGCAGCAGCCGTACACGGATCTCGGCAGGGCGGTCTACCAGTCGAGCAACGGCGCGTTCTTCACCGGCAGCGCCATCACCGTGGGCGCGCCGGTCAACGGCAACGAGAAGTGGCGGCCAACACAGACGCGCGCCGTCGTCCAGGCTCGCCCGATGGCGATTCGGTTGTCGGGCGCGACGGACCCCTCACTCTTTGTCGGAGACCAGGCAGGCTACGCGTACCGGCTGAGCTCGGTGACGGGCGCCATCACCTGGACGGGCAACGGTGCGAGCCCGCTGGGAGAAGTCATCCAGGCGCAGGCGTCCGTGGCTGTGCGCGCCTACACGAACGCGGCGTTCCAGGGGAAGTATGCGCAGGACCTGGTGCTCTTCTCGACGCGCAACAGCACCAACCGCAGCAGCAACAGCGTGACGGCGCTCGACGCGACGACGGGCGCCAGCGTCTTCCGCTACCAGCCGGGCGACCTCGACCAGGTGACGGGGCCGCTGCTGCTCGACCTGCAGAACAACACCCTGTGGATCGCCAGCGCGCGCACCGCCGGGCCATCGCTGCGGGTCATCGACCTGCTCAACCCGGCGAACCCGCCGCTGCTCACCGTCACCGACCTCGGCGACATTCCGTCGGGCGTGTCCTTCAACGGGCAGGACAACGTGGCCATCGTGGTGGACCGCAACGGCGTGGCGCGCGGCTACGACGTGACGACGCGGGTGCAGCGGTGGCAGTTCAACGTCGGCGCCACCGTGACGGCGCCGCTCGTCACCTACCTGGGGGACTTCTTCGCCAGCACCGCCACGGGCGTGCAGCTCTACCACGTGGACCCGACGACCTGGGCGGTGACGCCCGTCTGGCCCTCGCCGGCCGCAATGACGCAGCCGACCTCGGTGCGCGTGTGGGCCACCAACGGGAAGGTCTTCGTGGGCGACGGCGCCGGCTACCTGCGCCGCCTCGACCTCGCCACCGGCGCGCAGGAGGCCGCGGTGCGCGTCTCGACCAGCGGCGCGGTCAGCATGCCGTCTCTCGACACCACCGCGGGGCTCCAGCGCGTCTACCTGGGGACGGCCGACGGCCGGCTCTGCGCCTACTCGGCCACCTTCTGAACTCGATGCGCTCCCCCCCTCCGCTGCCCGCGAGCCCGTCCGCCCGCGCGCAGCGCCCCAGCGAGCTACCGGCGCCACGGCGCCCCTACGCCGCCCCCGCAGTGCGCAGCGCCTCCGGCCCAGACGGCTCGCTGCTGCTGTGCGTGTCTCCGCGGAAGTTCGCCTGCGAGGACGGCTGCTGCGACATCGCGCAGAGCTGCGATTACCTCTGCAACGGCGGCTGAGGCGACACGCGTCAGGTCCCCTTCGGCTTGAGCAGACGGCGCACCGACGCCACCGCGGCTTCGCGACGCGCGGGCTCGACGATGAAGGGCGCCAGCACGCCACCGGGATCGGTGTGCACCCGGTGCTCGACCTTCACGCGCCCACCGCCCAGCGGCGTGAAGGTGAAGCTGCCCCTCAGCACCTCGATGCGCACGACGCCCGACTTCGGCGGAGGCCCGGCGCCCGGATCGGCGCGGAACTCGACGCGGCACACCCCGCCAGGGAGGAAGGTGCGGGTCCGGCGGACCACCGAGTCGCGCGGGCTGATCGCCGGCGCCTGCACCTCCTCCAGCGTCACGCGCTCGTTGGCGCCTTCGGAGAGGACCGTGCGGGCCACGAGGTGTGGCTCGGCAGGATCGAACTCCCCGGTGCCAAAGGCCCGCGCGCACAGCGTCGCCACGTCGCCCTGGGTGATGGTGGTGACGCGCAGCTCGGCGAAGGCGGAACCGGGCACCGGCCGGCCCTCCAGCACAAGGCCGTCGTCGTCGGCCAGGCGGGTGAAGTCGCCGGCGCCCAGCAGCGCCAGCAGCACCAGCGTCTTCACAACCTCGCTCCCGTCGGGTTCGTCCACCCCATCGCCATGACCGCGCTCGTTTCCTGCCTGCCGACCCCAGGGCCGTCGGCTGCACGGGAACAATATCGAGCAAATGCTCGCGTTTTCGACTCACACCCGGCTCACGTTCGGGTTGAATGGCGCCATGGCCACCAACCGCCGCGTCACGCCTCGGAAGAAGCCGGCGCAGGGCCGCTCGAAGGCCACCGTGGAGGCGATCGTCCAGGCGACGGCTCGCGTTCTCCTCAAGGACGGCTACGAGGCCTGCACGACGAACCGGGTGGCGGACGAGGCGGGCGTCAGCATCGGCTCGGTGTACCAGTACTTCCCCAACAAGGAGTCGCTGGTGGTGGCGGTGATGGAGGGGCACCTGACGCAGCTACAGGAGGCGCTGGCGCGGCGGCTCGGCGAGCTGGGCGAGGCGGACCTGCCGACCGCGGTGCGCGAGATGGTGGGCGCGATGCTCGAGGTGAACCGCATCCAGCCGCGGCTGCACCGGGTCTTGCTCGAGCAGGTGCCGCGCATCGGCGCGATGAAGCGGCTCCACGAGCTGAACGACCTGTACGTGCCCATGGTGACGGCGTGGCTCGAGGCCCACCAGGAGCAGCTCGACGTACCCAGCCCCAGCGTCGCGGCCTACGTCATCGTCGCGGCCATCGAGGGCGTGGTGACGCGCGTCATGCTCGAGAAGCCGTCGTGGCTCGAGCAGGGCGTGCTGGAGCAGCAGATGGTGCGCCTGGTGCTGTCGTACTTCGCGCCCCAGCTGGTACCGCTCATGAAGCGAGCGCCGCCACCAGCTCGGGGCGCTCCGTGAAGGGCGTGCGATCGGGCCGCCCATCGGCCCAGTAGAAGCGGCTCTGCGACACGGGCTCGTGGAGGAACAGCACCAGCGAGCTGCGGGTGCCGTAGTTGAACGCCGGCGCCTCCACGCACACCCCGCCCAGCGGATCGTCCGGCCGGCTCCTCGCGAGCAGGCCCATCAGCGCCTCGGGGCGCGGCGGGCCGCCGGGCGGTGAGACGGCCGGCCACGCCTCGCGGATGAGGCTGGTGCGCGCGTGATCGTCGCCGCCCAGGCTGCGCTCGGTGACGACGTGGAGGCCCGGAGCGAGCACCTGTTGCTGCACCCGCGCGCCGTCGCTCCAGGTGACGAAGGCCTCGGTCGCGTCGGCGTACAGAAGGTGGAACGCGTTGAAGCGCGTGGGCGAGAGCGCCGCGAGCGAGGCGTGGAGCGCCCGGGCCGACGAGGCGCGCAGGGCCTCCACCACCAGCGCCCCGCGCGACTCGCGCTCGGGCCGGCGCTCGACGAAGGCGCGGTTGGTGACGCCGACGAAGAGCCCGAAGCGGTTGAGCCCCAACCACGAGCCGCCGGCCTGCTCGTCGCGCGGGGCCACGAAGGGCTCGTTCGGCCAGCGGAAGGGCCCCCGGGCCGGGCGATCGAGCACCTCGTCGCGGTTGGCGGCGACGACGAGCGGCACGCGAGGATGCTGCCGAACGCTGGCGATCAGGGTACACATGGGGCGTGCGAGACAAGCAGCGAGAAGAGACCCGGAAGAAGCTCTACCACGCCGCGCTGGAGGTGTTCCGCCGGGACGGCGTCGACTCGTGCCGCATCGAAGACATCGCGCGCATCGCCGAGGTCAGCCGCGCCGCCTTCTACTTTCACTTCCCGGCGAAGGACGACGTGCTGCTCGAGCTGCTGCTCGAGGGCGAGGCGCCCGTGGCCGCGGCGATCCAGGCGCTGCCCGAGAACGCCCCCCTCGAGACGCTGCTCAACGCCGTCACCGACTCGATGGCGGGCTTCTGGCAGAACGAGCCCAAGCTGGTGCTGGACGTCTTCGCGGTGACGCTGCGCCGCACCACCGTCGTCACGGACCGCGAGGCCGTGCAGGTCCGCGCGCTGGTGGGCCAGCGCTTCCGCGGCTACGCCGAGCGCGGCGAGCTGTCGCCGCTGGTGCCGTCCGAGGCGCTGGCCGACTTCTTCCTCTTGAGCTGCATGGCCACCATGGCCTCGTGGAGCTCCGCGTCCATCATGCCGCTGCACGACATGCTGCGCGGCATGAGCATGCTGTTCCTCAACGGCGCGCGTGGCGTGGGCACGCCGGTGACGCCCGCGCCGGCGAAGGGCCGGAAAGGCTGACGGTCCATGTCGGTGTTCCGCGACGGCCTGTTCGCCGGCAAGACGGTCTTCGTCACCGGAGGCTCCAGCGGCATCAACCTGGGCATCGCGCACGCCTTCGGCGCGCTGGGCGCGAAGGTGGCCATCAACGGCCGCAAGCCCGACAAGCTGGACGCGGCGGTGAAGGGGCTGCGCGAGGCGGGCGTGCGCGCCGAGGGCTACGCCGCCGACGTGCGCGACTACGCGGCGATCGACGCGGCGCTGGGCCAGGCGGTGGCGGCGCTGGGGCCCCTCGACGTGCTGGTGTGCGGCGCGGCCGGCAACTTCCCCGCGCCGGCGGTGGGCCTGTCGTCGAACGGCTTCAAGGCGGTGGTGGACATCGACCTCCTGGGCACCTTCAACGCCTGCCGCGCCGCCTTCGAGAGGCTGAACAGGCCGGGGGCGTCGGTGCTGGCCATCTCCGCGCCGCAGGCGGGCGTGCCGTATGCGCTGCAGGCGCACGTCTGCGCGGCGAAGGCCGGCGTCGACATGCTGGTGAAGACGCTGGCGCTCGAGTGGGGCGGCGCGGGCGTGCGCGTCAACAGCCTCTGGCCGGGCCCCATCGACGACACCGAGGGCATGGCGCGGCTGGCGGGTGACGTCGAGACGAAGCGGAAGGTGGAGGCGGCGCTGCCGCTGCAGCGCTTCGGCACGAAGGACGAGGTGGCCCAGCTGGCCGTCTTCCTCGCGTCGGACGCGGCGCGCTACTGCACCGGCGGCGTCTACCTCGTCGACGGCGGCATGGCCCTCGTCGGCAGCGCGCTCATGCGCTGACCGTCTCGTCACGTTCCGTGGCGATTCCATGACGAAGCGGCCCCTACCGTTGGCTGCATCGTGACGCCCAACGCCCCCGCCTCCGAAGCCCCGAAGCCTAAGCTCGCCTTCTCGAAGACCGGCCCCGAGTTCCGCGCCGAGCTCCTCCGCCGCGTCGACGCGTACTTCGCCGCCACCGGCCAGTCGCGGCACGCGACGCCCTTCATGCGCTTCAAGTCGGTGTTCTGGACCGGCGGGCTGGTGGCGCTCATCGCGCTCCTGTCCTTCGTTCCGCTGCCCACGTGGGCCGCGGTCCTGGGCGCGCTGGCGGCGGGCTTCTTCGTCGCGGGCATGGGCTTCAACGTCGGGCACGACGCCATTCATGGCGCGTACTCGTCGCGGCGCTGGGTGAACGCGCTGCTGGGCCGCACCTTCGACTTGATGGGCGCGTCGTCGCTCATGTGGAGCTGGGCGCATAACATCGTGCACCACACGTACACCAACGTGCCGGGCGTCGATCACGACCTCGAGCCCGGCTTCTTCCTGCGCCTCTACCCGCGCGAGAAGCCGTCGTGGGCGCACCGGCTGCAGCACGTCTACGCGTGGGCGCTGTACTGCTTCACCTCGGCGGTGTGGGTCTTCAAGAAGGACTTCGCGCAGCTGGGCGAGATGAACCCGTGGACGGGCAGGAAGGCGTCGGCGAAGGACACGGCCGACGTGGTGCTGGGCAAGCTGCTGCACTTCGCCTTCTTCCTCGGACTGCCCTTCCTCGGCGGGCTGCACGCGTGGTGGCAGGTGCTGGTGGGCTACGCCCTGTCGCTGGCCGTCTCGGGCTTCACCGCGGCGGTGGTGTTCCAGCTGGCGCACGTCGTCGAGGGGCCCGCGTTCCCCACGCCCAACGCCGCCGGGACGCTGGACGACGACTTCTACGCGCACCAGCTCAAGGCGACGGCCAACTTCGCCCCGGGCAACCCGGTGGCGACGTTCATCGTGGGGGGACTCAACCACCAGGTCGAGCACCACCTCTTCCCGCGCATCTGCCACGTGCACTACCCGGCGCTGTCGCCCATCGTGAAGCAGTGCGCCGAGGAGTTCGGCGTGCCGTACCACGTGCACCCCAGCTTCCTCGCCGCGCTGGCCTCGCACGCGCGCACGCTGCGCGACATCGGCAGCGCCGACGGGCCCCTCGTCTCGCCCGTCTCCGCGCCCGCCCGCGCCTGACGCCGAGCTGTTCGACTTCGCGACACCGGTGTGGGGGACTGCCCCCGACGCTCCGCACGGCGCGCTCTGCAAAGCGTGCGGACCGCAGCCGGCTTCAACGCTGACGCGCCGCGTCCTCCTCGGAGCGACGAGGTGTGCCGGTGGCCTACCCCTTGCTGGAGGCGCGGGGACATGCGCGCGCTCCTCCGTCCCGTTCCCTGCCTCCTCACCGCGAGCCTCGTAGCCCTGGGCGCGTGCACCACGGGCCCCGCCGCGGAGGAGTTGACGCCGCCCGTCGCTCGCGCCCGCGCGCCGCTGACGGCCGCGCCCGGCGCCCGGCCCGAGCCCGTCGTGGACATTTCCCCCGTGGTGGCCGCGCACACCGCGTTCCACGCGTGGCTGGCCGAGTACCTCGCCGCGACGCCCGCGCAGCGCCCGGCGCTGGAGGCGCGAGGCGAGGCCCTGGCCGCCGCGCGTCGTCCGCTGGTGCGCGCCGCGCTGCTGCACCAGCCCGAGCTGGCGCTGTCCCTGGCGCTCAACCCCGTCGAGCGCGCCGCGCTCCCCGCCTCGGTCGCGCGCCACGTCGAGGCCTGGCGCGACGGCCGCGGCACCTTCCACGTCATCGGCGCCATCGCGCAGGACGTCGCCACGCCGCTCGAGCTCGAGCGCTTCGTCACCTTCGACGGCGTCGACGAGGTGCTGCGCGCGGGCGTCTTCGGGGCGCGCCTCGGCCAGGTGACACGCGAGGGCGTGCGCCTGCACGGCGTGGCGCTGGACGGCGTCATCGCCCTCACCGACAGCCGCCTGCGCCGCCTCTTCCCCGGCGAGCCGCGCACCATGCCGCTCGAGTTCCCCCGCCCCTGCCCGGTGTCGAAGAAGCGGGCCCAGGCGGCGCTGGTGTTCCACGCGGGCGACGAGCTGGTGGGCTTCTGCGTGCCCGAGCACGCCAGCGCGTACGACGGCACGCTGGCCGCGGAGGAAGA
>Ga0272446_1005599_pt1 | contig 13708 bp, 12 predicted proteins | sample YNPCB0061_FD_194587 | JGI IMG/M metagenome (GOLD analysis project Ga0272446, IMG submission 194587) | Hot spring microbial mat communities from Yellowstone National Park, WY, United States - YNP-CB-006-1 | ecosystem: Environmental > Aquatic > Thermal springs > Hot (42-90C) > Sediment | place...
ATGAACGGACCGAAAAAAGGCACTAGGGCATAACAGGGGTTTGGCAAAATGGGGGCAGAAGTGCTGAATTGAGCATTTGTACTTCTATCAACATTAGTGCTAATTTGAACATTTGTACTTCTAATCCCCCCACTTCGCCAAGCCCCGAAACGTTGTCCCGCAATTTCAAAAAACACACTATTTCAAAGAAAACGCTAACTTTGCAACAAATATTCAAGACCAAATAAAATGGACAAAAATCAAATTAAGGCGGACTTTCTTCAAAAGTTGCAAAATTTCGCACTCACACTCAAAAACTACATTTCAACGCCTGATAACCAATGGACTATTAAAGGATTTATTGATGTGTTTGAGAACATATACACCATTTCGGCAGACACGAAGATTATTTCAAAAATCCTTGAAATTCATTTGCTTTCAAAGTTTTTGGAATTTGCTAACGAAAACGATTTTGACTTGGTTCTTGCAGAAAAACAAAATTGGTATCCCGATATTTCATTTGTTTCTAAAAGCAACCCCGATATCAAGTTTGCGGTTGATTTAAAAACTACTTATCGTTTAGAAAATAATCCTGCATTTTGTAACGGTTTTACTTTGGGTTCTCACGGAGAATATTTTATCAATCAAAACAGCACAAAAAATATACAATATCCTTACAATCAATATCTTGGACATTACTGTTTGGGTATTTTGTATTCACGTAAAGCCTTGACTTATTTGGAAGAAGCCACTGTTTACAGCAAAACAGATTTGCAAAATATTCCGTCTGTAATTGCCGATTTTGAGTTTTTTGCACAAGAAAAGTGGAGAATAGCAAGCGACAAAAGCGGTAGCGGAAACACAGCCAACATCGGCAGCACAACCTATATTGCTGATATTTTGCAAGGTAACGGAATTTTTGCTAAATTGGGCGAAGAATGGTTTAATGAGTATTGGCAAAACTATGGTAAAATCACTTTCAAAGATAAGAAAATCACTGATTTGAAAACTTATCTGCAATTCAAAGGTAAAAGTGATGAATGGATTAGCCAAAATGTAGTTATCAAAAAGACCACAGGAAATACAAAAGAAAATGATGATGAGTAAAGAAACAGCCTATGTCCCGCCTATCAAAATTCAAGGAAAAAAGACACAATTAGTAAATTTTATTCTTGAAAACTTACCCAGTGAGTTTGAAACTTGGATTGAGCCTTTTATGGGTTCGGGCGTTGTAGGATTTAATGTAAAACCTAAAAAAGCCATTTTTGCAGACAGCAATCCGCATATTATCAATTTTTACAATGCAATTAAAAACAAGGAAATCAACTACTTAATCGTAAAAAAATTTCTACAAGAACAAGGTAAAATTCTTTCAGAAAAAGGACAAGAATATTACAATGAAGTCAGAGAAAGATTTAATAAAGACCATCAACCGCTTGATTTTCTCTTTCTTAATCGGAGTTGTTTTAACGGAATGATACGTTTTAATCGTAAATTAGAATTTAATGTTCCCTATGGACACAAACCTGAAAGATTTGCACAAGCATACGTTACTAAAATTACCAATCAAGTAAAACAAGTTGCTTTTATGATAGACAGCAACGAATGGAGTTTCATTTGTCAGGACTTCAAAGAAACTATCCAGTTAGCCAAAGAAAACGATTTGATTTATTGCGATCCGCCGTACATAGGTAGGCACGTAGATTATTACGATAGTTGGGACGAACAAAATGAGTTTGATTTAGAAAATGCTTTGCGAACTTGTGGAGCAAAGTTTATGCTTTCCACTTGGCATAGTAATCAATATAGGAAAAACACCTATTTAGAAACTCTTTGGAAACATTACAGCATTGTAACTACTTCTCATTTCTATCATTTAGGCGGAAAAGAAGAAAATCGTAATGCAGTAACAGAAGCTTTGATACTTAACTATAAAACAGAACCGAAACAAGAAATCATAAAAATTCCTGTTTATCAGCAACTTGTCTTGAAGATATGAAAGAGAAAATGCGGACAACATTGTATTTATGAAAAAAGGGCAAAAGTGCCGTAATTTGGGCTAAGGTGCTTTTTAGTGGCTTTTGTGGTATGTTAAACTTTTGTGCTTTTAATTCCCCTTCTTCATAAATACTTTTCCGTTACTCCGCATGCCTAACGCAGGTATGTAGCGTGTATATACGCGCGTGTCCGCGTGAGGGATAGAAGCGAAAAGCCCGCAATGAGCGTAGCGAATGAGGACTTGTAGCGTATAGCCCGCCTGAACGCAGTGAAGGACACGCCCACGTTAAAAATATAGCGTTAGAAATTCATTTTAACATGTAACATACTCAAACAAAAATTTTACTTGGACAGAAATTTAGCCACCCATATATGATTGCCACTATCCCCTGTACCCGTTCCTGCTACCCAAATATATTTTTTATTATCGGTTTGCACATAACATGCTTTTTCTAAACTCATATTCGGAAATTCCTTTTCCCATAACTTTTTACCCTCATCATCAATCAATAAAAGCCAATAATACATACTATTTTGGGATTTTACATAACTTCCGCCTGCTATAAAAATGTTTTCATTTATTTCAGCCATAGAGTACAAATACTCTGCATTCATAGCACCATAAGCCCTTTCATAATTTTTCTGTCCTTTTTCATCAATAGATAACAACCAATAATCTGCATCTCCCAAACTCATGGTAGCCTTGCTTCCTCCTGCCCCTGAATAAGAAAATCCACCTATCAAATAACCACCCTCATTCAAAGCAATACCTTCATTCAAGGCATCACCCACAGTACCACCATAACTTACGTCCCAAACTTTTTCCCCGTTTGCATTTATTTTCACTATCCAGTAATCCATATCTCCGTAGTTGGGAGAGGTTTTTACTTCATTTTCGTCAGAACCAGAGTCTCCGACAAGTAAAAAACCACCATCTGTACAGGGTACAATAGAATCAAAAATATCTCCTGTAAGTCCGCCGTATCTTTTATCCCATAGTATTTTACCCTCTTTATCCACTTTTATCACCCAATAATCAAAATCACCATACGTAGGTTGGGATACTGTTCCGCTTTTATCCGATTGAGTTCTTCCTCCGAGCAAATATCCGTCAGGTAAAACTTCTATATCCCTTAATTCGTCTATTCCACTGCCCCCATAAATTTTTTCCCACAGTATTTTACCTTTTGTATCTGTTTTTATCAGCCAAAAGTCTTTTTCGCCATACCCTTCCTGTTTTTTGTCCCCTCCTGCTTTTTTGTCTGTAACACCGCCAATTAAAAACCCACCTTCTACATTTACGATGACATTTGCTACATCATCATTGGGGCTACCATAAAACTGCTCCCATTGCTTTTTACCTTGTGCATCTAACCTTACTACGGATATATTTGACCCTTCTTTGCCACTTTCGTTAGTTTTTGCTTTACAAGTTGTAACAATAATAGCCCCACCCTCTTGTGTAAGTGCAAGACCGCGCACCGTTTCTTTTCTGTCGGGTACTATTAAACGTTTTTCCCATTCCAAACTGATTTTTTGGGAATATATTGCCGTAAAAGCATATATGCAAAAGAATGCAATAATTGTTTTTTTCATGCTTATTGCAAAAATACAAAATTCTATGCTTAAAATAAAAGAATACTTCTCTAAAAGTATAATTTATTGCTGCCTTAATATGGTTTTATTGTACTTTTGCAAGTATGTTTAAATTGTTTAGCGTATTTTCTATATCTATCTTGGCTTTATTTTTACTCTCTCATTGCGCTATGCCCAAAAAATGTAATGACGGGGGTAAAACGAAAACTTATCTTACAGACGGAAAGCGATTTAAGAGTTTACTTAAAGAACGGGACGCACTCTGTAACGAAAACAACAGCCTTAAAGCAGATATTGCTCAAAAAGATAAAAAAATAAAAGATTTGCAAACCGAAGTCAAAAATACACAACAAGAAAATCAAAGTTTAATGCAAAAAAACAAAGACTGCGAAGATAAACTTGCTCAACAAAAACAAGAAAACGAAAAACTTGCACAACAATATCAAACAGAAAAACAAAACCTGCAAAGCATTATTGATGCCCAGAAAGGTGAACTGAATAAAAAAGGTAAGTCTATTTTAGATAAAGATACCGAAATTGCATATTTAAACAGCAAAAATAGAAATCAGGACTCTACCATAAAAGCACTGGAAAAGAAAATAAAAACTTTACAGGATAAAAATCAGGAACTATCCCAAAACTCACAGCAATCTATTGCGGAGCGCGACAAAAAGTTACAGGAAAAAGACAAAGAACTAGCAGAAAGAGAACGTTTGCTTAAAGAAAAAGAACAAAAATTAACAGAACTCCAATCTCTGATGAATCGTCAAGATTCTATTCTTAAAGCGTTAAACAATGTCGTTAAAAATGCACTTCTCGGATTTAACAAAGATGAACTTTCCGTAGAAATGAAAAACGGACGTGTATACGTGCTTATGAATGACAAATTATTGTTCAAATCTGCTAGTGCTACCATAGAAAGCAAAGGAAAAGAAGCCTTGAAAAAACTTGCTTCGGTGTTAATCAAAAACCCTGACATTGATATTATGATAGAGGGTCATACCGACAATTTACCTATAAAAAACGCTATTTACAAAGATAACTGGGATTTAAGTACTGCTCGCGCTAATAGCATTGTACGTATTTTGAGTGAAGAATACAAAGTACCTGAAAAACGCCTTACTGCCGCAGGTAGGGCAGAATTTATGCCGCGTGCGGATAATTCCACCGCAGAGGGAAGAGCAAAAAACCGTAGAACAGAAATTATTCTCACTCCAAAATTAGATGAACTATTTAAGATGATTGAAAAATAAGATGATACACCGAGAAGGATACAAAACGATTTTTATCGCAACCTTTATTTTGATTATTTGGTACGTAGTAGCCGTTTATTTATATCAACAACATTTCTTGATAGGCGTAAGTTGGGCAACATTAGGTACTGCGGTGTGGGGGTTTATTGTGCAGTTTTTCAGAAATCCAAAAATAAACATTCCTCAACAGAATAATATTATTCTTGCCCCTGCCAATGGCAAAGTGGTAGTGATTGAAAAAATAATGCATGATAACAAAGAGTGGATACAAGTTTCTATATTTATGAGTCCCCTTGATGTGCATGTAAACCGCAGTCCGATTACAGGAACAGTGAAAAAAATGGAGTATTTTGCAGGCACGCATGTACCCGCATGGAAGCCCAAAGCCTCATTGGAAAATGAAAGAACATACATAGAAATCCAAAATGAAGATATTTTAATAGCCGTAAAGCAAATAGCAGGGGCTATGGCGCGTAGAATTGTTTGTTATGCCAAAGAAGAAAAACTTGTACAACAAGGTCAGGAAATAGGATTTATCAAGTTTGGTTCACGGGTAGATGTGCTTATGCCTGTTAATGTACAAATAAAAGTCAAGATAAATGAAGCTGTTACGGGAGGAGAGAGCATATTAGCCACATATAACAGAATTTAGGTTTTCAATTTTTTGGGCGTCCCTGCTTGCTCCGCTGCGCAGTCGGCGTGCTACGGGCTACGCTATCGCTTCGGAGGCGTTGCATGCAACGCCTCTACTACGTACCCTCCGCATGCCTAACGCGTATGCGTATATGTACGCGCGCATATCCGCGTGAGGGATAGCAGCGGAAAGCCCGCAATGAGCGTAGCGAATGAGGAGTTGTAGCGGATAGCCCGACCCGTAGCGATAGCGAAGGGGCACGCCCATATTGAATTGTGCTTATTTTATCTTTTTAGGTTTGAGTATGGGCAAAAAATCCTTGATGTAAAGAGGTTCGCAAAGTTCTGTATCTGCAAAAACCTTATTTTGATATGTTTGAGTGAGCCATTTACCAAGATTTTGCATGTCCTGTTTTGCTTTGTCTAATACAATAATATTTTCATTGTCAGGATAACATTGTTTTATTTTTGATGCCCCTTTACCTGAAAGGTAAACAGGTCTTTCTGTGTTTATGTCTAGTGTGAAAAGTATATTTTCATCTGCTATGCAATGTCTGGGGGGCATAATAGATACCAATTCCCGCAATGTAACCGTAAAACACTGTATAAAAAGTTCTTTATTGGGTGCATCTATAATACCTACTACGGTAGCATTATCTTGTGAGATATAAGACAAACCTGAGTATGCCGCTACCATGGTGCTGGATATAAGCATTAGAGGAATATCCAAAGCATAAGCGATTCCTTTGGCGGCAGACATACCAATTCTTAATCCTGTATAAGAACCAGGTCCTTCGGATAATACCACTGCATTTATGTCTTTGGGTGTAATGTTAGCAGTGCGCAGCACCTTTTCAATAAACAAAGTAAGATATTGGCTATGTGCTTTGGGATTATCTGTGTATTCAATAGCGATTAACTGTTCATTATGATACAAAACCACACTGCATACTTCTGTGGCTGTTTCTATACCCAGAAAATACATTAGTTTTGTATAGAATTAAGGAATTGAAGTACTAATTTTTTATATTCAGGATTAACAATGTATGAGTCCCCTTCTTTAAAAGCAAGAAACAAAAACTTAAATACTACCATTCTTTGCGGTTTTTCGCTGAACACATATACGTTATACACATAATTAGGCTGTGCCTCTCCGAGTTCTACATTACTAGCAAGATAGCATTGTATTTTATTAGCATTAAGTTCTTCGAGAGCGTATTGCTTATAGTTGTTGTCATTTCTACCCAATCCAGATTTAAGCTGTTCATAGATAGAACTACGTACTTCGTTAATATTTTCACCCTCTAAATCTTCAATATCAATGTTGATATTGAGGATGCAATACCCACATTTGTCAATAGGCATTTTTTTACTGTTACGGACAAAGTTATGGGGAGAAACTAAACTTTTGCGTTTATCTTCAAGGTAATCAGGAATTTGATATGTCCAGTTAAGGGTTTCATCTTTAAAGCTCACCCATTTTGCTTCCTGACAAAAAACAACAGAGGGAAGAAAGAAAAAAAACAAATACGCTAAATATGGAGAAAATATTTTCATATCGTATGCTAAACAATACGCAAAAATAAAAAATTATTCCTATTAAATGGATAAAACACCTTAAAAAGCGGATAAAGTACTCGTTAAGTCTTTTCTACCCTTGTTAAAACTTGTACATTTTGCATTTTTTTTGTATTTTCGTATCGTGAAAGTTAAAGAAAAGATAAGAAATATATTACTTGAACACCCATACAAAGATGATGAAGTCCTACAAAAGTGGTTTGAGCAAGTAATGATAGACATTTTGCAAGAGGTCAAAGAGGATCACGAAGAAAAATTGTTAACAAAGGCAGATAAGGTAGATATTAAACTGTTAATAGAACGCAGTGATGAAAAATTTCTTATGCTTCAAAAAGAAATGAATACGCGTTTTGAAGCTATGAATGTGCGTTTTGAAACACTTCAAAAAGAAATGAACACGCGTTTTGAAGCCATGCAAAGAGAAATGAACACGCGTTTTGAAGCTATGCAAAAAGAAATGAATACGCGTTTTGAAGCCATGCAAAAGGAGATGAACACGCGTTTTGAAGCCATAGAGAAACGTTTTAGTGCTTTACAATGGATGATAGGAATAGGATTTACCTTATTGGCTATTATCATGACCTTGTCTAATTTTATCAAGAAATAACAGTTTTTCTGCTCACTTATGTGTTTTAGTCGTTTTTTAATACATTGAATATACGTTTACCGCAATACTTATTTCTGACCATATTCCTTAAAATTGCGATTATTAGAGTTTATTATGCAAATTCACAATTAAGCATCACAATTTTTAAGATTTAATTTTGTTTATATGAGGCTTGTTTTGTAGTTTTGGGACGAAAAATAAAATAAGAATACAATTATGGTTTTACAAGATAAAATTGTACTCATTACGGGTGCGGACAATGATTTAGGCAATGTACTCGCCTTACTGATGGCAAACCGTGGCGCTAAATTAGCTTTGGTAGCCCGTAGTTCAGAGGAATTAGATGTTCTTACTGCACAATGCCAGCATTACACCACAGAATCTGCGGCTTTTGCTTTAGATGACAACAGTCCTGAATCCGTAGAAAATCTTGCAAAACAGGTTTTGGACAAGTTCGGCAAAGTAGATATCCTTATCAACAATAATGGTGTAGGTAGTTGGAATATCCTGACACAACAAAGTACAGAAGAAATTATCAATACAATACAAATCAATCTGACAAATACTATTTTGCTTACCCGTGCTTTATTGCCTAATCTGGTAAAAAATAAAGACGGTGCCCAGATTGTAAATATGTGTTCTATTGCTTCCAAACTTCCTTTACCCATGATGGCAGTGTATACCGCTACCAAATTTGGTTTATACGGCTTTGCAGAAGCCTTACGCAGAGAACTCGCAGAAACAAAAGTGGATATTATCAATGTTATCAGCAGTCCTGTAGATAGTAATTATTTTGAAGGCGAAGAAGCCGTAGGTAGAAAACAAGCGGAAGTAATCGGTATCGGCGCTCCCGAAGAAGTTGCCGAAGGTATTTTTGACGCTATCAACCGTAGAGAAAAAGAAGTAGTCATTGGTGGTTTTAATAAATTTACTTTGTTTGCAAATAGAGTAGCACCCAGTTTGTCTGAAAGTTTGGTAAAACAAGTGTTCTCAAAAATGATGCATAACTAATTGAGGTGAAATTTACTCATACTAAAACCTGACAACGCTAAGTTGTTGGGTTTTTTTTGTTTTGGATAGGTTTAAGAAAATTTGATTTTGATGGGTGTGCCCCCTGCGCTTACGCTTCGGGGCAGTAGTGTTAAGTTCTTTTTTTGAAGTACGTTTTTTCAAAATCAGAACAACATACCGAGTGGGGTGCTGCGCACAATGTTCAATAAATTCACTAAATAAAACATCAATAATCAAGTTTTATTTGCTAAAAAAACCGCAAATATACAAATTTATGTAGAACTAAACATCACTGAAATTAAATAGTTGCAAAATACTTATTCATTTGCAAATACTAATGAAATTTTGCTTTTTCATAAATGTTATTTATAATTGCATAAAGTTTTTATGTTACCTTATGAATTGTACCTTGCATCAATTAAAAGTATTTCTTAAAGTCGTAGAAACGAAAAATATTACCCGCGCTGCAGATGAATTATGTCTTACACAGCCTGCGGTTTCTATACAAGTTAAAAATTTTCAACAACAGTTTGATATTCCGTTAATAGAAATTATAGGCAAACAGGTAAATATCACAGAGTTTGGATTAGAAGTGGCTAAAATTGCACAGAAAATACTTAAAGAAGCAGAATTGTTACAATACAAAGCGTATGCTTACAAAGGATTGATGGCAGGTAAACTTAAAATTTCAGTGGTATCCACAGGAAAGTACATTATACCGTATTACCTTTCGGATTTTAGTGCAAAATATCCGAATATAGAATTAGTGATTGATGTTACTAACAGAGCAAAACTGTTGGAAAATCTGGAAAAATACGTGGTAGATATAGGTCTGATTAGTCTGCCCATCCATGATTTAAACCTCAATGAAATCATTCTGCTCAAAAATAAACTTTACCTCATGGGTAATAAAAATATGCCAATGCTTACTGAAAAAACAGATTTTTCAAAAGTAACCTTGATTTACAGAGAATCGGGTTCTGCCAACAGACGTTTAATGGAAGAATTTTTATCCAGGTATAACATAGAAACTTCCCGACTGATTGAACTTACCTCCAACGAAGCTGTAAAACAGGCAGTCATTGCAGGGTTAGGGTATTCTATTATGCCGCTTATTGGCAGTCATAATGAAATCAAGGCAAAAAAACTTAATATTATTCCGTTTCAGGGTTTACCTATTGAAACAGACTGGCGGTTGGTATGGTTGGCTAAAAAAGAACAACCTCCTGTAGCCAATGCTTTTTTGGAATATATCATGATGCACAAACAAGACATTTACAATACACATTTCAAATCTATTGATAAGCTAATTGTCTAATCTTATGTCTGTTTCAGTAGCAATCATTACCAAAAACGAAGCGCATAATATTGTTTCTTGTATCCAAACACTTCAATGGGCAAGTGAAATCGTAGTTGTAGACTGTGGAAGTACAGACAACACCATAGAATTGGCTAAAAACATGGGAGCAAGAGTGTTTCACAGAACTTTTGATACCTTCGGCGACCAAAAACAATACGCCGCAGACGTATGTACGCATGAATGGGTATTGTGCGTAGACGCAGATGAGCGCATATCCCCAGAATTAGCCAAAGAAATTCAGGAAACTATTCAAAAAAAACCACAGGAAAATGGTTTTTATCTTACCCGTGTGAATTTTTTATATGGAAAACGCTTAAAATACGGCGGCGTAGGAACAGAAAAAATTTTACGCTTGTTCAGAAAAAATTTTGCGACCTACAAAAACCGCAGTTTACACGAATATGTAGAAGTACAAGGCAAAACAGGACACTTAAAATATTCCTTTGAACATCATTCTATCCCTGACCTGCAAACGCATTGGGACAAAATTATGAAATACACAGATATTGAAGCGGTTAAAAAGCCAAAATACAGTTTTGTAAGACTTGTTATTTTACCTTGGATTAAATTCTTGGGTATATATGTGTTCAAATTGGGTTTTTTAGACGGTTATGAAGGCTATATGTGGGCAAGAATGAGTGCTTTGTCTAAAAGTATCCGCGCCTTTAAGGCATATAAAAATGCGAAAAAGTAAGGTGAGTCATAACATTTTTCTATTTTTGCATGTATGAATTTGAAATTATCACTGGTTGTAATGATAGGTGGTCTGTTTTTATTGACCGCTTGTGGAGGAAAGAAAAACAAAGAGAATAAAACCGACCTTGGTATGAAATTCCTTGACGAAAAAGAATTTTCATATAGAGCAGAGCAATTTGCAGACTTGCAGGTACTTCGTTATAAAATCCCCGGATTTGAAAAACTTACCCCAAAAGAAAAAGAACTTGCGTATTACCTCTATCAAGCCGCTTTGTGTGGCAGAGATATTATTTGGGACCAACACAATAAACATAATTTAGCTATCCGCAGAACACTCGAAAACATTTATACCACCTACAAAGGAGATAAAAATTCCGAAGACTATAAAAAATTTGTGGTATATACCAAACGGATTTGGTTTTCTAATGGCATTCATCACCATTATGCCAAATATAAAATTTTGCCTGAATTCAGTGAAGCCTATTTTGAAGAATTAGTCAAAAACAGTGATGCCAAAGGTTTTCCCATGCCTGTTAATGAGGTATTATCTAAATTAAAGCCTGTTATTTTTGACCCTAATATAGATGCCAAAGGCGTAGATTTAGACCCTTCCAAAGATGTAATTCAAGCCTCAGCTAATAATAACTACGAGGGCGTTACACAAAAAGAAGTGGAAGAATTTTACAAGGCAAAAATCAATCCTAATGACCCTACGCCTGTTTCCTACGGGTTAAACTCTAAACTTGTCAAAGAAAATGGACAATTGGTTGAAAAAGTATGGAAAGTGGGAGGAATGTATTCCCAAGCCATTGAGAAAATAGTTTTTTGGTTGGAAAAAGCACTTACCGTAGCCGAAAATGAAAAACAAAAAAAATGGATACAATTATTGATAGAGTACTACAAAACAGGAGATTTGAAAAAATTTGATGAATACAATATCGCTTGGGTACAAGATACAGAATCTAAGTTAGATGCCGTAAACGGGTTTATTGAAGTGTACGGTGATGCCTTGGGATACAGAGGTGCTTTTGAATCCGTAGTTTCTTTTAGAGATGAAGAAGCGACCAAACGTATCGCCGCTATCAGTAAAGAAGCGCAATTTTTTGAAGATAATTCCCCTATTAAACCTGAACACAAAAAGAAAAATGTAGTAGGTATCACAGCAAAAGTAATTACTGTAATTACTGAATCAGGTGATGCTTCTCCGAGTACACCTATTGGCATCAATTTGCCTAATGCAGACTGGATTAGAAAAAATCACGGGTCTAAATCGGTTAATCTTGGTAACATTGTAGACGCTTATAACCTCTCTGCGGCAGGAAGCGGATTTTTGGAAGAATTTGCCTATAATCAGGAAGAAATTGAACTTGAAAAAAAATACGGTGCATTAGCAGACAATCTTCATACAGACATGCACGAAGTAATTGGACATGCCTCAGGTCAGCTTAACCCAGGAAAATCTACGGATATGCTTAAAAATTACGCTTCTACTTTGGAAGAAGCCCGCGCAGACCTTGTTGCCCTCTACTATCTGATGGATAAAAAATTGATAGAGATTGGTGTAATGAGTACGCTTGACGTAGGCAAAGCCGCTTACAATGATTATATCAGCAATGGGCTAATGAAGCAACTAGTCCGCTTGAAAGAAGGTGAAGACCTAGAAGAAGCACACATGCGTAACCGTCAACTCGTAGCGGCTTGGGTATATGAAAAGGGCAAAAAAGATAACGTCATTGAAAAAGTAAAAAAAGATGGCAAAACGTATTTTGTTATCAGAAACTATGAAAAATTACGTGGACTTTTTGGAGATTTACTGCGTGAAATACAACGCATTAAATCCGAAGGAGATTATGAAGCAGGTAAAAAATTAGTAGAAAGCTACGGCGTTAAGGTAGATAAAGAACTGCACAAAGAAGTATTGGAACGCTATAAAAAACTTAACATTGCTCCGTACAGAGGTTTTATTAACCCCGTGCTTATTCCCGTGGAAAAAGAGGGAAAAATTGTAGATGTGCAAGTCAAATACCCCGCTAATTTTGATGAGCAAATGCTGTACTACGCTAAAAACTATTCCTATTTACCTGTATCTAACTAAAAGGCGGGTAGATTTTCGAGTAGAAAGTTTAAACAAAAAAATCAAAGTGCAGACAAATGAGCAACAACAAAGATACATTAGTGCCAAAACTGCGGTTTCCTGAGTTTCAAAATGACCAATGGAGAACTGAGAAGTTAGCCTCATTGGGTGAAACGATAAACGGTTTAAATGGCAAGTCAGCCGAAGACTTTGGGAAAGGGAAGCCGTTTGTTACTTATAAGCAAGTTTTTGATTCTTCAAAAGTTGATTTAACTAAATGCGGACTTGTTGAAATTAAGGTCAATGAAAATCAAAATACTATTCAAAAAGGTGATATTCTTTTTACAACTTCATCGGAAACACCTAATGAAGTTGGCTTTGCCTCTGTTTTATTAACGGAACCAGATGAGCCAACTTACTTAAATAGTTTTTGTTTTTCTTTCAGACCATTTTCACTTGAAAGATTACAACCTGAATTTTCACAATTCTTATTTCACAGTCCCTCTTTTCGTAAATCAATTTGTTTTTTGGCTCAGGGAATTACCCGATTCAATATTTCAAAAAATGCGTTTTTAAATATAAGAGTTCCTTTACCATCTAAACCAGCCGAGCAACAAAAAATCGCTTCTTGCCTTTCGTCTTTAGATGAAGTCATCACGGGCGAGCAACAAAAGTTAGAACTGCTCAAACAGCATAAAAAAGGCTTGCTCCAAAACCTCTTCCCGCAAGAAGGGGAAACCGTGCCTAAACTGCGGTTTAAGGAGTTTGAAAATAGTGGGGAGTGGGAAGTGAAAAAGTTGGGGGAAATTTGTGAAATAAATAATGGGAAAGCAAATGCACAAGACCACATAGAAAATGGAAGGTATCCACTGTTCGACCGTTCAGAAGTAATAAAAGCTTCAAACGAATTTATTTTTGATACT
>Ga0272446_1005600_pt1 | contig 13708 bp, 16 predicted proteins | sample YNPCB0061_FD_194587 | JGI IMG/M metagenome (GOLD analysis project Ga0272446, IMG submission 194587) | Hot spring microbial mat communities from Yellowstone National Park, WY, United States - YNP-CB-006-1 | ecosystem: Environmental > Aquatic > Thermal springs > Hot (42-90C) > Sediment | place...
TAGCCTGCTAAAAAACTCTTTAGAAACTGGGTAGTTCGTCAATCTCCTAGCAAATCTTTATTTCACCACCCCGAGAATCTCCTTGAAAGCAGGTCCCTCCGCTCTCCTGAGGAGTTCAAACAAGATGGTTTCGACGCTCGTAATCGAAGCGCCCATCTCTCTGCATCTTTGAAGCCCAATCTCTTTGTTCTCTAACGTCCTTGAAGCCACTGCATCGGAGACCACTTGGACCTCGTAGCCTTGGGCGACAAGATCAGCGACGGACTGATACACACAGACATGGCATTCGATGCCACACACCAAGGCATGCTGTCGGCGCAATACCTTTAATGCATCGAGAAATGCCTTTTCACCGCAGCAACTGAAGCTGAGTTTGGTGATTGGACGATTATCGGCCAGTAAAAGACGTAAGGGGGGTATGGTGGGGCCCAATCCTGCTGGATTCTGTTCAGTAAAAAGGATCGGCACGCCTAGAATGCGAAGACCCTTTACCAAGCGAATGACATTCTCTACAAGGGAGGCCTTGTGATGCATGGCCGCCACCAGCTTTTCCTGGACATCTATCAAAATCAGAAACGTCGTCTCAGGAGTCTTTTGCAAAGGCTTCTCCTTGATGCGTCTCGTCATGTGGGATGCTTTCCACTCCTTTTTGGGGCGCCACGGACGGGATTGTGCAATGGAACAATCGACAGGCCAGCCCCTGGTAAGTGCAGGAGAAAGGCGGCGACGATACACAGACCGCGGCATCCATTAACACGGCGTTCAAGAAATGTCCAGAAAAAATCTCAGGATCAGGAGTTTTAGTCGTTTGCGGAAGTATGCCCCGGCTCAGGCCCTAGGAAGTTCAGCGGCGATTTTACCTCGCCTTCCACGCCAGTGACGTATCCGAATTCTTCCTCGATGATCTTTGCCACGCCTTTGTACAGAGTCCTGAGGGGGATCTCTGCCGGGCACACCTCGGTACACAGATTGCAATCAATGCAGCGACCTGCCATGTGCACGGCGCGCGTAAGATGAAACATGGGATTTTCTGGGGGCAGCTCGCCTGTGGGGATCAAGGCGTCTTGCTCCAACGTGCAGACGTTGCAAAAACACACTGGGCATACGTTTCTACAGCCATAACACTTGATGCAGCGATCGAATTCCTTGAGCCAGTACTCGAGACGACTGGCCAGGTCCTTTGCTTGAATTTCCTGAACTGACAGATACGAAGCAGGTTCAGCCTTTTCTCCGGCGATGTATTCAGCCGGAAACGGCCTGCGACACTCGTGGGACATGGCCAGCTCGGAAGGACACGCGATGCCAACCCGAATCAGTCGTTCAGGGGACCTGATTTGGTTCCACCGCAAAAGCTCATTCAATGCACGGTCGTCGCATCCCCGAACCAGCATGCCGTATGCGGATTCAGGATCTTCAGCGAGGATGTTCATCATCACGGACGCCAACGGGTATCGTGAATCCCCGGCCGCCTGGGCATCCCCTAGGCTGAAACCATTGTTCAATTCTTCCGGACCGTTATACAGATGCGGGACAATATTGCCTTCCCAGCTCCGCAAAGCGAGAAAACCTTTGATTTTCCCTTCGTCGAAGAGCGTCTTGACGTGATTTTTCACTACATCAATCATCGATCCATCCATGTCTTCAAACACCTCAGGGCCGCAGCTTTGCTAGTTATTCTCGATTCCTGCCGAGGTCATGGGGTGATCTTTTTCTCGAGCGAGAGGTGAAGGGCCGAGCTTCTTAATCTTTTCAACGAACTCGGTCACCACCTGGGCAAAACGGGGCCCTTCCGCCGACGAGACCCATTTCAGACAAAGCCTCTCGCTGTCTATTCCTGAAAACTCGAGCAGCTTCTTCATGAATTCCACACGCTTGACCGTCATATAATTACCATACAGGTAATGACAATCGCCGATGTGTCAGCCGCCCACAAAGACGCCGTCTGCGCCTTTCTGAAAGGCTTTCAATATCTGGTGAGGACCGACGGTCGCCGAGCACAAGGTCCTGATGGTCCTCATATTCGGGGGATACTGCAGCCGACTGACGCCAGCGAGGTCAGCCCCGGCGTAGGCGCACCAGTTGCACAAAAAACCTATTATCGTGGGTTCAAATTGTTCAGCAGCCATGTCGTTTCCTTAAAACCTAGGTTTCACACATGCGCGGGATCATGCATCACATGGTCGCGCAGTAACGACCTGATGAAATCGCGCAATTCATCCAGCGAGAGCCTGTTCGATTTGCGCGTAGATCTGTTCGCTGGAGAATCCGTCAAGCCGGGCGCTGCCTGAAGGACATGTCGCGGCGCAGCCGCCGCAGCCTTTGCAAAGCACCTTGTTGACCTGACATATTCCCCTGTCCTCGAAATAGTTGATTGCCCCATAAGGGCACACCTGTACGCATCCCAAGCAGCCGCAGCAGGTCTCTGGATTGATGTCCGCCACGATCCCGCTGGTGTAAAGGGCCTCTTTGGAAAGCACGCCGGCGGCTCTGGCCGCAACTCCGAGCCCTTGGGCAATGGCTTCCCTTATGGTTGACGGAAAGCGGGCGTTGCCGCAGAGATAGACCCCATCCGTGGCAAAATCCAACGGCTTGAGCTTCACATGACCCTCCAGGAAGAAGCCGTTCTCATTCACCGGCACTTTAAGCAAACTGGAGAGTTGCACGGCGTCTTCATTTGCCACCAAAGGCGTGGACAGCACCGTCAGGTCCGATGGCAAGGCAATCTCTTTGCCCATGCGAAGGTGGTACACGCTTACCACGCCCTCTGAAACCACAGGCGCCCTCGTCGGATCATAGGTGACGTAACGAACCCCCATCTCTTTGGATTTCCGAAAGAGCTCCTCATTCTCGACGCCGTACATCTGTATGTCTCGATACAATATGGTGACGTTAACCGACGGGTCCGCCTCTTTGAGGAGCACTGCATTCTTGACAGAAGTCATGCAGCAGATTCTCGAGCAGTAAGTCCGTTCGTCGCATCGAGACCCGACGCACTGGATCATCACTACATTGCGGGCCGATACGGAGCCTTGACCCAGCATGCGCTCGAGCTCCAAATGGGTGATCACTGATTTCCCGTCATATCCGTACAGTCCTTCCGGTATGAGCACCTTGGCGCCTATGGCAACGACAATGACGCCCGTCTTGATCTTTGTTTCGCTGCCATTCTCTGCGATCGTTGCGACGTAATTGCCTACGTACCCTTCGACTGCTTTCAGCGTTGCATTTAAGTGAATTTTGATATTCGGGTTGGCCTGCAGCCTCTCGGTTAGATCGGATATGAGATGCTGCGGCGGTTCGTGGGCAGGTAAAATGAGGTTAAGTTCATTGAGCAGTCCACCCAGCCGATCCGTCTTTTCGACTAAATCGACTTCGTAGCCCATGTTTCCCAGGGCCATGGCTGCTGACATGCCGCTGACGCCTCCGCCGATAATGACGGCTCGGTGGGTCAAACCAAGCTTGATCCGGCTCAACTCCCTCAGCCTGGCCGCCTTTGCCACGGCCATACCTATCTGGGCCTTGGCCCTTTCGGTGCCCTGTTCCCTCGCTCCCATGTGCACCCAGGAACACTGATCCCTGATGTTGGCCATCTCGAACAGATAAGGATTCAATCCCGCCTCCTCACAGGCGCTCATGAATAACGGTTCGTGGGTCCGAGGCGTGCATGACGCCACGACGACTCTTGTCAATTTCTCTCTTGGGATGGCCTGCTTGATTTCGTTGATGCCGCCTTCTGAGCAGGTGTAAAGGTTTTCTTGCACAAAGACCACGTTGGGAAGGGTTTTGGCGTGTTCCACGAGCTCTTTCATGTTCAAGTAACCCGCGATATTCGATCCACAATCGCAGATAAAAACGCCTACACGAACCTCTGATGTTCCTCTATCTTCCAAGATTATCGCTCCATTATACGGCCACTGCCCTGCCGCCGGTCATGACCACTTCGGCGGCCTTCGCAGCAGCGCTGCTTGCCTGCGCCACGGACTCAGGAATGTCCAAAGGACCTTGGGCGCATCCGCAGGTAAATATGCCGGGCACACTCGTGTCCAAGGGTCTATTCGGATGCGTCTTCACAAAGTGATTTTCGTCGAGCTCGAGCCCCAGCATGCTCGCAAGGTTGACAATCCCTTTCGGAGCGGAGCAGGCATTTGCAAGAATTACCATGTCTAAGGTGAGGCTGACGACCTTTCTCTGTTCAGTGTCTTCATAATACACGACGGGATTCAAATCTTTGTCTTGAAGAATCTCAGCAACCCGACCCCGAATGTATCGCAATCCAGATACCTTTGCTCCGCGTACTTTGTATTCTTCAAAACCTTTTCCCACGGTTCGCAGGTCCATGTAAAAGATGTAGGACACGGTCTCTGGCTCGTGTTCTCTTGCGATGATCGCTTCCTTGATGGAATGCATGCAGCAGTAACTCGAGCAATACTTGTGAAAGCGAAAGTCTCGGGACCCGACGCATTGGATAAATCCGAGTTTTTTGGCCGTATGATACCGCTGCACATGGGCCTCCAGCCACTCTTGTTCCTTCTTGAGCGCAGCCAACTCGTCAGCGCTTTCGGCCTTTTCGGCTTTTTTGATTAACTTCTGCAATTCCTTGAGTCTGGCTTCCCCGTGTATGACGGAAGGCCTCGTCAAATGTCCCTTGGTCGGACCGCCAGCGCTCAGGAGCCGTTCCATCTCCAACGAAGATATGACGTTAGGAAGTCTCCCGTAGCCGTATTCCGAGATCTGAGTTGCGTCAAACAACTCATAACCGGTGGACACGATCACTGACGCCACGTTCAGTTCCACTTCCGAATCCTTCTGCTCGTAGTCAATGGCCTTCGCCTGGCAGACCTTTGCGCATACGCCGCATTTTCCGCCAGTGAGCACTTTGCAATGCTGCGGGTCTATGGTGTACACAGAAGGAATTCCTTGGGAGTAGTCCTTATAAATCGCCTTGCGCATATCGAGCCCAAAATTGAATTCATTGGGCACTTTCGTGGGACATTTCTCCGCGCACGCGCCGCATGCCGTACAACGGCTCGCGTCCACATACCTGGCCTTTTGTCGCACCTTCACCCGGAAATCTCCGACGTGTCCGGAGAAGTCAGTTATCTCGCTATAAGCCAACACATTGATCTTCGGATGCCGACCGACATCCAGCAGCTTGGGCGAGAGAATTCATATCGTGCAATCGTTCGTGGGAAAGGTTTTGTCCAGTTGCGCCATCTTTCCCCCGATGCTGGGGTTTTTTTCCACAAGATGCACCTGGATTCCCATCTCTCCCAGGTCGAGGGCCGCTTGCATCCCTGCAATACCCCCGCCGATGATCAACACTTCTCGTGACGCCATGTGTCACCGCCCTTTAGTGATAACTAATCTCCACTCTCATGGATCCGTTTAGTGATCTTTCTCCGAATGCATACGCGTGCACCATCTGGGTTCACGCAGTCAACGCCTGAGCCAACAACTCGTTAATGTCGGTAATCTGCAAATCGAGCTCCGTATCCCGCAGCGCGCAGTTGAGATGAACGCGACACTTAGGACAAGCCGTAATGACTCGTCCGGCGCCGGCAGCAACCGCCTCCATCAATCTGGTCTTCTGAATCTCCTTAGAACATGACGAACAGTTCATCCACGCGCTTGTTCCGCAGCACAGACCATTTTCTCGACTATGCTCCATCTCACGAAGTTCTATGCCGGGTATGGAGCTAATGAGATGACGCGGTGGATCGTAGATCCCCGCTTGACGTCCCAACCTGCAAGGATCATGATACGTGACTACCCCGCTTTCAGCGCCGGATAAAGACAATCTCCCTTCGCGCAAGTAATCGTCAAGCAACTCATAGAAATGCACGATTTCGAAACCAAGGTCTCCGACCACTTCAGGATAGTATTTCTTGAACGTCATGTACCCTTCTGGACAGTGAAACACCACCCGTTTGCATCCCAGGTCTCGAATGAGTCGGACGTTGCGCTCGGCCAAGTGCGCAAAATGCTCTCTGTCGCCGTTCCACAGGAGGTCGTGCCCGCAGCACCGTTCGTCGTCGTGAATCACTGGCGTGATGCCCACTACGTTGAGGAGACGCAAGACTCCCCTGGGGCCGGCCATGACATCCAGGTTCCAATCGTCTCGAAACTCAACATCAAAAAACGGCGAACACCCCACAAAAAAGTAGGTGTCCCCGGATTCTGCAATCTGACCAGCCTCTCTGGCCCAGTCTGTCTTGTTTTGCCTGACGTCCAAGGTCTGAAGACGCATGATAGCCTGAAACAACCCTCTGTGCGCCGGCGTTCCTCCTATGCCCTGACGCACCGCCTCTTCCCTCACCATGCGGACGAATTCAGGATAATCGATTCGTGAAGGGCACCGCCTGCTGCACTGGCCGCACGACAAGCACGACCAGATGTTAATGTCCTCGAGCGGATTTTCCTCCTGATCCATCAATACCTTTTCCACCATAAGACGAGGGGAAAAATCTTGACTCACCCGAGACACCGGGCAACTCCCAGTGCAAATCCCGCAGTCAAGACAGTAGTAAGCTTGGGTATAATTCACAATCTCTTGCAGAGTCATGCCGCGTTCTCTTTCTTCAGGAGAGGATTGGGGCCAAGCTTCTTGATCTCCTCTGTGAACTCTCGCACCGTTTGGGCAAACTTGGAACCCTCAGACGCAGAAATCCATTCTCTCCGTAATCGACCGTCTTCTATACCGAGGAGCTTCATTACCTTCCGAGTCTTCTCGATAATCTTGATTGCCTTTTCATTACCTTCCAGGTAATGGCATTCCCCAAGGTGTCAACCCGTTACGAGGACGCCGTCAGCGCCCCTTTCGAAGGCCTTGAGTATGTATGACGGCGTCAACATACCCGAACACATGAGGCGAATAAGCCTGATGCTCGGCGGATATTGCATACGGCCCACGCCCGCCAAATCTGCCCCTGCGTAAGAACACCAGTTGCAGGCAAATGCTATGATTTTAGGACTGAATTCTTCATTCATGGCATCTCCGGATGAAATCAAATTCAAAAGAGTGGAGTTTTCAAAACCTCAAAGAACCTGCTTTCCAGCCTTTGCAAGGGCCTTATGAAGCTATGGCAACTTCGATCATGTCTCCTATCTGCTCATCCTTGAAGTGTCTCACTTGCGCCGCGCCCGTGGGGCAGGCCACGCCACACGCTCCGCATCCCTTGCACAGAGCGGGATTTATTTCTGACTTCATGACGCCTCGCGCTACTTCTCGAAGTTCCGGCGCGTGGAACGGACACACCTCGACGCAACGGCCGCAACCGCGGCACAAAAATGCATCTACCACCGACACCATGCCGGGGGCGTCTATGTACCCCCTCGCAAGCACCTGTGCAGCATGAGAGCCCGCTGCTTCGGCCTGGGCAATGGTCTCGTCCAAAGGTTTGGGATAGTGGGCCAAGCCAGCCAAAAAAACCCCGTCCGTGGAAAAATCCACTGGTCGCAGTTTCATATGCGCCTCGAGGAAATAGCCGTCTTCATTTGTCGAAACTTTGAACAGTCTTGCGATATCTTTGTTCTTTTCATTGGGAGTGATGGCTGCAGCCAATACGACGCTATCGGCTTGGAGAGTCATAACCCCTCCCAAAACGAGATCGCGGCACGTAACTGTTATCTTTTCCCCAATTTGGACCTCTGGCGGATTTTTGGGGTCGTACCGAGCGAAAATCACGCCCAAACGCCTCGCTTTTTCATAATAAGGTTCGTTTAGTCCATATGTTCTGATATCTCGATAGAAAACAAATACGGCTCCTTGCGGATTTGCCTCCTTTATGGCGATCGCGTCTTTCACGGTATGGTTGCAACATACCTTGCTGCACCAAGGCCGCTCATCGCATCGTGAACCAACGCATTGAATGAATACTGTCACTTGGGCATTCAGCGCCGTAGGGTCTTTCGCATGAAGCGCCTCGGTAAACTCTAATTGTGTTCTAATTCGATGGTCCTGTCCATATCCGTAAAGATTTGGCTTCCATTCGGACGCGCCTGTCGCGATAACAGCCACGCCATGCTCGATAACAAATGGCTCATCTGCGTTCCCTGCGGAGACCGTTGACTTGAAGTTTCCTATGAATCCTTGGACATCCTGAATTTCGGCTCCGTAGTGCACTTTGATCCGGTCGTGAGTCTCGACCGCTTTTATGAGGTTTTCGAGAAATGGTTTCACCGGCTCCCCTTTGATGGTTTCATGGAGGCGCCACGCGTTCCCGCCCAATTTCTCTGTAGATTCGATGAGATGGACACGGAATCCTTGATCTGCAATATTGATAGCCGCGGTCATACCCGCAACGCCGCCGCCAATGACCAACGCATCCTGATTCATCGGCAGTCGCTGGTCTTGCACCTGCTCCAAATCTGCCGATCGAGCTGTCGCCATCCTAATTAAATCTACGGCCTTCTTCGTGGCTTGTTCCTTTTCCTGCATGTGAACCCACGAACAGTGCTCACGGATATTGGCCATTTCCACCAAGTACTTGTTCAGACCTGCTTCGCGCGCTGTCTCTTGAAACAGGGGAAGGTGAGTCCTTGGCGTACACGATGCAATGACCACTCTGTTGAGGTCATGCTCTTTTATGGCATTTTTGATGATAACCTGGGTGTCTTGAGAGCAGGTAAACAAATTTTCAGCCGCATATACTACTCCGGGCAATTCGCGCACCCGCTCAGTCACCTCCGGGACATTCACTGTCGAGGCGATGTTGATGCCGCATCTGCACACAAATACACCGATACGAGGCGCTTGTCCTGACACGTCTTTTTCTGGCGGGAGCTCCTTTTTTATCGTTAGAGTGTTCCGACTCTCAGAGAGCATTCGCATGGCCACTCCTGCCGCAGCCGACGCCTCCATTACAGTTTGTGGAATATCTTTCGGCGCTTGAAAAGCCCCTGCTACGAAAATTCCTTTACGCGAGGTAGCCACCGGGGAAAACGTGTGAGTCAAGCAAAAGTTGTTTTCGTCTAGCTCGACGCCAAGTATTTCGGCCGTCTTAAGCGTTTTGTCCGAGGGTTTGATCCCGACTGCCAGCACCACCATATCGAACTTTTCAGTCACGATGCGATTGTCTTCAGTCAGGTAAGTGATCTCCAAATCATTGGTAAGCGGATCTTCGACGACTCGACTCACCATCGAGCGTATGAAACGAACGCCGCTCTCGTTCTTGGCCTTTTCGTAATATTTGTCAAAATCCTTTCCGTATGCGCGTATGTCCATATAAAAAATGGTTGGCTCGATTGATGCGTCATGTTCTTTGGCGATCACCGCCTCTTTAATAGACGCCATGCAGCACACGGAACTACAGTGAGGCATCCCCTTCCTTCTGTCCCTGGACGCCACGCATTGTATCCACGCAATTTTGCGGGGATGTCTTCCATCCGAGGGCCTTTGCACCACACCTTCAAACGGTCCGGACGCGCTGAGAATCCTCTCCATCTCCAAATTCGTGACTACATTCGGCATGCGGCCGTGACCAAATTCTGAAATCAATTGCGTATTAAAAAGCTCATATCCTGGAGCGAGTATCACCGAACCCACGTGATATTGTACAATCTCGTCCTGCTGCTCGTAATCGACAGCGCCCGCGGGGCATACTTTCTTACATACTCCGCATTTCTTACCCTGAAAAATTCTGCAATGAGCGGTGTCGATGGTGTACACGGAAGGGATGCCCTGCGCGTAATCCTTATATATCGCCTTTCGCATGTCATGGCCGTAGTTATATTCATTGGGCACTTTTGTGGGGCATTTTTCCGCGCAGGTCCCGCAGGAGGTGCACTTCGCTGGATCAACGTACCGCGCCTTCTTCCGAACTGTCACGGTAAAATTGCCCGCTGTTCCCTCTATGGCCTCAATGGTACTATAGGCGATAATTTCAATGTTCGGATTCTGCGCCAGCGTCTGCAACTTTGGCGAGAATATACAAGCTGAACAATCGTTCGTGGGAAAGGTCTTGTCCAGTTGCGCCATGACGCCGCCAATGCAAGGCTTTTCCTCAACGAGATAGACCCTAAAACCAGATTCAGCGAGGTCCAGTGACGTCTGTACGCCGCCAATCCCGCCTCCAACTGTCATTATTGCCCCTATCCCTGGTCCAGGCACTGTCACACTCCATATTGCAAATTGGTTCTCACTCGGCCCTGGGTTTACTTTTTTGTCTCATCGACCCAGCTGGCGCCTGCGATTCGTGCATTCAACGTAGAGAGTCGGCATCGAAGGGTTTATAGAAGTCCCTTGCTTGCCAATACTTCTTTTGGCGAGACCATGTGTTTATCGAACCACGAAGCAGCTCGCTGATCCTTGAGGGCGAGACCCATGAGTTCTGTCAAGAAGATGATGGGGACCCTATAGACCTTACCCGTCTGTTTGGACAGATCGGCTTGCCGCGTATCCAAGTTGGCCTGGCACATTGGGCAAAGGGTGACGATGGCATCGGCCTTCAGCGCCATTGCCATGTCTAGCAGCTTGCCGGACAGTTTGAGGACCAAGTCCGTCCTGGTGAGCGCCAGGGAGCCGCCGCAGCAATCAGTCTTGTATGGCCAATTGACTATTTCGACGCCTAAGAGCTGAAGAATTCTATCCATCTGTCTGGGATTTTCTGGGTCTTCCGGTTCCACAACATCCACGGGCCGCACCGCCAAGCATCCATAGTAAGGAACAACACGCAATCCCTCTAATGGCTTTTCGACTCTTTCCTTGAGGCGCAGTCTCAGCTCGGTCAGGTCAAGCATGTCCATTCCTGACATGATTTTGATGGTCCCTTTGAGCGGAAAACGGTCCTTCAAGGATTTGTCTTCTTGAATCTTTTTTGACGCGGCCTTCATGCGCACGTGGCAGCCAGCGCATGGCGCTACAACATCGTTGCCCATGCGTTCTGCCGTGAGCAGGTCCCGCGCCGGCAAGGCGGCTTCGAGAAACGCGTCCACCATGTGGGCTGACGAAGCCCCGCAACAGGTCCAGTCAGGTATCTCGGTGAGAGTCACCCCTAGACTGTTGCACACGCTGCGGAAAGATTCGTCGAGTTCCTGCGCTGAACCTTTCAGTGTACATCCGGGGTAATAGCTGAATTTCATGTTTGATCCTTTGCGTTTGAGATACGGACGTCCATGGCGGCGTCTCTCATACGGCGCCGGCGGCCATAAACCAGGCCCCGAGTCTGTCCGCACGTTGGTTTCGTCCGATGGAGATACTCTTTGGTTATGTTGCCGTTTTCTCCGGCCCCGCACCGACTTTCACAGTGAGCTGCCCTCTCCTACCACGAGTTCAGACTCTCTACCAGCGGCGACTCAGAATATGTGAAACTCAATACTAAGCTTGCGCCCCATGCATGTCAAGCGCAGATTCTGTGCGACAGGTCAATGGCGAACAATCGCGTGTGAAAGAACGAAAATGACGCCGATTGTGGGCTCTAGGCTTGACACGTCCGTCTGGCGCATTTACAAGCTTGCCCAGCGCTCAAGGCAGAAAACATTGCCCAAGGTCTATGGCGCGTCATAGTGGAACTGGCTCCGGGAAAAGCTGGCAACGACTGTACAAGGAGAGACCGCGCAAAGGAGAACGTTGATGCTGAGAACATTTGATGTCGCAGCGCTTGCGGCGACGCAGGGGGGCGAATATGTCCTGGGCATGAAAGACCTCCACACTCACGCCTGTTACCTGATTTACGGGATCATGCAGCCGGGGGAAGGCCAAAGGCTCGTCAAACCCGGGGACGGCCACGAGGAAATCCTCTGCGCTGTTGACGGGGATCTCGAGATTCAGAGTGAAAAAGGGGAATTTATCCTGCATCGCGGCCACGCGATGCACGTCAAAGAAGACCAGTCCTTTTTTCTTGCGAACCCTTCGGACAAACCGGTGGTCTATATCATGGCAGGCGGCCATTGTCGGCCACACCACCATTGAGAGAGAAAACAAGCGGAGCAGTTGAAAGCGAGGAGAAAACTGTTATACTGCGGCGCATAGCGACCTCGTCCCTTCTGGCCTGAGTGGTGGAATGGGTAGACACAAGGGACTTAAAATCCCTTGGGGCTTGTCCCCGTGACGGTTCGAGTCCGTCCTCAGGCACCAAGATTACTCGCACGGATTGTGCAGCGCCTTGTGAAGCGCAGCGTGAACATCGCGGCGCGACCACCGGCGAGGCGGTTATCCCCACATGCCTTTCGACGAGAAAAAGACACAACCATGAGACCAGGATTCGAGTGGAAAACCCAGCGTACTCTGTTCGGTCTTCCGCTCGTGTGTATTGCCTTTGGGAGGGATGAGAACGGAAAGATAAGGGTTGCACGCGGCATTTTAGCCATCGGACAGTTGGCAATAGGCGTTGTTGCCATCGCGCAATTCGGCGTGGGCGTCATTTTCTCATGCGGTCAGGCAGTTTGTGGGCTTTTCGCCCTCGGTCAGCTTGCGGCGGGCTTCGGCGCGGTGGGGCAGGTCGCACTCGGCTATTTAGCTTTGGGGCAAATCGCCCTCGGGGTGTACGCCATGGCCCAGATCGGCTGGGGCTCGTTCCTCTGGTCGGGCGACCGTGAAGATATGGAGGTTCTGTCTGTCTTTTACACCATCAAAATGATTCTCACCGGCGAATTCGACCTGGCTTCAAAGATTTGGACGTGGTGCGCCGAAACGCTGCAAGACCTGTTGACGCCATCCTCAAACTGAAACAGCGCCGCTTCCTCATAGGGCGATTGGTGGAAAAATGTCCGCAGGCGGACGCATTGTTGTGTTGAGGCCGCTCCGAAGCGCCCGGAAGCGCCGCTTATAGGGGTTCTCGTAATTTTCCTCGGAATGGAGTCCGCATCGTGCAGTTCGTGAAAGCTTTCCAGAACCGCAGAGACAGGCAAGATATACTGGTTCCCGAAAATAAATGCGAATTCCATAGTGGTTAGACTCATTGATTTCTACGAGCTCAGATTGCCACGTCGCCTTCGGCTCCTCGCAATGACAATGTTATCTTGCGTGTCATTGCGAGCGAAGCGAAGGAATCTCGTGACAACTTGTGAGAACGACTATATACCCTCACCCGGCCTCCGGCCACCCTCTCCCGCTGGGAGAGGGTTGGGGTGAGGGTCAGAATGGGCCAGTTCGTAGTAGTCGAAGACCGCTGTCATGAGGCGGTTGTTCCAGCCCTGCTTGTGCCGGTAGAGCTTGATTGCCTGCCGTATACTGGTTCCCGAAAATATCCGCGCATTCCCCATCAATGTCATTTCGGGGCATCCCCCTCTGTCATTTCGAGCGCAGCGAGAAATCTTGGCCAGAAAACCAAGATTTCTCAGTCGCAGCCTCTCACCTTCGTTCGAGGCTGGCTCCTTCGAAATGACAAGGGGTTAGATTCCGTCGCAAACAAAAAGGGGGTTTCGCACCACACGACCCCATACCCACGGCGTTGCCGTGGGCTATTGTATTGCGCCCCGCAGGAACGGGGCTCAAAACCACGAATACGCCCATGTGGCGTCGAACGGTTTTGTAGGGGCGAGCGGCTGCTCGCCCTTCTGCATCCTGGACGATAATCCGATAAACTACCCCATGCTGACATGAGCGCGCCGCTCATTGTTGGGCAAGATCTTTGCACAGGGGCGTAGCGTTTATCTGACTGTTGGGGGAACCACCGCAGCAGGGGACAACCTTGACTTATCATTGGAAAATGTGCTAAATATGGATATATTTTTGTCATGTCGTCACATACGCGTATCGGAAACGCGACGA
>Ga0272446_1005601_pt1 | contig 13707 bp, 16 predicted proteins | sample YNPCB0061_FD_194587 | JGI IMG/M metagenome (GOLD analysis project Ga0272446, IMG submission 194587) | Hot spring microbial mat communities from Yellowstone National Park, WY, United States - YNP-CB-006-1 | ecosystem: Environmental > Aquatic > Thermal springs > Hot (42-90C) > Sediment | place...
TCGGGCCAGCTCGGCGGCGAAACGCGGGTCGTCGCGCTCGATCCGCTCGACGTCGAGGAGTCGCCGGACGACGCTCCGCCGCGGCTCGCTGGCGACGGAGAGGCCGACGAGGACGAGCGAGGCCACCCGATCCGGGGAGCGGATGGCGAGGCCGAGGGCGGTCTGGGCACCCATCGAGACGCCGAGGAGGTGGGCGCGCTCGAGGCCGAGGGCGTCGAGGAAAGCGGCCAGGTCGTCGACGAGGATGCTGTAGGAGAAGCCGGCCCCCACGTCCCAGCGGGTGCCGCCGTGTCCTCGGGCATCGGGGAGGTAGCAGCGGAAGGCCCGGGTGAAGCGGGGGACCTGGGCCCGAAACCCGTCGCCGCCCGAGGAGCTCGCCCCGTGGAGGAGGACGAGCGGCGGCCCCTCGCCGGCGACGCCGTAGGCGACGGCGAGGCCGTTCGCCTCGATGGTCCGTCGCTCGATCATCGGCGACCGCCCACCATCGGCCACGGCTCGATCATCGGCCGCCGTCGATGACTGGCACGCCGTCGGCCCGTCGGCCGCCCTCGCATCGGCCGACGCTCGGCCGGCTCACGGTCGCCCCTCCGGCGGGGTCTCGGTCGCCCGCTCGATCCGGACGTAGCGGCGCCGGTAGTAGAGGAGCGGCGGGGCATGATCGGGGGCCGTCGCGAGACCATCGACCCGGCCGATGTGGAGGTCGTGGTCGCCGACCGAGATGACCCGGACGGTCGTGCACTCGAGGTAGGCGATGGCGCCCCTGAGGAGGGGCAGCCCCGTCGACCCCGGCACCCACTCCGCTCCGCAGAAGGCCTCCCGGTCGGGCTCGACGGCGGCCCCGGCGAAGCAGTCGGCGAGGCGCTGCTGGTCGGCGGCGAGGATGTTGACCGCGTAGCGACCCGTCGCCCGGATGTGGGGTTCGATCCGCCGGCCGTGGCCGATGGCGACCATGACGAGGGGCGGCTCGAGGGAGACGGAGGTGAGGGCGTTGACGGTGATCCCGTAGGGACGCTCGGGCTCGTCGGCCCGGAACGTGGTCACGACGCTGACGCCGGTCACGAAGTGACCCATGACGCGCCGAAAGGAGTCCGGGTCGGGGAGCATGGCATGGCAGTCTACCGGCCCGGCCCCGAGCAAGGCGCCCGGGCGCCTCGGTCCCGGGCGTACACTCGGGTCATGACGAGCCCCACCCCCTCCCCCACCCGGATCGAGCGCGATTCCATGGGCGAGATGGAGGTCCCCGCCGACGCCCTGTGGGGCGCCTCGACCCAGCGCGCCGTCCTCAACTTCCCCATCTCCGGGCAGCGGATGCCGAGTCGGATCATCCGGATCCTGGGGCGGATCAAGGCCGCCGCCGCCGAGACGAACGCCGAGCTCGGCCTCCTTCCGTCCGACGTCGCGGCCGCCATCACCGCCGCCGCCGGCGAGGTCGCCGAGGGTCGCTGGGACGAGCACTTCCCGGTCGACGTCTACCAGACGGGCTCGGGGACCTCGACGAACATGAACGCCAACGAGGTCATCGCCCGGCTCGCCGGCGAGCGGCTCGGCCGGCGGGTCCACCCGAACGATGACGTCAACCGCTGCCAGTCGTCGAACGACGTCATCCCGACGGCGATCCAGCTCGCCGCCGCCCAGGCCATCGAGGCCGAGCTCCTGCCGGCCCTCGAGCGGCTGCGGGCCGCCCTCGAGACGAAGGCCGAGGCCTTCTGGCCGATCGTCAAGACGGGCCGGACCCACCTCCAGGACGCGACCCCGATCCGCCTCGGCCAGGAGTTCCGGGGCTACGCCGGCCAAGTCGAGGAGGCGATCCGACGGGCGAAGGCGGCCCAGGCCGAGCTCCTCGTCGTCCCCTTGGGCGGGACGGCCGTCGGGACCGGGATCAACGCCCACCCGGAGTTCGCCGCCCGCACCTGCGCTCGACTCGCGACGGCCCTCGGGCTCCCGGTCCGGGAGACGCCGAACCACTTCCACGCCCAGGCGACCCTCGACGCCCTCGTCGCCGCCCACGGCGGCCTGCGGGCCGTCGCCCTCGGGTTGTGGAAGATCGCCTCGGACATCCGGTTCATGGGGATGGGGCCGCGGGCGGGCCTCGCCGAGCTCGCCCTGCCGGAGACGCAGCCGGGCTCCTCGATCATGCCCGGCAAGGTGAACCCGGTCATCATCGAGTCGCTGACCATGGTCGTGGCCCGGGTCGTCGGCAACGACGCGACCATCGGCTTCGCCCAGACCGGCTCTTTTTTCGAGCTCAACGTCATGTGGCCGGTCGCCGGCGTCGCTCTCCTCGAGTCGGCCGAGCTCCTCGGGAAGGCGACGGCCAACTTCAGCGCCCGCTGCGTCGAGGGCCTCGAGGCGACCGAGCGGGGTCCAGCCCTCGTCGAACAGGGCCTCATGCTGGCGACCGCCCTCGCCCCGGTCATCGGCTACGACGAGGCAGCGAAGCTGGCCAAGGAGGCATTCCGGACCGGACGGACGATCCGGGAGCTCGCCCTCGAACGCGGGCTTCCGAAGGACCAGCTCGACGAGCTCCTCGATCCGGCGAAGATGACCGAGCCGGGTCTCGGTGGCGGGCCGGTCGCCGGATGACCGCGAGGCGTCCCGGCGCGAGGTGCGACAGACACTGCCGGCCGAGGGGCCCGGCATGGTTCCAGAGCCCGCCGCTACAATCGCCCCGATGACGACCCGTCTCTGGGACCGGGCCGGCGCCCGGTCCATCGCCGCATCCCACCGGCTCCTCGCCGCTGGGGCGGCCCTCACCCTCCCCGAGCCAGAGATCGCCGCCCTGCCGGCCGACCGCCCACCGACCGTCCCGGAGCTCTTCGACTTCATGCGGGACGCCGAGCTCCGCTTCCGGACCCTCCGCCTCGAGATCGAGGAGACGACCCGGACGGCGGTCGGGGAGGAGGCGGCGACCATCGAGACGTTCATCCGCCATCCGGGCCATGCCCGGATCACCCGCCGGTTCCCGGAACCGGGCCCGCTCGGGAGCGTCGAGATCTGGTGCTCCGACGGCGAGACGGTCCGCACCTACGCCTCCCGCGACCGGCGGGGCGCCGTCCGGCCCCTCCGACGCGGCGTCGTCGGCCTCGACGATCCGGACCTGCCCGGCATGGCCCGCGTCTACGTCCCGATCACGCCGCTCGCGGCCGAGAGCCTCCCGGAGCTCTTCGTCCATCCGGCCGGCTACTGCCAGAACGTCCTTGCCACCGGCGCCTGCGCGATCCTCGGGACCGACGAGGTGGCCGGCCGCGAAGCGATCCTCCTCGGCTGCGCCCACCCCCGAACCATCGAGCGCGTCGCCGACCGGCCGGATTTCGGGATCGAGCTCGCCGTCGACGCGGCGACCGGCATCGTCACCCGGCTCGTCGAGTCCATGGGCGGGACCTGGACCCGCTGGGCCGAGGTCGTCCGCCTCGAGCCCGACGCGGTCCTGCCTCCGACGGCCTTCGACTTCGAGTTCCCGGACGGCGCGACGATCATCTACTGACCCGACGGGGGCCGGCCACCGAAACGCCGGCGCCGAACGAGGGAGGAGCGACGTGCCGAGCGAACGAGAACCGCCGCGCCGGCTCGGCGGGCGAGTTTCCACCAGGCCCGGTCCCACCGACCCGGTCGGTCCGCCGCCGGCCGAGCCACGACCGGGCGAGCCACGACCGGGCCAGCCACGACCGGAGGAGTCACAGCCGGACGAGTCACGGCCGACGCCGGGGGCCCCGACGCCGCACCGTCCCGCCGCGGAGCCGCCGACGCCGGAGCCCAGCCCGCCGACGCCCGGGCCCGAGCCGCTGACGCTGGGGGCCGGCCCGCCGACCGCCCGGCGCTTCCTCGTCGCTCGCAACCCCGATCCCGAGTCGAGCCTCCCCTACCTCGTCTGGCTCCCGATCGAGGGTGGGCTCGCCCTCAAGGTCGGCGATCGGTGGCCCCGGACGAGCCGGGTCTACTGCCATCGGCTCGAGGCCTGGCCGGAGGGGGCCGAGATCCTCGAAGACGTCCCGATCACCGTCCTCACCCGGCGGGGTCCGGCCATCGATCTCGTCCTCGAGCGGCGTCGCGAGAACCGGTCCCAATTCGTCTTCACCCTCCGCCCGAGCGGGCGAGAGGCGATCTTCTGGCAGACCCGCAAGGTCGTCGCGACGGCCCGGCCGGGCGCACGGATCCCCGGTCGCCGCGCGGCGGGTCTGCCGTCCTTCGAGATCCTCGTCGACACGCGGGAGCACTACCCCTACCGCTTCGCCCGCCAGCAGGTCACGACGCGACGGGGGGCCCTCCCGGCCGGCGACTACGGAGTCTGCGACGCCGAGGGGCGCTGGTTGGCGGTCGTCGAGCGGAAGTCCCTCGCCGATCTGGCCACCGCCCTCTCGGACGGGGCCCTCGTCTACTCGCTCATGAAGCTCGCCGAGCTGCCTCGAGCGGCGATCGTCGTCGAGGATCGCTATTCGGCCCTCCTCCGCCAGCCGTACGCCGCGCCCGGCTTCCTAGCCGACCTCCTCGCCAGGGTCACCGTTCGGTATCCCTCGATCCCGATCGTCTTCGCCGAGACGCGGCCCCTGGCCGAGGAGTGGACGTACCGCTACCTCGGGGCGGCCCTCGCCGAGACCCTGCCCGCGGGCCCAGACCCCGACCTTCCCCCGAGCCGTCGCCGGGCTTCGCCCCGGCGACGCCGAACGGCTGAGCCCCCTGACCCGGTGGATGGCAGAGCGAGTCCGGTCACCGCGCCAGCGGACCGTCAGCCGTAGCCAGCGACACCGTCGAGGGCCTCGCAGGTCAGGCGGCCGTCGCGGAGGCGAACCCCCTCCAGCGCGATGGCGTTCGGATCCTCCTCGGCCATCGCATCCCGGATGAGGGCCGCCAGCGCCGGGTCGATGTCCCCGGGGAGGCCGATGAGGAGGTCGCGCATCGGGGCGACGAAGAGGCGCTCCTCGGGGCCGAAGAGACGCTCGAGCTGGTGGGGCGCGAGGAGGAGCGCCGACGCCGGCATGATCCGAGCCATGAGCCCGGCGATCGGGATCCCGTCGAGGAGCTCGCCGTGGCGGACGTCGGCGGGCTCGAGGAGCTGGGCCCGCCGCTCGGTGTTCGCCAGGGCCTGGGCGACGAGCCCCGCCCGATCGATCCCCCAGCGCTCGAGGAGGCTGTCGGTGACGCTGAGGAAGGCGGGGCCGATGTCGACCCCGAAGCCGACCGAGAGTCCCGGCGGCAGGACGACCTGGATCGGGGCCGGGACGCCGTCCGGCAGCGGTCGCCGTCGGGCGAAGAGGGGGACGACGTGCTCGGCGAGGATCGACCAGTCGAGGTCCTCAGGCAGGGCAGCGATCGCCTCGCGGACGGCCTCCGGGCTGGCGAGGAGCATGTTCGGCCCGATGGCGACGGTCGCGTAGCGCTTCCGGCGCTCGAGGCGTCGGCGGAGGCGGCGGGCGGCACGTTGGCGGTCAGTCCGACGGCGCATGGCCGAAGCCTGCCACAGCCCACGTATCGGCCACTTATCGGTGAGGGCCCGGATGGGGCTGTGCGCCCGGATGGAGCGGCGAGCGCCCGAGCAGGGGGGCCGAGCCATCGGGCGGTTCGGCCCGGTCGCGAGCCCAGCGGCGAACGCTATCCTGAGCAGAGCGCTGGCCAGCCTCAGCGCGACAGCGGGTGACGAGACGACCGATGACGAACCGGGCGGGAGACTGGCTCCGGCAGGCCGAACGCGATCTCGACCACGCCATCGACGCGGCGCGGGCGGATCGCCACGAGTGGGCGTGCTTCGCCGCTCAGCAGGCGGCCGAGAAGGCGGTCAAAGCCCTCCACCTCCATCTCGGTCAGGAGGCCTGGGGCCACGTCGTCGCCCGCCTCCTCGACGAGCTTCCGGCCGACCACCGGCCGCCACCAGACCTCATCGAGGAGGCGAAGGTCCTCGACAACTTCTACGTCCCGTCGCGGTACCCGAACAGCCATCCCGAGGGCGCCCCGTTCGAGCACTACGGGCCCCTCCAGAGCCGACTCGCCATCGACCATGCCCGTGCGATCCTTGCGTTCGTCCGTGCTTCGATGGCCTGACCCGGCGACGGTCGTCGACGCAGCGCGGGCCTGGGCGCAGCGGCTCCTCGCCGCCGACCCGACCGTCGACCGGGTCGGGCTCGTCGGCTCCTACGCTCGCGGCGATTGGGGGGTCGGGAGCGACGTCGACCTCGTCGTCATCGTCGCCGAGAGCCCGCTCCCCTTTGAACGACGCGCGGCGCGCCTCGATGCCCTCGAGCTCCCCGTCCCGGCCGACCTCCTCGTGTATACCCGCGACGAGTGGGCCCGCATGGTCGCCGACGGCCGGTTGGGACCCCTCGCCCGGGACGTCCGCTGGCTCGCCGATCGCGCGGCCGAGGACTGACCCGTACCGGCGCGTCGCCGGAAGCGCCGGCCCCGGTGCCGCCCGCCACGATCCGAGCGGCAGGCCACGAACGCCGCGCCGCCGTCCGCGGCCCGCGGCGCTCAGCCCGCCCCGACGACCGCCGCCCCCGCCGCGGCGATCGCCCGGTCCTGCTCGGCCGAGCCGCCCGAAACGCCGATCCCGCCGACGACGCGCCCCTCGACGACGAGCGGCAGCCCGCCGCCGAAGATGATGAGGCGGTCGGTCTTGACGATTCCGTGGAGGAGCGGCGGCTCGTCCTTCACGAGGTTCCACCAGGCGTCGGTCGGGAGCCCGAAGGCGGCGGCCGTCCAGGCCTTGTCCTGGGCGATCCGGACCGAGAGGAGCGGGGCGCCGTCCATCCGGGCGTAGGCCTTCAGCTCGCCGGCGGCATCGGCCACGGCGACGACGACCGCGACCCCGAGCTCCGTCGCCCGCTCCACGGCGGCGCGGACGGCCCGCTCGGCGGCGGCCAGGCTGACGGTCGTCGTCGTCACCACGTCGCTCATCGCTCTCTTCCTCCCTCCTCGATCGCTTCGGCGGCGATCCACCCGGGGACCGTCCCGCCCTCGCCGTCGGCCCAGGGTCCGGGTCCCGCCGGCGGATCGAGCCGGTCGAGGAGCCGACGGATGCTCCCCCGGGGATCGGCGATGTCGAACCAGAACCCCTCCATCCCGACGGCCGAGGCGCCGGCGACGTTGACCGGCAGGTCGTCGATGAAGAGGCACGCCTCGGGCGGGAGCCCGAGGGCCTCGGCACAGCGCCGGTAGATGGCCGGCGCCGGCTTGCGAACGCCGACCTCGGCCGAGTCGACGATGGCGGCAAAGGCGTCCCGGAGCCACCACGTCGCGTGCCAGCCGGGGCCGAGCCAGTGACTCGCGTCGTTCGTCAGGATCGCCTGGCGGTAGCGGCGACCGAGGCGGCGCATGGCGGCCACGACCTCCGGCCGATCGCGCCCCGTCCAGTCGATGATCGAGCGCAGGTCGGCGGCGAGGCCGGCGGCCCGCAGCCGTGCCCCGAAGCGACGGTAGTACTCCGGCTCCTCGAGTTCGCCTCGCCGGACCGCGTCGTACTCCGGGTCACCCCCCGGGGCGAACGGCCCCCGGGGGAGGCTGCCCGGCGCCAGACCGTGGGCCGCCTCGATCTCGGCGAGGAGCTCGAAGGGGGTCGGGTGGAGGATGCCACCCATGTCCCAGATGACGCCGACGATCGTCCGGTTCACGGGCCGGTCTCCACGCAGCTCACGAACGCACCTCCGGTGGCGGGCTCGGGTCGACGGACGAGGGTCCCGGGCGGGCCTCCGCGAGGCTGCCCGAGCGGGCTCGGCGCAGGAGCCGCTCCCGGATCGAGTCCTCGGCCGAGGAGGGCGGTTCCTGGAGCGGGACCTCGACGACGATCCGGCCGTCGACCTCGGCCACCGGATAGGCGGCGAGACGGACCGCCGGCGCCCCGACGAGGGAGCCCGTCCGGAGATCGTAGCGCCACCAGTGCCAGGGGCAGGTGACGACCCCGTCCCGGACGTGGCCCGCGGCGAGGGGACCGCCCCGGTGGAGGCAGGCCCCGGCGTAGGCCCGCAAGACGCCGTCGACCCGCCAGACGGCGACGGGTCGCCCATCGACGACGAGGGCGCGCCCCTCGCCCTCCCGGAGCGAGGCCGCCTCGCCAGCGTCGATCCGTCGTCGCTCGACCATGCTCGGAAGGCCCAGCCGGCCGCCGGTCACCGCCCCGTCAGGCCCGGAGCTTGAGGACGACCGACTTCGACTCGGTGAAGAAGTCCTCGCTCCACTTGCCGCCCTCGCGGCCGGTCCCCGACTCCCGGAACCCACCGAAGGGGACCCGCAGGTCGCGGACGAAGAAGCAGTTCACCCACATCGTGCCGGTCCGGACCCCGGCCGCCACCCGATGGGCCGTGTCGAGGTTCGTCGTCCAGACCATCCCGGCCAGCCCGTACCGGGAGTCGTTCGCCAGGCGGATGGCATCCTCGACGGTGTCGAAGGGGGTGACGACCTGGACCGGGCCGAAGATCTCCTCCTGGAAGACCCGGTGCTCGGGCCGGACGTCGCCGATGACCGTCGGGGCGAAGAAGTTCCCCCGCTCGAAGGCCGGGCCGGCCGGTCGGTCGCCGCCGGTCAGGAGCGTTCCGCCCTCGGCGATCCCGATCCCGACGTAGCGGCGAACCCGCTCCCAGTGGGCCGGCGAGACGAGGGGTCCGATCTGGGTCGCCGGATCGAGCGGATCGCCGACCCGATAGGCTCGGGCCCCGTCGACGTAGCGGGCGACGAACTCGTCGTAGATCGGCCGCTGGACGAGGAGGCGCGAGCCGGCGAGGCAGACCTCGCCCTGGTTCCGGAAGATGGCGTCGAGGGAGCCCGGCAGGGCGACGTCGAGGTCGGCGTCGGCGAAGACGATGGAGGCGCTCTTGCCGCCGAGCTCGAAGGAGAGCTTCTTGAGGGTCCCGGCCGCCGCCGCGGCGATCCGCTTCCCGGTCGACGACTCGCCGGTCAGCGAGATGCAGTCGACGCCGGGGTGCTCGACCAGGGCCATCCCGACCGTCTCGCCGTCGCCGTAGACGAGGTTGAGGACCCCCTCGGGGAGGCCCGCCTCGGCGCAGATCTCCATGAGGACGTTCGCCGTCGCCGGCGAGGCCGAGGCTGGCTTCAGGATCGCCGTGTTGCCGAAGGCGAGGGCCGGGGCGACCTTCCAGGTCTCGAGCATGAGCGGGAAGTTCCAGGGCGTGATGAGGAGGGCGACCCCGCGCGGCTCGCGGAGGGTGTAGGTCAGGACGCCGATGGCCCGCTGCTCGTACATCTCGGTGTGGCTCAAGGCCGCGTAGTCGGCGAAGAAGCGGAAGTTGAGGGCCGCCCGCGGGACGTCCTTCTCCCGGGCCTCGGCGATGGGCTTGCCCATGTCGATGGACTCGAGGCGGGCCAGCTCCTCGGCCCGCGCCTCGATCCCGTCGGCGATCCGGTAGAGGATCTTCTTGCGCTCGGCCGGGCTCAGGCGCGGCCAGGGCCCCTCGTCGAAGGCTCTTCGGGCCGCTCGAACCGCCCGCTCGACGTCGTCGCGACCGGCCTTCGCCACCCGGGCGTACGGTTCGTTCGTCGTCGGGTTGATCGACTCGAAGGTCTCGCCGGAGGCCGCGTCGACGAAGCGGCCGTCGATGAAGAGCCGGAAGTGGTGGGTGATGGCCGGGCTGGCCGGCCGATCGGCGGCAAGGGTCATCGGGCTTCCTCCTTGGGCAGGTGCTCCTGGTCGGGCGGGGCGGAGGCAGGTGCCGGCGGACCGCCCGGCCCCTCCCCGGCCGGAGCCCGACCGGGGATCTTCGAGGCGGGCACGCCGCCGATCCCCCAGTGATGGGGCGGGACCTCGTTGACGAGGACCCGGACCCGCTCGATGGGGACGTCGAGGGTCTGGGCGACGGTCTCGCTGACGGTCTCGATGAGCCGCTCGAGCAGCGCCGGCGGGCGGCCGGCGAGGACGTCGATCCGAACGAAGGGCATCATTTAGCCTCCTCTCCGTAACAGCTCACGCTCCCGAGCCAGCCGGCCTCGGCCGTCACGAGGGTCCCCGGTCGGAGGTCCACAGGCGCCGTCAGGCCGCCGGCGATGACGAGGTCGCCGGCCCGCAAACCCCGAGCGTCGGCGGCGAGGCGGTTCGCCAGCCAGGCCACGGCCGTCGCCGGGTGGCCCTCCGCCGCCGCACCGGTGGCCGTGGCCGAGAGCCGCCCGTCGACGCTCAGGACGACCCCGAGCGCCGAGAGATCGAGCCGCCGCGGGTCGCCGAGCCGGCCACCGAGGACGAGGCGCGCCGCCGAGCTGTCGTCGGCGACGTTGTCGGCCGCTCGGAAGCGGAACCCCTCGTAGCGCGAGTCGACGATCTCGAGGCAGAGGACGACGGCGGTCGTGGCGGCCAGGACGCCGACCACCGTCACCCCCGGCCCGCGGAGGTCGCGACCGAGGAGGAAGGCGATCTCGGGCTCCACCTTCGGGTGAATGAGCTGGCCGAGCGGGACCGCCGGTCCGTCGAGGAGCATGGCGTCGGTCAGCCAGCCGAAGTTCGGGACCTCGACCCCGAGGGCACGCCGCATCGCCAGGCTCGTGAAGCCGAGCTTCGCCCCGACGATCGTCTCGCCGCGACGGCGACGCCGGGCCAGGAGGGCGGCCTGGACGGCGTAGGCGTCGGCGAGGGAGAGACCGGGTCGCTCGTCGGTGAGCCGGGCGATGGGGGTCCGCGTCCGTTCGGCCGCGTCGAGGCGCGCGGCGAGGGCCTCGATCTCCGCCGCCGACAGGGCGACGGCCGCCTCGTCGCCGGCGACCGGACCGCCCGTCGGGTCGGCCACCACGCTCGAGCGCCGCACCTCGGGATCGAGTCCTCGTTCGACCATCCCGTCTGCTCCTTCGCCCTCAGCGACAGGCGAGGGTGACCGTTCCGAGCCGCCCAAAGGTCGCCGTGACGACGTCGCCGGCGGCGATCGGGATCGCCCCGCTCAACCCGCCCGAAAGGACGATCTGACCGGCCGTCAGCCCGCGCCCCTCGGCCGCCAGCCGCCGCACGAGCCAGGCGACGGCCCGCGCCGGATGGCCCATGACCGCCGCCCCGGCCGCCGTGGCGACGAGCCGGCCGTTGCGCTCGAAGACGCAACCGATCTCGGCGAGATCGAGGGTCGCCGGGGCGATGGCGCCGCCGAGGAGGAAGCGTCCGCCCGAGGCGTTGTCGGCGACGACGTCGGGGAGCGTGAAGCGGTAGTCCCGGTAGCGCGAGTCGAGGATCTCGATGGCCCCGAAGACCGCCTCGGTCGCCGCCAGGACGTGGACCGCCGTGACGCCGGGCCCGGCCAGGTCCCGACCGAGAAGGAAGGCGATCTCCGGCTCGGCCCGCGGCTGGGCGAGGGAGGCCACGGGCAGGGCCTCGCCGGGCTCGAGGGCCATCCGGTCGGTCAGCCAGCCGACGATCGGCTCGTGGACGTTCATCTCGACCTGCTTCGCCCGCGAGGTGAGCCCGAGCTTCGGCCCGACGAGCCGGGCGCCGTCGGCGAGGTGGAGATCGAGGAGGGCCGCCTGGACGGCATACGCCTCGTCGATCGCCAGGTCGATCCCGTCGGCGCTCGGCGGCTCGATGACCTGTCGCTCGCGGGCGGCCTCGTAGAGGCGTCGGGCGAGGTCCGCGATCCGGTCGCCCGCCGGTCCGCCCGCGCTCACGACCGACCTCCCCACGGATACCCTTGAGGGCCCATCGCCCCGCAGACGTCGAGCCGGAGGACGAGACCATGGACGACTGGAGCCGAACCCTGCGAACGGCGGCCGCGACGACCCACTACCTCGACGTCGGCGACGGCCCGCCGGTCGTCCTCCTCCACGGTTCCGGCCCCGGTTCCTCGGCCTATTCCAACTGGCGCCTGGCGATTCCGGGCCTGGCGGCCGAGCACCGCTGCCTCGCTCCCGACCTGTCCGGCTTCGGCCGGACCCGGACCGATCGCCCGCCGAGCCCCGACGTCTGGCGCTGGGCCGACGAGGTCCTCGCCCTCCTCGACGCCGTCGGAGTCGGGCGCGTCGATCTGGTCGGCAACTCGATGGGCGGCGCGGTCGCCCTCGCCGTCGCCGTCCGCGCCCCGGATCGGGTTCGGCGGCTGGCGACCATGGGCACGGTCGGCGTCCCCTTCGAGCTGACACCGGGCCTCGACGCCGTCTGGGGCTACCGGCCGAGCCTGGAGGCGATGCGCGAGCTCGTCCGGCTCTTCGCCTTCGACCCCCGCTACGCCGAGGACGACGAGCTCGTCCGCCTCCGGTACGAGACGAGCGCCGATCCGGCCCTGGCCGAGACCTACGCCGCCCTCTTCCCCGCACCGCGCCAGCGCTGGGTCGACGCGGCGGTCATCCCGGAGGCCTCGCTCCGGGCGATCCGGGCGCCCCTCCTCGCCATCCACGGCCGCGACGACCGGGTCGTGCCCCTCGAGACCTCGATCCGGGTCGCTGATCTCGTGCCCGACAGTCGGCTCGTCGTCTTCCCCCGCTGCGGCCACTGGGTCCAGGTGGAGCGAGCGACCGAGTTCGCGAGCCTCGTCGGTTGGTTCCTCGACCGTCCAGACGACGGCCTCACCGCCCCCTGAGCCCGGCCCGGCCCGCCACCCGGGTCGGCAGCGCCGGAGCGGCGCCCACCTTTGCCTCGTCACCGTCGGCGCCATCCCGCCTCCCCGCCTCACGACCGCCGGGCGAGCTCGAGGGCGACGTCGACGATCATGTCCTCCTGACCGCCGACGACCTTCCGCCGCCCGAGCTCGAGGAGGATCTCCCGGGCGTCGACCCCGAAGCGCGCCGCCGCCCGCTCGGCGTGGAGGAGGAAGCTGCTGTAGACGCCGGCGTAGCCGAGGGTGAGGGCGCTCCGGTCGATGATCTGCTCGCGGGGCATGATCGGCCGGACGACGTCCTCGGCGACGTCCATGATCGCCAGCGGATCGACCCCGGTCCGGTAGCCGAGCCGCTCGGCGACGGCGACGAGGACCTCGGTCGGGCAGTTGCCGGCCCCGGCCCCCAGGCCGCGGCTGCAGCCGTCGATCTGGTCGACCCCCTCTTCGAGGGCGCCGATGCTGTTGGCGACGGCGAGGGAGAGGTTGTTGTGGGCATGGAGCCCGACCTGGGTCTCGGGCCGGAGGCCGGCTTTCAGCTCGGCGACCCGGGCGCGTGCGTCGTGGACGGTCATCGCCCCGGCCGAATCGACGACGTAGACGGCGTCGGCGCCGGCGTCCTCCATGATCCGCGCCTGCTCGAGGAGGCGGCGCGGCTCGATCATGTGGGCCATCATGAGGAAGCCGACGACCTCCATCCCCAGGTCCTTCGCCGTCCGGATGTGCTGGATGGCGATGTCGGCCTCGGTGCAGTGGGTCGCGATCCGGGCGACCGAGACGCCGATCTCGCGGACCTCGGCGAGGTCCCGGGCGAGGCCGATCCCGGGCAGCAAGAGGACGGCGAGCTTCGCCCGCCGGACGACGGCCGCCGCGGCCCGGAGGAGCTCGCGCTCGTCGACGGCGCTGAAGCCGTAGTTGAACGAGCTGCCGCCGAGGCCGTCGCCGTGGCTGATCTCGATGACCGGGACACCGGCCGCGTCGAGGGCCGCGGCGATGGCGGCCGCCTGCTCGGGCGTGAACTGGTGGCGGAGGGCGTGGGAGCCGTCGCGGAGGGTCGAGTCGGTGAGCCGGAAGGCGGGCCGCTGTCCCTCGGTCGGAGCCGGAGCGGCGGCCTCGGTCGGGGTCGGGCCGCTGGCCGGGGCGAGGCCCCCCGGCCCGGTCGGGCCGGTCACGCCGCCACCTCGGCGAAGCGCCGCAGGGCGAGCATCTC